>Ga0302046_10004740_pt1 | contig 12062 bp, 6 predicted proteins | sample RVTome_11_FD_200261 | JGI IMG/M metagenome (GOLD analysis project Ga0302046, IMG submission 200261) | Soil microbial communities from uranium-contaminated site in the Upper Colorado River Basin, Wyoming, United States - RVT147D111 (version 2) ... | reverse complement strand
TCTCGGCCCTCCTCTTCGCTCTGGTCAGCGTCTTCCCCGGGCTGGGCTTCTCGTCCCTCGTGCCGGCCCTTCCGTGGCCGTGGTCGGTCCTCGCGGACGGGCTCGTCGCGCTCCTCTTCGGACTGGCCCTGGGAGGCCTGCGGGAGCGGTCGGAAAGCTTGCTGACCCCCCTCGTCATGCATCTCGCGGCGATGCTTCTCTTCCGGCTGCTGGCCCCGGCCTGGCCCTGGCTGTCCGCCTCGCCCTGGTAGGGGAGGGGCGAGCGAACCGCGGTCCGGGGACGGTGCGGCCGGCGTCCGGCCTTCTGCTAGATTGCCGCCCCATGTGCCGACCGGTCCGACTGTCGATGGCGTGCCTGGCCGCGCTCGCGCCGGCGTCACTGCCGGCTGCTCCGCCGAACGTCCTCGTGCTCTCCGTCGACACCCTGCGGACCGACCGGCTCGGAGCCTTCGGCTACCATCGCCCGACCTCGCCGCACATCGACGAGCTCCTCGCCGCCGGCGTCTCCTTCGTCGAGGCCCGGACCCCGGAGCCCCTGACGGCGCCGGCTCTGGTCTCGCTCCTCACCTCCCTGCACCCGCACGACCACGCCGCGACCCGCAACGGCCTCCGCATGCGGCAGGGGTTGCCGTCGCTGCCCCTGCTGCTCAAGCGGCGCGGCTACCGGACCGCGGCCTTCGTCGGCAACTGGACCCTGCGCGACGAGCTCGTCGGGCTCGCCGAGCACTTCGAGGACTACGAGTCCATTCTCGAGAACCGCCGCTGGTTCGGTCTCGTCAAGGGTGAGGCGAAGGCGGAGGACCTCAACGGGCCGGCCCTCGACTGGCTCGACGAGCACCTCGCGCAGGAGGACGGCGGAGCGCGCCCGTTCTTCCTCTGGGTGCACTACGTCGAGCCTCACGCTCCCTACGTCCTGCACGAAGAGTTCGCGGAGCGCCTCGGGCTGGCTGACCGGGGGCTTCCCGACGCCGACCGCTACGACACGGAGATCGCCTACGTGGACGACCGGCTGGGTCGCTTCCTGCGCGAGGTCCGCGCGCGCGTGCCGAGCGAGGAGCTGATCGTCGCCTTCCTCTCCGACCACGGCGAGAGCCTCGGGGAGCACGACTACTGGGGACACGGCAGGCACCTCTTCGAGCCGTCCCTGCGCGTGCCCCTCTCGATCACCTGGCCCGGCCACCTCCAGCCGCGGACCATCGAGGCGCCGGCGAGCCTCCTCGACCTCGCGCCCACCCTCGCCTCGCTTCTCGGCGCCGAGCGCTTCGCCGGGTTCCAGGGGTTCGACTGGACCCCCGTGCTGGCAGGTCGCGAAGAGTCGCCCGCCGGGCGCGTTCTCCGCTTCCAGGCCCACCGCGGCGCCGTCCAGGGTCGCGACGCTCCCACCCACGTGCGCACGAGGGGCCTGCTCGAGGTGGGGCTCCTCGACGGGAAGCGCAAGGAGATCGTGCGCATCGCGGGACCCCGGCGCTGGCAGTTCGATCTCGGGGTCGATGCCGCCGAGCTCGACTCCCTGGTCGAGGGTGGGAGCCCGGTCAGCGACGCTCTGGCGGCCTGGCTCGAGACCGTCCGCGACGGCCTGGCCACTTCGGACGAGCTGCCTCCCAACGTGCTCGACGCGGAGGACCTGGAGGCGCTGCGCGCCCTGGGCTACCTCGACGACTGAGGAGCCCGGCCTCAGCGCGCGCGATCGATCGGCCACTCGGCGACGACCTCGTCACCGCGCACCACGTGATAGCGGTCGAAGCAGGCGACCGTGAGGCAGGAGTGGTGGGGGAGGATACGCACCCGATCGCCGACCGAGCGCCGGCCGGAGAGCACGCCGTGCTCCTGGGAGAGCGCGACGAGACGGAGGTCCGGATCGAAAACCCCGGCGGCGTGGTCGGCCCAGAGGTCGCCCAGGGAGCCGCGCTCACGATCGACGGGATGCCCGGGGTCCTTGGAGAGCGCCAGGGCTCCAGCGTCGACGACCGAGTGCCCGGCGCCGGCGGGTGACGAGACGACGCTGGCGAGGACGGAGACGGCGCAGTCCGCGGGCGAGCAGGAGCCGAGGCTGACCTGCATGCGGTCGTAGAAGACGTAGTTGCCGGGCCGGGCCTCGTCGACTCCGGAGAGGTCGCGCACCGCGGACATGGCCGGGGTCGAGCCCACCGAAACGTCCGGGACCCGCACGCCCCGGGCCCGCCAGCGAGCGGCGGCGTCCACCAGCGTCGCCCGTTCGTGCTCGGCGACCGCAGCGAGCTCCGCCCTGTCGGCGGCTGCGTAGGCCTGGCCGGAGTGGGTGAGGAGACCCTGAAAGCGGAGGAGGGGGTGCTCGGCGAGCCGCCGGGCCAGGGACTCCGCCTCGGGCAGGGCCGGGTCGACGCCGGCGCGATGGTAGCCGCAGTCGATCTTCAGCCAGACGAGGAAGGGGAAGCCGGTCGACTCGAGCCGATCGACCGCCTCCATCGAGTCGACGAGGAGGCCGAGATCCACCCGCTCGGCGAGGTGGCGGGCCTCGTCGATCCGCGAGAACGGGACGGGCAGGGCCCAGGTGAGATCCTCGAACCCGGCGGCGGCGAAGGCACGGGCCTCCTCGAGCGTCGCGACCGTGACGCCCCGGGCTCCGAGCTCCAGCTGGCGGCGGGCCACCTCGGCGCACTTGTGGGTCTTGGCGTGGGGGCGGAGGCGGACGCCGAGCGCGGCCGCGCGTTCGGCCATGGTGCGCAGGTTGCGCTCCAGCCGATCGAGGTCGAGCAGCAGCGCCGGGGTAGGGAGCCCGTCCAGGCCGGCCATCGCTCCTAGAACCGGAGGGTCACGCCCGCGTACGGACCCTCGATCTCGAGATCGAAGTCGTCGTCGTCCTCGGCCGCCTCGACCGAGAAGCTGCGGTAGCCGCCGACCAGGGCGACGCGCTCGCCGAGGAGGACGCGAACGCCCGCCTCGAGGTCGGTGCCCTCGGCGTCGTCCGCCTCCAGGACGTAGGTGCCCTCGGCGAAGATCTGGACCCAGCGCCCCGCCTCGATGTCGAGAACCGCTCCCACCGCGCCGAACGCCCCCTCGAGCTCCTCGCTCTCTTGCGCCGGGAAGGGGAGGTCGGGAGCGGCGATCGAGGCCTCGCCACGGAACCCCTTCACCTCGACGAGGGGCCCGAGGCGAAAGGTGCCCTCACGGTTGGAGAGGAACTGCCAGGCGAACCCGGCACGCGCGTAGTCGACGTCGAGGTGGGAGACGACGCGGGTCGAGAAGGAGAAGGTCTGGCCCCCGAACTCGATGGTTCGCGAGAGCACGTTGTCGCCGTCGAACGAGAGGTTGGTCCAGGCCAGGCGGATCTGGGTGCGCCGGCTCGGCCGCACCGTCAGCCGCACCTCGACCGGCTCGTCCTCCTCGATGCCGAGGTCGCCCTCGAGGTCGATCGTGGTGCCCAGGCCCCCCTCGTGGACCTCGACCGTTCCGCTCGGCTCCGCCAGCCAGTAGCGGGCCTCGAGCTCCACGTTGGACCGCTGCTGGGCGTCGGCGGCGAGCCCGCCGCCGAGCAGCAGAACGACCAGGTGCCCCAGAATGCGTCGCGTCATCGTCTTCTCCCTCCCATCAACGAAGCCGGGCGAAGGATGTCCGGGATCGCCCCGTCTGTCTAGGGCCCACGGTAGACGATTCGCTCGCCGGGCCGGCTCAACCCGACGGCCAGAGGCGGTCGGGCCAAAGAAACCAGAGCTCGGTGCGCGGGGGGCAGTCGAGACCGAGGGCCTCCTGGAGGGCGCGGGCGTAGAGAGCCTCCTGGGGGGCGTAGACGGCGGCGCGCTCCGCGATCTCGCTCTCGCCCTCCAGGCGGTCGGTCTTGTAGTCGGCGACGACGAGCCGGCCGGACTCGTCGCGGTAGACGAGGTCGACGGCGCCGGAGACGTAGCCGACCGCGCCCTCATCCGGCGGCAGGAGGAGGGGGAGCTCGCGGGCGAGGACCCGGGGGCCGAGCGAGAGGAAGCGGCGCAACAGCGTGCCGTCGGTCAGGCGGGCGAGCAGGGAGCTCACGCGTTCCATGGCTGACTCGAGGAGGGCTGGAGGGGCGGTCGTCGAGAGCCAGCGCATCAGGGCCTCGCGCTGGCGGCTCCACTCCGCCTCCGCCTCCGCCTCGAGGTCCCAGAGTTGCAGGAGGCGATGGACGGCGCTCCCTGCCAGCAGCGCGGCGTCGCGGGTCGCGTGGGCGCCTCCGCCCGCCTCCGCGCTTCCCGGAGGGGCGGCCGCCAGCGAGGCCAGCCGGGCGGCGGCGTCGGCGGAGGCGGCGCGACCGAACGGAAGGGCCATGCGCGCGGCGGCCTCCTCGCGGCGCCGGCCGAGCCGCGCGGCGGCGGCGCGGGCCGCGGCCACGTCGGTGCGCGGCGGCCCGCCGGCCGGGGCCGAGGACGATGCCGCAAGCCCTGGGTCGAGGGCCAGGAACCGCCAGGTGGCGCCGTCGCGCTCCACCCGATCCGTCGCGGCCTCCTCGGCCTCGTGGGCCCAGGCGAGCAGGGAGGCCGGCGCCGCCGGGTGGCTCTCGACGAGATGGAGCAGCGAGCGGGCGCGCTCGACGGTAGGCGGGGCCTTCACCTCGCTCCAGTGCCCCACCACCACCAGGCGCTCGATCGGCCGGGTGAGCGCGACGTAGAGGATGCGCACCTCCTCGAGGGCGCGGATCCGGCGGCGGCGGGCCGCGAGGCGGTGGTAGCAGGGCGTGGGACTCTCGAAGAGGCGGTACTCTCCGGGCAGGGCCGGGTCCCAGCGCTCTTCGTCGCTCTGCTTCGGCTCGTGATGGGTCTCGACGAGGTAGACCTGACGGAACTCGAGGCCCTTGGCGGTGTGCACGGTCATCACCTGGACGGCGTCCTCGCCGGCGTCTTTCGGCTGCGCCTCCGGGGCGTCCGGCGTCTCCTCGAGGCTCCGGCGCAGCGTGCGCAGGATCGCCGAGAGATCGTCTCCCTGCTCCTCGGCCGCCCGCTCGAGCCGCCGGAAGAGGAGGTCGAGGTTGGCGAGCCGGTAGCGGCCCTGGTAACGGGCCCCCTCGGTGGGATCCATCAGAGTGCGCCGCCGGAGGAGGCGAAAGAAGCGGTCTGCGGGTAGGTCGCGATAGGACGCCCGGAGCTCGGCGAGCGAGCGCAGGGCCTCGAGGACCGAGACCTCCCAGCCGCTGATGCGCTCGAGCCCGGGCACCGCCCGCGGGAGCCGGCCGGCGACCTCGGTGAGCGTGGTCTCGAGCCGTCCCAGCGCCTCGGAGTCCGGCCCGTCGAGCTCGCTCAAGCAGCGCGGGAACTCGCGCGTCCAGAGGGGCAGAAGGGCGGCGTCCGGCAGCCCGGCCCAGGCCGACCGCAGGTAGGCGAGGGCGGACAGATGGTCGGAGGGATCGACGACGGCATGAACCAGGGCGGTCGCCTCGATCACCTCCCGGCGGTGGTAGTACTGGCGGTCGCGGGCGACGACGAAAGGCACGCCGGCGTCGCGCAGCGCCTCCAGGTAGGCGTCGAAGGCCGTGCGATAGCGGAAGAGGACCGCCATCTCGGACCAGGGCACCCCCGCTTGGCAAGCCTCGCGCAAGGCGGCGGCGACCGCGGCCGCCTCCAGCCGATGGACCCCTTCGCCGCGCGATCCCGAAGTCGTCCGAAAGGAGCCCTCGGGGCCGCGCTCCCAGGAGATCCAGTACTCGATCGCGGCCGGCGCCTTCGCCTTGTCGGCGGGGAGGGAGGGCACGAGTTCCTGGAACTCGGGCTGGAAGCCCTCCTGGTAGCTCATCAGCGGGCCGACGAGGCGGGAGACCTCCTCGAGCACGGGCGCCAGCGACCGGAAGTTGCGGACGAGGCGGAAGCGCCGCCCGCCCGCCTCGAGGGCGCTCCGTACGAACCCGTGGTACGCCGCCAGGTCGGCGCTGCGCCAGCCGAAGATCGACTGCTTGGGATCGCCGACCAGGAAGAGCCCCGGACGCTCCTCGTCCCCCTCCAGCGCGAGCCAGCGGACGAGGTCGCACTGCAGCGGGTCGGTGTCCTGGAACTCGTCAACCAGCAGCTGGCGGACGCGCCGCCGCTCCAGGGCGCGGAGGCGCTCGTTGCCGCGCAGGAGCTCGTGCGCCTCGCGCAGCAGGGAGGCGAAGGCCAGCGTGCCACGGGCGTCGGCGCGCCGATGGACCTCGGCGAGGAGCGGCAGCAGGGCCCGGCGGGCGACGTCGAGGGACACCGGCTCTAGGTTTCGCAGGTTGCCGACGGGGTCCCGCAGGGCCGAGGCGGCCGCAGCGCACTCCACCGCGCGGTCGCCGACGGCGCCGGTCTCGCCCTTGTTGAAGCGCCCCTTCGACCACTCCTTCAGGCGCATCCAGAGGCCGTCGTCGAGGGCGTCTCGGAGGGGACGGACCCAGCCCTCGAGGGCCTCGGCGCCCGCGAGCTTCGCGTCGCCCGCCGCGGCCGCCGCATCGCGGACGAGCTCGAGGCCGCGCACCGTCTCGCCGCTCCTGCCAGAGACGGCGCGCAGGGACTGCCCGCCGGCGGCAAGGAAGGTCTCGATCCCCGATCGCAGCTCGGCGAAGAGGGTCGCGCAGCTCTCCTCCGCGAAGGGGTCCCCCTCGAGGGCCGCGAGCGGCACGCCGTCGTTGACGAGGTCTGCCAGGGCTTCGCGAATCTCCGCCGGACCGTGACCGAACCCGGCCAGGCGGGCCAGCGGATGGACGGGGTCCCCGGCGTAGGCCCGCCGGACCGCCTCCTCGACGACGTCCGAGGCGATCGCCTCGGTAAGCCGTTGGTCGGCGTCGACCTGGACCTGGGGGTGGATGCCCGCCTCGAGAGGGTGGCGGGCCAGGAGGCGCCGGCAGAAGGCGTGGATGGTCTCGATGGTGAGCCGCTCCAGGGCGCCGAGCAAAGCCCGGCTGCGCTCTGCTCGATGTGCTCTGGCGGGCTTCGGGAGCAGGGTCGGCTCGAACCCCCGGATGAGCTCCTCGCGGCCCGCCGTGACCGCTGCCAGCGCCTGGGCCACGCGCCTCGCCATCTCGGCGGCGGCGGCCTCGGTGAAGGTGATGGCGACGACGCCATCGAGAACGGCGGCGGCGACCCTGGAGACGTCGGTGTCGGCACCCTCCGCCCCGCGGCGCGCGGCCTCATCCTCCCAGCCGCGGCCGAGCGTCCATGCGAGGATCCTTGCCACCAGCGTCGTCGTCTTGCCGGTGCCGGCCCCGGCCTCGAGGACGAGAGTTCCCTCGAAGAGCGTCTGGGCGGCCTCGCGCCCAGCCGGGTCCTCGGCCTGGCTCATCCGGCGACCTCACGGCCGGCCAGCAGCCAGGTGCAGAGGAAGGCGAGCCGGACCGGGTCCGCCGGCGGCGCCTCACGCAGGGCCAGGCTCCACTCGCGCTGCCGTCGCCGGGCGCCGGAGTCGCCCTGAACGCAGGCCGCCTTGAGGTCGCAGAACGTGCAGGCGTCGGGGGTCCGGTGGTCGGGGTCGGGCTCCACGAGCCGAGGGAAAAAGACGCCGTGGTCCCATGCCGCCAACAGGGCCCCGACGGCGGCGTCGAACCGCGAGCGCACCTCCTCGTCGTCGGCGCGCACGAGGAACTCGCGACGCTCTCGCTCCGCGGGCAGGTCCGGATGCAGGTAGAGATAGCGACCGGCGTCGCGCCCCGGGTCCCCGGCGCGGGCGTAGAGGACCGCCTGGAGCAGAGCACCCCTGGCGATCTCGTCGAGCAGATGCCGGCGCCGGGCCGATTCGGTCTTGGCCTTGGAGAGCACCCGCGTGCCGGTCTTGTAGTCGGTCCAGAGGCGTCCGCCGTCCCGCCGCGCATCGACGCGATCGACGCGGAACCGCACGCTCCTGGAGGCGCCGGAGAAGTCAGTCACCTCGGCCCGCCCCTCGGCCTCGGTCTCGAGGACCTCCGGCGCCCGTCCGTCCGCCCAGTCGAGCCGTCCGGCCCACTCCACGGTCTCGCGGCAGGCGGCCGCGACCGCCGCGGCGAAGCCGGGAATGCGGATGCCGTCGTCGCGCACCTGCGCCTCGGCGGCCGCGAGCAGGGAGCGCTCGAGCTCCGCCGCTTCGGGCCATGGCGGTGACGCGGCTGTGTCGAAGGGCAGCGTGCCCTGGACCTCGCCGTCAGGAGAAGCGGCTCGCCTGCCGGCGATGCGCTCGAGGGTGCCGTGGACGACCGAGCCGATCATGCGCGGCTCGATGCCGGGCAGCGCATTCAGCGGATCGGGCGCCGGCTCGAGGCGTAGGACCTTGCCGAGGAGCATTTGCCACGGGCAGCGGGCGAGCTGCTCGAGCTGGGTGACCCACAGCGGGTGGGTCCGGCGCGGGTCGCCCGGACCGCTCTCTCCGACGAAGCCGAGATAGGGCCCGGGCGCCGTCCAGGCCGGGTCGCCGCCGGCCGGGGCCTGCTCGGCCAGGACCGCCGCGCGGGCCCTTCCCAGGCCCCGCGGGGCGCGTCGGCCGGACTCCGCGAGGGCGTCCGGCAGCAGAGCCTCGACGGCGCCCCGGTCGCCCGCCAGGCCGGCCGCGGTGGCGGCCTCGAGGGCGGTCAACGGCCCTCGGCCGGCCGGGTCGGCGTAGACATCGCCGATCAGCGGCGGTGCCTCGAGCGAGGAGCCCTCGGCCGAGGTCGGGCCGGTCGCGGCGCGCAGGCGCTCGACCAGCGGCGACGGTGCCATGGCGCGGTGGTCGTCATCGACCTCGAGCCAGGAGAGGGTCACGCGTTCGGACGAGGCGAGGAGCTGGGCGAAGAGGAAGCGCTCCTCGTCGAACCCCTCGCGCTTCTCGGCGAGATCGGGCAGTGGCCCGTGGCCCGTCCGCGCCAGGACGTGACGGAGGGAGTCGGGCAGCAGGGCGTCCTCCTGGACCGGGCGGGGAAAGACGCCGCGGTTGCAGCCGAGGACGAAGAGATGGTCGAAGGTGCGGGCCCTGGCCTCCACCACCTCGAGCACCTGGACGCCGCCTCCGGCCCCGCCCAGGGCCTCGCGATCGAACGGCTCGAAATGAGCGGCGAGCAGGTCCCGCAGGTCGTCGAGATCCAGCGCCAGGTCGTCCGGAAGGCCGTCGAGCAGGGCGTCGAGCCAGAGCCGGAGCGGTTCGGTTTCGCCGCGCCCCTCCCATCCGAGGTCCTCGTCGAGCGTCGCGCCGAGCCGTGCGGCGTGCTCCCGGAGTGGAAGATCGCGCCCGCTCCAGGAGCCCATCCGGCGCAGGAGCCGGCGACCACGATCGACGGCGGAGCGCACCGTGGCCGAGGCGACGGACCGGCGGCGCAGCACGAGCTCCTCACTTTCCGGACGGGCCGAGAAGCCGAGCCGGACCGGGATGCGGACCCGGTCGGGGAGGCCCTCGACGTCGAGCGCCGCCACGTCCTCGAGCCGGGAGAGGCCCATCGAGAAGAGAGCCGTGCGCAGGTCGGCGTGCCCGCAGCCGTCCAGACCCGGACGCGAGGCCTCGAGCCAGCGGTCGAGCGGGACGCGGCCGCCGTTCTCGAGCACCGCCAGCCAGGCCGCGGCCAGTCGCCCCATGCGGCCCTTCCCGGTCACGACACCGCTCCCGGAGTACGGCACGCCGAGCCGTTCGAGGTGATCGCGCAGGGGCGAGGCGTAGGCGGAGAGGCTGCGGGCGACGATGCCGACGCGCTCCGGCCGTGCCCCGCCTTCGATCAGGGCGAGCGCCCGGCGGGCGACCTCCCGGATCTCCGCATCGGCGCCGAGGGCGCGAAACGCCTCGGGCCGCGGCCGCGGGCTCGCCGCGGCTGCCTCCGGCGGCGGCCGCCGGGCGACGAGCTCCATCCGCTCACGGAAGCGGCGCCCGTAGACGCGGCTGCCCGGCTCCGGTCCCGTCGGGTCGATCGGGTCCGGCGGCAAGTCGAGAACCACTGTGCCGCCGTGGGCGGTCAGCAGGGCCTCCAGCAGGTCGGCCGCCACGCCGGTGGCGTCGGAGAACCCGTAGACCCGCAGCGCGCGGCAGGCCACGGGAAGAGCGGCTCCCGCCCGCAGGTCCGCGGCGGCCGCGCGCAGGATGTGCGAGCGGCGAGGGCCCCAGCGCTCGAGCTCCTCGTCGGTGCGGGCCGCGACGGTGAGGAGGGCCCGCGCGCGGGCCGTCGCCTGCTGTCCTGCGACGGTGGGGCCTTCGGCCGCCAGCGCCTCGGCGAGTCCCTCGACCAGCGCCGGCTCGAGCCCCGCGTCGAGGAGGTCCCGCACGCTCGAGAGCAGGGATCGGTAGCCGTCGACGAGACCGTCGAGCACCTTCGCGAGGGGCTCCTGGCGCCGCGCGTGGCGCCGTGCGAAGGCCGGGAAGAGGTCGATCGGCGCCGGCGGGCGGCCGCCACGCGCCCGCCCGATCTCCAGGGCGAGACCCCAGAGGGTGAGGCAGTGGATGCCGGCGACGGCGCGCCCCGCGGTGGCCACGAGCCGCTCCTGGAGGTGCTGGGCCAGGCTGCGGGAGGGGACGACGACGAGCACCGGCCGGGCCAGGTCCTCCGCCGCCGGCGCGAGCGCCAGCAGGTCCTCGAGCAGTCGCCGCTCGCAGTCCAGCGGGCCCCGCCCGACCTCGAGGACGGTGCGGCGGCTGTCGGACGGCGGCTCCACGGCGGTGTCCTATGCGAGCACGGGGTCCGCGGCCTGTCAACCGACCGCGCGGGAACCGCATGGGCGAGGCTTGACGGGTCGCCCGTGTCGTCGCGAGCCCGCTCGATCGGCGGCGCACACTTGAGGCCGGTGGTGTCGTCGGGGACCTCGTCGGCACGCGCACAGCCTTCTTCCGATGCCATACTTTCGCCCATGGCCCCGACCGCCGTCGTTCGCCGCCCGTGGTGGGGTCTCGCGTTCGGCCTGGGGGCCGTGCTCGTGGCCTTCGTGGCCACCTGGGTGTCGACCGCTGGAGCACCCGCGGAGCCGGCGACCTTCCTGACCGACTACCTGCTGGCGGGCCTGGGGGTCGGCCTTGCGGTTCTCCTCTGGACCGCGACCGACGCCGGGGGCGCCCAACGCCTCTGGGCCGCCGCTCTGGCGACGATCGGGGCGGGCGCGGCGATCGGCGGCTCGAGCCATGCGCTGGGAGCGGGCGAGGAGGTCGGCTGGCTGTGGAACGGCACCATGATCGCGATCGGCCTTGCGTCCTGCCTCCTCGGCGTCGCCGCCGTTCGCGCCTTCGTAGGCCAGCCTCGGATCCGGGCCGGGCTCACCGCGATCCTGTCGCTCGGTGTTCTGGCCTATGTCTGGTGGGTGCTGGGCCACCCCGACTTCCAGTGGGCCGTCCTCGACTACGGCCTGACCCTCTCGGCCCTCCTCATGGCGGCCTGCGTCCTCTGGTGGTGCCGTCGCGAGGCGAGCGCGCCCTGGTTGATCGGAGCCATCGTCGTCTCCTTCGTCGCCGCGGGAGTCCAGCAGCTCGAGCTCTCCCCGCATCCGCGCTTCAACCACAACGACCTCTACCACCTGGTGCAGGCCGTCGGGCTCTGGCTCTTCTATCGCGCCGGCCGAAGGCTTCCGGACGCCGCGGAGGGACGGCCGTGAGCGTCCGTCTGCGCGACCCGGCGGCGACCGGCCGCCACTTCTGGATCGGGCTCCAGCCGTCGCCCGACCTCACCGACCACGACCGGAGGCTCCTCGAGGCGCTGTCGCCGGCGGGGATCGTCCTCTTTCGCGAGAACTTCGTCCATGGGGCGCCCTATGAGCGCTGGCTCGCGCGGCTCGCCGGCCTCCTCACCGAGGTGCGCGCGCGGATCGGACGCGAGCGCATCCTGGTCGCGATCGATCACGAGGGAGGACGGGTCCAGCGCACGCCGAGGCCGATCACGATGCTGCCGGCGGCGCGAACGTGGGGGGCTCGGGCCGAGGGAATCGGGCGGTTGGTCGGGAGGGAGCTGGCGAGCCTGGGAGTCAACGTCGACTTCGCCCCGGTCGTCGACGTCGACAGCAACCCGGACAACCCGGTCATCGGGGATCGCGCCTTCTCGCGGGATCCTCGGGAGGTGGTGGAGCGGGCGCGGGCGTTCCTGCGCGGTCTCCAGGCGGAAGCCGTGCTCGGTTGCCTGAAGCACTTTCCGGGACACGGCGATACCGTCGCGGACTCCCACCTGGAGCTGCCCGAGCTCTCCATGGACCGCGAGACGCTGG
>Ga0302046_10004739_pt1 | contig 12065 bp, 8 predicted proteins | sample RVTome_11_FD_200261 | JGI IMG/M metagenome (GOLD analysis project Ga0302046, IMG submission 200261) | Soil microbial communities from uranium-contaminated site in the Upper Colorado River Basin, Wyoming, United States - RVT147D111 (version 2) ... | reverse complement strand
GCGGATCGAAGTATCACGCTACGGACAAGTCGGGGTGACGTGCAACCGGGGCGGCCGCCGGGCGTAATCCGCTTCAACCCCACCAGCGCTCCGCACGCACGCCTTTCAATTGATGCCCGCGGATCGTCGACTACAAGTCCGGTCGTGCCCACGGGTTCGGCCGACCCACCAAAACGGACGAGAGAGATGAAGAAGTCACGCGTATTCGCGGCGTTGGTCACAGCCGCCCTTTTGCTCCCGATCAGCGCCTGCGACAACGCCGGCGAAGAGAACGAGCCGCCTGCACTGATCCCTGCGGCTGCTTTCCAGATGGACACCCAGGTCTTCAACACGAAGTCCGCCGGCCCGAACTTCGCAGCCGCCGCCCTGCGGGTCTGGCCCGTGTCGCTGGCCGTGACGGCGCACATGATTATACCCGCCGCTGTTACGCTCGCCGCAGCGAACGAGGAACCCGTCTTCGAGGACGGCGCGTGGCACTGGACGACGTCGACGCAGAGCGGCGTCTACTCGATCGACCTCGAACTCATCGCGACTCCGGTGTCGCCGGGTCACGATTGGAGCATGCTTGTGTCTTACAACGACGGTACGCAGGTGCTCGACGACTTCGAGTTGTATTCGGGTCACACCGAGAACAACGGAACCGAGGGCAACTGGTCGTTGAACTACATGCTCAACGGGATACAGACGAATGTGCTGAACGCGATGTTCAACAGCGACAGTGTGACGGACAGGCAACTCGAGCTGTCCATTCCGGCGACCGCCCCTGCGCACGCCGGTGCCTCGGTTGAGTACGTAGTTGACGGGACCGCCCGTGCGTTCACGCTGAACGCCGTTAACCCGGCCGGCACGCACGTAATCGAGTGGGACGCCGAAACGAACGTCGGCTCAATAACGGCCCCGAATTACAACGGCGGCGTGACGGCTTGCTGGGACGCGAATCTGGATGATGCGGCGTGCGAATAGGGCCGAGCTTCGCGTTGAGGAAGAGGCGCCCCGACCGTCGCGGTTGAATCAGCGATTCTGCTGAGGAATGTGCGGCGCTACGCGCCGCGAAGGCTCGGCTCGGCTGCGCCTCGCCGGAATCGGCCTCGCTTCGCTCGGCGAACGGGTTGGTCGGATCGCCGTTATCGTGACGCAACGACCTCCCATTCCGGGCGAAGCCCGCCCTTTCGCGCGAGTCACAACGGCTGGTTCGGCTGTAGCGATGAACGAGCGCCCTTTCGCGCGAGGCGAAACGATGTTCAGGGATTCGGCGATCAGCGAGCGCACATTCCGCCGCTCGTTAATGGCGAAGCGTCTCCATCGGCATGGCCGGACTGACACTTAATTCGGCCGTACTGCCTCCGGCACCTCACACCCGTCGCGCTGACGCGTGTCCGTTATCTGCAGGATCCTCCATCCGTCCTCTGCCGACACGAGCTGGAATGCGTTGACGCCGCAATGACTGAGCTGTCCGTTGTGGTAGAACGCGTACGGCGTCCAGGCGGTAGCCAGCGGACCGTCGACGTGGATCATTACGTCCCAGATCCGCTCGTCGAGACTGCCGGGCGACGCGCCCGCGACGCCACCTGCGAACTGGTCAACTGGTGTCTGACGGACCTGCAGCTGGCCATCTGGCTTGACGGCGGACATCAGACGCGCGTTGTCCATGAACAGCGACCTGAGCGCCTCGCCGTCGCCCGCGCGCATCGCGTCGAACAACGCGTCAATCGTCGCTCGCACCGCCACCTGATCCGCATCTGACCCGTGCATCGCTTCGTGCCCGGTGTGCGTGGCGTGATCCGCGTGCTGGGCCTCAGCGGGAAGGACAAGCAAGGACACCGCGACCGCGGCCGAGGATAAAAGTCGTTTCATGTCGGGCTTCGGCTGATGATACGGACGCCTACGATGGCTCGACGGTTCGGTTGCCGCGGCACTGGAAACGCACGACTCAGAACTCGATACTCAAAACTCGCCCCGAGCGCCCTATTATCTTCCTGAACCGATTGATTCCCGGGCCGATGAAACGAGGCAAGTCCGTCCGCCGCAACAACAGCAAGCCCCCCGATCGACACCTCAACCTGCGTGTGCGCGGATTGTCGCAGTCTGCGACCCTCGCGATTAACGAGCGATCCGCAGCGCTCGAGGCAGAAGGCCGCAAGGTGTATCGCCTCGGTCTTGGCCAGTCGCCTTTTCCCGTTCCGAGGCCCGTCGTCGACGCGCTCAAGGCCAACGCGCATGAAAAGGATTATCTCGCGGTGCGCGGACTCCGCAAATTGCGCGAAGCCGTCGCCGACTATCACGAACGTGCGGAAGGCATTCGATACGACGCGGCCGACGTCATGGTTGGCCCCGGATCCAAGGAGCTCATGTTCGTGTTGCAACTTGTCTACTACGGCGACCTCGTCATTCCCACGCCGAGCTGGGTCTCGTACGCCCCGCAGGCGCAAATCATCGGCAGGCAGATCCGCTGGGTCCCGACGGATGCGGTGGACCATTGGCGACTTACGCCATCCGCCCTCGACGATATCTGTCACGACGACCCAGATCGCCCACGCATCGTGATTCTGAATTACCCGGCCAACCCGACCGGCGACAGCTACACGAGCGAAGAGCTGCGCGAGCTCGCCGACGTCGCGCGGCGATACCGCGTCGTCATGCTGTCGGACGAGATCTACGGCCCGCTTCACCATCGCGGACAGCACGTCTCCATCTCGCGGTTCTACCCTGAGGGGACGATCATCTCGAGCGGGCTCAGCAAGTGGTGCGGCGCCGGCGGATGGCGACTCGGCACGTTCACGTTTCCCGAAACGCTCCGCTGGCTGCAGGACTCGATGGCCGTCGTCGCGAGCGAGACGTACACGTCGACCAGCACGCCGATCCAGTACGCCGCGATCGAGGCATTCCGCGGCGGGCCCGAGATCGAAGTGCACCTCGTGCACTCACGCCGCGTGCTGCGCGCGCTCGGCCTGCACATCTGGCGGATGATGACCGAGGCCGGAATCAAATGCACGCGTCCCGTCGGCGCTTTCTATCTGTTTCCGGATTTCTCACCGATGTCGGTGCGACTCGCGATGCGCGGCATCGAAGGGAGCCGTGCGCTTTGCGAAAAGCTGCTCGACGAGGTCGGCGTCGCGATGCTGCCGGGCGCGGACTTCGGGCGCCCGCCCGAGGAACTCACCGCGCGCCTCGCATACGTCAACTTCGACGGGGGCAAGGCCCTCCGCGCCGCGACGGAGATCGACCGCGCGCAGCCGCTCGACGAGGCGTTTCTGAATCAACACTGCGGCGATACAGTGGATGCGATCGCCGCGCTCTGCGACTGGGCATCGTGAACGTGATGATTCCGGGCTCGATCCGAACCGAAGTCGAAGCAGTGGTCGGTACGGTTGAGGATGCACGCCCGGTGGGCGGTGGGTGCATCGCACACGCGACTCGAATCGAGGCGAAATCCCGGGCGTATTTCCTCAAGTGGAACGACGGCGAAGCCGGGCGCAGCTTCGAGGACGAGGCAACTGGACTTCGCACACTTCGGGCGGCGGCGAACGATCTCCTGATTCCGGATGTGCTCGGCGTTCGCAACGCCGGCGATGCGCCGGGATTCCTGCTGCTCGAGTGGATCGAACCGGGTCGCCCGTCCGCCGATGGATGGCGGATGTTTGGCGAGGCGCTCGCCACAATGCATCGGGCGGACGCGTCCGGAGCGGGGCAGTACGGATTCGAATCCGACAACTGGATCGGAAGCAAGCCGCAGCGCAACGGGTGGTTCGAATCGTGGCCGGAGTTCTTCGGTGAGAAGCGGCTGCGAGCGCAGGCGGAGACGGTGCGGCAACGTGGTGCGTGGAACGCGCCGTGGGACCCGCCGCTCGACCGATTGATCGCGCGACTTCCGGAACTGCTTCCGGAACGGCCGCAGCCGTCCGTACTGCACGGAGACCTGTGGTCGGGCAACGCGCTTCCGGCGAGCGATGGACGCTTCGCGATCGTCGACCCCGCCGTTTACGTCGGTCACCGCGAGGCCGACCTCGCGATGACAGAGCTGTTCGGCGGATTCACGCGCGACTTCTACGATGGATACCGAGCGGCGTGGCCGCTAGAACCCGGTTACGAAACCCGCCGCGACATCTACAACCTCTTCCACCTTATCAATCACCTGACGCACGGGCCGGGGTACGCGGGGTCAGTGGAGGCTATACTTCGGAGATTCGGTTCGCGCTGAGGGATGGCTCGGTCGCTGTGCGGCCTCGCGTCACTAGTCACTGGTCACTGGCGGAACGTACCTGCCGTGGCGCTGACGTTGAAATCAAGACACGTACCACGTACCACGCACCGAGCACCACGCTCCAAGCACCACGCTCCAAGCACCACGTACCACGCAATCATCAATCATGAATCATCACTCATCAATCATGAATCATCACTCATCAATTCCTACTGCATCTCTATCTGCTCCGGCGCATGCACGAACAACACCTCCCGGAGCCCCGGATGGCTCATGAACATCGATTCCCGCCGATGGCGCAGCGCCTCCATGTCGAATCCGAGCACGACGAGATCCGCATCCGACGAAAGCCGATTCACCAGCTTTCGGTACGACGCCTCGTCGTCAACCGACAGGAACCGGATGTTCTTCTCCGACACGGGCAGCCGACCCTCGAGCGTCAGCTCCTTGAAGCCCGCGCGCAGCTCGTCGAGTTGATCGCGCGGGAGCGCGGCGAAGACTGATATCTCCGCGTGGTACCAGTCCGGATGATCGAGCAGCAGGTAGCTCATACCATTGGGGATCGATTTTCGCGGATTGGCAAGGTCGCCGGACAATCCGACGCCCGCCGTCATTCCCGTGAACGCGGGGAAGCAGATCGCGAAGACAATGAAAAACGGATCGGCGTCAACGATCGTGGACGAGACGGCCGTGGATCCCTCGGCGCCGAGCACCGGGTGGCCGAGGAAAAACAATACAAGCGATGCCCCCAGCACGAGCACGACCACGTAAAGTGCGCGAACCCCGATGGCCGCTCCCTTCGTCAGCATCAGCATTATGAGCCCGAGCGTTGCCGGAAGGGATACGAACCGGATGTCGAACAACGTCGCCGCGCCGAGCGGGCGGAATGCCTCGGCAAACGCGATCATGTAGAACGCGACGGATATCGCTTGTGACAGGTATAGTGAGATCCCGATGACCGATCCGATCGTGCGTCCGAATGACCGCGATATGATATAGTACTCGCCGCCACCCTCGACCTTGCGATTTGTTGCGATCTCTGCGAGGGCGAGCGCTGTGGGGATCGTGACGAGGTGCCCGAGAATGATGACCCGAACCGAGTTTCGAATAACCGGGCGTCAAAGGTAGCCAAGGCCACAAAAGGCGGCGGCGCTAACGGTGCCCCGACGCGGTATCGGGGGATTCTTCCGCGTCTTGACCGGCCGGGCGCCTGGTCCTTCCCTGTTCGTGAAACCATGCGACAGCGCGATGCGGACTCAGGAAGAAGCGGTCGGCCCCGATCCGATCGAACAGGGCGGCGCGGCGAAACGTGTCCTCGACCGGGCTCTTCGTCCCGGCGAACAAAAGCGTGATGTTGCGCTCTCGGAGCGTGTCTGCCACGAATCCAAGCACGCCGAGCGCTGTCGTATCCAGGTCGTTCACGCTGCTCATGTCGACGACGACCGCCCGGGTCGACTCGCGGACGGCACCCTGCCCGTCAAGCAGCAAGTCCCGGAGGAAGTCCGCGTTCGCAAAGGAGAACGACGCGTCGATCCGGATTACCAGAATGTCGTCGTCCCGTTCGGCTTCAGGGAATCTGCGCAGGCTGCGGAAGCTGCGCGTGCCGGGCAGCTTGCCGAGGACTGCCACGTTCGGCCGACTGATCCGATAGAGAATTGCGACGACCGAAGCGGCGACGCCCACGAGCAGTCCCTCGTGCAGTCCCAGCGTCAGTGTCGCGGCTAACGTGACCGCCGCAAGGATTGCATCTACGAACTTGATGCGGACCAGGCTGCGCCACGTGGTGAAGTCGACCAGCGTCAGCGCGGACACGATGATGATCGCGGCGAGTGACGAAATGGGCAGGTGCTCGAATGCAGGGGTGAGAAACAGCAGCGTCGCCAGCACAATGCCCGCCGCGACGACGTTCGCCATTGGCGTGCGCACACCCGCCGCTTCGCCGACCGCTGTGCGGGAGAGACTGCCGGACACCGGCAGGCCGCGGAACATTGCAGAGCCGAGGTTTGCCGCGCCGAGCGAGATGAGTTCGCGATTTGCACGGATCGGATAGCCGTGACGTCCCGAGTAGTAGCGCGCGACGGATATGATTGTTACGAACTGAATGAATGCGAGCGTCAACGCCGTCGGCAGGAGCTCGCCCAGTTGGCCGGCCTCGACGGCAGGGATTGAGAATGCCGGGAGCCCGCGTGGCACCGCGCCGACCGTCGCGAGTCCGGACGAACGAAAGTCAAACAGCCAGGCTGCCGCCGTTGACACCACCACGACGACGAGGGCACCGGGCGCGCGGCGCGACAGCCGGCGGAACAGCACCAGTATGACGATTGCCGAAGCGCCGACGGCGAGTGCAAGCGGATCGGCCGCGGCGAGTACGTCGACGAGGTCGCCGAAGAGCGTGATGAGCGGGCGACCGTTCGTGCGGAACGGGACCCCGGCGAGGTTGCCGATCTGGGTGGCGGCGATGAAGAGAACCGCGCCGGTCGTGAAACCGGTAATGACCGGGGTCGACAACAGGTTTACGACGAAGCCAAGTCGCAACAGTCCGAACAATACCTGCAGTACGCCGACCATCAACGCAAGGACCAGGACCAGCGCCACGTAGTCGGAGGTACCGGGACTCTCGATGCCCGACAGACCCGCTGCGACGATGACCATGTCGATCGCTGTGACGCCTAGTGCGACATGTCTCGATGTGGCCGCAAGCGGGTAGACGAGCAGGGGGACGAGCGATGCGTACAGCCCGTGGACTGCGGGCACGCCGGCCAGTACGGCGTACGCCATCGCCTGCGGAACGAGCATAACGGCTACAGTGACGCCCCCGACGGCATCACCGGCGAACTGCCGGCGGTCGTAGCGCGGCAGCCACTGGAGAATCGTCAGGTAGCGCCTGAATCCGCCGCTGTTAGCTGGTCCCACGGTCACATCGGTTGCGGCGCAACATAGCAAATCCGACCGACGAGTTCGTCCCCGCTACGCGCTGCGACGCGCCGTCTCGCTGGCGATCCGGATGTCGCGCGGCCTGAGCTGCAGCGAGTTCCTGCCGTTGTACCGATTCTCGTCGATCGAGAACGCCATCTCGATCTTGCGCCCCTCGCGCTGGCTCAGAGCGAGGACATCGGCGAGGGACGCCATTCCGAACCCGATTGCCGGCATTATCGAACCGTCGTTCCCCTGGCGGACGCTGAATCGGAGGTGCGTGCGCTCCTTGCCGACGAGACTCGGTCGCCCGACGACCTGCAGGTCGTCGTTGGCAAAGACGGGTGAGCTGTTGGCCGGGCCGAAGGGCTCGAACTGCTTGAGCACCGCCCAGAACCGGCCGTCGATGTCGGACAGCGAGACGGCCGCGTCGATATGCAGCGCAGGAACCAGGTCCTCCGGCTGAAGTGCGGCGCGGACGGCCTGATCAAATTGATCGCGGAAAGCCGGAACGTCGTCGATGTCGAGTTGCATACCGGCGGCGTAGTCGTGGCCGCCGAATCGCAGCAGCAAATCGCTACATGCCTCGAGCATCTCATACACGTTCACGCCTTCGATCGAGCGCGCCGAGCCTTTTGCCACGCCGTCCACGGTAGTAAGCATGACGGTCGGCAGGTAGAATGTCTCGACGAGCCGACTCGCGGTGATGCCGATCACGCCTGCGTGCCAATCGGAGTCGTGCAGCACGATGCTGACGCGGTCGCGCGATTCGAGCAGTCGCCTCGCTTCGCTCTCTGCCGCCACCAGCGTACGGCGATCGATTTCGCGGCGTTCGTTGTTCAGTGTTTCGAGGTCCTCAGCGAGTGAGCGGGCGCGGTCCGCGTTCGTCGCGAGAAGCAGTTCCACCGCCTGCTGCGCGTCGGCGAGCCGGCCGGCCGCATTGATCCGTGGAGCCAGCCCGAAGACGATTTGTCGGGTTGAGCATTCGCGGAGGTTGACGCGGGTGGCTGCCGCGAGGGCCCGCCACCCGAGGCGCGGACGCTCGCGGAGCGCTTCGAGTCCCGCGCGCATCAGCACCCGGTTCTCGCCGTCCATGGCAACGATATCGCTCGCGATCGACACGGCGACGAAATCGACGAGGCCCATTGCCGCGTCGGCATCGCGGTTCATCTGGACGAGCGTTGCCTGCGCAAGCTTGAAGCCGACGCCGCATCCGGAAAGGTTCTTGTATGGATACTTGCAGTTCGGCTGCTTCGGATCGAGTATCGCAACCGCGTCCGGTAGCGTGTCGGCGGCGGTGTGGTGGTCGCACACGATGAGGTCGATGCGGGCGTGCGCGAGTCGTCTGGACGGTTCGACCGCCTTGATGCCGCAGTCGAGGGCAACGACGAGCGACGGATCCCGCGCGATGACCTCATCGACGCCGGCACTCGTCAGGCCGTAACCATGCCGATTCCGGTCGGGGATGAAGAAGTCAACGCAGGCGCCGAGCTCGCGCAGGAAACTTACCATGAGAGCGGTCGAAGTGACGCCGTCCACGTCGTAGTCGCCGTAGACCAGAATCGCTTCTGCGTCCGACACGGCCCGGGCGAGTCGCGCTGCAGCCTCGCGCATGCCGAGCATCATGAAGGGATCGTGAAGGGCGATACTGTCCGGCCGGAAGTACTTCCTTGCCGATTCGAAGGAGCGGACCCCGCGGAGGACGAGAGCACGGGCGAGGGGCTCAGGCAAGTCGTTAAGGGCGCGAGCGAGATCGGCAACGTCTACGCTGTCCTCCACGCTCCGGAACTTCCAGCGATACGATTTCATGCAGAATAGGCCGGATAACGAGCCCGCGACCGCTCATTCACACGGGCTCAGTTCATGGTTCGCAGAACTTATGACTCAGGAGGATAAGTCGATTAATGAAGACGTGCAGTGTCCTGCGACCGGGGGAGTTGAGGCCGCTCGGACGGATCCGTCACAAACGTCTTTCAACGGACCTATCGCTACTCCGCGAACCGCACGCGCTCACATCTTCGAATGTCACACAAGCCCGGATCCAGAAGCCTGTTCACGAGCCTGTTGTGGCTCGGCCTTGGCGTTCTTACCGCCCTCCCGGTAGCGATCCCCGCCGTGCTCGTAATTCTTGCGCGACGCGGCGTGATTCCGCCGGGGTATGCGGGTCCGGAAATGAACATCAGCATTCCGCTGCTTGCTGGATTCGCTGTTGCGTCCATCAACATAACAGTGCTTCTGCGGCGCCGATTTCGGGCGTCGCGCACGGAATCCCAGCGGCTCCGCGAAACCGTCGCGCGCACCGAAGTCCGTGAACGGCAGGCACGGGAGAGCGAAAGACAGTATCGCGTCCTGTTCGAGGATGCGATGCAGACGGCGTACGCCGACCTTGACCGGCTCAACCAGGACCTGCGCAAGCAGAAGGACTACCTCCAGGCAAAGATGGAGGAGCAGGACCGGACAGAGGTCGAACTCCGCCAGAGCGAAGAGCGATGGCGCCAGCTCGTCGAACGAAATCCGGAGGGGATCATCATCACGCGCGGCCGTCGCATCCTGTACGCGAACGGAGTCGCGACCGTGTTCGTATCCGACAAGCCCGAGGACGTCATTGGGCACAGCATCCTCGAGTTTCTGCCGCGCGATGTCTGGGAGGTGGTGGAGGCCAGAATCCGGAAACAGATCGCACACACCGAGGCCGACCCGATTCAGTTTCCGATCCGGTCACTCGACGGGACGTTGCGCTGGATCGAGGTCTACACGGTTCCGATCAAGTACCGCGGCAGGTCGGCGGCACAGACCGTTATTCGCGATGTAACGCAACGGCGCATCGCGGAGGAGGAGTTGCTCAAGTACACCGATCGCATCGCGGCGCTGCACCGGATCGCACAGGGAATACTGAGTGACGACACACCGCACACGGTCGCCGAAAATGCCATCGGTCATCTCACGCAACTCGTGCCGATGGACTGGGCCGCCGTGCTCGAGATTGACCTGGTAAAGGGCGAGTGCCGTGCGCTGGAGTTCCACGCGACAACGGGTTCAACGCTCCAGGCTGCGCGGACCGGGCCGATTCGGGAATTCGGCTGCGCACAGCCCACCGCCGAGACGCCAGAACATCTCTACCGGAAGAGCATCCGCACGGCGCGAACGCGGATGAGCGGCATCGAGTCAATGATGTATCTGAAAGGCGTGCGGTCCTACATCGAGCTCCCTCTCGTCATCAAGAACGAGTGGGTGGGCGTGATCTACGTCGGTTCAATCGTTGAGGACGGCTTCGGCGAGGACGATTGCGACGTGGCCGTCGACATTGCGAAGATGATTGCAGTTTCGATGCACCAGCAACGAATCGAAGCCGAACGCCTGAGCTACGAGACCGAACTGCTAGGCGCAAAAGAGCATGCCGAGGAAATGGCGCGACTCAAGACGACCTTCCTGACGAACATGAGCCACGAAATCCGCACGCCGCTGACGGGCATCATCGGTTGGGCCCAGGTATTGGCGAGCGAGATATCCGGCGAGCAGGCCGAGTTCGTGAACCTCATCGAGCAGAGCGGACGCAGACTTCTCGACACGATCAACTCGGTGCTCGATCTTGCGCGTCTCGAGTCAAACCGGATGAAGATGTCGCTCGAACCCGTTCAGGTCGCCGAGGAGGTGCGCCGAACTGCACGACTGCTGGAGCCGCTTGCAGACAGCAAGAACCTTTACCTGCGCGTCGACGCGGACGAGGACATCGTCTGCAATCTGGATCGTACCGGCCTGAGCCGGATCATCAACAACCTCGTCGGCAACGCCATCAAATTCACCGACAAGGGAGGTGTGGACGTTCGCGTTTCGCGGGCCGCCGACGACTGCCTGATCCAGGTGATCGATACCGGCGTTGGTATCTCTCGTGAGTTCCTCCCATTCCTCTTCGACGAGTTCAGACAGGAGTCAACCGGCGCCGATCGGAGTCACGAAGGATCTGGCATGGGTCTCGCGATCACGCGAAAGCTCGTCGAGATCATGGGCGGCAGTATCGGCGTGTCCAGCGACAAGGGGCGCGGTACGAAGTTGACGGTACGATTTTCACCCTCGGACGAGAAGCGGGACGACCGCGATCGACCACCTTCGTCGCGCACACTGACGGACTTCGAAAGCCTCGCGCGGCGCCGAAGCGCGCGCAAGTATTGAAGTCGCATACGGCGAAACCTTTGCAGCAGCGTAGGGTTCGAGATTGCCAATTCTCTCGCCCTGCGTGTCGGAAAGAAAGCGCAAAGACCGCCTGATCATCGCGGCCCTCTGGCTGATGATGTTTTCGGCGAGCGCGCAGGTGATCATCATCGCGCCGATTCTGCCGGAGATCGGCGAGGCGCTGGACACGCCCGATGCCCTGCTGGGCTGGCTCGCGACGTCCTATACGGTCCTCCTTGCCGTAATGGCGATCGTGATGGGACCGGTTTCAGACAAATTCGGTCGTCGTCGCATTCTGCTCGCCGGTTGCGCAGCGATGGCACTGGTCCTCTACGTCCACGGCTTCGTCGACTCGTTTTCATCCATGCTCGCCGTGCGTGCCCTCGCCGGAGCGGCCGGCGGAATGCTGAGCGGCGCAGCAGTCGCGTTCGTCGGCGACCACTTCGCGTATGAGCGACGCGGATGGGCAAACGGATGGATCATGTCCGGCATGGCAGTTGGCCAGATTCTCGGCATCCCGATCGGCAAGGTGCTCGCGAGTACGCTCGGATTCCGCTGGCCGTTCCTCATGTTTGCGATCACGATGACGGTGGCAACGCTGCTCGTCTGGTTTTTCGTGCCGCAGCCCGAGGTCGATCGCGACCAGTCGCGACTGACGATCGCCGGCGTCGCGCGGAACTATCTCGACCTGCTCAAACAGCCCCCGGTCGTCGCTGCGTCGGCGGTCTACTTCCTGATGTTCCTGAGCATCGGGATCTACGTCTTCTATCTCCCCCTCTGG
>Ga0302046_10004737_pt1 | contig 12065 bp, 9 predicted proteins | sample RVTome_11_FD_200261 | JGI IMG/M metagenome (GOLD analysis project Ga0302046, IMG submission 200261) | Soil microbial communities from uranium-contaminated site in the Upper Colorado River Basin, Wyoming, United States - RVT147D111 (version 2) ... | reverse complement strand
TACGCCACGACCTCCGACGACGGATCGCGCCAGTGGATCGACGGCGAGCTCGTCGTCTCGAACACGGGCTTCCACGCCATGGACGAGAAGCGAGGGAGCATCGACCTCGAGCCCGGCGAGCACGCGCTGACGATCACCTGCTTCGAGCGCGACGGCGGCGAGGGGCTGCTCGTCCACTGGGAAGGGCCGGGGTTCGCGAAGGAGGAGCTTCCGGCCGAGCGCCTCTCGCACCTGGCGGCCTCGCTCGCGCCGCCCGGCCTGGCGGGCTTCCGGCTCGATCCAAAGGCGGTGGAGGAGGGGCGGCGCCTCTTCCGCCTGGTCGGCTGCGGCTCCTGCCACGCGACCGGCGATGCGGAGCTCGACGCGCACGGGCCGATGGACGCGCCGGGGCTCGGCGTACTCGCACGAGCCGAGGACGACGGCTGCCTGTCGCCCACGGTCCGACCCGGCCGGCCGCGCTTCGGCCCGACGGTCCCCGCGGCGGACCTGCGCGAGTTGCTCGCGCATCCCGAGCGGCTGGCCGAGCTCGCCGCTCCCGCGCAGCGCGTGGCCGAGACGCTGGCGCGCTTCCGTTGCGACGCCTGCCACTCGCGCGCCGGCGTCGGCGGACCGGCGCCGGGCCGGCGCTCCTACTTCTGGGTCCTGGGCGAGGCGGACCTCGGCGACGAGGGCCGCATCCCGCCCGAGCTGGACGAGCCGGGCACGAAGCTGCGCTTCGAGTGGCTGACGCGCGTGCTGGACGAGGGCGCGCGCGCGCGGCCCTACATGGCGACGCGCATGCCGCGCTTCGGCGCCGAGAACCTCGCCGGCCTGGCGGAGCTCCTGCGCGAGGTCGACGCACGCCCCGGCGACGACCAGGCGCCGCCCTTCTCCATGCAGGCGGTCGAGCACGGGCGCAGGCTGACCGGCACGCAGGGACTGGGCTGCATCCAATGCCATCTGTTCGCGGGTCGCGACTCGCTCGGCGTACCGGCCGTCGACTTGGCGGAGCTGACGGACCGCCTTCGCCCGCAGTGGTTCCACCGCCTGCTGCTCGATCCGGTCGAGCTGAACCTCAACACGCGCATGCCCGCGTTCTGGGTCGACGGGAAGAGCCCGGTCGCCGACGTCCTCGACGGCGATCCGGACGCGCAGATCGACGCGCTGTGGAGCTACTTCTCGCTCGCGAGCGCGATGCCGCTGCCGGACGGCCTGGTCGTGCCGGACGCGGCCTACGAGCTCGTCCCGCGCGACCGTCCGCTCCTGTGCGCCGTCTTCATGCGCGACGTAGGGCCGCGCACGCTGGTTGTCGGCTTCCCCGAGCACACGCACTACGCCTTCGACCTCGCCGGCTCGCGGCTCGCGAAGGTCTGGCGTGGGCGCTTTTTCAACGCCCGCGGGACCTGGGAGGGCCGCGCGGGGGAGCTCGAGCTCCCGCCCGGCGCGGACGTCCTGGACCTGCCCGCCGGTCCGACCTTCGCGCGTCTCGGCACGCGCGACGATCCCTGGCCGGTGCACTCCGAGACGCTGTTGCCGCGCTCCCTCGGCCGAGTCTTCGACCAGGAGCGTCGGCCCCTGTTCCGCTATGCGCTGGGGGAGGTCGAGGTCACCGAGCGGATCCGTCCGGAGATCACGGCCGACGGAACGCGCATGGTCCGATCGTTCCGCCTGCGCGCGCCGGAGCGCGCGGACGACCTGTGGTTCAACGGCGCGACCGGCCGGCGCCGCGTGGAGTTCCGTCCGGCGACGGACGGCGGCTGGGAGGCGACCCTCGAGGAGGTGATCACGTGGTGAGTCCGGTGCTGCTGCTCCTCTCGCTCGTTCCCCAGGGTGGTCCGAAGGGCAGCCCGAAGGAGGCAGACTCCTACGAGATCGTCACGCTCGCGGTCCCCGACGAGATCGTCCTCGAGGTCGGCGGCATGGCGCTGCTCCCGGACGAGCGTCTCCTGGTCTGCACGCGGCGCGGCGAGGCGTGGATCGTCGGGAACGCCCACGACCCCGGCGGCGCGGCCACGTTCACGCTCTTCGCCGAGGGGCTGCAGGAACCGCTCGGCCTGCTGCTCCACGACGGCTGGATCTACGTTGGCCAGCGCGGCGAGGTCTCGCGCATGCGCGACGTCGACGGCGACGACCGGATGGACGAGCTCGAGACGGTGTGCGAGCTGTGGGACATCAGCGGCAACTACCACGAGTACCTGTTCGGCCCGCGCCTGGGCAGCGACGGGAACCTGTGGATCACGACGAACAAGCCCTTCGGCGCCGAGCCCTTCGGCCGCGTCGATTGGCGCGGCTTCGCGCACCGCATCACGCCCGCCGGCGAGCTGCTGCCGACCGCGTGCGGCCTGCGCTCGCCGGCCGGCGTAGAGGTCTCCCCGTGGGGCGACGTCTTCTACACGGACAACCAGGGCGAGTGGTGTGGAGCGAGCAAGCTCTCGCACCTCGAGCCCGGCGACTTCCACGGTCATCCCTGGGGCACCTTCTCGTGCAAGCGTCCCGAGTGGCCCTACGCACACCCCGGCGATCCGCCGAACGGCATGCTCATGCCGAAGGTCCCGGAGGTCATGCCGAGCTTCAAGCTGCCCGCCGTGTGGTTCCCCTACGACAAGATGGGCAAGTCGCCGGCCGGCATGGTGTGGGACGCGACGGGCGGCGCCTTCGGGCCCTTCGCAGGCCAGCTCTTCGTGAGCGACCAGCACCACGCCTCGGTGATGCGCGTCTCGCTCGAGCGCGTCCGCGAACGCTGGCAGGGTGCCTGCTACCCGTTCCGCGAGGGGTTCCAGTGCGGCGTGATCCGGCTCGCCTGGGGCGCGGACCACTCGCTCTTCGCCGGCATGACGAACCGCGGCTGGGGCGGGCGCGGGAACAGCACCTACGGGCTGCAACGGCTGCGCTGGACCGGCGAAGTTCCGTTCGAGATCTACGAGATGCGCGCGCTCCCGCACGGGTTCGAGCTCGTCTTCACCAGGCCGGCGGATCCGGAGACGGCGCGCCTCGCCTCCTCGTATCGGATGGAGAGCTACACCTACGAGCTGCACGAGGCCTACGGCAGCGACGAGATGGACCGCGCCGAGCCGACGATCCGATCGGCGCGTCCCTCGGCCGACGGGCGGACGGTCACTCTGGTCGTCGACGGGCTGCGCGCCGGCTACGTGCACGAGCTGCACCTCGAGGGGTTGCGCTCGGCCGAGGGCGAGCCGCTCCTGCACGACGAGGCGTACTACACGCTCGTCGAGATCCCCGAGCAGTGAAACCCGCCCCCGGCGTCCGGGTAGAGCCTGCTTCCGAGGAGGACCCCATGCACACCTGCCCCACCGTGCTCGCCCTGACCCTGACCCTCGCCCTCGCCGCCTGCACCGTCGCGCCGCCCCGGGAGAGCGAACCGTTCGGCCTCGCGGCTCGACACGCCGTGGACTACCGCGCCGAGGTGGTCGCGGGTCACTCCGGCCTGACGAACGAGGTGGAGCGTCCGGACGGGAGGGTCACGGACGATCGGATCGTCGGCGTGCGCTGGCGGCTGCTCCTGCTCGGAGAGCCCGAGGCGCGCCAGCTCGGCCTCCTGTCCGTCGGCGCCTGGACGGTCGACGCAGCCCAGGTCGACGCGCGCTTCGAGTCCGCGGGCTGGCGGGCGCGCGCGCCGGAGACGACGCTCGTGCTCCACCCGGGCCAGGTAGACTCGAGCACGGTCCTCGACCAGCGCGCCTACGTGCGCTCCTTCGACGTGACCGCCGCCGACGGCGTCCTGATCGCCGACCCCGTGGTCGACGTGCTCTCTGAGGGGACGCTGCTCCTGGTCGAGGCCGAGGAGCTCCTGGAGAGTGAGTCGATGCGGCTTGGGCTCACGCTGCACCTCTCCGACCTCCAGGGGCTCGACCGTGTCGAGGCGCGCGTGCCCGGCGGCTCCTCGCCGGTGACGCTCCAGCGCCCGATCGTCAGCCAACAGCGCCTCGCGACGGAGGCCGTGCTCGCGCGCGGCGAGTGCCTGCTCGTCGTCGCGCTCGCGCCGAAGAGCACGGGCCGGGTGCTCGCGTTCCTGGACCGGGTCGAGCTCGAGCAAGCGCGCTAGGCTAGGGGGGAACGGAACCCGTCCTGTAAGCCCCGGCATGCACCCCGTCGCTGATAGAATGGGGAGGGCTACCTACCACTCGAGCCGTTACCTTGAGTGCCTTGATCCAACCAAGATGCGTACCTGCTAGGCCAGGGGACCCTCGTGCCTAGGCGGAAAGGACTCTACTTTGCTCTTGTCTCTATCCTCGCGTCCCTGTATCTGGCTACTGGCATCGTGTATAGTAGTCAGCAGCCGCATGCGGACGGATTAGACGAGCTACTTGCTGTGGAAGGTCCGACAATGCCGCGTGCTGCGAAGCACCCATTGGCGGAGCCCTCGACGTGGATTCTCTTTAGAGCTCTGCAAGTCACAGGCTACGGGGGCCGGGCATTGAGGCCGGTGCAGATCTGGAACCTAGTCTGGATCACTGGTGCCCTGGTCGGCGTGTTCGTCTTTGTGGTGCAACGGAGCGGTTCACTCGTCATGGGCCTTGGCTCCGCATGGGTCTTAGCATCCTTGCATGCGACATTGCACTTCGCCACTGACCCTTTCTTGTTCTACTGGCCCCCGGCGCTCGCACTAATGACCTGGAGTCTATACTTTGCTTGTCCGGGGCCCTGGCCCTACTCCTCCTACAGCAAACTGTTGGCAGCGGTCCTGTGCGCCTTCTTAGCCACCCTCTACAATCCCATGTGCGGAGTAGGCTTCCTGTTGGTGTGCTGGCTGTGGAATGGGGAGAATGGCAGGAAGGCCAGAATGCAGAAGCTTGTCGTCGCTCTGGCGGGCACGGCACTCGTTGTGCTTCTGCATAGTAGTCAAGATGGGAAGACCCTTAGCGGTCCGTTTGGTCATTGGTCTGAGGAGAGCTGGGGTCAAGCAAGGAGAGCGACCAGGGAGGCCATTGTGGCCCGAGGCCCCAATGGCGTCACCCCCCTTGCCGCCCTTGGTCGCTGCCGGACGATCGACTGTATTAGCGTGACCGCGGCATACTTTGGGATAGGGGTACTCCTAGTACTGACAGGTCTATCGGCTGTGACCAGCAAGAGGTCACTCCGGGAGACGTTGGTCTTCGGGGGGCTTGCTGTTGGAGTAGCTGGCTTCCTCCTTTGGTTCAATCCGGGGCAACCCTTCTTCTGGATTCTCCCCATATGGATAGTCGTCCTTGGCGCAGCCAGCGGGTACCAGAGAGATAGCATAGGAAGGAATCAGGGATGGTTGGCCGTTGTCAGGCGGCTAACTCCAGGTGCTACGCTATTGCAGGGAGGTGTCCTCCTATTGGCAAATAGTATGACATATGTGGTCCCAAACTCGAAACCAGGCACTAGGGTGCCCGAATCTATAGGAATCGCTTCGCACTTTTCCGAGAGGGATGATCTTGTGTTTGCCCTCTGGCCCGACAACTATATCAGCTACTTCGGGGGAATCAGCTGCTGGGGTTTTCTCGGGATTTCCATGCACCGGAATGCGGAGGAGTCGACGTTCGAAGTTCTGCGTCGAATGGAAAGAGATGCCCGTGTGCGTGGAGGCTCGCTCTATGTGGAAATCCCTCAGGATTTGGCGTGGATTCCGGAGCAGTATAGAGAACTGCCGACGATGGATTACACGGAGACAGACTTTGGGCGCCTTAGATTCGGAGATACTGTGCGTGTTGGATGCCGAGAGTTTCGGGAGGTAGTGGAGGTCAGTGGACCGTAGTGGCCAGTTGGAAGAAAGGGGTCTGGCCCTCGCACGTCCGAGCGTCCGGGGGCGGAGCGGAGTCGGTGCCGCCCACGCGTTGACAAACGCCATGCCGCGACACGCCGCTCGATCGGCCCGTGCGGCGCGGGGATCAGCGAAAGGCTTCCTTCTTCAAGCCGTGTCGCTGCATCTTGCCGTACAGCGACCGGGGCGTGATCCCCGCCAGCTCGGCGGTTTCGCCGACCTTGCCGCCGGTCCGGGAGAGCAGGGCCTCGAGGTAGCGCCGCTCGAACTCGAGACCGACCCGCCGCCGGGCTTCGCGGAGCGGGAGCTCGATCCACGGGGGGACTTCCTCCGCTAGCTCCTCGCGCCGAGGCGAGCCGCTTGCGGGATTCCTGCCGAGGACCCGTTCCGGCAGATCGTCCAGGGTGATCCGGGAGTTGCGGCAGAGCACGACCGCGTGTTCGAGCGCGTTGGCGAGCTCTCTCACGTTGCCCGGCCAGTCGAAGGCCAGGAGCGCCTCGAGGGCCTCGTCGGAGATGCTCTCGACGCCTCGCCGGCCGAGGACGTCGCGGAAGTGGCGGATGAACCGGCCCACGAGGTCGGGGATGTCCTCGGGACGGTCGCGGAGCGCCGGGACGTTCAGCGAAACCACGTTCAGGCGGTAGTAGAGGTCTTCGCGAAAGCGGCCGCTCTCGATCTCCCCGACCACGTCGCGGTTCGTTGCGGCCATGACGCGCACGTCGACGCGGACCGTGGTCTCGCTCCCGACGCGCCGGACGCTCCTGCGCTGCAGGACCGTCAGCAGCGTCACCTGCAGGTGGCGCGGCATCTCCCCGATCTCGTCGAGGAAGATCGTCCCTCCGTCGGCGAGCTCGAAGCGCCCCTTCTTCCGGCGGTTGGCGCCGGTGAAGGCACCGGCCTCGTGCCCGAAGAGCTCGCTCTCGAGGAGCGACTCGGGAATCGCCCCGCAGTTGACCGAGACGAAGGGGCCCTCTCGGCGGGGGCCCTCGTTGTGGATCGCCTCGGCGAGGCGCTCCTTCCCCACGCCGGTCTCCCCCGTGATCAGGAGCGAAGAATCGGTGTCGACGACGCGCTGGACGAGGTCCAGGAAGCGCCGCATGCTCGCGCTCCGCGTCAGGAAGTCCGCCAGGCGGGGCCGCGGATCCGCTCCTCCCGACCGCGGCCCGCGCGAGGCGCGGTCGCCCTCGGCTCCGGCCAGCGCTTCGAGGCTCGCTCGCAGTTCGCGGTTCGTGTGCGCGGTCTCAAGGACGCCGGAGGCGCCTGCGGCCATGAGACGCGCGCGGTCCGCGTCCCCGCCGTGGTCGCGCAGGACGACCAGCCCCGGATTGCTCGCCTCGTTCGTGTAGGCGTCGACCAGGCGCAGATCCTGGGGTCGCACCTCGGAACGGCGGACGACGAGGAGGTCCACGACCCGCTCGGGCGGGTCCAGGAGCGGATCGTTCGCGGGATCCACGACCTCGAGCTGGAGGTCCGCCGAGTCCAGGAGGACTCGCAGCCGTCGCCGCACGTTCTCGTCCTGGATGGCGACGAGAACCTTGGGCCGGCTTCCTGCCGAACCGGAAGCCACCGCTCCGATCCTATCGGGGTCTGCAAGACCGATCAAGGCACGGAGAGCACGGCCCCTCGGTCGGCCGCGAGCTGCGGGACGGTGGCACGAGGTTTGTCGAAGCAGGCGCCATGCGACCGCGTGCCGAGAGCGAAGGAGCAGAGCGAGCCCTCGGCACGGCTCGACGTCCACCAGCGCGGAGCGCGAGGCCGACGCGCGCGGAGACCGACGGGACGGTGCGCGTCGCCATCGTGGGCGTCACCGGCCTCGTCGGACGGAAGATGGTGCAGCTCCTCGAGCAACGCCGCTTCGCCGTCGGCGAGCTGCGCCTCCTCGGCTCGCAGCGCTCGGAGGCGCGGACCATGCGCTTCCGCGGAGTGGAGCTACCCGTCGAGGTGGCGAGTCACGAGACCCTGGCCGGCACCGACCTCGTTCTCGCCAGCGCCGGGTCGTGGGTCAGTCGCGCGCTCCTCCCCGGCGCGGCCGCCGGCGGCGCGGTCTGCATCGACAACTCGAGCGCCTTCCGTCTCGAGCCTGACGTGCCGCTCGTCGTGCCCGTGGTGAACGGCCATCGGCTGGAGGGGATCCGTTCGGGGAGCGGCGGCGCGATCGTATCGAATCCCAACTGCTCGACGATCCAGCTCGTGACCGCGCTCCGACCCCTGCACGACGCGGCGACGGTCCTCCGCGTCGTGGCCAGCACGTACCAGAGCGTCTCGGGCGCCGGCCTCGAGGCCGTCGAGAGCTTCGAAACGGCGACGTGCGCGATCCTGGCGGGAGGCGAGCTCTCCGACTCGCTCGCGGGCACGGCCGCCTTCGACGCGGTTCCCGCTATCGGCGCGCTGGACGACGCGGGGCACTCGGAGGAAGAGCTCAAGCTGGCGCGGGAGACGCCAAAGATCCTGGAGACCGCGGTCGAGGTCGACGTGTGCTGCGTCCGGATCCCGGTCTTCGTCGGTCACGCCGCGTCGGTTCTCGTCGAGACCGCGCGGCCGCTCTCCCCCGGGGCCGCGCGCGAGATCCTGGCGGCGGCGCCGGGAATCGTCGTGGCCGATGAGCACCCTCCGACGCCCCGCCGCGTCGCGGGCGACGGCGCCGTGCACGTCGGCCGCATCCGGAAGGCGCGGACGTCGAAGAACGCGGTGCAGCTCTGGATCGTGGCCGACAACCTCCTGCGGGGCGCCGCCCTCAACGCCGTCGAGATCGCCGAGCGCGTGCTCGCTGCCTCGCGGGAGGAATGCCCCGCGCACGCGTGAGTGCCCTGAAGGAACAACCCGCCGTACAGAAGTACGGTGGCTCGTCGCTCTCCACGCTGGAGAAGGTCCGCGAGGTCGCCCGTAAGATCGTCGACGTCCACGACGCCGGCCGGCCCGTGGTGACCGTGGTCTCGGCCATGGGGAACACGACCTCGCAGCTCGTGGCGAAGGCCAGGGAGATCTCCTCGGCCCCGTCCCGCCGCGAGATGGACATGCTGCTCTCGTCCGGCGAGCGCGTGAGCATGGCCCTGCTCACGATGGCCATCCAGAGCCTGGGCCGGCCGGCGATCTCGCTGACGGGGCCACAGAGCGGGATCGTGACCGACGAGGCGCACGCCGATGCGACCATCGTCGACGTGCGGCCGGACCGCATTCGCGCGGAGCTCGCTGCGGGCCGCATCGTGATCGTGGCCGGCTACCAGGGCGCGACGCCCTCGGGCGAGATCACGACGCTGGGTCGCGGCGGCTCCGACACGACCGCCGTGGCTCTGGCCGGTGCCCTGGGAGCATCCTGCTGCGAGATCTACTCGGACGTCGCCGGCGTCTACACCGCCGATCCCCGCGTGGTGGAGGACGCGCTGCACCTGCGGCGAGTGGGGCCGCTCCTGATGGCGGAGTACGCCCGGCACGGCGCCCGCGTCCTCCACGCCCCGTGCCTCGAGCACGCGCGGAGCAACGGTGTCGCCATCCGCGCTGGATCGACCTTCGGGAGCGGCCGGAGCACGTTGATCGGAGGCGACTCCGACGTGGAGTACTCGAGCTCTCGAGCTCGCGACGCCGCGTTCCGGATCGTGGGGGTCGCGTCGCGGCCGGCCGTCCTGCGCGTGTGCAGCCACGACGCGGACGCCGATCGGGCGGTCGCCATCCTCGAGGAGCTGGAGCAGCTCAACACGTTCCGTGAGGTCCCGTCGTCGGTCGAGAGGACGCTCGACGTCATCATCGACGCGCAGGACGTCCGCGATCCGGAATCGTTGACTACGGAGCTCTCCCGTCGGCTCGACGGCATAGCGGAGGTCGAGGGAGGGCTGTCCTCCGTCTCGGCCGTCGCCGACACGAGAAGAACGGACGACTTGCCGGAGCGCGTTGGCCGCGCATTCGACGACGCGCGCATCGACGTCGTGTCGACGTATCGCCATCCCCTCTCGATCACCTACCTGGTCCGCCCCGAGCAACGCCTGGCGGCCGTGCGCTCCGTGCACGCGTCGCTCGTCGGTTCGGAGTCCGAAGCCTTCGCCGTCTGACGCGATCATCGGTACCGGAATGCCCAACGAACAGACCCTCCCGCGAGGCGACTCCGACATCGTCATCCGGCCGCCCGAACGGTGCGACGGAGCGGCGGTTTGGCGCCTCGCCAGGGACTCGGGGAGCCTCGACCTCAACTCGCAGTACGCCTACCTGCTCTGGTGCGATCGCTTCTCCGACACGAGCGTCGTCGTCGACGTCGACGGCGAGCTGGCAGGCTTCGTCTGCGGCTTCCGGCCGCAGGACGAGCCCGAGGTCCTCTTCGTGTGGCAAGTGGTGGTCGGCGACGCCCACCGGGGGAAGGGACTCGCCCGCGGGATGGTGATGGCCTTGCTCCAGCCCGGGGAGGGCTTCCGGTTCGTCGAGGCGACGGTGACGCCGTCGAACTCTGCGTCCCAGCGGCTCTTCCGCTCGCTGGCCGAACTCCTCGGCTGTCCGCGCGAAGAGTCTCCCTATCTACAGGCCGCGGACTTCCCGGAGGGGGACCACGAGCCCGAGATCCTCTTTCGCATCGGCCCCTTCGACCTGAACCGCCTCCACGCGAACCGGATGATCCGCCCATGAAGACCTTCGAGCGTCTCGAATCCGAGGTCCGCAGCTACATCCGAGCCTTCCCCACCGTCTTCGCGCGGGCGAAGGGGCACAGGCTCTTCGACGAGGACGGAAGGTCGTACATCGATTTCTTCGCCGGTGCAGGGGTCCTCAACTACGGGCACAACCACCCGCGGCTCAAGCAGCGCCTCTTGCAGTACCTCATGGAGGATGGCGTCACGCATTCGCTGGACATGGCGACCACGGCCAAGCGGACCTTCCTGCAACGATTCCGGGACGTCGTCCTCGAGCCGCGCGGGCTCGACTACAAGCTGCTCTTCCCCGGTCCGACCGGCACGAACGCCGTCGAGGCCGCGCTGAAGCTCGCGCGGAAGGTGACCGGCCGGACGACGGTCTATGGCTTCGACGGCGGGTTCCACGGGATGACGCTCGGGTCGCTCGCCATCACGTCCAACCCGATGAAGCGTTCGGGCGCGGGGCTGCCGCTACGCGACGCCCGGCTCCTGCCGTTCGACGGTCAGTCGCGCGGCGGAGTCGACTCTCTCGACTACCTCGAGGCTGTCCTGACCGCCGCTTCACGGCGGGGGGCACGTCCCGCCGCAGTGGTCCTCGAGACGGTACAGTGCGAGGGCGGTGTCCGGGTCGCGGGCTTTCCGTGGCTGCAGAGGGTCGCCTCGCTCTGCGAAGAACACGGCGTATTGCTCGTCGTCGACGACATCCAGGCGGGCTGCGGGCGGACGGGGTCGTTCTTCAGCTTCGAGGAGGCGGGGATCCGGCCGGACATGGTTTGCCTCTCGAAGTCCCTCAGCGGACTGGGGCTGCCGCTGGCCCTGGTCCTCCTGCGGCGGGAGCTCGACGCCTGGTCGCCCGGAGAGCACAACGGCACGTTCCGGGGACACAACCCGGCCTTCGTGACTGCGGCGGAGGCGCTGCGCTTCTGGGAGACCGACGAGCTCCGCGACGAGGTGAACCGCAAGGCCCGCGTCGTGCGGCGCCGGTTGAAGGAGATGGCGTCCGAGAACCCCGAGGCGAAGCCCGAAGTGCGGGGACGCGGGCTGGTCCAGGGGCTCGCCATGGGCGAGAGCGGGCTGGCGAGCGCCGTGTCCCGCGCGTGCTTCGAGCGCGGCCTGGTGATCGAGACCGCCGGCCACCAGGGCGAGGTGCTGAAGCTCCTCCCCCCGCTCACGATCGAAGACGACGCACTCGCCGAAGGCCTCGACATCGTCGAGTCGAGCCTGAAGGCGACGGTGCGCGAGTACACGAGCCGCGAGGCAGCCATCGCGTGAACATCGAGGCCGAACCATGATCGTCCGAACACTGGAAGAACTGACGGGCACGAGCCGGGACGTCCACACGGAGAACTGGAACAGCCGCCGTTTCTTGCTCGCGCAGGACGGCATGAGCTTCTCCCTCCACGACACGATCATCAAGGCCGGTACGGAGACCTACATCTGGTACAAGCACCACCTTGAAGCGGTCTACTGCATCGAGGGCGAAGGCGAGGTCGAGGAGATGGACACGGGCGTCGCGCACCCGATCCGGGCCGGCACGGTGTATGCGCTGAACGGCAACGAGAAGCACTACCTGCGGGCGAAGGTCGACATGCGGATGGTGTGCGTGTTCGCGCCCGCGCTCACCGGCGAGGAGGTGCACGACGAGGACGGCGTGTACCCGCCGGCGGAAGGGCTCGGAGCGACGACATGATCACCTCGCCGCCGGAGACCGATCCCTACCGCTCGCGGGT
>Ga0302046_10004736_pt1 | contig 12066 bp, 13 predicted proteins | sample RVTome_11_FD_200261 | JGI IMG/M metagenome (GOLD analysis project Ga0302046, IMG submission 200261) | Soil microbial communities from uranium-contaminated site in the Upper Colorado River Basin, Wyoming, United States - RVT147D111 (version 2) ... | reverse complement strand
GAGTCCGTCGACTTCAACTACTTCCTCGAGGACGACGACGACGAGCAGGAAGCGGAGAGCGCGCGGCCGCGACAGGCCAGGGCGAGCTAGCTCGGCTAGCCTGCTCGCTCCTAGGCCTCGTCGCGCGCGAAGACGTAGACGCCCCGCTGCCCCGGCGTCTCTTCCACCGTCAGCCTCAACCGGTCCACGACCAAGTCGTCGAACCCCTCGCCGAGTCGGCGCATCAGCTCACGCCCGAGGTACGCCGAGAGGTTCTCGGCGCTCGTGTTGTTGATCGGGAGCACGAGCACGTCTTCGCGCGGCGCGCGGTAGACCCGATCGAGGTAGCGCACCTCGATCCCGCCCCCGCCGTCCTCGGGGAGCTCCTTCCAGGTGAGCTGCTCGTGTTCGCCGGGCACGATCCAGTGCTCGTCCAGCTCGTCGCACAGACCGCGCAGGACCGGTTTGATGTCCTGGAAGTCGATCACGAGGCCGAACCTCGTCAGGCGGGCCTCGAGCTCGCAAGCGACGCAGTAGTTGTGCCCGTGCAGCCGCTCCGCGCTCCCGTCGGGGAAGATCAGGAAGTGGGCGACGGAGAACTTCAGGTACTCCTTGTCGATCTCGATCGACCAGCGCTCCATGCCGGGGAGAGTACCCGGCACGGCTCGCGGCAGAAGGGAGCGAAAAGGGTTTCTGCGGCCGTAAGACGTGCGCTTCGGCCCGCCGCCACGAGGCTTCCGCTACAGGCCCTTCGGAGCCCGGACCGATAGGCCGAGGCATCCATCCTGCCCACCCCCGTCCCCGGGGCGCCGGGCCCTCGTCGGAGCGCCAGTCCACGACCATGCACCAGAAGAAACGCGGCTTCACCCTGATCGAGCTCGTCGTCGTCATCTCGATCCTCGCCATCCTCTCGGGAGTCCTGGTCCCGCGCGTGAAGGACCACATGAAGGCGGCCAAGGACGCCAAGCGGTTGTCGGACATCAAGACCATCCGCAACGCCGTGGAGCAGTACTACATGGACAAGGGCGAGTACCCGGCGGCGAACACGAACAGCACCTACGGCGGCTGGGACGTGTCGAACGACGGCGGCTTCATCGAGGTGCTGCAGGAGACCGGTTACCTCGACGACGTGTTGGCCGACCCGGTAAACGATCCGACCTACCACTACCGCTACTACCTATACAACTCCGGCGCCTACGCCTGCCAGGGGAACACGAAGTTCTACGTGCTCGGGATCCGCAACTTCGAGAGCTCCGACTTCGCCAAGAAGAACAAGGGCTTCTTCAAGTGCGCCGGACGGAACTGGGGCAACGAGTTCGCCTACGTCACGGGCGGCGGCGCCCTGATGGACCTGTAGCGCGCAGCCTCCGCACTCGAGCGCGCCGGCGAGGCCTCCAAGGACCCCGCCGGCGCGCTTCCTTTCGACTTCGGCCATCGCGTAGACTCGCGCGGACGTCATGGCGCGCCTGGTCGACTTCCACTCGCACTTCTTCTCACGCACCTTCTTCGAGACCCTGGCGGAGCAGTCGCCGCTCCCCGGGAGCATCGACCAGCGCATGCAACGCGTGGCGCGCGTGGCGGGGATCGACCTGCCGGAGAACGACGAGCGGCACCTCGCGCGCTGGCTCACGGAGATGGAGTCCTACGGCGTCGGCCACATGCTGACCCTCGCCAGCGTCCCCCAGGAGCGCCCAGTCGTGGCGGCGGCCGTGCGCGCGTCCGGCGGGAGGCTCTCGGGCCTGCTCGTCCACGACCCGACGCAGCCGGAAGCCGTCGATCGACTCGCGGACGCCCTGGGCGCGGATCGCTTCCGGGGCGTGCTGCTCTTCCCAGCCATGCACGGCTACCGCCCGGATGCACGCGAAGTCGCGCCGTCGCTGGCCGTGCTCGGTGAGCACCGCGGGATCGCGCTGGTCCACTGCGGCGCCTTGCGCATCCCGCTGCGCGACCGCTTCGGCCTGCCGCGCCGCTACGACCTGGCCCTGGCGAACCCGCTGCACCTCGTCCCCGCCGCCGACGCGAACCCGCTCGTACGGTTCGTCGTCCCTCACTTCGGCGCAGGGTTCTTCCGCGAGACGCTGCTCGCAGGCGCCCAGTGCGAGAACATCCACGTCGACACGAGCTCGGCGAACGGGTGGATCAAGACGCAGCCGGAGCGCCTGACGCTGGTCGACGTGTTCGAGCGCGCGCTGGGCGTGTTCGGTCCGCGCCGGATCCTGTTCGGCACGGACTCGTCCGTCTTCCCGCGCGGGTGGCGCCACGACCTGCTGCTCTCGCAGCGCGAAGCCTTGGGCGCCTGCGGGCTCTCCGGGGCCGACCGGCAACGTATTCTGGGAGGCAACGCGGGCGAGCTCCTGGGACTCGAGGCGTGAGCGCCGATCCACAGGGGACCTTCGCGACGACACGCTGGAGCCTGGTGCTCCGCGCCGCCCAGGAAGCCTCGCTCCCCGCGGGTGCGCGCGAGGCACTCGAGGAGCTGTGCGCGACGGCCTGGTTCCCCTTGTTCACCTACCTGCGCCGACGCGGACGCGACGCGGAGCAGGCGCGCGACCTCGTGCAGGGGTTCTTCGCGAGCCTGCTCGAGCGCGGCGACCTCGCTCGCCTCGACCCCGCGCGCGGACGCTTCCGCTCGTTCCTCCTCACGGCGCTCGAGCACTTCGCGAGCAACCAGGGCGCCCGCGCGCGGACGCGCAGGCGCGGCGGCGACCGACGGACGCTCTCGCTCGACGCGGTGAGCGCCGAAGAGCGCTACGCCCTGGAGCCCGCCGACCATCGCACTTCCGAGCACGCTTTCGAGAGGACCTGGGCGCGCGCGCTCCTCGACCGCGCCTACGCCGCGCTGGAGGGCGAGTACGAGCGGCGCGGCAAGCTCGATCTCTTCCGCGTGCTCTCCCCGTGCCTGGGCGGAGACCTCGAAGCCCAGCCCTACGCGGAGATCGCGGCCGAGCTGGACGCGACTCCGGGCGCGGTCAAGGTGGCCGTCCACCGCCTGCGCGCGCGCTTCCGGAAGCTGCTGCGGACCGAGATCGCCCACACGTTGCCGGACGCATCGCAGGAGGGCGGCGAGGACCCGGTCGAGGCGGAGATCCGGCACCTGTTCGAGGCCCTGGCGCCGAGAAAACCCGGGGAAGGGCGGTAACCTGCGGGCGCCTTCCTTGCATCGGCGGAGGTAGATGGAGTCCACCGAGCGAACCTGCGTGCGCTGCGACGAGCCCCTTCCTCCCGGCCACGCCGCGGGACGCCCCTGCCCGCGCTGCCTGCTCTCGCTCGGCCTGGCGTCGAGCGAGGTGGTGCCGGCGGGTGCTGCCGTTTCCTCGCAGGCCACACCCTCGGCCGCGGAGCTCGCGGCCGCGTTCCCGGGGCTCGAGATCCTCGAAGTCCTGGGCGAGGGGGGCATGGGCGTCGTGTACCGCGCGCGACAGCGCGACCTCGACCGGATGGTCGCGCTCAAGATCCTGCGCCCGCCACCGGAGTTCGATCCGTCCTTCGCCGAGCGCTTCACGCGCGAAGCCCGCGCACTGGCACGGCTCACCCATCCGAACATTGTCCAGGTGCACGACTTCGGACGCACGGGCGAGTACTGCTTCCTGCTCCTCGAGCTGGTCGAGGGCACGAACCTGCGCCGTCAGATGCAGGCCGACGAGCTGACCGCCGCGCAGGCGCTCGAGATCGTCGCCCAGGTATCGCGCGCCCTGCGCTACGCCCACGGACAGGGCGTGGTCCACCGCGACGTGAAGCCCGAGAACATCCTGCTCGACGCCGCCGGCGACGTGAAGATCGTCGACTTCGGCCTGGCCAAGATCGCCCGCGTCGAGGAGTCCGCGCTACGACTCACTCACACCGGCCAGGCGATGGGCACGCCGCAGTACATGGCGCCGGAGCAGCTCGAGCGCCCGCTCGAGGTCGACCATCGCGCGGACATCTACTCGCTGGGCGTCGTGTTCTACGAGCTCCTGACGGGCGAGCTTCCTCTCGGCCGCTTCGCGCCACCCTCGCGCAAGGTCCAGGTCGACGTGCGGCTCGACGACGTCGTGCTGCGCGCGTTGGAGAAGGAGCCCGAGAGGCGCTACCAGCAGGTGTCCGAGGTCGAGACCGACCTCGAGGAGGTCCGGCGGCACCCACGGGCGGGCGGCGCGACGCGGCGCGAGGCGCGGAGAGCGCGGCGAGTGGAGCGCGACGGGCGTCGCCGGCGATCCACGGTCTGGTTCGGGATCGCCGCCCTCGTCCTCCTCATCACCTGCGTCCCGCTCTCCTGTGCTGGGCTCTTCCTCGCGGGCTGGAGCGGCTCGCGCGAAGTCGAGACCACCCCGCCCGACCCCGCTCCGGTCAACCCCACAACGCGAGAGTAGTAGCGATGAACGAACGAGAGAGACGCATGAGCGCCCCGATGGTCTTCCTCCTCGTGGTCGCAGGCGTACTGCTCCTGGTCGGGTGCCTGGGCTGCCTCGGGATCATCTTCCTCGTGCCCGCACGCTTGGCGACCGTCCCCGCCGAGCCGAGACCCTCGGTCGTCGAGACCCCGCACGCGCCGCCCGAGCCCGAGGAGCCCGAGCAACTCCCTGGCGCCGCCGAGGACGAGTCAGGCGTCGAGCCTGCCCGGGACGAGGGCTAGTTGACGACCGGCTCCTCGACTCGCGGCGCCTGGCCGCGCAGGACCGAGTTGTCCGCGAAGAGCTGGCGCTGGTCGATCGCGGGTTTGGAGAGCAGCATCTCCTCGTCGATCTGCCCCGACTGCTTGTAGGCGTCGAGCGCGTTCCGCCAGGTCGTCAGCTCCACCGCCTGGGCGTCGATCCCGCGCTCGAGCATGAGCTTGGCCGTCTTCGGCACCGACAGCGGGTCGGACACGCCCCAGTCCGCGGAGCTGTCGACGATGATCCGCTCGGGGCCGTACTGCTCGACGATGTCGACCATCCGCTCCGACCCCATCTTCGTGTGCGGGTAGATCGTGAAGGCGGCCCAGGCGCCGTAGTCGAGCGTGTCGCGCACCGTCTCCTCGTTGTTGTGGTCGATCACGAGCTTCGTCATGGGGAAGCCCATGTCGCTGCAGATCTCGAGCGAGCGCAGGATCCCGCGCTTCTTGTCGCGGTGCGGCGAGTGGACCATGACCACCATGTCGTGGTCCTTCGCGAACTGCACCTGCTCGCAGTAGGCGCGCTCCTCGGCCGGCGTGATCTCGTCGAAGCCGATCTCGCCGATGGCGACGACGCCCTCCTTGAGCGCGAAACGCGGCACGAGCTCGAGCACTTCCCTCGCGAGCCCCTCGTTGTTCGCCTCCTTCGAGTTCAGCCCGATCGCGCAGTAGTGGGCGATCCCGAACTGCGAGCAGCGGAAGCGCTCCCAGCCGATCAGGCTCGCGAAGTAGTCCACGAAGCTGCCGGCGCGAGTGCGCGGCTGACCCAGCCAGAAGGCCGGCTCGATGACGGCGCGGACGCCGGCGCGGGCCATGTTCTCCAGGTCGTCGGTCGTGCGGGAGGTGACGTGGATGTGCGGGTCGAAGAAGCGCATGGGATCAGACTTCGAGGAAGGAGTAGACCGATTGGGAAGTGTTGCCCGACAGCGCGTCCTCCATGGAGGCGCGCACGGCGGGATCGGACTCCGTGGCGAGCGCCGCCCGCAGCCTCGAGGTCTCTCCGGCGCGGGCCAGGGCGTAGGCGGCGGCTCGTCGGCCCAGTGTATGCGGATTCCCGGGTTGCAGCTCTTCCTCGAGCGCCTCGAGCGCGCGGTCGCCGCCATGCTCGCCGAGGCACGACCACAGGTCCGGCTGGACCGGACGGTGAGCGCTGCGGCGCTCCGCGACCAGGTCGAGCGCCATGCGCGCGAGCTCGGCGTCGAGCCGTCCGTCGAGCCCCCACAGACGCCACAGCGGAACGCCGACGAAGACCGACTTGATCACCGCCTGCCGGAAGGCGACGTCGTCGAAGTGCCGAGCCGGGTAGGAAGTGTCGAGCACGACCGCCTGGAACACGCTGCTCATGTTCGTGCGGCAGCCCTCGCCCGCGCGCCAGGCGAAGCGCTCGGGTTCCGGCAGGAGCGCCAGGGAGCGATACAGGGCTCGCTGTTCGCCCTCGTCCGCGTAGGCGAAGAGCTCCTCGACCGCGTCCACGCAGCTGTCCTCCGCGAGATCGGTGCGCGAGAGCAGCAGCGCGACGCGCAACGCCTCGAGCATCGTCCAGCGCTCGGGGTTCCAGCCCTCCACGACGCGGCCGGCGGCCTCGCGCTCCTCCGCGCTCGGGGCGAGCGGCACCCGGTCGCGAGCGTGCCGCGACGCCATGGAGAAGAACGTCGCGAAGTGGCGCACGTCGTCGCGATCGGCGACCTCCTTCGAGGTCTCCTGGAACCACGAACGGGTGCCGTCGTCGAGACGGCGCTCCAGCATCTTCCGCAGGGTCAGGAGGGGCGACATGGGAGCGTCAGTCGTCGGTGGAAGTTCCGGTCGAGAGTCCGAGGGAGAGCCCCAGCGCGACGAAGCCCGTGCAGGCCACGCGCTCGTAGGTCGTGTCGATGAAGTCGAGCGCGTAGCCCTCGTCCCGCTGCGCGCGCATGATGAGCGGGCGCAGCCGCGCGTGCCAGGTCTCGCGCTCCTCCTGCGGCAGGAGCTGGATCGCCTGGGACGCATAGTAGTGCCCGAAGAGGTAGAAGTAGCCCGCGTTGGCGTAGTAAGCCTCGTGCGGGATCGGGCGCAAGCGCGCCGCCTCGAGGAAGCGATGGTGCTCGAAGAAGAGCTCCAATCCCTCGCGCACGCGCTCGGGCGTGATCGTCCTATCGCCGCTCAGAGCGAGCCCCCAGTTGCAGACCTGGATGCGCGACAGGCTGCCCTTGACGCGGTTGATGTGCTCGCCGCCGGAGATGCGCGGGATCGGCGTCAGGTCGTAACTGTAGGCGCCGTTGGGCAGAGCGCAGCGACGGACGTAGCGCTGCGCGCGCGCGAGCACGGCCTCGTCCTCGAGCCAGCCCCGTTGCAGGGCGCGCGAGAGGGCGGGCAGCACGAGCGCCGTGCAGAAGCTCGTGTCCCAGGTCGGACGCCGGCTGTAGATCGGATCGTCGTAGTAGGCCCAACCGCCGCTCGGCGACTGGATGCGCAGCAGGATCGCCAGGTAGCGGCCGGCCGTCTCCGCCAGCCGCTCTTGCTCCTCCTCGGTCTGGAAGCGCGCGTCGTCCGCCAGCTCGACGGCGCACACGAAGGCGTAGAGCGCACCCCAGCCGTAGTCGGTGTCCCAGTCGTTCCCACGCTTCGGCGTGCGTTGCACGTGGAGGCGCTCGACGGCGCGCTCGAGGGCGGCGCGCCGATCCGGCGTCTCGACCGCGTGCAGCAGCGCCATCGTCGCGATCGCGTCCGCGGCGACCTTCCAGGCGTAGAAGCTCTCGACGGAGTAGATGAGCTCCTGGACGCCGTCCATGACGCCGCTGGCCCAGGACCCGTCCTCGCGCTGGTTGGCGAGGAGCCAGTCCAGCGCCCGGTCCCGCGCCGCGCGCGCATCCCGCGCATCCATCGGAGAGACGGTCCTAAGCTCTCCGGGCACCTCCTGGGGTGGGAGCGAGGCGAACGGGACCAGCACGAGCCAGGAGGCGAGGCTCACCCCTCGTCCTTCTCCGCTTTCTCCTTCGCCCTGCGCACGGCCTCCTCGGCGCGCGCCAGCGAGATCTTGGCCTCGAGCTCGGTCAGCTCCAGGGCGCGCCGCGCCTGCTCGACCTCGGCTCGCGCCTTCGACACCGCGAAGGTGCGCTCCGACTCCTTGGCCGGCAGCTCCACCTCCGTCAGGTGCGCCAGCTTTCGCTCGTGGATCCCGAGCCCGCGGCGCGCGAGCTCGAGCTGCCGCCGGCCGCGCTGGAGCACGAGCTCCTTCGTCTTCCCGGCGAACTCCTCCTCCGCGTACATCGCCTCGAGCTCGGCCAGCTCGAGCTCCGCGTCGCTGGCATTCCCGCGCGCGCGATCGAGCGCGAGCCGCTCCTCGTCGATCTCCACCTGGCGCTCGGCGGAGAAGGCCCTCAGCCGCAGCTCGGCCTGCTCCAGCTCGACCTCCGCGTCGCGCAGGGCGGTCTCGGCGTCGGCGCGCTCGCCGGCCGTCTCGCGCAGAGTCTTCGCCTGCTCCATCTCGGCCAGCTCGAGCGCGTGGGCGCGCTCGAGGTCCTCCTCCGCCACGGCCTCCTCGTCGCCGCTGGCCGCGTCGGGCGCGGGTCCCGCGGCCCCTGGAGCCGCACATGCGAAGCCCAGCAGGGCGAGCGGGCCGAGACGGCCCAGGGTTCGGGCGAAGCAGTTCCTGCTCATGGTCGTTCTCCTCCTCGTCGGACGGGCGGGGGATTCTAGCCGAATCATCAGGCCCGGCGACTCGGCCCCGGAGGAGGAGCGAGCGTCGCCAGAGCTCCCTGCGGCCACTAGGATGGTCGCCCCTCGGTCCTCGTCGACCGGCACTGCACCTCGAGCTCCCCATGACGCACGGAACCTTCCAGGCCCCCCTTCCCCTGAACGAACCGGTCCGGGACTACGCGCCCGGGAGTCCCGAGCGAGCCTCCCTCGAGGTCGAGCTGAAGCGCCAGGAGGCGGAGCGGATCGAGGTCCCGGTCCTGATCGGCGGTCGGGAGCTTCGCACCGGCCGGACGAAAGAGATGGTCTGCCCGCACGACCACTCTCACGTGCTGGGCACCTACCACGAGGCCCGGCCGGAGGACGTCCGCAGCGCTCTGGACGCCGCCACGGCCGCGCGCGCGGACTGGGAGCGGCTGCCCTGGCAGGAGCGCGCCGCCGTGTTCCTGCGCGCGGCGGAGCTCCTGAGGACCACCTGGCGCGACCGCGTCAACGCCGCGACCATGCTTGGCCAGTCGAAGACGGTGCACCAGGCGGAGATCGACTCCGCTTGCGAGCTGATCGACTTCCTGCGCTTCAACGTCCACTACGCGGAGCGTCTCTACTCCGAGCAGCCGCGCTCCTCGCCCGGCGTGTGGAACAGGCTCGAGCACCGACCGCTGGACGGCTTCGTGTTCGCGATCACACCGTTCAACTTCACCTCCATCGCCGGCAACCTCCCCACGGCGCCCGCGCTGCTCGGCAACACGGTCGTCTGGAAGCCCGCCTCGACCTCGGTACTCTCGGGCTACTACCTGATGAGGATGTTCGAGGAGGCCGGCTTGCCCGCCGGAGTGCTCAGCTTCGTGCCCGGGTCGGGCGCCGAGGTGGGCGATCCGGTCCTGGCCGACAGGCGCCTGGGTGGGATCCACTTCACCGGCTCGACGAGCGTGTTCCGGGGCATCTGGAAGACGGTCGGCGACAACATCGCGCGCTACGAACAGTATCCGCGACTCGTCGGCGAGACCGGCGGGAAGAACTTCGTCTTCGCGCACCCCTCGGCGAACGGGGAGGCGCTCGCGGTCGCGCTCTTGCGCGGCGCCTTCGAGTACCAGGGCCAAAAGTGCTCCGCCGCCAGCCGCGCCTTCGTCCCGCGGAGCCTGTGGGGCGACTTGAAGGACCGCCTCGCGGCGATGCTGGCCGAAGTGCGCATGGGAGACGTGGCTGACTTCTCGAACTTCCTCGGAGCCGTGATCGACGCGCGCTCCTTCGTCAAGCAGAAGGCGGCGATCGAGGCGACCGGTCGCTCGAACGAGGCCGAGGTCGTGCTGGGCGGCGAGTGCGACGACTCGACCGGCTGGTTCGTGCAGCCCACCGTGATCGAAGCCCTCGATCCGCACTACGAGACGATGTGCACCGAGCTCTTCGGCCCGATCCTCACCGTGTACGTGTACGAGGACCGCGAGCTGGACCGCGCGCTCGAGCAGTGCGCTACGGGCTCCGAGTATGCGTTGACCGGCGCGATCTTCGCCGAGGACCGCCAGGCGATCCGCTCGATGACCGAGACGCTGCGCTTCGCCGCGGGGAACTTCTACATCAACGACAAGCCGACCGGCGCCGTCGTGAGCCAGCAGCCCTTCGGCGGCTCGCGCGCCTCGGGGACGAACGACAAGGCCGGGTCGATCCTGAACCTCATGCGCTGGGTCTCGCCGCGCACGATCAAGGAGACCTCCTGCCCGCCGACGGACTGGCGCTACCCGTTCCTCGGCTAGTGGACGGTCGAACAGGCTGCACGGCGCCATGACGACCTCCATCACGCTCCGGCCCGACCTCCCCATCTGCCAGTCGGACTTCCCGCTCGACTGGTACCAGGAGGAGTTCCGGCCCTACGCCGAGGAATACCTGGCGCTGCCGGACCGGCGGCCGGTGACGGTCTTCGACTACCTGGACCGCTACGTCCGGCCCGCGCAGGAGCACTTCGGCGACGCGCTCTTGCTCCTGGCCCACTTCTACATGGGCGGCGAGATCGTCAAGCTCGTCGAGCGCTACGGCGGCACGGTGGCGGACAGCTACCAGCTCGCCCTCCAAGCCCGCAATCACGCGGAGAAGACGGTGATCGTCGAGTCCGCGGTGCACTTCATGGCGGAGGCGATCGCGCTGCTGGCGGCGGACGACCAGACGGTGTGGATCACCAACCCCAAGTCCGGCTGCACGATGGAGCTCCTGGCCAAGGACTGGATGGTGCTCCCGGTCGCCGACCAGTTGCTCGAGCGCTACGGCGACGACCTGACGGTGGTCGCCTACATGAACACCTCCGGCCGGCTGAAGGCACTGGCCGGACGTACGGGAGGCGCCGTGTGCACCAGCTCGAACGCGCACCAGGTCGTCGCTTGGGCGCGCGCGCAGGGGAAGAAGATCCTGTTCGTGCCGGACCTCCACCTCGGCCGCAACACCGCCCACCGCCTCGGCATGGATCCGACCTCGGTGGTCGCGCTGCCGGAGCCCGGCACCGGGGCGATCCGGCTCGAGGACGTCGCGGGCGGGCTCGAGGCGCTCGATCGCGCGGAGATGATCCTGTGGGGCTCCCACTGCGGCGTACACACGATCTTCACGCCCGAGATGGTGCGCCACTGGAAACGTGCGGGCTGGACCGTGCTCGTGCATCCCGAGTCCCCGCTCGAGACCGTGCTCGCCGCCGACGGCCAGGGCAGCACGAACTTCCTGTGGAGCGCGGTCGAGGAGGCCGAGCCCGGAGCGCGAATCGCGATCGGCACCGAGGGTCACTTCGTCGCCAACGCGCGGCTCGCCGGCGCCGCGCGCGGCGTCGAGGTGCGCCACTTGGCCGACGTGCCCGACTTCGCGCAGAAGGGCTGCGGCTGCGCGACGATGAGCCGCAACGACCCGCCCCACCTGGCGGGGATGCTCGACCTGTTGCGCAGGGGCGAGGCGCCCGAGATCAACCGCGTGCTGGCCGGAGACGTGGTCGACGAGCGCACCATGGCGCGCGATCGCCTCGACGCGACCGAGCGCGAGCAGCTCGTGCGCGACGCGCGCGAATCGATGGAACGGATGATCGCGGTCGTCGAGGGGGGCTGACCCGAGCCGGAGCGGTTCAGCCGCGCTCCACGTCCCAGACCTCGGCGCCGAAGTGGTCCCAGGGCAGGCGCCCTTCGTCGCACTGCTCGTCCGTCGAGAACTGCACGTCGACGAAGTACACGATCACAGAGCGCGCGTTCGGGAGCAGGTTCCTGCAGCCGTGGGCGACGCCCGGCGGGATGCGCACGAGGAACGACTTGCCGTCGCCGAGCACGAGGCGCTGCACGAGCCCCTCGGTCTGCGAGCCCTTGCGCACGTCCCCGACGCACAGGAGGACCTTGTCGGAGGGTGGAACGAACCAGACGTCCGTCTGCCGCTTGTGCAGATGGAAGGCTTTGATCGCCAGCGGGTCCATCGTGCTGTAGTTCACCTGGCGCGCGACGAAGCCCGCGAGGCCCTTCAGCGCGCCGTCGTCGAGACGCGCAAGCTCGGTCATCGCTCCGCCGTCGTCGTTGAAGCGGCGGAGCTCGAGGACCTCGAGCCCCGCGATACGCGGCTTGGGCGTGTAGTCCTGGACCGCGTAGCTCCGCGCGGCACCGTCGTTGAACTCGGTCATGGCCGCAGAGGATCGGGCCTGCGCGCGCATCCCGCAAGTCCGCTCCTGCGTGGGGGGGGAGTACGGAACCAGGTTCCTCCCCCAACAGCGCCGCCCATCCGTTACGTTCCTCGCAAGCGATTCGCGGCGCTGTTGGGGGATGAACCTGGTTCCG
>Ga0302046_10004735_pt1 | contig 12066 bp, 11 predicted proteins | sample RVTome_11_FD_200261 | JGI IMG/M metagenome (GOLD analysis project Ga0302046, IMG submission 200261) | Soil microbial communities from uranium-contaminated site in the Upper Colorado River Basin, Wyoming, United States - RVT147D111 (version 2) ... | reverse complement strand
ACCGATGAGAGCTGTGACTTCTGCCGCCGCGGCCTGGAGAACTTGTGCCCGGCGGCCGAATTCACCGGTTTGGACCGGCCCGGCGGGTACGCCGAATACGTCGTCGCCGACGCTGCTTTCGCACTGCCCCTGCCAGAAACCATGTCGGACGAGCTGACGGCGCCGCTCCTATGTGCCGGGATCATCGGCTACCGGTCCCTGCGCCAGGCCGACCTGAAGCCGGGCGAGCGTGTTGGCCTGGTCGGGTTTGGCGCCAGCGCCCACCTGGCGCTGCAGGTCGCACGCCATTGGGGCTGCCAGGTGTACGTCTTCACCCGTAGTCAGACGCACCGGCAGTTGGCGCGTCGCTTGGGCGCGGCGTGGGCGGGTGGGGCAGAGGACCAGCCGCCCCATCCGCTGGACTGCGGCGTGATCTTTGCGCCAGACGGCCAACTGGTCCCAATGATTCTGGACAAGCTCAGGCCCGGCGGAACGCTGGCGATCAACGCTATCCATTTGTCACCCATTCCGCAGATGGACTACGAACGAATTTACGGCGAGCGAACCCTGCGCTCGGTCGCCAATCTGACACGTCAGGATGGGCATGAGTTCCTGGCGCTGGCCGCCCAGATCCCGATCGAGGCGCAGGTCACCAGCTATCCGTTGACGGACGCCAACCAGGCCCTGGCGGATCTAAAACACAGCCGGATCGACGGCGCGGCGGTGCTGACCCTGTGATTCTGCTTGGCACGTCCGGTTGGTCGTATGATGATTGGGTCGGGACGGTCTACCCGCCCGACCTGCCCAAGGGCGGCTGGCTGTCTTTCGTTGCCCAGCAGGTGGACGCGCTCGAGGTCAATGTCACCTACTATCGGGTGCCGGGCGAGCGGACGGTGGCGGGTTGGGCCGAGCGTACGCCCGAGAGCTTCCGCTTTGCTGTCAAGGCGCACCGCAGCCTGACGCATGAGCGGTCTAAACCCGAGTTTGCAGCTTTTCGTCGGGGGATCGAGCCGCTGGCCGGCTCGGGCAAGCTGGCCTGCGTGCTGGCCCAGTTCCCCTATTCGTTTCACTACAACCAGACCAATCGCGACTATCTCCTTGGATTGCGGGAAGGATTAGCTGAGCTGCCGGTGGTCATCGAACTGCGCAACCGCGCCTGGGTTACGGACGATACCTTTGATCTGCTTACCGAGCTCCAGTTCGGCTACTGCTGTGTGGATGAACCCCGCTTCGACAACCTGATGCCGCCGATTGCCAAGGCGACAGGTCCGGTTGGCTACGTGCGCTTCCACGGCCGCAACGCAGAGAAGTGGTGGAAGCACGATGAGGCCTGGGAGCGTTACGACTACACTTACGCCGACGAGGAATTGCGTGAGTGGGTGCCCAAGCTTCGCCAGCTGGAGGAGGCCACTGAAGTCACGCTGGCCTTTGCCAACAACCACTATCGGGGCCAAAGCCTGGACACGGTCAGGCAGCTGAACCGCCTGCTGGCCGAAGCCGGCTGAGCGCGCCCTGTTCGGATGTGAGGATCAAGATCACATAACACGAAGGGCACGAAGGCCTCACCAGATTGAGTCTTTGCCGCCTAATCCTGTTCGCTCCTGCTGGCGGCTGATGGCCGATCGCTGACAGCGCGGAGTTCAGTACTCAGCGCGCAGCGCGTGGCGTCAGATGCCGAATGCTATAATGGAAAGGGTCAACCGACGGAGCCCGCCGGGCTTCTGGCCGGGGGTGGCAGCCGATCGCCCCCGTGTTGAGGGACGGTATGTCTGGACATTCCAAGTGGTCGACGATCAAGCGAAAGAAGGCAGCCAATGACGCCCGGCGCGGGGCGGTTTTTACGCGCCTGGCCAAGGAAATCGCCGTGGCGGCGCGTGAAGGCGGAGGCGACCCCGAGGTCAACTTCGCCTTGCGGCTGGCGGTTGACCGCGCCAAAGAAGCCAATATGCCCAAGGACAACATTGAGCGGTCAGTGCGGCGCGGCACCGGGGAAGACAAGTCCGAAGCCCAGTTTGAGCAAATCACGTATGAGGCCTATGCACCCCACGGTGTGGCGTTGATGATCGAAGTGATCACGGATAACCGCAACCGAACGGTGGCAGACATCCGCCATCTGCTGACCAGTTCGAACGGGAGCATGGGCGAAACCGGCTCGGTGGCCTGGCAATTCAACCGGGCAGCCTACTTCGGTTTCCCGCCGAATGGCCTCAGCCCTGAGAAGGTATTCGAGCTGGCCGTCGAGGCCGGCGCCGATGATGTCACGCTGGAGGACTACATCGAGATCATTGGTCCGGTCGACGCCTTCAAGGAAATCAGCGACCGGCTGAAGGGGGCCGGCATTAAGCCCGAAGAGGCAGAACTGATTTGGCTGCCGAACACTCCCATGACCCTTTCGGGCGAGGAGACCGTCCAGGTTGCCCGGTTGATCGAGCGGCTCGAAGAACTTGATGATGTGCGGGCGGTCTACTCAAACCTGGACCTCGACGAAGAGGCGGTTGAACTGCTAGAGACCGCCTGAGTCGGGCCGGCAAGCGAAGCATGCTGGCCATCGGGATCGATCCCGGAACTGCAATCACGGGCTACGGCCTCATCCGCCAGGCGGCGGGTGGGGCCGTGGTTGTCGTTGACTACGGCGTGATTCGGACATCCGCCAACGATCAACTGGCGCTGCGTTTGGTCCAGTTGCAGCGTGAGTTGGCGGCTCTCATCGAGATCCACCATCCCGAGATCGGTGCCGTCGAGAAGCTCTTTTTCCAACGCAATGTCTCAACAGCCATGAGCGTAGGTCAGGCAAGAGGCGTGGCGCTGTTGTGCCTGGCCGCCGCCGGTGTCCGGGTTGGAGAGTACACGCCGCTGGAGATCAAGCAAGCCGTCGTCGGCTATGGCAAGGCGTCCAAGGGGCAGGTCCAGCGCATGGTTCAACGCACGCTGGCGATGGACCAACTGCCCAAACCCGATGACGCCGCCGATGCCCTGGCTGTTGCAATGTGCCATCTGCAGACCTGGCGTACCCTGCAGCGGATCGAGGACCAAAGATCGTGATCGCTACCTTGCATGGTGTGATTCAAGCTGTCGGAGACAACCAGTTGGTGCTCGAGCTGGGCGGGATTGGACTGCGGGTTGCGGTGCCTCTGTCACGGCTGGAGAGCATGCCTCGCTTGGGCGACCGAATCTTTCTCCACACGTACCTTGTCGTCAGGGAGGATTCGCTCGAGTTGTTCGGTTTCGGCGAGGCCGAAACCCGCCGCATGTTCGAGCTGCTGATGGGTGTGTCCGGCGTTGGTCCGCGCCTGGCGCTGGCCACGGTCTCCCATCTGCCGGGCGACGCCATCCGGCGGGCAGTCGGCGGTCAGCCCGAGCTCCTGACCAGAGTGCCGGGGGTGGGGCGCAAGACCGCCGAGAAGATCGCCTTCGAATTGAAGGACAAGCTGGGCGAACCAGGCTTGCCCATCGAGCCGCCGAGCGAACTGGATGGCGAAGTGCTCGGCGTTCTGACGAGCTTGGGCTACAGTCTGGTCGAGGGGCAGGCCGCGGTGCAGTCACTGGCCGAAGATGCCCCCGAAGAGCTCGAAGCCCGCGTCCGGCTCGCGCTGCGCTACTTCGCCAAGCCCTGAATCGCCATAACGCCGGCACGCATTCGGATGAACGCCAGGAAGGTGGTTCCTATGCTGGAAGACCGTAAGATTTCTTTTGTTGGGCCGGGCACAATGGCCGAGGCCATGGTCCATGGCCTGATCGAGCGAGGTGGCGTGCCGGCCGCACAAATGACTCTGAGCGGGCCACGGCCGGGGCGGTTGGAGAGGCTTGCCGAGAACTACGCGGCAAAAACGACGACCGACAACCACCAGGCGGTCAAAGGGGCCGACGTGGTGGTGCTCTCGGTCAAGCCGCAGAGCCTGCCCGACGTCCTGAAGGAATTGCGCGGCGCCATCGACCCCAAGGCATTGGTGCTATCAATCGTGGCAGGCGCCCGCCTTGGCACCCTGACGACAGGCCTGAAACACGCCGCGATCGTCCGGGCCATGCCCAACACGCCCGCCCAGGTGGGCGAAGGCATCACCGTGTGGACGGCGACGCCCCAGGCCAAGGATGACCAACGCCAGCAGGCGGCAGCCATTCTCGGGGCGCTGGGCCAGGAGGTGTTCGTCGAACAAGAGGACTACCTAGATATGGCGACGGCGCTCTCAGGGACCGGCCCGGCCTACGTCTACCTGTTCATGGAGGCGATGGTCGACGCCGGGGTGCACCTGGGCTTTCCCCGTCGCATCGCCGAGCAACTGGTCGTTCAAACCATCAAGGGCTCGGTGGCCTACTACGAGCACTCGCCGCGCCATATGGCGAGGCTGCGCAATGAAGTCACCTCACCTGGCGGCACTTCGGCGGCCGCACTCTACTATTTGGAAAAGGCAGGCTTCCGGACGGCCCTATCGCGCGCCATCTGGGCCGCCTACGAGCGCTCGGCGGCGCTAGGGCGTGGGAGGGCTGTCGGCGACGTCGATGACGAACCGCAGGCCGATTTGTGAACAGGTGGACAAGTCGGGTGAGCTTGGGTACACTTCGCTCGGCTTGAGAGAAGGCCGCCTGGGTGACCTCAACCTGCCGGCGGACTTCCAGCGATTCGACAGCAGCTAGTGCCGGATGATCGGGCGGGTCAATCGCCGTCGCCCGGCCCCCAATATTAAGGCGCCCACAATTCAGGCAGGCGTTGGGCTTAGCTACCGGCTTGGAGGCACGATGACGGATTTGCTCAAGGACCTCTCGTCCGATCTGCGCAAACAAATCGAGGACTACACCCCAGAACTTGAACTGCGTGAGGTGGGTTCGGTCTTGGAAGCGGGCGATGGTATCGCCCGCGTTTCTGGTCTGGCCGAAATCAGCTCCCAGGAGCTGGTTCAGTTCGAAAACGGGGTGATGGGAATCGCCTTCAACCTCGAAGCGGACAATGTCGGCGTCATCATCATGGGCGAGTTTGCCGATATCGATGAAGGCATGTCGGTGTACAGCACGGGGCGAATCGCATCGGTCCCGGTCGGCGACGGTTTGATCGGCCGGGTGGTTAATCCGCTTGGTCTACCGATCGACGGCCACGGCGCCATTCAATCCGAGACGTTCCTGCCGGTCGACCGGATCGCACCCGGTGTGGTCGAGCGCAAAGACGTCGACACGCCGGTCGTTACCGGCATCAAGTCGATCGATGCCATGACACCAATTGGACGCGGCCAGCGCGAGCTGATCATTGGCGATCGCCAGACAGGGAAGACGGCCATCGCCATCGATGCCATCATCAACCAGAAGGGCAAAGATCTGATTTGCATCTACGTGGCGATCGGGCAGAAACGGGCGTCGGTTGCCCGGACGGTGGCAACGCTCGAGGCCCACGGCGCCATGGAGCACACCCTGGTGGTGGTGTCGGCGGCCGATGAGCCGGCCGCACTGCAATACGTCGCACCTTATGCCGGCACGGCGATGGGCGAGTACTTCGCCGAGTCTGGCCGAGATGCCTTGATTGTCTACGACGACTTGACCAAACACGCCTGGGCCTACCGCCAGGTCTCGCTGCTGCTGCGCCGCCCTCCGGGCCGAGAGGCCTACCCCGGGGACGTGTTCTACCTGCACAGCCGGTTGCTAGAGCGAGCCGTGCGCCTCGACGACGAATACATGATCGTGGAGGGGAAGGGTGAGGGCCCGGCCGAGGCCGATCGGGCGCTCGACGGCCAGATCTATCAAGGACCGATCGCCAAAGACCAGGCGAAGGAAGCGCTCGAAGCGCTGGACAAAAAGGGTGACTACCGCCTCGCCAAACGCATTGGCTCGGGGGGATCCTTGACGGCACTCCCGATTATTGAAACCCAGTTGGGCGACGTTTCCGCCTACATCCCGACCAACGTCATTTCCATCACCGACGGACAAATCTATCTTGAAAGTGAGTTGTTCAATGCCGGCATTCGCCCGGCAATCAACGTGGGCCTGTCGGTCTCCCGGGTCGGCGGCGACGCCCAGACCAAGGCGATGAAGCAGGTCGCCGGCGGCTTGCGGCTCGATATGGCTGCCTACCGTGAGGTGGCGGCCTTTGCCCAGTTCGGGTCGGATTTGGACAAGGCGACCCAATCACAACTTAGCCGCGGGCAGCGTCTGCAAGAGATCCTCAAGCAGCCGCAGTACCGACCGTTGGACGCCGAAGAAGAGGTCGTCGTGTTATTCGCTGGAACGCGCGGCCTTGCCGACAAAATCCCTGTCGACCAAATCCGCGCCTGGGAGAGCGCCCTGCTGCGAACGGTGCGCACCTCGCACGGGGACTTGCTTAAGACGATCGCTGAGGAAAAACGGCTGTCGGACGACACCGAAGCCAGCCTGCGGCAGGCGATTGAAGCCTTCAACCGCGGCTGGACCACCGACTAGCCGGGCGTCACAGGAGAGGCCGAACGATGGCAACCGCTCGTGAGATGAAGCTCCGCATCCGGAGCATTAAGAACATCTCTCAGGTGACGCGCGCCCTGGAGGCTGTCAGTGCCAGCCGCGTGCGCAAAGCCGAGCAGGCCGTCAAGGCCAGCCGGCCCTATGCCAACAAGGCCTGGCAGGTGCTGCGACACCTGTCGGATCAACCTGCCCGGGATTGGGTTCACCCGCTGCTCGAAAGCCGGCAGGAGGTCCGCAATATCCTGACGCTGATCGTCACCGGTGACCGGGGCCTGGCCGGCGCCTACAACAGCAACATCATTCGCTTCACCCTAGAGCACATGCGCCAACAGCCAGCCACCGTCAGCTACCTAATCGTCGGGCGCAAGGGGCGTGACGTGTTGATCCGGCGCGGGGTCGACATCCGGGCCGAATTCAGCCAGCTCCCGGCCGAGCCGAGCTTTGCCGACGTTTCGGCGATCGGACGCCTGGCGATCGACGCCTATTTGGCTGCTGAAGTCGATCAGGTCCTGTTGTTCTACACCGACTTCGTCAGTCTGTTGCGCCAGATTCCGACGGTCAAGCAGCTGCTGCCGCTCGAAGTCGGGGACGTGGCCGGCCGTGTCGAGGGGGAGGGTCTGGCAGCCGGCGTGGCGACCGATCGGCCGCCGGCCGCCTACATCTATGAGCCGGGGCAGGAAGAGCTTGTCGAGTTTATCGTGCCCAGGTTCACGCAATTGCAGATTTATCAGGCAATTCAGGAATCACTGGCCAGCGAGCACGCCGCCCGCATGGTTGCCATGCGCAACGCGACCGATAACGCTCAGGATCTTGCCAGTTCGTTGCAGCTTGAATACAACAAGGCCCGTCAGCAGGCGATCACCAGCGAAATGCTGGACATCGTCGGCGGCGTTGAAGCACAGGCTTAGCGCCGGGGGACAGGAGGCAGGTATGGCCGAAGCAAACGGACGGATTGTGCAGGTGCAGGGTGGCGTCGTGGATGTCGAATTCCCGCCTGGGATGCTGCCCGACATTTATCATGCCATCGAGGTACCGCGCCAGGACCAGAGGCCGTTGATCCTGGAAGTGCAGCGACACTTGGGGGATCACTGGGTTCGGACGGTGGCGATGGACTCGACCGACGGATTGCGCCGCGGCACGCCAGCCATTGGGACCGGCGCGCCCATCCAGGTGCCGGTCGGCGAACCGACTCTGGGCCGCGTTTTCAACGTATTGGGCCTGCCGGTGGATGCCAAGGGCGAGGTGGTGGCCGATACCTATTACCCGATCCACCGTCCGGCGCCCGTATTTGAGGAGCAGTCGACACGGGTTGAAGTGTTCGAGACCGGCCTCAAAGTTATCGACCTGATCGCGCCGTTCACCAAGGGCGGCAAGACGGGTATTTTCGGCGGCGCCGGCGTTGGCAAGACCATTCTGATCCAAGAGTTGATCCGCTCGATCGCCACCGTCCATCAGGGCAACTCGGTTTTCGCCGGAATTGGCGAGCGTACGCGCGAAGGCACACAGATGTACCGCGAGATGATCGAGTCGGGTGTGCTCAAGGACACGGTGCTGGTTTACGGGCAAATGAACGAGCCACCGGGCGTGCGGCTGCGGGTGGGTCTGACGGCCCTGACCATGGCTGAGTATTTCCGGGATCAAGGCCGGGATGTCCTGCTCTTCATCGACAACATCTTCCGCTTTAGCATGTCGGGTTCGGAAGTGTCGGCGCTGCTTGGCCGTCTGCCGTCGGCAGTTGGTTATCAACCAACGCTGTCGACCGAGATGGGCCAGCTTCAGGAACGCATCACCTCGACCAAGTCGGGGTCGATCACGTCGATGCAGGCCGTGTATGTGCCGGCTGATGATTACTCCGATCCGGCGCCGGTGGCCACCTTCGCCCACCTGGATTCCACGATCACCCTTGAGCGGTCGATCGCCGACCGCGCCATTTACCCGGCGGTCGATCCGCTGACGTCGACCTCCCGTATCCTCGATCCGCAAGTGGTGGGCGACGAGCACTACACGACGGCCCGCGAAGTGCAGCGCGTGTTGCAGCGCTACAAGGACTTGCAGGACATCATCGCCATCCTGGGCATCGAAGAATTGAGCGAAGACGACAAGTTAATCGTCGCCCGGGCCCGCAAGATCGAGCGTTTCTTCTCACAACCGATGCACGTGGCCGAGCAGTTCACCGGGCGCGAAGGGCGCTACATCAGCCTGAAGGACACCGTGCGAGGCTTCCGTGCGATTCTTGACGGCCAGCACGATGATTTGCCCGAGCAGGCCTTCTATATGGTCGGGACGATTGAAGAGGCTGCTGAGCGCGCCAAGAAGCTCGAGTCAGAGGGCTAGGTTAGGAGCGGGCGGATGCCGATCCGCTGCGAGATCGTTACCCAGGACAAGACCCTCTACGAGGGCGAAGCTGACTCGGTTCGCGTACCCGGGACCGATGGCGAAATGGGCATTCTGCCGCATCACGCGCCGCTCCTGACGACGCTCAAGCTGGGCCTCATTGAAGTTCGGTACGGCGCTGAAGAGGAGTTCTTCTTGATTTCTGGCGGCGTGATGGAGGTCAGGCCAGACATCGTCACCATCCTGGCCGATGTTGGCGAGAACGTCGAAGAGATCGATATCGCCCGGGCCGAGGCCGCCCGTCAGCGAGCCGAAAAGTTCCTGGCCGAAGGCCCACCGCCCGACACCGATGAATACCTGCGCATGGAAGCTGCGCTGCGCCGCTCCAACCTGCGACTGGAGGCCGCGCGCCGGTTTGGCCGTACATCGACGCGACGCGCCTCCTCGGCAGGGGCTCCGGAGGAAGCCTAGGCCGGATGGCCCTCTTTGGCAAAGACCTGGGGATTTCCCTGGGGACAAAGAACACCCTCATCTGCGAAGGTGACGACATCGTGCTGCATGAGCCGACGGTCGTCGCCATTGATATTGACGAGCTCAAGATCGTCGAAGTCGGTCACGCGGCGCGCGAGATGGAAGGCCGCGTGCCCGAAAGCATTGAGGTCATGCGGCCGTTGCGCGATGGGGTGATCGCTGACTTTGAGGTCACACACCGTATGCTGGGCCACTTCGTCGAGAAGGTGTGCGGCCCCGCCCGCTTGTTCAAACCTCGCATCATGATCACCGTACCCTATGGTGTCACCAGCGTTGAGAGCCGGGCGGTGCACGAAGCGGCCCTGCAATCGGGCAGCCGCGAGGTCTACCTGATCCAGGAGCCGCTGGCCGCGGCCATTGGCGCCGGATTGCCGATCGCCACACCGTCCGGCAATATGGTCGTCGTGTTGGGCGGCGGCGTAACCCAAGCTGCCGTCATTGCCATGAGCGGAATCGTGACGGCCAGCGCCGTCCGCCTGGGTGGCCTGCACATTGACGAGGCGATTACTTCGTACATCCGCAAGAAGTATGGGCTTATCGTCGGCCCGCGCACCGCCGAGGAAGCCAAGATCCGCATCGGCGCTGCCATGCCATTGGACGATGAACGCTCGATCGAGATCCAGGGTCAGGATCAGGTCACCAACTTGCCTCGGCCGATCACATTGACGACCAACGAGATCGTCGAGGCGATTCAGGAAACGCTACACTTGCAGGCGGTCGCCATCCGCAACGTGCTTGAAACGACGCCGCCGGAACTGGCTTCCGACATTATCGATCGCGGCATGGTCATCTGCGGGGGTGGGGCGCTGCTGCAGGGAATCGACAAGTGGCTGACCCGCGAGACGGGGGTACCGGCATACCTGTCGGAAGAGCCTGTCGCCTGCCCGGCCAAGGGCGCCGCCCGGGCGCTGGGGATGTTGGAAAGACTGCGCCGGAATTTGCCGGCGGTTTAATCGCTAGTCACTTTAGATAGTACGTCATCCGCTGCAGGTGCAGCACCGGATCAATGTACTGCACTTGAACTTCAGGCGGAACGCTGACCGAGGTCGGTGCATAGCACAGGATGGCCCGTACGCCGGCCCGGACAAGCACGTCGGTAACCGCTTGGGCCTTGGCCGCCGGCACAGTCAGCATGGCCACGCGGTAGCCATTGCGCTGGATATCCTGCTCCAGATTGGTTGAATTCAGGATGGTGAACTTGCCGGCTAGCCTGCCGATCTTCTCGGGATCGGAATCATAGACGGCAGCAATCCGGTAGCCTCGGTTGACAAACCCGCCATAGCCGGCGACGGCTCGCCCCAAGTCGCCGGCACCGACCAAGATCACGGGCCAGATCCGGTCGACATGCAAGATTTCCTTGAGCTTGGTCGACAAGTATTCGACGCTATAGCCAGTCCCTTGTTTGCCGAATTCACCGAACTGGGACAGGTCCTTGCGTATTTGAGCCGAGGAGATTCCGAGGCGCTCCCCCAGGTCCTGCGACGAGGTGATTTCCTTACCTTCGGCAGTCATCTCGGCCAGGGCCCGCAGATACAGAGGCAGGCGACCGACGACGATGTCGGGCACTTTCGAAGCGGGCATGCGACCCTCCCAGGTCGAGGCATGCAGCGTTTGGGAACTCTATCACAGACACTAGGCCGGTGCAAACCTGGGACGCAAGTGTGGCGGCTGCCCTTGGTATAATCGCCGCGCCCCCAAAGGACGGGCTACGGCGTGCCATTCCCATGTTCCTAGACGAGGTCAAAATTCAGGTCGCCTCGGGCCGCGGCGGTGATGGCGTGGTCCACTTCCGCCGGGAGAAGTATGTGCCGCGTGGAGGTCCAGACGGCGGCGACGGCGGCCGCGGCGGCGACGTGGTTTTCGAAGCTGACCAGCACTTGAGCAGCCTGGCGCCGTTTCGGCGCCAGCGTCACTTCCGCGCCGAAGATGGTCGGCCGGGAGAAGGCGGCCGCCGCTCGGGGGCTGGCGGCGACGATATGGTCATCCACGTCCCGGCCGGTACCCTGCTGCGCGCTGCGGATAGCGGAGACCTGCTGGCCGACTTGACCGAACCGGGGGAGCGAGTGGTTTTGCTCGAAGGTGGGCGCGGGGGAAAGGGCAACGCCCGCTTTGCCAGCTCGCGCAATCAGACGCCGCGCATGGCCGAAAAGGGTGAGCCGGGCCGGGAACGCTGGCTGGTCTTGGAGCTGCGGTTGATCGCCGATGTCGGCATTGTCGGCGTGCCCAACGCCGGCAAGTCGACCCTGCTGGCCGCCGTCACCAATGCCCGTCCCAAGATCGCCGAATATCCCTTCACCACACTGACGCCCAATCTCGGCGTCGCCGAGTTGCCGGACGGAGACACCCTGGTATTGGCCGACATCCCCGGGATAATCGAAGGCGCCCACCAGGGGACCGGGCTTGGCTTCGCTTTCCTTCGCCACATTCAAAGGACGCGGGCCATCATCCATTTGTTGGACGGCATGGCCGAAGATCCGGTGGCGGACCTCACGCAAATCAACAGCGAGATGGCACTCTATGACGAACGGCTGAGCCGGCTGCCGCAAGTTGTTGCCGTAAGCAAGATGGACCTAGCGCCGGCGATGGACCGCTGGCCGCAACTGGAGGCCAAGTTGGCCGAGATGGGGATGGAAGCGGTGCCGATCTCGGCTGTATCGCACCAGGGTTTAGCCGACCTGCTGTGGCGCGTTCGGCAGGCAAGCCAGCAACAGCCGGAGCCAGAAGCCGAGCCCGACGAGCTGCCCGTCTATCGCCCTCGACAGCCGAGCCAAGCGTTCCGGGTTGCGCGCGATCCAGATGGCGTTC
>Ga0302046_10004734_pt1 | contig 12070 bp, 11 predicted proteins | sample RVTome_11_FD_200261 | JGI IMG/M metagenome (GOLD analysis project Ga0302046, IMG submission 200261) | Soil microbial communities from uranium-contaminated site in the Upper Colorado River Basin, Wyoming, United States - RVT147D111 (version 2) ... | reverse complement strand
AAGTTTGCATGTTTATCAGTGGGAAGCTTCGAAGACGTGAGGGACTGTCGCAGCTTCCTGCAGTGTGGCGAGAACAAACATACGAGGCGGCGCATTGTTCCGCAGTGATCCCGGTCACATATGGTTAATCGCCGGTTTACCATGTTTTTTTGCGCGCGGGCTCTGCTGTTCGGGCAGGCTGGGCGCCGCTGACCGCTTGCGAATCGGCGCGGACGCGCTTATGTTCCGCGCCGACAGGTTCGCGCGCAGGCGCACTGGCGCCGCTGTAGCTCAGTCGGTAGAGCAACGCATTCGTAATGCGTGGGTCAGGTGTTCGAGTCACCTCAGCGGCACCACTTTCCTCCAGCTATTGTGGAACTGGACTTGGTTGGCCAATGTGAACCAAGTCATAACCTCGTTGCATTCTTTGGCGGCGCAGGAAGAATGGAAAAAATCATTCGGCAGCGCGCGCTGATTGACAAGTTGCACCAATTTTGGTACATCTCCGGCGCCAAAGCATCGCAAAAAGATAAACGCCGTCTTCTATAAGACGGGAGCGGGGGCAGAACCGGTTCGGGATTGGCTGCGCAGCTTGGGCAAGGATGACCGGTTCAAGATCGGAGCCGACATCATGACGGTGGAATTCGGCTGGCCGGTGGGAATGCCGACATGTCGCGCGATGGGAAATGGCCTTTAATGAGATGCGCACGAATCTTGCCAGCAAACGGATAGCACGGACGTTTTTCTTTATTGAAGAAGGCCATATGTATCTGCTCCATGGGTTTATCAAGAAAGCACAGAAGACACCGAAGCCGGATTTGGATTTAGCGAGGCAACGCAAGCGCGATTTGGAGAACTGAAGATGGGCAAGATCAACAAGAAGCATGTCGGATCCGATTTTGAAGGATTTCTTGCCGATGACGGAACCCTTGCCGAGGCAACGGTTATTGCGGTGAAGCGCGTTCTCGCGTGGGAGCTTGCCGAAGCGATGCGGCAGCAGAACATCACGAAAGCGGAAATGGCGCGGCGCATGGAAACGAGCCGCCCGGCCCTCGATCGCCTTTTGGACGCCGAAAACGATTCGGTAACCCTTCGCACCTTGGACAGGGCTGCAAAGGCAATCGGGAAGCGTCTTCAACTGGATCTAGTGTAGACGCGATTCCCGGCCTTGAAGCAGCTAAATCACCCTTTGGGCCGCAATCGCCGGAAATTGGGCGCCGCCATCTGGTGCTCGCTATGAGCGGCTCGGCGGACCTTGACATCGCCGTCATCCTGCCCTGCTACAACGAGTCGGCGGCGATCGGTAAGGTGGTGCGGGATTTCCGCCAGGCGCTGCCCGAAGCGGCGATCTACGTCTATGACAACAATTCTACGGACGACACCGCCGCGGTCGCGGAGGCGGCGGGTGCGCGCGTCCGTCACGAGCCGATGCAGGGCAAGGGCAACGTCGTGCGCCGCGCCTTCGCCGACGTGGAGGCCGACATCTATGTCATGGCGGACGGCGACGGGACCTACGACGCGGCGCGGGCGGCCGAGCTCGTCGACTTGCTGCTCGACCGGCAGCTCGACATGGTCGTCGGCACGCGCGCCGACGATTCGCCGGAGGCGTACCGCCTCGGGCATCGAACCGGCAACCTGCTGTTCAACAAGGCCGTGGCCTGGCTGTTCGGGGACCGCTTCAGCGATATCTTCTCCGGCTACCGCATCCTGTCCCGCCGCTTCGTCAAATCCTTCCCGGCCCTGTCCGAAGGATTCGAGATCGAGACCGAGCTGACCGTCCATGCGATCCAGCTCCGCATGCCAGTCGCCGAGAGGCCGACTGTCTACAGCAGTCGGATCGAAGGCACGGCGAGCAAGCTCCGGACCTACCGCGACGGGCTGAAGATCCTGTTCACCATCCTCCGCTTCATCCAGCATTTCCGGCCGCTGCTGTTCTACAGCGTGGCAGCCGCGGCGATGGCGCTGTCGTCGATCGCGCTCGGCTATCCGGTGGTGGTCGAGTTTTTCCAGACCGGGCTCGTGCCGCGGCTGCCGACCGCTGTGCTTGCGACCGGCATCATGCTGATGGCCGCGCTGTCGCTTGCGATCGGTCTCATCCTCAACGCCAACAGCCGCAGCCAGCTCGAGATGAAGCGGCTGAAATATCTCGAATATCCGCGGACTCCGCGGCGCCGTTAGAGCAACTTACTAAGATAGATCAATTTATCTTCGATCAGGTAATTCCACCTGATCGAAGATTGATCTAGCCGCTTCGCTCGTCGCGGAGCCGGGCGAGCAACTGCAGCATGTCGATCGGGAAGGGGAAGACGATGGTCGACGTCTTGTCCGAGGCGATCGCCTGCAGCGTGTTGAGATAGCGCAGCTGGATCGCCTGGCTGTTGCCGGACAAGACCTTGGCGGCTTCGAGGAACTTCTCCGACGCCTGCAGCTCGCCTTCCGCGTCGATCACCTTCGCGCGCCGCATGCGCTCGGCTTCCGCCTGGCGGGCGATCGCGCGGATCATCGTCTCCGTGACGTCGACATGCTTGAGCTCGACGTTCGTGACCTTGATGCCCCAGGCATCGGTCTGCGCGTCGAGGATGGACTGGATGTCGGCGTTCAGCTTGTCGCGCTCGGCCAGCATCTCGTCGAGCTCGTGCTGTCCGAGCACCGAGCGCAGCGTCGTCTGCGCGAGCTGGCTGGTCGCCATCATATAGTCCTCGACCTGGATGACGGCCTTCTGCGAGTCGAGGACGCGGAAATAGACCACCGCGTTCACCCGCACGGACACGTTGTCGCGCGAGATGACGTCCTGCTCCGGCACGTCCATGACGCGGGTCCTGAGGTCGATCCGCACCATCTGCTGGATCACCGGGATGACGAGGATGAGGCCCGGCCCCTTTACCTTCCAGAAGCGACCGAGCAGGAACACCACGCCGCGCTCGTATTCGCGGGTGATGCGCAGCGACGCCATGATCAGGAATAGCGGCACCAGGACAGCGAGGGGAACGACATAGTTCAGCATGGGGTTACATCTCCTTCTTCTCAGGCTGCACTTCGAGCACGAGCCCGTCGCGTCCCGCGACTCGGATTCGGCTGCCCGGCGCCAGTTCGTCCGCCGCGCGTGCCTGCCAGATCTCGCCATGGGTGCGGACCCGGCCGGCATGGCCCGACCACGAGACGACCTCGCCGTCCAGGCCGATCATCTCCTCGGGCCCCGAGACGACGGCCCTCTCCCGCGACCGCATCATCATGACGACGGCGAACAGGAAAATGCCGGCGCTCGCCGCGGCGATCGCGACGATCAGGGGCATATACACCTGGAAGCCGGGCACGTCGGCATCCATCAGCATGACCGAGCCGATGACGAAGGCGGCGATACCGCCGATGCCGAGCGCGCCGAAGGCCGGTACGAAGGCTTCGGTGACCATCAGCGCCGTGCCGAGCAGGATCAGGGCGAGGCCGACATAGTTGATCGGCAGGATGTTGAAGGCGTAGAGCGCGAGCAGCAGGCTGATTGCGCCGACCGTGCCCGGGACAATCATGCCCGGGTTGTAGAATTCGAAGATGATGCCGTAGATGCCGACGATCATCAGGATGTAGGCGACGTTCGGGTCAGTGATGACGCCAAGCAGCTCGCTGCGCCAGTCGGGCTCGACGGTGACGGTCGCCAGTCCCTTGGTCCGCAGCACGCGCTCCGCGCCAGCCACCATGACCTTACGCCCGTCGATCGCCGCGAGTAACGCCGGTATATCGGGCGCGACCAGATCGATGACGTCTTGCTCCAGCGCCTTCTGCGCCGACAGCGAGGCCGCCTTCCGCACCGCCTGCTCGGCCCACTCGGCGTTGCGGCCGCGCAGCTCAGCCAGGCTCCGGATATAGGCGATCGCCTCGCTGACCGCCTTGTCGCGCATGGTCGGATGCTTGGCCGCGGCAGGCTCCTCCGCCGGCTTGTCCCCTTCCTTGGATTTGGGGCGCTCCGGTTTCGGGGTGAGCGGATTGCCGGACGGCTCTTGGCCGCCGATGCTGACCGGCGTCGCCGCGCCGAGGTCGGTGCCCGGCGCCATCGCGGCGACATGCGTCGCATAGAGGATGTAGGTGCCGGCGCTGGCGGCGCGCGCGCCGCTCGGCGCGACATAGCCGACGACCGGAAGCGGCGCGGCGAGGATTGCCTTGACGATGTCGCGCATCGACGAATCGAGGCCGCCCGGCGTGTCGATGCGAAGGATGATGAGCGGTGCGCCCGTCTTCGCCGCGTCCTCGATGCCGCGGCGCACGTAGTCGCTGGCCGCGGGACCGATGCCGCCCTTGATGTCGAGGATGACCGCTGCCGGCTGCGCCGGCACGCCCGCATCATCGGCCGCGTGGGCCAACCAGCCGCCCGCCAGCAGCATCAAGCCGATAAGGAGTCTCGTCGTCATGCTCGGGCACTCCTCTGCGAAACATAGCCTACCACGAAGCACCGCCGTTGATCTGATCCAGGTCAGCCCGGCCGGTCAATGGCGATCGCCGTGCCGCGCCGGGCGCCCAGCATCTCGGCAGCACTCGCCCGGGACGCCGCGATCTCGACCAGGCCGCACGAGTTGCCATACCAGAAGGGGGCGGCTGCCGGCGCGTCGCCGAAGATGCGGGCCGGGCGCACCGTTTGCTCTGCCACGCGAAGGGTCGCGTCGGGCGCGACGCCGGCGGCGCGAAGGCCGCTCATCAGGTTGCCGAAGCGGTCGACATAGACGACTTCCGCCAGATCGTCGGGCCATGCCGCTCCCGCGACGCTGTCAGAATCCATCGCTTCCAGCCAACCCGCGGGCGCGGCGCCTCTTGCTGCGATCCGCGCGGCGACCGGCGCGAACAGGTCGCGTCCGTGGAACGAGACCGACAGCTTGTCGGGCCGCCAGGCGATGCGGCGGAGCTCGGCCGCGGTCGCGCGTCGCCGCACCAGCTCGAACAGGCCATTGCCCGGCCCGACAAACCAGCAACCGTTCGTCTGCAGCACGACGGCCGGCCGCGCAGTGCCTACGCCCGGATCGACGACGGCGCAGCAAACGCTCCCCGGTGGAAATTCGCCGGCCAGCGCGGCCAGCAGATAGGCTGCGGCGCGCGGATCGTGCGCGGGCGCGTCGTGCATCAGGTCGATGACCGGGATGCCGGCCGCCTGCTGCGCCAGAACCGCGTGCATCTGGCCAACGTAAGGGCCTTCGCGGCCGAAATCGGTGAACAGGAAAATCACGGCCCCACTATGGCGAAAGCGCAGCCGGCAGGGCAAGGTACCGCGGGAGGGGATGAACGGAAGAGGATGAGGGAATCATGCGATTAGCGGACAAGATCGCCATCGTCACCGGCGCCGCGTCCGGTTTCGGCAAGGGCATCGCGACGCGCTTCCTGGAGGAAGGGGCGCGCGTCCTCCTCGCCGACATCGACGTAGCCGCGGGCCAGGCTGCGGCCGAGGGATTGGCGAAGACCGGCGCCGCCGCATTCTGCCGCGCCGACGTGTCGTCGGACGCGGACATGAAGGCGCTGGTGCAGGCGGCGCTTGACCGCTTCGGCGGGCTCGACATCGTCGTCAATAACGCCGGCATCACCCACCGGCGTCAGCCGATGCTCGATGTCGACGAGGCGACCTTCGACCGCATCTTCGCGGTCAATGTGAAGTCGATCTATCTCTCGGCGCGGCATGCGGTGCCGGCGTTGCGCGTGCGTGGCGGCGGGGTGATGATCAACATCGCGTCGACCGCCGGCGTCCGGCCGCGGCCGGGGCTGACCTGGTACAACGGCTCCAAAGGCGCAGTGATCACGCTCACCAAATCGATGGCGGTAGAGCTGGCGCCGGACCGCATCCGCGTCTGCGCCGTCAATCCGGTGCTGGGCGAGTCCGGGATGACGGCGATGTTCATGGGCGAGCCCGATACGCCGGAGAACCGGAAGAAGTTCGAGGCGACGATCCCGCTCGGCCGGTTCAGCACGCCGCGCGACGTTGCAAACGCGGTGCTCTACCTCGCCTCCGACGAGGCCGGCCTGCTGACCGGGGTCTGCCTGGAAGTCGACGGCGGCCGCTGCATCTGACCCACAAACGAAAACCGCCCGGGCTGAAGCCCGGGCGGTTCCGAACGAGATCGTGCAGTAGCCGTTACTCGCGGCTACCGAAGATCGACAGCAGCCAGACGAACATCGTCACGAAGGTGCCGTACAACATAAAGGCGCCGAAGATCGACTTGCGCGAAGCCATCTCCTGGCCCTCGCCCGCTACGTACATCTCCTTGATCGCCTGCGTCTCGTAGGCGGTCAGGCCGGCGAAGACCAGCACCACCACGATCGAGAGGATCATATGGAAGCCGCCGCTCTCGAACACGAAGGCGTTCAGCAGCACGGCGATCAGGATGCCGATCGTCGACATGGCGAGGAAGCGGCCCATCGTCGACAGGTCGCGTTTCGTCGTATAGCCATACAGGCTGGTGCCGGCGAAGGCGGCCGCGGTGATGAAGAAGACGCGCGCGATACTCTCCCCGGTATAGATATAAATCATGGGAGAGATCAGCGCGCCCCACATCGCCGCATAGAGCCAGTAGGCGCCGTGCGCCATCGCCGGGCTGGCGGAAAAGATGATGCGTCCGGAGAACCAGCCGAGGCCGAGGATGCCGGCGAACAGCACCCACTTGAAGCCGCTGAGGGCGATCGTCTCCATGAGCTGCGGGTTCAGCGCCACGGCGTAGGCGACGATGCCCGTCAGGGCGACGCCCATCGCCATGTAGTTGTAGACGCGCAACATGTACGCGCGTAGGCCGGCATCGATATCGGCCGAATAGGCGCGGTCTACCGTGCGTCCCTGCGCCTGATAGCGCGGATTGAGAGCCATGGGGGAGCCTCCGTTCCCTGATGTTTTATCGCTGTGCCATTATATTGGGGATTTTCCGGCCCGAATCAATAGGCGGAAACCCGATTCCGATATGTCGAGATCGTTACAAAATCGCTATTTTTCCGTCATTTACTGTCCTGCCGCTGGGCCTCGAAGCCGATAATGAGCGTGACCTCGTCGCCGACCAGGCCGTTGTCGACCGCGTAGGTCATGCCGAAATCGCTGCGTTTCAGGGCGCCGCGGGCGTTGATGCCGGTGACGTAGGGCTTGCCGCCGAATAGTCCGCCGCCGATCGGGTATTCCGCGCTTTTGAGCCAGGTGACGTCCAGGGTCAGCGGCTTGGTCACGCCGCGGAAGGTCAGCTCGCCGTGGATCTTGCCGGTGCGGTCGCCCGTCTTCTCCGACGACTTGCCCACGAAAACCATCTCGGGGAACTCCTTGGCGTTGAGGAAGTCGGCGCTGCGGACATGATCGTCACGCTTTTTATGCCCGCTGAAGTAGCTCTCCGTCTTGATCGTCACCCGGATGTCGGTGACCTCCGGCTTCGTCTCGTCGAAGACGAAGGACCCGGCGCCTTCGGTAAACAGCCCGACAAGGTCAAAATAGCCGATATGCCGCACCAACAGGGCGATGGAGAAATGCTCCGGGTCGATGACATATTTCTCCGACTTGGCTTGGGCCGGCACGGCGGCGAGCAGCAACGCCAGAAGGGGCACAGCTATTCGAAAAAATCCGGTCATCGGAAAGCTCCGCTTATTCGTTGCGCAGGACGGGCGCGGCCTTGTGGCCGAGCGCGCGCCAGGTTCCGGCGAAGCCGGCGATCATAGTAATGGCGACGCAGATGGCGACGGTCGCGGCAACGGCCTCGGGGATGAAGGTCCACGGCGCATGCATGACGAAGGTCACCACCGCCCAGGCCGCGACCGAGCCGATGATCGAGGCGACGACCGCGGTCGCCAGGCCCAGCACGCCGAATTCCATCAGGTAGGTCGAGAGGATGTCGCGCCGCGTGGCCCCCAGCACCTTCAGCAGCACGGCGTCATGGATGCGGCGTCGCCGCGTCGCCGCCACCGCGCCGGCGAGCACCAGCGCGCCGGCGACCACTGCGGCGCTGGCGATCAGGCGGACGGCGCGAGAGAGCTTGTCGAGAATCTCGGCGACGCCCTGCAGCACTTCCTTGACGCGGATCGCTGACACGTTGGGGAAGCGGTCGGTCACCGCGCGCTCCAGCGCCGCGTCGGCCTGCGGCGTCGACTGCGCGGTCGCGACATAGGTCTGCGGCGCGGTTTCGAGCAGGCCGGGCGAGAACATCATGACGAAATTAAGCGACAGCGTGTTCCAGTCGATCTCGCGCAGGTTGGCGATACGCGCCGTGACCTCGCGGCCGAGCAGGTCGATCGTGACCGTATCGCCGAGCGCAAGGCCGAATCCCTCGGCGGCGCGCGCATCGAAGGAAACCAGCGGCGGCCCGCTGTAGTCGGCCGGCCACCATTCGCCGGCGATGACCTTGCTGCCATGCGTCGGCGCGCGGCGCGCCCAGGTCAGGCCGCGGTCGCCGCGGATGATCCAGGCGAAGTCGGGCGGCGCCTTGATCTGATCGACCGGCGTATCGTTGAGCTTGGTGATCCGGCCGCGCAGCATCGGCATGGAATCGACCGTGCCGACGCCTGGGATGCCGCGCGCCAGCGTCTCGAAGTCGGCGAGCTGTGCCGACTGGATGTCGATGAAATAGAATTCCGGCGCTTCTTCGGGCATCGTCTCGGTGATCTGGCGCGCGAGATTGCCTTCGATCAGCGCGACCGCGGCCAGCACGGTCAAGCCGAGGCCGAGCGACAGCACGACGCTGCCGGTCGGCGCGCCGGGGCGGGACAGGTTGGTAAGGGCGAGGCGCAGCGCCGGGCTGCGCGGCCGCGGCACGCGCCGGATCAGCCCGACGATGAGACGCGCTGCGCCGTGGAACGCGGCGAAGGAGGCGATCGCGCCGGCGACAAACCAGGCCGCCATCTTCGGCATATAGGCGGTGGAGATCGCCAGCGCGGCAAGAGCGATGAGCACGAGTGCCAGCATGACCAGGTAGATGCCTTGCGGCCGCTTGGTCGGCGGCAGGATGACGGCGCGGAACAGGTTGGCCGGCGAGACCTCACGCGCCTGGGCAAGCGGCCAGAGCGAGAAGGCGAGCGTGATCAGAAAACCGAACAGGGCCGCAAGCACGAGCGGCCAGGGATAGAAGCCGAGGCGCGCCGCGATGGGAAAGCGCTCCGCGATCATCGGAACCGCGGCGATGGGCGCAAGCGCGCCCAGCAGTACACCGACGGCGATTGCCCCGGCCGCCAGCGCCAGGACCTGGAAGAGATAGAGGCGAAAGACCAGCGGCCCCGGCCCGCCGAGGCATTTCAGCGTGGCGATGGTGGCGATCCGCGTCTCCAGGTAGCTCCGCACGGCGTTGCCCACGCCGACACCGCCGACCAGGAGGGCGGTAAGGCCGACCAGGCTCAGGAACAGCGTCGCGCGATCGACGAAGCGCTGGATGTTGGGCGCCGCGTTGCCGATCGACCGTACGCGCCAGCCCGCGTTCGGGAAGCGCGCGTCGAGCCGCTTCCGCCAGCTCTCGAGGGAAACGTCGTCGGGTGCGTCGATGCGGTACTCGTAACGGACCAGGCTGCCCGGCTGAATCAGGCCGGTGGCGCCCAGCGCGGACAGCGAGATCATCAGGCGCGGCCCGAAGTTGAGCGCGCCGGTGCCGCGGTCGGCCTCTTCGGCGATGACGGCTGCGATCTCGACCGTCGTGTCGCCGAGCCTGAGCCGGCTGCCGACAGTGACGCCGACCTTGTCGAGGAGACGCCGCTCCACGGCGGCGCCCCAGACGCCGCCGTGCTCCGCAAGCGCCTGGGCGAGCGGCGCGCCGCCCTCGAGACGGAAGCCGCCGAACAGCGGGTAGGCGCCGTCCACAGCCTTGAGCTCGACCAGGCTTCGGCTCGCGCCGTCCGGCGTTCGCACCATCGCGCGCGTCTGGGCGACCTCGGACACTCGGATTGCATTGGTGGCGAGCCAGGCGCGCTGCTCGTCGCTGACGTCGCGATGCGTCAGCCGCAGCTCGAAGTCGCCGCCGAGCAGCTTGCGCGCATCGGCCTCGATGCCGGCGAGGATGCTTGCGGAGATCGACCCGACCCCGGCGATTGCGGCGACGCCGAGGACGAGACAGGCGATGAAGACGCGAAAGCCGCGCACGCCGCCCCGCAACTCGCGCCATGCCAGGCGCCAGGCGAGCGCCGACTGGCTCATTGCGCGGCCGACGACAGCGAGTTTGCGCGTGGGGCCTCCTGGATCCGGCCATCGACCAGCCGGATGCTGCGGTCGCAGCGTGCGGCCAGCGCTGAATCGTGGGTGATCAGCATGAGCGTCGCCGCGCGCCGGTCGGCGAGATCGAACAGCAGGTCGATGATGTGGTGGCCCGTCTCGCTATCGAGGTTGCCGGTAGGCTCGTCCGCAAGCAGCAGCTTCGGCTCCATGGCGACCGCGCGCGCGAGCGCGACGCGCTGCTGTTCTCCGCCGGAGAGCTGGCCCGGGTAATGGCTCAGCCGCTCGCCGAGTCCGACCGCCGCCAGCTCCTGCGCCGCACGCTCGAAGGCGTCGCGCCGGCCGGCGAACTCCATCGGCACCGCGACATTTTCCAGCGCGGTCATGGTGGGGATGAGATGGAAGGCCTGGAATACGATGCCCATCGTGTCGCGCCGGAACAGCGCCAGGCCGTCCTCATCGAGCGTCGCCAGATCCTGGCGCCCGACCGTCACTTTGCCGCCGGTTGGCCGTTCGAGGCCGGCGATCACCATCAGCAGCGAGGTCTTGCCCGAGCCGGAAGGTCCAACGATGCTGACCCGTTCGCCGGGCGCGACGGACAGGTCGATCCCGCGCAAAATATTGACCTGGCCGGCGTTGCTCCCAAGTGTAAGCTGGACGCCGTCGAGGCGGATCATGGTATCGGAGGGCATGAGCATAGCTATCGGACGCGGCAGGCTGGCGAATACGGACCGGGGCGGGGGGAACGACTGGACATCCCGTCCATATGGCCCGTCCGGGCGCTATTTCAACGCGTTGCGCCGGGCCGCCCGCGCGATTGTGATCTTGTTCGCCCTCGGTTCGGCGTCGGTCCCAGCGCTCGCCGCGGACGCGGCGCCCCGCACGATCGTCGCATTCGGCGACAGCCTGACGGCTGGCTACGGCCTGTCGCCGGGGGACGGCTTCGCGACCCGGCTCGGCGCGGCGCTGACGGCGGCCGGCGTCGGCGCGCGGGTGATCAACGGCGGCGTGTCCGGCGATACCACCGCGGGCGGCCTCGCCCGGGTCGACTGGCTGCTGGCGGACAAGCCCGACCTCGTCATCGTCGAATTGGGGGCGAACGATGCGCTCCGCGGCTTCGATCCCGGGGAGACGCGGCGCAATCTCAACGCCATCATCGAGCGGATCCAGAGCGCCGGCGCGAGAGTCCTGCTCGCGGGCATGCGCGCCCCGCCCAATCTTGGTCGGGAGTATGCCGAGGAATTCAATCGTATCTTCCCCGACCTCGCAAAGCGGCATAAGGTGCCTTTGTATCCCTTTTTCCTCGATGGCGTTGCCGCTGTCCCTCAGCTCAATCAGGCCGACGGCATCCATCCGAATGCGAAAGGCGTCGCCGTGATCGTAGAGAGAATCATGCCGAAGCTGTTGCGCGCCTTGGGAGTGCCCGGATGACTGGGAAGGAGCCGTTCCTCGTCGCGCATGCCGCCGCAGAGAATTGGCGCGACGCGGCCGGCAAGATCATCCTGGAGCTGCAGCCGGTCACCGCTGCCTATCGGCTGGGGTTTCTTTACGTCTCCGATGCCTTCGCGCCGCAGCTGAAAGAGATCTCGATCTTCCTCCGCCGGACGACGGGGGTGCCGCATTGGGTCGGCACGGTGGGCTTCGGAGTCTGCGCGACGGGAACCGAATATTTCAACGAGCCGGCGATGGCCGTCATGCTGGCGCCGATCGCCGAGGATGCGTTCCGCGTGTTTTCCGGCGTGACGACCGACCTCGGTCCGCTGATGGAGCAGCACGGCGCCTGGATCGACGGCCCTATTCCGCCGATCGCCGTCGTGCATGGTGATCCGCGCAATCAGCATCTGCCGGATTTGATCGCGCAGCTGTCGAGCGCGACGAACGGTTTCCTCGTCGGCGGTCTGACCGCGTCCAACAGCGGGTTTCCCCAGCTTGCCGATGGGGTGGAGGAGGGCGGCCTCTCCGGCG
>Ga0302046_10004733_pt1 | contig 12074 bp, 7 predicted proteins | sample RVTome_11_FD_200261 | JGI IMG/M metagenome (GOLD analysis project Ga0302046, IMG submission 200261) | Soil microbial communities from uranium-contaminated site in the Upper Colorado River Basin, Wyoming, United States - RVT147D111 (version 2) ... | reverse complement strand
CCGCTCTACGTCTTCCTGCTGCGACTCACGGCCGAGCCGGCCGTCGCCGAGGACCTGGTGCAGGAGGTCTTCCTGCGCCTCATCAAGTACCGCGGCAGCTTCCGCTCCGGTGCTCCCTTCGAGCCCTGGCTCTACACGCTGGCGCGCAACGCCGCCATCGACCACCATCGTCGCCGGGGCGCCGCACCGCTCGAGGACGACGGCCTGGAGGAACGGCCCAGCCCGGCCCCCGGCGTCGACCGGGAGGCGGAGAGCCGGCAGGCGGTGGGCCTCCTGCGCCAGGCCTTTCGGGGGCTGTCGACCGAGCAGCGGGAGGTCCTGGTGCTGGCCCGTTTCGAAGAGCGTCCCTACGCCGACATCGCCGAGCGCCTGGGCTGCACGGTCGGCGCCGTGAAGGTGCGCGTGCACCGCGCGGTCCGCCGCCTGGGCGAGATCTACGGCGACCTCAGTCAGGAGAGAGCGTCATGAAGCGGAAGCGAGGAGAGGAGCTGCTGCTGGCGTCCTGGGAGGGACGTTTACCGGTCGCCGAGGCAGGGGAGCTGCGCGACCTGCTCGCGGCCGACCCCGAGCTGCGTCGGGCGGCACGGACCTGGACGCTGCTCGGGGAGGCGGAAAGGAGCGACGAGATGCAGGTTCCCAGTGAACGGATGCGCCAGCGCCTGCGCGGAGCGCTCGACGCGGTTCGTGTCGTCGAGGCGGAGCGTGCGAGCGCGCTGGGAGCGGGCGTGGGGAGGCGCCGATGGCTCGCCGCCGCGGCAGCGCTGGTGGCGGTGGGCGTGGTGGCCGGCCTGCTGGCAGCCGGCTGGCTCGGCGCCCGTGACGACCTGCGCGCCATGCGATCCGACCTCGCCGCCCTGCGCGGCGAGGTCGTCCTCTCGCTCCTCGATCACCAGGCCGCCAGCGAGCGGCTGCGGGCCGTCGCCTGGTGCGAGGGTGGGGCGCTCGCAGGCGGCGTGCTGGAGGCTCTGGTCGAGGCCGCCCGGCGCGACCCCAGCGTCAACGTCAGGCTCGCCGCCGTCGACGCGCTCTCCGGGGAGCTGGATCCGGCGAGCCGGCGGCGGCTGGCGGCCTCCCTGCCCGACCAGGCCTCGCCGCTGGTCCAGCTGCGACTGGTCGAGGCGCTGTTCACCGACGGCGGCGGCGAGCTGGACCGCGACGCCCTCCTCGAGCCCGGCGTGCTGGACGAGACGGTCCGGCTTCGCCTGGCGGACCTCACCGGAGGCAACGCGTGAGGCGGGTGGCTGGTTGGCGTCCGACGCTCGCCGCCCTCCTGCCGTCGGCCCTGCTGGCGGCGGCGCCGGCGGGGGCGGCCGACTACCCGCCTCGCTGGGAGGAGACCGTCCGCGAGAGGCTCGAGTTCGCGGACCCGGGCGCGGAGCGGCAGCTCGTGGTGGACGGCCTCTGGGGAGGCATCCGGGTCAGCGGTACCGACGGCGCCGCGGTCGAGCTGGTGGTGCGGCACGTGATCCGGGCGAACGACGACGCGGCGGTGGAGCGCGCGCGGCGCGAGGTCACGCTGCAGGTCAGACGCGAGGGAGGGCGGATCGAGCTCGTCGTCGACGGTCCCTTCCGCGATCGCGCCGACGGGCGACGCTGGAGGTGGAACGAGTGGGATCCGGAGTTCGAGGCGGTCTACGACTTCGAGATCCGGGTGCCGCGCCGCACCGGTCTGCGGCTGGCCACGGTGCTCGACGGAGACGTCGTGGTGGAGGGTGTTGAGGGTCGACTGGAGCTCTCGAACGTGGTCGGCGACGTGCGCGTGCTCGCGGCCTGGCCCACGGCCGGAGCGCTGAAGACGGTCAGCGGCGAGATGCGGGCCGATCTCACCGGTGCGCCGCGGGAGGTCATGCACTTCGAGACGGTGAGCGGCGACATCGAAGTGAGCTTCCCGGCGAGCCTGAACGCCGACGCGCGGCTCGAGACGCAGTGGGGCGAGCTCTACAGCGAATTCGAGGTCGAGCTGCTGCCGGTCGAGCCCGTGATCAGGCAGAAAGACGGAGGCTGGAGCCTGGAGGGGGCCACGCCGGCCGTGCGCATCGGCCACGGCGGACCGTTGCTGTCGTTCGAGACGCTGTCCGGTGACATCTACCTGAGGAAGGCCGACCGCTGAGCGGCGCGGCCCTGCAAACGAGGTGCGACGACCATGACCAAGACGATTTCGTGGATGCTCGGGCTGGCCCTGGCCGCCGGCTCGGCGAGCGCGCAGGAGAACGGCGAGACCCAGCGCATCACGGTGCCGCTGGGCTCGCCCGGCGAGCCGGCGGTGCTCGAGGTGAGCCTGCTTTCGGGCGGCGTCAGGGTGGAAGGGTACGACGGCAACGAGGTCGTCATCGAGGCCACCCGCACCGGCACGGACGGCAAGGTGGAGGAGGTGGACGGCATGTACCGCATTCCCAACAACACGCTCGGTCTCTCCGTCGAGCAGCGCGGCAACACCGTCGAGGTCGACGGCAGCTGGGGCAGCAACGTCGCCGATGTGAGGATCCAGGTGCCGCGGGCCACCTCGGTGCGGCTCGACACCATCAACGACGGCGCCCTCTCCGTGTCGGGCGTCGAGGGCAACCACGAGCTCTCCAGCGTCAACGGCGGGATCGAGGCCCTGGGGATGCGTGGCAGCGTCATCGCCAGCACCACCAACGGCGACGTCGTCGTCGAGCTCCTGCGGGTCACGCCCGACACGCCGATGTCCTTCACGACGTGGAACGGGGATGTCGAGGTCTCCTTCCCCGCCGACTTCCACGCCACGCTGCTGATGAAGGTGGGGCAGGGCGAGATCTTCAGCGAGTTCGAGGTCGCCGTGGACCCTCTGGGCGCCCGCATGACGCGGGAGGAGGGTGCTCGTGGCACGCGCCTCGAGCTGGAGAGCGAGGTCCGCGCCCGCATCGGAGCCGGCGGTCCGGAGATCCGCTTCGAGACCTTCAACGGCGGCGTGCGGATCAAGAAGGTGCAGGGTTGACCTTCCGCGGCCGTCAGAGACGCTCCGCCAGACGCGCCAGGGCCGCGGGGAGGTCGGGCCGCTCGTCGAGCACGGGAAGCAGGGGATCGCCCTTCGAGCGTGCCAGGCGTTTCGGCACGCTCTCGATCGTGAAGCGGCCGGGATCGAGCTTCGAGGTCACCTCGGTCCAGCGTAGGGGCGTGGAGACCGGCGCCCCGGGAAGAGGGCGGACGCTGAACGGGGCGACCAGCAGCTTGCCGTAGCCGTTCTGCAGGAAGTCGACGTAGACCCGCCCCTTGCGGTGGGCCGGGCCGCGGGCGATCGAGGCGATGTCGGGGAGCTCGCGCGAGACGACCTGGGCGAGCAGCGCCGCGAGCTGGCGAGCCTGCTCGTGGGTGCACTGGCCGCCGAGCGGAACGAGGACGTGCATGCCGGTCGCCCCGCTGGTCTTGGCGTGGCAGGGGAGGCCGATCGAGCCGCAGAGCTGGCGCAGGGCCCGCGCCACCTTCACCACGTCGGTGAACGTGGCGTCCTTGGCGTCGAGGTCGAGGATGGACCAGTCGGGGGCCTGGATCGAGGCGAGGCGGCTCGACCAGACGTGCAGGGGGATCGCCGCGGAGTTGGCCAGGTAGACCAGGGTCTCCTCGTCGTCGCAGACGAAGGTGCGGGTCTCGTCGCCGGGGTCGTCCGACCACACAGCCTCGGTGCGGACCCAATCGGGCGCGAAGTCGGGGGCGTTCTTCTGGAAGAACGACTTGCCCTCGATGCCGTCGGGGTAGCGGTCTAGGACCAGCGGCCGGTCTCTCAGGTAGGGCAGCAGGTGGGGGGCCACCGCCCGGTAGTAGGCAATGAGGTCCCCCTTCGTATAGCCCTCCGCCGGCCAGAGCACCTTGCCGGGCCGGGTGATCTTCACCTGCGGGCGCTCCCGGCGCAGCGCCGCGGCCTCGGCTGCGGGCTCGGGAGGCGGCGGCAGGTCATCGCGCACGCACTCGGCCACCTGCTTGTCGTCGCGCACGCGCAGGAAGACGGGATGGCGCAGGTGCCCCTCGCGCGTGTACTCCGTGAAGCGGACCTCGACGACGATCCGTGGTTCGACCCATACGTGCTCTTTCCCGGTGGGCAGGCCGTCGACGGCCTGCGGCCGGCGCAGCCGGAAGGCGTCGAGCCGGTCGCGGAGGTCGGCCAGCTGGCGATCCGAGAAGCCCGAGCCGACCCGCCCGACCCAGGTCATCCGGACACCGTGCAGGGCGCCGAGATGGAGCCCGCCGAAGCCCGTCCGGCCGCGCTTGGGCGCGGTGTAGCCGAGCACGGCGAACTCTCCCGTCAGGTCGGCCCGGATCTTGATCCAGTCGGCGGAGCGCCCCGCGCGGTAGGGCCGGTCGCGCCGCTTGGCGACGATGCCTTCGAGGCCCAGGCCGCGCACCTGTTCGTAGAGGGCCTCACCGCGCTCCTCGACGTGGTCCGCGAAGCGCACGGGGCCGGCGGCGGGCAGCATCGCGCGCAGCAGGCGCTTGCGCTCCTCGAGGGGAAGCCCCCGCAGATCACGGTCCTCGAAGGCCAGCAGGTCGAAGGCGTAGAGGATCGCCGGCAGACGGGCGGCCGCCGCCTGGATGTCGACCGGACGGGAGAGCTTGGCCCGCTGTTGGAGCAGGTGGAAGCGGGGCCGCGCCTCCTCGTCGAGCACCACCACCTCGCCGTCGATCAGGAAGCCGTCGTAGGGCAGGGAACGGACGGCCAGGGCCAGGTCGGGGTACACCGGTGTCGAGTCGCCGCCGCTGCGGTAGGAGAGGCGCGCCGCAGCCCCGACCTTGGCGGCGAGCATCCGGTACCCGTCGTACTTGAGCTCGAACAGCCACTCGGGCCCGGAGAAGGGCCGCTGCCGCAGCTCCGCCAGCATGAGCGAGACCTTGGCGGGGTCGACGCGGCGGTGCGGCGCCCCGAGGCGGTCGAGATCCCGGTGCAGGGCCGCCGAGCGGTCGGCGCCGGACTGGAGCTCGTCGACGGTGAGGCCGGAGAGCACCGAGCCGGGGGCGAGGGACTCGGCGTCCTCCCCCGTGGCGGCGCCGTCGGGCTTCTTGATCAGCAGCCACTCCTTGGGGTCCCGTTTGGTCTTGACCAGGGTCCACAATCCCCTCAGCTTGTGGCCCCGGAGCTCGAAGAGGAGCTTGCCGTCGCGCACGCCCTCCTCGGGATCGAGGTAGTGGATCGTCGGCCCGCGGTCCCAGACGATGACCGCGCCGGCGCCGTAGTTGCCTTCCGGGATGAGCCCTTCGAAGTCGCCGTATTCCAGGGGATGATCCTCGGTCTGCACCGCCAGCCTCTTCTCGGCGGGGTCGAGCGACGGACCCTTGGGTACCGCCCAGGAGCGCAGCACGCCGCCCATCTCGAGGCGAAGGTCGTAGTGCAGCCGGCGGGCCGAGTGCTTCTGGATGACGAAGAGCCCGGGCCGCGGCGCGTCCTCGGCGCCGAAGGGCTCTGGCGTGCCGCCGGCCGCGCGCTTCCTGCGGTACGCGTCGAGCTTTGCGTCGGAGGGGGTCACGGGCGCAATGCTAGCCGGGAACCCCTTTGTTGATGGCCCTTTGATGTAGAATCCGCGCACTATGTCGGCACGCGCGATGGGCAGCGGCACGATCTCCTTCGGTCTGGTGGCGATCCCGGTGAAGCTCTACAGCACAGGCGAGAGCAGCCGCCAGGTGAGCTTCAACATGATGCACAAGAAGTGCGGCACGCGGGTGAAGTACCAGTATTACTGCCCGACCGACGACGAGCTCGTCGAGCGCTCGGAGCTGACCAAGGGCTATGAGTTCGCCAAGGGCCAGTACGTACTCTTCAGCGACGACGAGCTGAAGGTGCTCGAGCCCGAGCCGACCAATGCCATCGAGATCACCGAGTTCGTCCCCCTCGAGGAGGTGGATCCGATCTTCTTCGAGAAGTCTTACTACCTCGGTCCCGGCCAGGGGGGCGACAAACCGTACCTGCTGCTCGCCAGGACGATGCGCGAGACCGGCAAGGCGGCGGTGGCGCGTTACGCGGCGCGCGGCAAGAACTACCTGGTGTTGCTGCGCCCGTTCGAGACCGGCCTCATCATGCAGCAGCTGCGCTACGCCGACGAGATCCGCTCCTTCGACGAGGTGCCGATCGGTGACGCGGAGCTCAAGAAGACCGAGTTGGCGCTGGCCCGCCAGGTCGTCGAGCAGTCGAGCAGCGAGAGCTTCGATCCCTCCGCCTACGAGGACACGGTGCGCGAGCAGGTGCTCGACCTGATCGAGCGCAAGGTGCAGGGCGAGGAGATCGTGGCCGCCCCGGAGGAGTCGCCGAAGGCCCAGGTCATCGACCTGATGGAGGCCTTGAAGGCCAGCCTCGGCTCGCCGCCCTCCCGGCCCGGGAAGGAGACCGCCGAGGAGCGTAAGCCGCCGCGCCGCGCCGCCGCCAAGGGGAAGAGGCCCAAGAAGGCCGCCAAGCGCGCCAAGAAGGGCTGAGGAGACTCCCCGCAGGCGATCGACGGCTCGGACTTGGGCGAGGGGGTGTCCCGCCGGGGCGCAGTAGAATCCGAGGTGACCCCATGCCCAGACCGGCGAGCGGATTCGGCACCCGGGACGTGGCGCGGCTTCTCGGCCTGCGCCAGGCGCGGGTCCAGGCCTGGGCCAGGGAGGGCCTGGTGCGGGCGGCGCGCGATGTCCGCGGCGCCTACCGCTTCACCTTCCGGGACGTCGTGCTGCTGCGCACGGCCAAGGAGTTGCTCGCCGCCGGCATCACGACCCACGCTGTCCGCCTGGCGCTCGACGCCTTGCGCGAGCAGCTCCCGGAGGGTCGGGCGCTCTCCGGCGTGCGGGTGGCCGCGGCGGGCGGCGAGGTGGTCGCCCGAAGCGACGAAGAGGCCTGGGAGCCGGTTTCCGGGCAGCGGGTCCTGGACTTCCAGGTCGCCGACCTCGCGGAGGCGGTGCGGCCGCTGGCGCAACAGGCCGTCGAGGAGGCGCGTGAGAGCGCGGAGGAGCTCGACGCGGAGGCCTGGTTCGAGCTCGGGCTCGAGCTCGAGGCGGCGGCGCCGGCGGAGGCCATCGAGGCCTACCACCGGGCCCTCGAGATCGATCCCGACCACGCCGACGCCCACCTGAACCTGGGCCGTCTGCTGCACGAGCAGGGCGAGGTCGCCTCGGCCGAGACCCACTACCGCCGCGCCCTGGCCCTGCGCCCCGACGATGCCACCGCCGCCTTCAACCTGGGCGTCGCCCTGCAGGACCGCAAGCGCTGGCGGCCCGCCGTCGTCGCCTACCGCCGCGCGGTCGAGATCGACCCCGGCTACGCCGACGCCTACTACAACCTCGCCGCCGTCTACGGCAAGCTCGGCGACCGCGCCCTCGGCATCCAGAACCTGAAGACCTACAAGGAGCTGACCGAGGATTGAGAGGGGACCGCCGGGCAGGCGGTCTGGCACGCCCCTCCGACCTGTAGGGGAGGGCCTTGCGCCCTCCCGGGCGGGGGCCAGCCCCGCCCCTACCAGGCTTGTGTGGCCGGCCCGCTTCGAGCGGGCACTCCGTCGGGTCGGTTTTCTCTGTAACCTACGAGCCCGAAGCCCAGTCATGCCGTCCCCGATTCCACCGAAGGAGGTCTCCGTGCGCTCGAGGTCCTTGGCCCACCTCGCTGTCGTTCTCCTCGCCCTGACCCCGGTCGCGCCGGTCTTCGCCGCCGGCTACGACGAGACCCTCTTCCACGCCATGGAGTGGCGGGAGATCGGGCCCTACCGGGGCGGACGATCGGCCGCGGTCACCGGCATCCCGGGCGACCCGCGGACCTACTACTTCGGCGCGACCGGCGGTGGGGTCTGGAAGACGACCGACGCCGGGCAGAGCTGGCGGAACGTCGCTGACGGCTTTTTCGGCGGGTCGATCGGGGCGGTGGCGGTCTCGGAGTGGGACCCCAACGTGGTCTTCGTCGGCGGCGGCGAGAAGACCGTCCGGGGCAACGTCTCGCACGGCGACGGGATCTGGAAATCGGTCGACGCCGGAAAGTCCTGGAGCTTCGTCGGGCTGCCGGAGTCGCGGCACGTGCCGCGCATCCGGATCCACCCGAAGGACCCCGACCTCGTGTACGCGGCGGTCCTCGGACACCTCTTCGGACCCAACGAGGAGCGGGGGCTCTACCGGTCGAGCGACGGCGGCGGGAGCTGGGAGCGCGTCCTCTTCGCCAACGAGGACGCCGGCGCCGTCGACCTGGCCATGGACCCGACCAACCCCCGCATCCTCTACGCCTCCACCTGGCGCGTCCGTCGCACGCCCTGGGCGCTCGAGAGCGGCGGCGAGGGCTCGGCGCTCTGGAAGTCGACCGACGGCGGCGACAACTGGGAGGAGCTCTCCGACAACGAGGGCTTTCCCGAGGGGACCCTCGGCATCATCGGTGTCACCGTCTCGCCGAGCGATCCCGAGAACCTGTACGCGATGGTGGAGGCGGAGGAGGGCGGCGTCTACCGCTCCCGTGACGGCGGTGAGACCTGGGCGAAGGCCAACGAGGACCGCAGCCTGCGCCAGCGCGCCTGGTACTACACCAGGATCTACGCCGACCCGGCCGACGCCGACACGGTCTACGTCCTCAACGTCCGCTTCTGGAAGTCCAAGGACGGGGGCAAGACCTTCGAGTCGATCGACGTCCCCCACGGCGACAACCACGACCTCTGGATCGCGCCGGAGGACCCGCTGCGGATGATCGAGTCCAACGACGGCGGCGCCAACGTCTCCTTCGACGGCGGCGCGACCTGGTCGCGGCAGGACAACCAGCCGACCGCCCAGTTCTACCGGGTCTCCCTCGACGACCACGTCCCCTTCCGCCTGCTCGGCGGCCAGCAGGACAACTCGGCCGTGCGCATCCTCCACCGCACGCGCGGGCGCGGGATCGGCACGCGCGACTGGGAGCCCACCGCGGGCGGCGAGAGCGGCCACATCGCGGCCAAGCCGGGCGAGCCCGACGTCGTCTACGGCGGCTCCTACGGCGGATTCCTGTTGCGCGCCGACCACCGCACCGAAGAGGTCCGCGGCGTCGACGTCTGGCCCGACAACCCGATGGGCTGGGGCGCTGCGGAGCTCGCCTACCGCTTCCAGTGGAACTTCCCGATCTTCTTCTCGCCGCACGATCCGGAGACCCTCTACGCCGCCGCCAACGTCCTCTTCCGGACCCGCGACGGCGGCGGGAGCTGGGAGGCGATCAGCCCCGACCTGACGCGGAACGATGAGTCGAAGATGGGGCCCTCGGGCGGCCCGATCACCAAGGACAACACCAGCGTCGAGTACTACGGCACCATCTTCGCCGCCGTCGAGTCGCCGCTCGAGGCCGGCGTCCTCTGGACCGGCTCCGACGACGGCCTGATCCATCTCTCGCGCGACGGCGGCGAGAGCTGGGAGAACGTCACGCCGCCGACGGCGCCGGAGTGGATCCAGATCAACTCGATCGAGACGCATCCCTTTGAGCCGGGCGGTCTCTACGTCGCGGGGACCATGTACAAGCAGGACGACTTCCGCCCCTACCTCTTCCGCACCACGGACTGGGGGGAGAGTTGGACACGGATCGACTCCGGCATCGACCCGGGCCACTTCACCCGCGTCGTGCGTGCAGATCCCGAGACGCCGGGCCTGCTCTACGCCGGCACCGAGCGGGGGGTGTGGGTCTCCTTCGATGACGGCGGGCACTGGCAGCCGCTGCAGCTCGAGCTGCCGATCGTGCCGATCACCGACCTGGCCGTGAAGGACGGCAGGCTGGCCGCCGCCACCCAGGGCCGCGGCTTCTGGATGCTCGACGACCTGGCGCCGCTGCGCCAGCTCTCGACCGAGGTCGCCCGAGCGCCCGTCCACCTCTTCGCGCCGGCGCCGGCCTGGCGTATCGACGGCGCCCAGGTCGAGGAGGACGCCGGGCGCGGCAACAACCCCCCGCCGGGAGCGGTGGTCGACTTCATCCTGGCCGATCCGGAGGTCGGCACCCAGGTGTCCCTCGCCTTCCTGGACGGCCAGGGCGAGCTGCTGCGCGAGTTCCACGGCGCCTACGAAGGCGAGAGCGACGAGGACGCAGAGGAGGCCGGCGACGGTGCCGAGGGAGAGCCGGACGGGGGAGAGGAGGCGACGAGCGAGGAGGAGGAGGCCGAGGAGGACGATGACGACGGCAAGCTCGAGCTGCGCGCCGGACACAACCGCTTCGCCTGGGACCTGCGGCTCGCCGAGGCCGAGGACTTCGAGGGGATGATCCTCTGGGGCGGCGGCACCGAGGGGCCGCGCGTCCCGCCCGGGTCCTACCGGGTGCGGCTCACGGTCCGCGACACCGTCCTGACCGAGCCGTTCGAGCTGCGCGCCGATCCGGCCTCGGCGAGCACCGTCGCGAACCTGGAGGAGCAGTTCCGCTTCCTGCGTGAGGTGCGGGACAAGCTGACGGAGGTGCATACCCAGATCCGGCGCATCCGCGCCGTTCGCGGTCAGCTCGGCGACCTGAAGAAGCGACTCGGCAAGGACGGGGACGGGAAGGAGATCCGGGAGGCGGCCGACGCGCTCGACGAGGCGATGACCGCGGTCGAGGAGGCCCTGTACCAGACCAGGAACCAGAGCCCCCAGGACCCGCTCAACTTCCCGATCCGGCTGAACGACAAGCTCGCCGCGGTAGCGGGTGTGGCGGCCATCGGCGACCACGCGCCGACCTCGCAGGCCTGGGAGGTGAAGCGCGAGCTCGAGGGGAAGATCGACGCCCAGCTGGCGACCCTGGCCGGGATCTGGGACGATCGGCTGCTGGCCCTGAACGCGATGGTGCAGGAGGCCGCGGTGCCGGCGCTGACCATGGAGGAGGAGTGACGGTGATGCGACGAGCGCAGGCGGCGTCCGCCGGCTGGCCGCGGTCTCGCCCCGATCGGGGCAGCCGCATCCGGATCGAGAATCTCGTCCCGATGATGCGCACTTCAAGACGATCGTCGCGTGAGTCGTCACCTCGAGTCGCTGCCCCCTGCGAGCTCCGATGACAAGAGTGGAGTCCGCTGCCTCGGGTCGCAGCCCCGGCGGCACTCACGTCGTCCAGGGCGCCGTGCTCGGGCTGATCGTCGCCCTCGTGGAGATGCACGCCGCCTATGTGACCACCGGGAGGTTCGACCTTTCGGCGCTCGTCGCTCTGATCATCTACTACATGCTGGCCTTCTCGGTCTTCGGCCTGCTCGTGGGGCTAGCCGCTGCGCTCTGGTCCAGGCGGTCCGCGGGCTCGTCAAACGCCTCGCTGCCTCCAGTCCTGGCCGCCGGGCTCGCCGCCCTGTTGGGGGTCCGGTGCGGCGCCGACGGCCTGTACTCGGTGTTCCGAGGAGACGCCGGCGGAGCCGTGTTCCTGGCTTTGACAGTCGGCCTGCCTGCGCTCGCGGTTGGCTACGCTCTCTTTCTGGCCGGGCGCTCTTCGTTCCTGGGCCGAACGCGCGGGATCGAGGGCTTCCTGGTCGCCGGTCTCGCGAGCGTTGCTGCACTCCTCTATGCGGCCGCCGTGTGGCGCTGGTCGACGGCGACCGAGGATCGCGGGCTCGCGCACCTCGGTCTGCTGCTTCTCGCTTGCTTCCTCAGTCCCTGCCTCGCACTCGCCCTCTTCAATCGCTCGCCGGTACGAGTCCGCGGCCTGGTCCTCTGCGCATGCCTGCTGGCGCTGATCGCAGCTCGGGCCATCGTCGGGCCGGCCGAGCCGTCGACGATTCTCGAGACCGCATCACCCGATCGGGCGGCGCTCGCTGGCACCAACGTCCTGCTCATCGTTCTCGACACGCTTCGTGCCGACCACCTGGATCTCTACGGCTACCCGCGCCAGACCATGCCCAGGCTCACGGAGTTCGCACAACGCGCCGAGGTGTACGAGGACGCCGTCTCGAGCTCCTCCTGGACCCTCCCCGCTCATGCCTCTTTGTTTACCGGACGGGCCCCGCGCGAGCACGGAGCGAGGGGGGCGTTGGCCAGCTCCGATCAGCCAGGTCGCCGAGGCAGCCGCCCCCTCGACGAATCGGTGCCAACACTTGCAGAGATACTACGAGCCGCCGGGTATCGCACAGAGGGCGTCGTCGCGAACTCGCTCTACCTCGTCCCCAGGTACGGCCTGCACCGTGGCTTCGACTACTGGGACGCACGGCCGTCGTTTCAGGGAGCCACCA
>Ga0302046_10004731_pt1 | contig 12075 bp, 10 predicted proteins | sample RVTome_11_FD_200261 | JGI IMG/M metagenome (GOLD analysis project Ga0302046, IMG submission 200261) | Soil microbial communities from uranium-contaminated site in the Upper Colorado River Basin, Wyoming, United States - RVT147D111 (version 2) ... | reverse complement strand
GAGATCATCCGGTGGATTCCGACCGGGCCGAGCGAGGTCGACGTGCTGAGGTTCCGCGATGCCATGGCGGTCGGTGATCTCGAGCTCGCCGCACGCCTCTATTCGGGCGATCTCCTTCCAGCTTGCTATGACGACTGGGTCCTGGACGAGCGCGCGAAACTCCGAGCTGAGGCGTACGGGGCCTACGTGCAGCTGACAGAAGAGGCTGCGGGGCGCGACGACCACGATGCCACGATCAAGCATGCCCAACGCGTCAGCGACCTGGAGCCGACCGACGAAGCGGCCGTTCGCATTCAGATGGAAGCACATCTCGCACTTGACGATAGAGCCGCGGCGCTGCGCTCCTACCACCGGTACGCGGAGGTGCTCGAGCGGGACCTCGGGGTGGCACCGGGCGAGGCGATCGGGGCCAGGTACCGAAAGCTCCGGGCCAGCACAATCAACCGCGACGAAGTGCACGACGAGGACCTGGCGCCCGTCGCCGAGTCACCTTTCGTGGGCCGCGACCTGGAGTTGACCCAGCTCAACGAAGCCTGGAATACCGCGCGGGAGGGTGGCGCACATCTCCTGCTGGTGACCGGGGAGCCGGGGATCGGAAAGTCCCGTCTCGCAATGGAGCTCGGCAGGCGCGTTCGAGCGGAAGGACACGTGGTGGCATCGGCTCGTGCGTACGAAGCTGCGGGGAGACCGCCGTGGGGTCCCATCGTCGACCTACTCCGTTCGGATGCTCTGCGGAGCCACGTCGACACGCTCGACGCCGTCTGGAGAGCCGAGCTCGCTCGTCTCCTGCCCGAGCTCCTCGACGTTTCCCAACTGGCGGAACCGAGCCCGTCGGGCGACACGGCTCAGCGCCATCGGTTGTTCGATGCCGTGAGCCGAGCGATCGTCGCCGGCGACCGCCCGCGCCTGCTGATCGTCGACGATCTGCAGTGGTGTGACGCCGAGACCATCGAGTCGATCGGTTTCGTCGTCCGGGCCAGAGAGACGGCACCGGTCCTCATCGTCGGTACGGTCCGCTCGGAGGAGGTTCCCGAGCATCATCCCCTCGTTGGGCTCGTCGACGCTTTGGGCCACGACCGGGCAGTGACCACCGTGCCACTCGACCGACTCGACGAAGCGACGACTGCGACGCTCGCTGCTCGGCTACGCGCGGAGGAGACGATTGATCCGCAAATGGCGGCGCGACTCTGGAGCGAAACCGAAGGCAATCCACTCTTCGTCATCGAGACTGTTCGAGCCGGGATCTCCTCTGATGAGAGTCAGGCGGTGCTCACACCGACGATGCGGGCGGTGCTCCGCGCCCGACTGGGCCAACTGACCGACGGCGCCCGGCGACTCGCCGAGGTAGCGGCCGTCATGGGTCGGCCGTTCTCGGTCGGTCTGCTGGTGTCGGCCACCGGCATGGATGAGCACGAGCTCGTCGATCATGTCGACGAGCTTTGGCGTCGACGGATCATCCGCGATCAGGGGCTCAGGTACGATTTCAGTCACGACAAGCTTCGGGCGGTCGCCCTGGAGATGGTCAGCCCCGCTCGTCGACGTCGGCTCCACAGGGCCGTCGCCGAGGCGATCGTCGCCGAGACCCAGGGCGACGCCGACGCGGCGGCCCCGCAGCTGGCCGCACACTACGACCAGGCCGGTATGGTCGAACCGGCCATCGATGCCTACCGCACGGCGGGGGCGCGGGCGGTGGCGGTGTCGGCCCTCGAGGGAGCGGTCAGCATGTTTCGGCGAGCGCTCGCATTGATCGCCGAGCTGCCGGCATCACTCGACCGCGATGCGCTCGAGCTCGACGTCCGGATCGCCCTCGGATCACCCCTCGTGGCCCTCGAGGGCTACGGCTCCAACAGTGCGCACCGACTCTATGAACGAGCCCTTGCGCTTTGCCGCAAGCTTCACCGACCCGTGGACGCACCGATTCTCCGCGGCCTCGGCCTCGCCCGGCTGCAGGGCTGCCGCCTCGACGACTGCAGTGAGCTCGGCCAGGCCCTCCTCGACGATGAGAGGCAAGATCCGGTCGCCAGCACAGAGGGCCGATACCTCCTCGGCGTGAGTGCGTTCTGGCGGGGCGATCTGGCCATGGCCCGGCACTATCTCGAAGGCGCCATCGAAGGCTATGACGTGTCCCATCGCGACGAGCACCTGGCGTTGTACGCCCAGGACCCGAAGGCGGTTTGCCTCGTGCGGCTGGCGTGGGTCGAGCTGTGGGCCGGAGATCCCGGTCGGGCCAACGAGACAGCCCGATCCGCCCTTGGGATCGCCGTGGATCTCGATCACCTGATGACGTGGGGGTACGTCATCACTTACGCAGCGATCATCGCGGCCGAATCCGAAGATCTCGTCCGCCTCGCCGAGCTCCTCGGCGACGCTGAGCTTCTCTGGAAGCGCCTTTCGGAGCGCTACCTCGTGGTCGTCCTGGAGGCTCTTCGGGGCTGGCTGGACGTCTGCGAAGGATCGGCTGGTGGCATCGAGAAGATCGTGCAGTCGGTGGCGCGCTCGCGTACCGACGGCGAGACCCTCCACCTGACCTACTGCCTGCTGCTGCTCGCCCGGGCCCGCGGCATGGTCGGTGAATTCGGCCAAGGACGAGCGGCCACACGCGAGGGGCTCTCATGGTCGCACAGCTGCAACCAGCGCTATCTCGAGGCCGAGCTGTGGCGCGTCGACGGGGAGCTGGCGTACCTGAGCGGAGAAGCCGAAGCCGCAGCCGCTTCTCTGCGCAATGCCGTCGAGCTCGCCTCCGCACAAGGGGCGAGCTGGTTGGAGCTGCGGACGCTTCACTCCCTCGCCAGTCGATTTCCCGATCCGGCAGCGCGTGAGCGACTTGGGGACCTCCTCGAGACTATTCCGTCGGGTCATGATCTCCCGGCGTTCCGTGCGGCAACAGGCCTGCTGAGCGAGCCCCGCTGAGAGGGAACGCTTCGGGAACGCCTGAGGGTGCATCCTTGGGACATCTTCGATGAACCCGGGAGAGGAGCATCCGATGAGCGGCGCGATCGAGGCACTGACCAAAGCGGTACGAGGGCGCGTCATTACCCCCTCGGATTCTGACTACGACGACGCTCGCGTCGTCTACAATGCCATGCACGACCGCAGACCCAGCGCCGTCATTCGGTGCGTGGATGCGGCCGACGTGATGGCCGCCGTCGCCGCTGCCCGCGACGGGGGCCTGGACCTCGCGGTTCGTGGTGGCGGCCACAGCGTTCCGGGCTTCGGCACGGTGGACGACGGTCTGGTCATCGACCTGTCGACCATGAACCACGTTCGGGTCGCCCCGGGCAAGAAGGTCGCCCAGGTCGGGGGCGGCGCGACGTGGGGCGATGTCGACCATGCGACCTACCCGTTCGGCTTGGCCGCGCCCGGCGGGATCGTCTCGACGACCGGAGTAGGTGGTCTGACGCTGGGTGGCGGCATCGGCTACCTCACCCGCAGCGTCGGGTTGTCCATCGACAACCTGCTGTCGGCCGATGTCGTTCTTGCCGATGGCCGGCAAGTGACTGCAAGCGACTACCAGAACGAAGACTTGTTCTGGGCTCTGCGCGGCGGCGGCGGCAACTTCGGTGTCGTCACCGGCTTCGAGTTTCAGCTCCACGAGGTCGGTGACATTGTCGGCGGCCCGATGTTCTATGAGGTCGGCGATGCCGCGGCGGTTCTGGAGTGCTACCGCGGGTTCATAGCCGATGCGCCTGAGGACCTCGGCTGCTTCTTCGGCTGGCAGATAGCTCCTCCCCTCCCCTTCATCCCCGAGGACCGGGTCGGAGATCTGTTCTGTGTCTTGGTCGCTTGCTGGAACGGCCCGCACGAGCAGGCCGAGCGAGTACTTCAGCCGCTACGCGACGTTGCCGAAGTGAAGGCCGAGCAGGTCGACGTCATGCCGTTCCCGGCCCTCAACAGCGCCTTCGACGGTCTCGTCCCGAAGGGCATGCAGCACTACTGGAAAGCGGACTTCATCACGGAGCTCACCGACGAGGCGATCGCGGCTCACATCGAGCATGGCAAGAAGACACCGCACGTCAGCTCGAGCATGCATCTGCATCCGATCAACGGTGCGGCCCAGCGGGTCGGTGCCGACGAGACCGCCTTCGGACACCGGGACAAGAACTTCGCCCCGGTGGTCGTGGGGATCTGGGACGACGCGGCCGATAGCGAGCCCAACATCCAGTGGGTGAAGGACTATTACGCAGCCATTCATCCCCACTCGGACAGCGATGGGGGCTACATCAACTTCATGTCCGACGACGACGACCACCGTGCGCCCGCAAACTATGGTGCCAACTACGACCGGCTCGCGGCAGTGAAGGCGACCTACGACCCGGACAACCTCTTCCACATCAACCAGAACATCGTACCGGCGGGAGTGACGCGCTAAGCAGCGCGAGCTGGGCTCCCCTCGGCGTGGGTGGAGCGGTCAAGACTGTTGCGGATAACATCCGTTTATTTGCTGGAAGGACCCATGAGCTTTGCAATTGACCATGAGCTGCTCGACGTTGTCCTGGGACTCGGACCCCTGATCAAGAAGCACAGTGCCGAGGGCGAGAGCAACCGGAGGGTGCCAACGGCGGTCATCCAGGCGATGAAGGATGCGGGACTCGTCCGGATGATGACCCCGAAATCGGTTGGCGGACTGGAGTTGGACCCGGTCACCAGTGCTCGCGTCTTCGAAGAGGTGGCACGCTTCGACAGCGCTGCAAGTTGGATCCTGCAGGCGGCCAACTCGGGAGATTTCTACTGCGCGCGCCTCCCCGATGAGGGCGCGGAGGAGATCTATGCCAACGGGCCGGATGCCATGATAGCGCTGTCCGTCCATCCTCCGATGGAGGCGACTCCGGTCGATGGCGGTTATCGAGTCTCGGGGCGAAGTCATCTCGGTAGCGGAATAAACGATGCTGATTGGCTCATGGTATTGGTGCAGCTTCCTGGGGACGGAGGGCTGCGGGGCGCGTTCCTCCCAAGGCGAGAAGTGACGGTCGTGGACACCTGGCACAGCATGGGCATGCGCGGCACGGACAGTAATACGGCCACCGTCGAGAACGCGTTCGTTCCCACCGCTCGAACCTGGCCGCTACGACCCACATTTCAGCCAGGGAGTCACTTTGAAGGGCCTCTGTATCGCTATCCTAGTCTGGGCGAGGGGATCGTCGTTCTCGCACCCGTTGCCCTTGGTGTCGCAAGGCTGGCCATCGATGAGTTCAAACGGCTGGCGCTTGGAAAGACCCCATTCATGTCGGCGACTCCATTGCGCGAACGACCCGTAGCCCAAATGGCACTGGGCAAGGCGGAGGGCGTGTTGTCTGCCGCCCGCTCGTTCTTCTACGCAACGGCCACCGAGGCATGGGAGCGCACTCTGGCCGGGCGGGCCTCAACCAAGGAGGAGAAGGGCAAACTGATGCTGGCCGCGGTTCATCTCATGCAGAGCTGCGTTGAGGCGGTAGATCACGTCTGCGGAGTGGCCGGCGCGAGCGGCATCTATACACGTAGCCCGCTTGAACGGGCGTTCCGAGACGTTCACACGGCTCGACACCATGGATGGGTTTCCGAGACCCGCTATGGAACCTACGGGCAGATCGCGTTGGGCCTCGAGCCCGACTTTCCGATTTCACTCTTTGGTCCCACCGCCGAGGGAGAATAGGAAGCTCCACGACGTGCCGGCCCTCGACATCATCCGTTACGCCGGGCTCATGCGAGAAGCCAGACGCATGGGGGAAGAGGAGCGCAGGGCTCGGTGGCGGGGGGTGTTCGAGGATCCGCCGTGGCCGCCGCCGTCGGCGTAAGGTACCCGAGTCGAGTGCAGCTTTTGGTTCCCGTAGGAATGCCCTGGCCAACCAGGAAGGCGCTTCAGCCGCGCGCTCGGGATCATGCGGCATGAACGAGCGCACCCTCCCCGAGAACCGTCCCCGCCAACGACGCTTTGAGGTAGGCTCGTCGGTTGAAGCGATCCGCGCTCCATACGACGACATCAGCCGCGACGCGAAGCCCCCAGAGGGCGGAGTGTGCCCGCTGCGCGAGCCGGTACGTCGGCTCTTGCGGATCGCTCACCACGACCATCAGGTCGTAGTCGCTACTCCCGTCACCCTCCGCACGAGCAATGGATCCGAAGAGGTAAACACGATCGGGCTTGAGCGTCGCCACGATCCTGCGGATGACCTCCGCGAGCGCGGGGTCGCGGATGAACAGGCCTGGTCTGTCAGGCGTCGAGCGACGGACGAGAGACACGTCGGTCGCGCCTGGTGATCGAGATTATCGATGCCGTTGAAAGAGAAGACGATGTAGTCGTGGGTGCGCTCGGTGCAGCTCAGGAAGGTCACGGCATCGCCGACACGGAAGTCCAGTCCGGGATACGCGGCCCTGCAGGCCTCGGTCATGGGCGCCGAGATGTCGATCCCCATGTACGACCGGGTGTGGCGGGAGAGCCGCAGCGTCGTGCCCCGCCTTTCGGGGCGTAGCACTATTGGCTATGTTAGCTAAAACAGTCGCGACGACCGCCAGGAGGACCCGTGGACGCAGCCGCGAAAGGAGCCGATCGTGGGAGGCGAGGCACCCCGGGGGTAGGCACCACCGTTCGCGCCACCGACGCCCAAAACAACTTCGGCCGGGTCCTCGACCAGGCCGCCAGCGAGGGAACGGTCTACATCACCAGGTACGGCCGGCCGACGGCCGTGGTGATGTCCATCGACCAGTATGATGCGCTGACCTCCCCGGACTCCGCGGACCTCGACGAGCTCGCGCAGCAGTTCGAGGAGATGCTCGCTCGGATGCAGACTCCCGAAGCGGCCGCAGGTGTTGAGGCGCTGTTCGAGATGGACTCTGCCCAGCTCGGTGAAGCGGCCGTCCGGACCGCTCTGCGCGGAGCCCAACGCGATGCCGGTTGAGCACCGCTCCGCTTCCTCCTCAAATCGTCGTCCTGGCTGGAACCAACGGGGCAGGTAAGAGCAGTGTCGCAGGTCAGGCCCTGCGTCAAGCGGGCAGCGAGTACTTCAACCCGGACGAGGCGACGCGGCGCTTCCGGGAGCGGTACCCCGAACTGCCCCTCGAGGAGGCGAACTCGCGCGCCTGGAGACTCGGCCGCCTCCTGCTGCATCAGGTCATCGAGCGCCGACTGCGGTTCGCCTTCGAGACGACACTCGGTGGCCGGACCTTCGCCGGGCTCCTCATGAAGGCGGCCAACGTGGGGATCCCCGTGCGGGTATGGTACGTGGGGCTTCAGTCGCCCGAGCTCCACATCGCGCGCGTTCGCGCCCGCGTGGCCCGTGGGGGGCACGATGTTTCCGAGGCGCGGATCCGGTCGCGCTATCATAGCAGCCGGACGAACCTGATGACTCTGCTCCCGCACCTGGCGGAACTACAGCTCCACGACAACAGCCGGGAAGCGGATCCGGCGTCAGGCGGCCGACCCGCGCCGATGCTCGTCCTCCACGTGAAGGGCGGACGGATCGTCGATGGCTGTAGCCTGTCGGACGTGCCCGGCTGGGCACGGCCGATCGTGCAGACCGCCCTGAACACCTACGGACCGCCAGAAGCAGAAAGGCCATGACGACCAGTAGCTGGGGCGGCTCGAGCCGATCGGCGGGTCACTCCTGCCGTCCGCTCCACACCACCGCCATGCCGTCCCCGTACGAGTGGAACCGGTACTCCCCCGCGATCGCCTCGGCGTACGCCGCCATCGTGCGCTCGTATCCCGCGAAGGCCGCCACGAGCATGAGGAGCGACGAGCGCGGCTAGGTGGACGCTCGTCAGCAGGCAGTCGACGACGCTGAACCGGTAGGGCGGCTGGACGAACAGATCGGTCTCGCCGCGCCCGGGCTCCACGACTCCGTGATCGTCGCAGCGCGACTCCAGGGTCCGGCCGACACGCAGAAGAAGCCGACCTGGTGGGCCCGGGGTTCGAGCCTGACCACTTCCCGTATGGCCCCCTCCAGGCGGAGGTCGACCGCATGCGCTCCCCGCCTGCGAGCCTCGCTTCTCGGCCGGGGACGTCACCGCGCTGAGCGCCTGGGTCGAGGACCACCCGAGGATGGTCGGCGCCTCGCTCCACGACTACGCGGCGGACTTCGTGTACGACCTCCAACGGATGCTCCCCACCGAGTTCGCGCGCACCAACCGCCCTCACGTCCTTGGCGGCCGCCGCGCTCTGGCTCGCCGGCGAAGAGCCGCCGCCCCCCCCCCGCGCGCCCACAGCTGAACGATTTGTCGGAGATCTGCGACGTGCCGGCCCTCGACATCATCCGTTACACGGGGCTCACGCGAGAAGCCAGACGCATGAGTCGAGTGCAGCTTGTGGTTCCCGCGGGAATGCCTTGGCCAACCAGGAAGACGCTTCAGCCGCGCGCTCGGGATCATGCGGCATAAACGAGCGTACCCTCCCTGAGGACCGTCCCCGCCAGCGACGCTTTGAGGTGGGCTCGTCGGTTGAAGCGATCCGCGCTCCATACGACGACATCGGCCGCGACGCGAAGCCCCCAGAGGGCGGAGTGTGCCCGCTGCGCGAGCCGGTACGTCGGCTCTTGCGGATCGCTCACCACGACCATCAGGTCGTAGTCGCTACTCCCGTCACCCTCCGCACGAGCAAGGGACCCGAAGAGGTAAACACGATCGGGCTTGAGCGTCGCCACGATCCTGCGGACGATCTCCGTGAGCGCCGGATCGCGGTCCAGGATCGCATCAGTCATTCGTCGGTGGCGGTCATATCGTCATCGTCAGGCCACAGGAGTCCGAAGCCCACGTACCGCCGCGGCCAATGGCGATCGGCCCAACGACCAATAAGCTGGCGACAGGGCGCAACAAAGGGGAAGCTCCTTGTTGTTGTTCATCATGACGAGAACCGACCACGGTCTGCAAAAGGCGCAGCAGCGTCCCTCAAGCTCGTCTCTTGGCTGACAAAAACCTCCCAACAAATTGGCACCATAGCGACGGAATCGCATACATGGAATGAAGAAAGGCCTCGTGCAGCAACACGACAACCGCATCGTCGAGCAGAACCCCTGGTGGCGTGTATCGGCCGCTGTTGGCGCAGAGGGCGACAGCCGCTCGCCCCGCTTCGCGGCCTCGTCCCACGGGAAGAACCCGCCAGAGGCCCGGCACGCCTTGGCTCAGGCGAAGACGCCCGCCCGCCTCCAGCGCCTCGACCGCGCCTATGATCTCCGCGAGCTGCCCGTCCCTCAACAGAACGGCCGGAGAACGACCAGCCAGGTGCGCATTTGGCCCCAATCGCGCGGTCCGATCCCAGAGCGGTCCGGATGGCGTCGAGGTGGCCTCCTGCCGCGGACCCGCCGGTAGGAAGGATGCTCGTCATGCCCCCCGAATTCGCCGGCCGCGTCATGGTCGATCCTCACCCGCGGTCCGCGTCGTCTCGATCGCTTCGGTCCCGGCGCGCACCAGCCGGTCGCTGGTAACCCAGAGCGCGTCCAGCGCCTCCAGTCGCTCGCGCACCGTGAGGCGCATCGCGCGGCGCAATGCCTCCCTACGGGCGCCATCCCACGTGCCCCCATCCCACGGCCGATCCTCACTGGTCACGTTTCTTCTCCTGACGGCGTTCGAGGATCCAGCGCAAATGCTGAGCGTCCTCCACGTCCGAGCCTCATCCCCTACACCCGCTCCCCCCGCCACGCGCGCGCCAGCGCGATCACGCGCTCGACGTCGTTGTGGTCGTTGTAGACGCCCAAGGAGAATCGCAGCACGCCGCTCCGGATCGAGAGCCGGACGTCGCGCCGCGTCAGGAACTCGAACAGGTCGTTCATCAGGGGATCGTCCGAGGTGTCGTGTCGGCCGTCCCCCAGCGCGCCGACCGATACGATGTGCGCCAGGTGCGCGTCGGGCGCTCCCCCCACGACCGGCAGGCCGAGCTCCAGGAGCCCGGCGGCCAGGTCGGCCGCGAGCCCGCGCACGTGCGGCTCGATACGGTCCATGCCGATCCACTCGATGAGCCGCAGCGCCGCGCGAGCGGCGGCCGCGCCCAGGTAGTTGTAGTTGCCGAGATCGAAGCGGCGCGCGCCCTTTTGGTATCTGAGCTCGCCGGTGGCGAACGCCGTCTCGTGCGCGTCGCCGAGGTCGATGCCGTACCGAGCCACCTGGATGGGGATCAGGCTCTCGGCCACCTCGCGACGCACGTACAGGAACGCGAAGCCGTAGAGGCCGAGCAGGCACTTCTGCGTCGCGACCGCGAGCGCGTCGATACCAAGGTGCCGCACGTGTGTGCGCAGCGCGCCGACCGACTGCGCGGCGTCCATCAGCGTGAGCGCCCCGACGGACCGGGCGGCGTCGACGAGCGTGGCCACGTCGGTGACGAAGCCCGGCGCGAAGGAGACGCTGGGGAACGTGACGACCCGCGTGCGCCGGTCCATGGCCGCGGCCATCGCCGCCGCCGGCATGTGCCCGTCCGCGGGCGGCACGGCCCTCACCTCGATGCCGCGCAGGCGCTCGAGGTTGTACCAGAGATAGATGTTGTTCGGGTGCTCGAGCCCCGGGCAGACGACCACGTTGTCGCCCCTTTCCCAGGGGAGGCTCGCGGCGAAGAGGTTGAGGCCCTCGGACACGTTCTTGGTGATGGCGATCTCGTCCGGAAACGCGCCGATGAGCGCCGCGAACGCGATGCGGGTCTCCTCGACCATCGCGTGCATGCGGGCCTTCTCGCCGCCGCCGAGCATGGCCTCGTCCAGATAGGTGTCGACCGCATCGCGCACGGGCTGCGGCACGAGCCCCTGTGCGGACACGTCCAGATAGATCCGGCGGCTGACCCCGGGGAAGAGCGTGCGCAGATCCTGGTTCACACCGCCCCTCCCCCGCGCCTCGCCTCCGAGCGCGCGACGATCGAGGTGCCGACCATGTCTCCCATGATGTTGATGGTCGTGTTCCCCATGTCGACGAGCCTGTAGATGCCACCCACCATCGCCGCGACCTCGATCGGAAGGTTGAACGCCTGCACGTAGATGAGCGCGATGACGAATCCGCCGCCTGGAATGCCTCCTGACCCTTCGGAGAGCAGGAGCCCGACCAGCAGGACCGTCACGAACGCCGCGGGTGGAAACGTCACGCCCGCGGCCTGCGCCGTGAAGAGGAGCACGGCGCCGAGCATGACCGACGTGCCGTCCTTGTTGAGCTGTGCGCCGAGCGGCAGCGTGAACGAGTAGAGCGAGCGCGGCAGCCCGATCTTCTCGGCGGTCTCCAGCCCCACGGACAGGGAGGCGAGGCTCGACGTGGTCGCCGCCGTGGTGGCCCACAGCGGACCGGTGTCGCGCAGGAACGCGGCGGGAGCGCGTCCGCCCAAGGTGCGCAGCAGCAGCATGTACGCGGCGAAGACGACGAGCTGCGCGCCCCACACGCCGAACAGGAAGCGGGTCATGGGACCGAGCAGCGCGGCGCCGTAGCGTCCCACGGTCACCGCCATCAGCACGCCGATGCCGAGCGGCGCCACGACCAGGATCAGGTCGACGAGCCGCCGAAGCAGCGTGGCGATGTCGTGGTAGGCGGCGGCCAGCCGCTCGCGCACGGGCCCGCGGAGCATGAGCGTCGCCGTGCCCAGAAGGACGGCGAGCACCACGACCTGTACGACGTTGCCCTCCGTGAACGCGCCGAGCGCGTTGGTGGGGATCATGCCGAGGAGCACGTCGGTGACGGACGGCACGGCGCCCACCGCCCCTTCCACCGGCTCGGTCAGCCGCATGCCGGCGCCGGGCCGCAGCACCGCCATGGCGCCGAGGCCGAGCGCGAGCGCGGCGAGGTCGGTCACGACGAAGTAGCTCATGATCTTTGCCGCCACCCGCCCGAACGTGCCCAGGTCCGACAGCGCGGTCAGCCCGGCGAGCAGGTTGAAGAAGACGAGCGGCACCGCGACGAGAACGAGCAGGCGGATGAACACGTCGCCGACGGGCTGGACGACGGCCACCCGCTCGCCCAGGAGCGCACCGGCCGCCGAGCCCACGAGCATGCCGACGAGGATCTGCGTGCCCAGGCCCGGCCGGGCGCCGGACGCCGCCCCGGCGGGAGGGGGCGCGCTGGAGTCCCACCCGCCGGACGCTTCGTCGTCGGACGCCTCGCCTGCGGTCACCGTGGCCGCGTCCTCAGCGTCCCGCCGCTCCGACG
>Ga0302046_10004730_pt1 | contig 12081 bp, 11 predicted proteins | sample RVTome_11_FD_200261 | JGI IMG/M metagenome (GOLD analysis project Ga0302046, IMG submission 200261) | Soil microbial communities from uranium-contaminated site in the Upper Colorado River Basin, Wyoming, United States - RVT147D111 (version 2) ... | reverse complement strand
CTTCCGGGCGTAGAGACGCGCCGCGACGATGTCGTTGCGGTAGGCCTCCTTCATGGCCTCGAGGTCGCCACCCGGCTTGGGGTTGCCCAGGCGGTCGAGCATCTTGTCCTGGCTGCGCAACACCTCGTCGAGATGGCGCCGCATGTAGACCACGCGGTAGGCGTTGTCGCCCGGCAGGTGGCGCAGCAGGAACGAGATCACCTTGAGCGCCCGGCCGCGCGCCTCGCGCAGCCAGCGCTTGTCCGGGTCGGTCTCCAGGTTCTTGACGCGCTCGAGCTCGTAGTAGCCCTCGGGGTTGTCCACGTCGGCCGAGCGCTGGCCATCGGTGAAGGGCGCGATGCCGCCGGCCTCTAGCATGCGCATCATCATGGAGGTGCCCGAGCGGGGCAGCCCGGAGACCACGTAGATCGGCGTCCCGTATCGGCGTCGCGCGAGCCAGCTGCGGAGGGCATGGGGAAGCACGGTCTCTCCGGGGTCTAGAGGGTGACGCCGAGGCGTCCCTTCAACGCGAAGCCCGCGAGGAGCGAGAGCGCGAAGAAGGTGGCGAGGATGCCGAGCTCGCCGCCCGGCAGCGGCGCGAGATCGCGCTCCGGGTAGGCGAGCGAGACGGTGTGGGCCGCGGAGCCGCGGGCCAGGGCGGGCTCTCCCGGGTAGAGGAATGCCTCCCAGCCCTTGGTGCGCTTCACCGGGACCTTGCGGTGCGGGCCGCCCACCGCCCAGGTCTTGACGAGCGTTTCCTCGCCCAGGTGGATCGCGAGCGCGTGGTCGCCCGGCGCCTCGGCGCGCAGGCGCCAGAAGATCTCGCCGTCGGCGGTCCGCACGGGCGGCGCGTCGAGCGCGACGCCCGCGGGCAGCTCGAGCCGCACCTCGCGCGCCGGGACGCCGGCCTCGCGATCGAGCCGCAGCTCGAGCATCTCCACGCTGCCCACCGGCACCGGCGCGAAGGCGTAGTGGGCCTCGAGCTGGGCGAGGACCGCGAGCATGGGCACGAGCAGCACGAGCAACGGCACGAGGTTGTGCCCCATGTAGACCGCGTTGCGCAGGACGATCCGGCCGGTGGAGGCGATCACCGCCAGCGGGTCGTGGCGGAACAGGCGGATCTCGTAGAGGTGCGCCGCGATCTGGCGTTTGGCGCGCTGGATGCCCGGCTGGTTGCTCACGTGCTTGTACACGAGCAGCGCCAGCACGCCCGCGAGCAGCGGCCACACCAGCAGGTCGAACCAGGCCGGCTCGTGTCCGAAGGGCGCGAGCAGCAGGTCGAACAGCCCGCTCGAGAGCTCGTTCCAGGTCACCATCGCTTCAGCTGATGTAGCCGAGCCCCTTGAGCCGCTCGCGCATGTCCTTGTCGTCCTTGGCGCCCTCGAAGTGGAGCATCTCCTTCTCGAGGACGTGGGTGATGAACTCGTCCACCGTGGCGTAGCCGGCGACGTCGGCGACCTTGCGCAGCTTCTCCACGAGATCGCGGTCGAGCTTCACCTTGACGTGGCTTCCACCGAACATGGGATCCTCCTCAATGTCCCCCGGCCAGGAACGACGTGCCCGCCATGCCCGGCGCCGGGGGCAGCCCGTAGTGGTCCAGGATCGAGACCGTGACGTCGGTCAGGTCGTGCTCGCCCTCGACCAGGCGTGCGTTGGCCAGCAGCACGCCGGGCACGAGGCGCGGATCGATCAGGTGGTTTCCGGACCAGCGCGAGGTGTTGTCCTCGAGCACGGCCTCGGTGATCTCGCCCAGGGTCGACGGGTCCGAGCCCGCGTAGCCCAGGTTGTAGCCCACCACGAGGTCCGGCCCCTCGGCGGCGCGCTCGCCGTGGAAGGCCTCGGCGGCGGGCCAGGCGCGCAGCACCACCGCCTCGCCGTTCTGCGGGTCGCGCTCGGCCTCGAGCGCGGCGCCGATCTCGGCCAGCAGCGCCGGCGCGTCCTCGGGCCGGACGCTGCCGTGCGACTCGCGGCCCGCCAGGTTCAGGTACAGGCCGTTGAACCCGATGCCGTAGGCACGCGAGCGCGACCAGTCCACGTCCTCGATCCCCACCCGGCCCGTGCGCTCGCCGTCGCGCAGCACGAGGAAGCCGTGCTCGCGCAGCCAGGCGTTCAGGTGGAACTTGCGGGTGTAGGGCTGGAAGCCATGATCGCTCATCACCACCAGCAGCGTGCCCTCGGGCAGGCGCTCGCGAACGCGGCCCAGGGCCACGTCCACGTCGGTGTAGAAGCGGTCGATGTCGCCGGCGTGGGCGGCGGCCACCGCGGGGTCGCGCGCCGGGTGGTGGTTGCCAGGGTACTTGGGGTCCGCGTGGCGCCAGAGCATGTGGCACTGGAGGTCGATGTCCGAGAGGTAGACGAAGGTGGCGTCGCCCGGCGCGAAGCGATCGAGGGCCAGCTCCAGCATGGCTCGCGAGTCGTCCTGGACCAGGGCCACCTGGCGCACGTAGTCGTCGTCGCTGAACACGCCGTCGCGCAGGGCGCTCGTCTCCTCGGGCATGCCCACGGTGTAGAACTGGCCGAGCGCGGCGTGGAGCTGCGCCACCCAGTCCCCGGGGCTCGTGAACACCTGGGGCGGGCTGGCGGCCGAGAGGTTCACGGCCGAGACGTACACCTTGAACTGCGGCCGCAGCTCGAGGGCCAGGAAGCGCACGGCGCCGCGCAGCGTCATCAGGCCGAAGGGCAGGGCGTCGAAGCCCACCTCGATCCAGTCCGACCACTCGCCCTCGCGCAGCAGGGCGCGCTCGCTGCCCACCCGCACCACGGCCGTGTCGGACTCGGCGTCGAGGTGCACGGTGACGCGCGCGGAGAGATGGTCGCCGGGCCCGGGGAGCTGGCCGGGCTTCAGGCGGAGGACGTCGGGCGGTCCCTTGAGCTGCGCCTCGACCGTGTCGGGCGTTCCGTCGAGGTCCAGGTCCTGGACGCTCACGAGCTGCACGTCGCCCTTGGGGTCGTCGGCGGCGACGGGCCGGTCGGCCAGCAGCGTGTAGGTGCCGTAGCCCCCGCGCATGTCCACGGTCCCCATGCCCGCCAGCACCTTGGCCCGGCTCTCGGGCACCGGGTAGTTGCCGGGGATGCGGTAGACCTCGGTGTCCACGCCGTGCTCCACGAGCAGGTCCCACCAGGGCGTGCCGCTGCGGTTGTTCACGACCTCGGGGCTCGAGAGCGGGATCACCCAGCCGAAGAACTCCACCGCCGAGCCGGGATCGTCCACGGGCGGCGTGGCCGAGGAGATCGGCAGGTAGCTGGCGGGGTCGCGGTGCACGAAGTCGAAGACGCCGTGCCCGCCGGGGTCGCGGCCCGTCACGAAGTTCGACCAGGCCACGGGGCTCTGGGGCGGGTTCGAGGTGCCGAGCCGCTGGTAGCTGCCCTCGCGGGCCAGCGCCGCGAAGTGCGGCATGCGGCCCTCCGCCATCAGCCGGTCGAGGATCACCGGGTCGAGGCCGTCCACGCCCAGCACGAACAGGCCGGGGCGCTCCGGACGGGCGCGCTCGTCGCCGCACGCGGCGAGCGTCGCGGCGCACGCGGCGAGCGCCCAGGCGAGCGCTCGCCAGGCCAGGTCCCCGCGCTTCACGCCCGGCCTCCGCCGGGCGTCACGCGCGCGCCCGGGGCCACGCCCGACTGCTCGAGCCGCGCCGGATCGAGACTCCCGCCCACGCCGGCGCTGCTCGCGTCGGCCGAGAAGATCGACTCGCCCTGCATGTGGCGGGCGCGCGGCTGGCCGAACAGGGCGAGGATGCTCGCCGGGATGTCGATCAGGCGTGGCGTCTCGCTGGTGATGCGCCGGTTGCAGAAGAACACGCCCGGCACGATGTCGGGATCGACGCAGTGGTCGCCCGACCAGCTGCGGGTGTTGTCGCTGAACACGCTGCGCGTGACGGCGCCCGTGGCGCACTCCCAGGAGTTCCGGTAGCCGCCGTCGTAGCCGATCAGCAGGTCGGGCGCGTCGAGCCGGTAGGGGCCCTCGAAGGTGTCGCGGGTGGCGCGAACCCGCCGGATCGCGCGCCGCTCGCTCTGGGGGTCCACCAGCGCCTCGAGCTTCGAGACCAGCTCGTCCACGAGGCTGCGGTACTCCTCGCCCTCCTCGACGATCCCGCTGGCCTCGCGTCCCTTGCGGTTGATGAACATGCCGGTGAGGCCCAGCGCGAAGGCGCGCGTGCGCGTCCAGTCCACGTGCTCGAACCAGTCGCCGCTGGTCTCGTGGTCGTCCTTCAGGAACAGGTAGCCGTTCTCCTTCAGCCAGGTGTTCAGGTTCACGCCGCGGCGGAAGTTCGTGAAGCCGTGGTCGCTGATCACCATGAACACGGTGTCGCTGCGCTCGATCTCGCTCCAGACCTTGCCGAGCAGGGCGTCCACCCGTTCGTAGACCCGCGCGATGGCGTCGGCCCACTCCGTCGTGTCCTTGCCGGCGTTGGCCGGGTGGCTCGGGTCCAGGTAGCGGTAGAACATGTGCTGGACGCGGTCGGTGGTGTCGAAGACCGTGGTGAGCAGGCCCTTCTTGGTCTGGGCGAGGGCGTCTAGGAACATCCGCTCGCGCTCCTCGTAGATCGCCATGGCCTGCTCGAAGAAGGCGCGCTCGTCGATCACGCGCTCGTTCAGCGCCCAGGTGTCCTCGGCCAGGCCGAGCGTCGCGAACGGCCCCTGCTTCTTGGCCAGGTACACCGAGTAGATCGCGGGATGGCTGATGGGCATCGCCGGGTTCTCGGGGTCGATGTGGATCGGCGTCATGTAGAGCTCGACGTCGGGCGTCACCGAGTTCAAGTAGAAGCGCGCGATGCCGTGGACCTTGACGCCCAGGCCCGGCCGGAAGACCAGCCGGATCCAGGACGAGTAGCTGCGCAGCGGCAGGTCGAAGGGCTCGCTGCCCTCGATCTCCACGCGCACCTGCGCGCGGCCCTCGTCCACCACGAGCGTCACGGGCAGCGTCATGCGCCCGCCAGCGCGCAGCATGGAGTTCTCGGGCCCCACGATGCGCGTCCGGATCCGGTCGCCCTGGCGGCGCAGCACGGTCTGCTCCCCGCCGGTGTGCACGGTGCGGCCCTGCTCGTCCTGGCGCGTGCTGAAGAAGCTGAACGTGCCCTGGCTCCCGCGCAGGTCGGGCACGCACATGCCCGACAGCAGGAGCCCGCGGAAACGCACCGGCGGGAACGTGATCGGCACGCGCTGGATGATGCTGAACACGTGCCGGTCGCCGAGCAGCTTCCAGAAGGCCTGGGACTTCTGGAGCAGCTTGATGCGCGGCTTGCCGACCGGCACCACGTAGCGCCCGATGTTCACGACCCTCTTCGCGGCCTGGATGTCGGTGGACGAGAGCATGGGGCCGTAGGTGCACGGGTCGCGGGTCAGGAAGTCGTAGATGCCGTGCCGGCTGGCGTCGGCGCCCGTGGTGAAGGTGGACCAGGCGACGGGGGAGATGGAGGGGTTCGAGGTGTCGAGCGTGCGGAACACGCCCCGCTCGGCGAGCTTCGCGAAGTTCGGCAGCCGCCCCTCGCGCATCAGCCGGAGGGTCATGCCGGGATCGAGGCCGTCGAGGCCGAGCACCACCACCCGCGGCGCGATGGCGCGCTTGTAGGGGTTGCCGATCCGGATCGTGCGGTAGAGCAGGGTGAAGGGCCAGGTGAGCAGCGTGAAGGCGACCAGCAGCAGCGTGGTGAGCAGCACCAGGGTCGCGCCGACGAAGGCGAAGCCGGCGCCCGGGCCGATGTAGGCCTGGGCCGGGCTCGCGGCGAGGACGAGCGCCAGCCCGAGCGCGGCAGCGCCGGCTCGCGCCGCCGTCCGCCGCCGGTTCGTGCAGGTCCTCGCCCCGTCCACCATGTCGGAATCCCCCACAGGGCCCGAAAAAGAACCGCGGATGATAACGTCTTTCGCCACGTCTCGGACGCTCTGGCCCATGACAGGAGCAGGCCCTTGGGGTACTCCCTGGCGACCCTCGCACCCGGAGGATCCATGTCGCGAACGGCCGCCGTCCTGCCGCTCCTCTGCCTGCTCGCTGCCTGTGGAGCGGATCCCGAAGATCGGCTCGAGAAGGCGCGCGCGCACCTGGCCAGCGGCGCCTGGGCCGACGCCGCGGCCGCCGCCAGCCAGGGCCTGGCGGCCGGCGCCGAAGGTCCGACCGCCTGGCGCCTGGAGCTCACGGCCCTGGAGGGCGAAGCGCGTGCGGGCCGGACCGGCGATGTCCTCGCGCGGCTCGAGCGGCTGGCGGAGGCCTGGGCCGCCCAGGTCACGGGCGCGCTCTACGTGCAGACGGCGGGCCAGGTGAAGGAGGCGGGCGACGCGGCGGGCGCCATCAACGTGCTCGACGCCGGCGCGCGGCGCTTCCCCGACGACGCCGACATCGCCCGCGCCATCGACCAGCTCCAGGCCAGCGGCAGCGCCGAGGAGATCGAGCGCCTGCGCTCCCTCGGCTACGTCGAATAGCCTCGGCCTTCCGATCTCTGCGTCCAGCATCCAACCTCCACCGCCCTGCTTTCGACGTCTCGCTCGAATCCGACGTTCCGCCTGCACCGCCCGGCGAAGGCCGGAAGGTATCGGGCTTCCAAATGATCGTAAAACGTGTACGGTGGCCGATCATGTCCCACCCCGTGGACCGCGAGATCCGCCTGGCCCTCTGGAAGCTCCACATCCTCCATCACGCGACCCGAGGCCCGGTGTACGGGTTGTGGCTGCTCGAGGAGCTCGCGGAGCACGGCCACCGCCTGAGCCCCGGGACGCTCTACCCGATCCTGGAGCGGATGGAGCGCAACGGTTGGCTGCGCTCGAAGGCCACGCAGCGGGCCAACGCCCGGAAGGACTACCGCATCACCGCCGCCGGACGGCGCATCCTCGCGCAGCTGCGGAGCGACGTGGACGAGCTGCACCGCGAGATCGTGCTCGGCATCGAGCCGGATCGCGAGCGCCCGGTCCGCGGCGCATCCCGCGCCGGCACCCGGCGCCCCAGGAAGGGAGGGCATCGTGAGCAGCCGAGGAACGAGAGCGCGTAGCCCGGTCGCGACGCTCCTGGCCGGATGTCTCGCCGCGGCGGGATGCGGCGGGTCGCCCGCCGCGGAGCCCGCTGCGAGCTGGCTCGCTCGCGATCGGGACGCGCAGCGCGTCCAGCTCGAGCGGCAGCTGCGCGGGCTCGACGTGGCGATGCTGGAGGTGGGCCACCGCTACATCGATCTCTACTGGGCCGGCCGGGACGAGAATTGGGAGGCCGCCGCCTACGAGATCCAGAAGATGCGCCTGGCCATCGAGAACGGGCTCGAGCGCCGCCCGAAGCGCGCCCCCTCGGCCCGGTTCTTCCTTGCAGGGCCACTCGCCGCGATGGACGAGGCGGTGGCGGCGCGGGATCCGGAGCGGTTCGCCACCCGCTTCCAGGATCTCACCGCGGGCTGCAACGGCTGCCATGCGCTGGAGCGGGTGGCGTTCTTCGAGATCCGCCCGCCCGAGTCCAGGGTCTCTCCGATCCGGCGCGGGCCCGCGGCGCGAAGCGACTGACCCATGAGGTTCAACGCGCTCGAGATCGCGCTCGTTGCCACCACGATCACGGCGTCCGACGCCCGCTACGACCCGGCCAGGGACCGTTTCGGCTGGTTCGTCGCCGACCGGGATGCCCGGTGACGAGCGCGCCGGCGCGTGGGCTCGGCGAGCTCGCGTGGCTGTTCCTCAAGCTAGGCACGACCGCCTTCGGCGGTCCGGCGGCGCACATCGCGATGATGGAGGACGAGGTCGTGGGGCGCCGGCGCTGGCTGACGCGCGAGCAGTTCCTCGACCTTCTCGGCGCCACGAACCTGATCCCGGGCCCGAACTCGACCGAGCTCGCGATCCACGTCGGGCACGCGCGCGCCGGCTGGCCCGGGCTGTTGGTGGCAGGCACGTGCTTCATCCTGCCCGCCACGCTGATCGTCGTGGCCTGCGCGTGGGCTTACGTGCGCTTCGGCCGGCTGCCCGAGCTCGTCGGGATCCTCTATGGGGTGAAGCCCGTAGTGATCGGGGTGGTGCTCCAGGCGCTCTGGAGGCTGGGCCGCACGGCGCTCCGCGGCCCGGGGCTCGCGCTGCTCGCGCTGGGCGCCGCCGCGGCGAATGCGATTGGCGGCGACGAGCTCGTCGTGCTCGGCGCCGCAGCCCTGCTCGCGGCCGTGGCTCACCGGCTGTGGAACGCGGCCGGATCCGGACCGCCCGGCGGCGCAGCCCGAGTGCTGGGCCTCGAGCCCATCCTTCCCACGACCGTCCTCGCGGCCGCCGGCGCAGGCGCCGTCGGGGCCGCCGCCCCGGCTGCGGCAAGCCTCTGGCCGCTGTTTCTCTTCTTCGCCAAGGTCGGCTCGATGCTCTTCGGCAGCGGCTACGTGCTCCTCGCCTTCCTGCGCGGGGGGCTGGTCGATGACCGCGGCTGGCTCACGGAGGCCCAGCTGCTCGACGCCGTGGCGATCGGCCAGGTGACGCCGGGGCCCGTCTTCACGACCGCGACCTTCGTCGGCTACCTGCTCGCGGGCGGACCCGGCGCCGCCGCGGCGACGGTCGGAATCTTCCTGCCGGCCTTCGTGTTCGTCGCCCTCAGCGGCCCGCTCGTGCCGCGGCTCCGGCGCTCCCGCCTGGCGGGCGCGGTGCTCGACGGCGTCAACGCGGCCTCGCTGGCGCTGATGGCCGTCGTGACGGCCCAGCTCGCCAGGAGCGCGCTCGTGGACGGCTGGACGTTCGCCCTGGCCGTGGTGAGCGCGGCCTGCCTGCTCGGCCTGCGCATCAACTCGAGCTGGCTCGTGCTGGGCGGCGCGCTCGTCGGCCTCGTGGCGGGCCCGTGAGCGCGCACGTCCCGGCTAGCGGGAGTCCCAGACCGCCACGAGCCCCTGGAAGGTGCCCACGTAGGCGGTGCCGTCGGGCGCGAGCGTGATGGCGCCCCAGTTGTTGTCGTAGCCGGAGCCGACGCCCGTGCGGATGCGGAACACGGTCCGACCCGTGGCGAAGTCGAGGGCCAGGTGCCAGGTGTTCTCGCCGTTGGGCTGGGTCTCGAAGGTGTAGTAGTACGCGAGCCCGCTGGCTGCGGAGAGCTTGGCCACCACCGAGGGCACGCGCTCGGGCGACGTCCATGCCACGTCGCAGCCCGACTCGTCCTCGCGCACGTCCACGCGCGCGACGCCGCCGCTGACGGCGCTCCAGTCCTCCTGGGAGATCGCGCTGCGGAAGCCGTGATTGTTCTCGACCAGGATGGAGCGCCTCCAGGCGATCATGGAGTTGTCGGTGGCCGAGGTGCCGGCGCCGAACAGGGGTACGGCGCACACCAGACGCGGGCCCGAGGTCTCTTGCGCGCGCCGGTAGACGAGCAGCCGGATGCGCTCGTCGGCGTTGTCGGTGATCGCGACCCAATGCTCGCCGAGCAGCGTGGGCGTGGTACCGCTGCCCTGGTTGATCGATCCCAGCTTGCGGCCGCTACCGCGGTCGTAGGGCTCGCGCCAGCCGATCTCCGGCTCGCCGTCGGCGCCGGCCTCGAGCCGGTACAGCGCGTGGTCGGAGACCACGAACACGCCGTCTTCCGCCACGGCGAAGCCGTTCTGGATCTCCTCGCCGGCCAGGCGCAGCGAGCGGATGGCGCCGCTCGCCGGATCGAGGGTGCCGACGCGGCCGTGGCGGCTCACCCACCAGATGCGGCCCGCGAAGTCGGGCAGCACGCCCGTCACCGGGTCGCACTCGCCCTCGGGCCGCAGGTTCGAGAGCGAGATGCAGTCGTGGGGCACGGCGGGGGAGAGGTCCCAGCGGTCGCTCTCCACGAGCTCCCAGCGCCCCGCTGCGACCTCGCGCGGGGCGATCCGCCGCACGTTGTGGCGCGCGTCGGCGATCACCACGCGGTCCTGCTCATCCAGGTAGAAGTACGCGCCGGAGCTGTCGGACATGATCTTGTCGGGGTCGAGCGTGAGCAGGGCCGCGAGCGTGGACGGGCGGCCGGGCAGGGCGTGGCGCGCCAGCAGCTCGAGCGTGCGCGGAGCGAGCAGCTGGAGCTCGAAGCCGAGCAGGCTCGCGCACAGCGCCACGACCTGGCCGCCCCGCGTGACGGCGTGGATCGGGCAGGCACCGCCCGGCCTGCGGCTGCCGTCGCGGCTGCGCACGCGCGGCTCGCGGCCGAGCGGGCCCGGGCCCGGGTGCACGTCGGAGGCGTGGCCGTCGGCGTGCATGCCCGCGCGGCCTTCGCCGGCGAGGCCGGGATGGGGCGGCACGGAGCCGGCCACGGGCGAGGGCGCGGCCAGCTCGCCGACGAAGGCCGGGGCGAGAGCCTCGCTGCCGCCGATGGGCCGCGGCTCGCGGGGCTCGCCGCAGGCGGCGAGCAGGCCCACGAGCAGGGACGCGAAGATGACCCGCGCGCGACGCTCCACGACGGCCCCTGCTTATAGCAGCTCCGGCGCCCGCGGCGGCCGGCGTCTGTTAACCTCGCCGGCCCACGGGGATTGCCCATCTTGCTCGAGAACCCGTTCGTCGAGCTCGCGGGCCTGCTGCTGGTCTCGGCCGCCATCGGCTGGCTGGGGCTGCGGCTGCGCCAGCCGCTGGTGGTGGCCTTCGTCGCCGCCGGGATCCTGGCGGGTCCGGCCGGGCTCGACTGGGTGCGCAGCCGCGACCAGCTCGGCCTGCTCGCCCAGATCGGCATCGCGCTGCTGCTGTTCGTGGTGGGTTTGAAGCTCGACGTGCGGCTGATCCGCAGCGTCGGGCCGGTGGCCCTCGCCACGGGCCTCGGGCAGGTGGCGTTCACCTCGATCGTGGGCTTCGGCCTGTGCCTCGCGCTCGGCATGGATGCGGTCGCGTCGCTCTACGTGGCCGTGGCACTGACCTTCTCGAGCACCATCATCATCGTCAAGCTGCTCACCGACAAGCGCGAGATCGACTCGCTGCACGGCCGCATCGCCATCGGCTTCCTGATCGTCCAGGACGTGGTGGTGGTGCTCTCGATGATCGCGCTGGTGGCCTGGAGCGCGAGCCAGTACGCGGGCTCGACCCTGGCGAACGTGGCGTGGACGCTGCTCAAGGGGTTCGGCCTGCTCGGCGGCTTCCTGCTGGCCATGCGGCTGCTCCTGCCGCGCTTCCTCTCGGCGCTCGGGCGCTCGCCCGAGGTCCTGGTGCTGTTCGCGGTGGCCTGGGCGGTGATCGCCGCGGCGGCGAGCGAGATCCTGGGCTTCGGCAAGGAGCTGGGCGCGCTGGGCGCGGGCGTGACCCTGGCCTCGGCGCCCCAGCGCGAGATCCTGGTGACGCGGCTCGCGAGCCTGCGCGACTTCCTGCTGCTGTTCTTCTTCGTCGATCTCGGCGCCCGGCTCGAGCTGGGTCTGCTGGCCGGCCAGGCGGCGCCGGCCGCCGTGCTCTCGCTGTTCGTGCTGGTGGGCAATCCGCTGATCGTGATGGTGATCATGGGCTGGCTCGGCTACCGCAGCCGCACGAGCTTCCTGGCCGGCCTCACCGTGGCCCAGATCAGCGAGTTCTCCCTGATCCTCGGCGCCCTGGGCGTGAGCCTCGGCCACCTCGCGCCCGGCGTGCTCGGCCTCATCACCCTGGTCGGGCTCGTCACCATCGCGGCCTCCACCTACCTGATCCTCTACTCCCATCCCTTGTACGACCGGCTCGCGCCCTGGCTCGGCGTCTTCGAGCGCCGCGTGGCCTTCGCCGAGGAGGAGCGGCTGCCGCCAGCGGAGGCGGCGGAGATCCTGCTGGTCGGGCTCGGCCGGCACGGGGGCCACCTGGCGGCCCAGCTCCGGCAGCGGGGTCACGCGGTGCTCGGCGTGGACTTCGATCCCGAGACCGTCAAGGCCTGGCGCGAGAGCGGCCTGCCGGCGCGCCTGGGTGATGCCACCGACCCGGAGTTCGCCGCATCGCTGCCGCTGGCCGCGGCCCGCTGGGTGGTGTGCACGCTCCCCGACCTGCACTCGAACCTCGCGCTGTTCCAGTCGTTGCGCGAGCACGGCTTCCCGGGCCGCATCGCCCTGGGCGCACGCACGGCCGAGGACGCGCGTCGCCTGGCCGAGCGCGGAGCCGACGCCGTGCTCTACCCGTTCGAGGACGCGGCGCGCGAGGCGGCCGACCTGCTGTGCGGAGCGTTCCAGGAGGGCCCGAGGCCATGACCCACCGCAGTCGCAGCCCGCTCGAGCCGAGCCCGCC
>Ga0302046_10004729_pt1 | contig 12081 bp, 8 predicted proteins | sample RVTome_11_FD_200261 | JGI IMG/M metagenome (GOLD analysis project Ga0302046, IMG submission 200261) | Soil microbial communities from uranium-contaminated site in the Upper Colorado River Basin, Wyoming, United States - RVT147D111 (version 2) ... | reverse complement strand
GTAGCGGCTCAGTTCGCGATCCGGAGAACTGGATCGCCCCGGGGTTGGCGTTCCGCCCCGGGCGCCAGGGCGCCTCGCGTGTCCGCCGCCGCCACCGGCTGAGCGCCCGTCCCGGGCGAACCTGCGCTACGATTCCGAGGCGCCGGCCGAGTTCTGGTCGAGATCTCTCGAGGCGATCGACCCCCGTCGGCTAGGAAACCGCCGCCACGAAGTCCCCGGCGAGGCCGGCTTCGGGCTCGCAGCCGTCGGCTTGCCAGCCGGCGTCACGCCACGACGTCGAGCGCGACGTCCAGGGCCGGGGCGCTGTGGGTCAGCCAGCCGACCGAGATCAGGTCGACGCCGGTGGCGGCGACCGCGGCGGCGGTTCCGGCGGTGATCCCGCCCGAGGCCTCGGTGATCGCCCGGCCGCGCGCCCGCTCGACGGCGCGGCGCAGGACGTCGAGCGGCATGTTGTCGAGCAGCACCGCGTCGGCGCCGGCGGCGAGCGCCTCGTCGAGCTGGTCGAGGGTGTCGACCTCGACCTCGACCTTCACGAGATGGCCGACCGCCGCCCGCGCCCGCTCGACCGCCGGGCGCACGCCCCCGGCGAGCGCGCGGTGGTTGTCCTTGATCAGCACGGCGTCGTCGAGGCCGAAGCGGTGGTTGGCGCCGCCGCCGGCGCGCACGGCGTACTTTTCGAGCGCGCGCAGGCCGGGCGTGGTCTTGCGCGTGCACACGATCCGCGCCCGGTGGCCGGCGACCGCGGCGACCAGGCCGCGGGTGGCGGTCGCCACCCCCGAAAGGCGGCCGAGGAAGTTCAACGCGGTGCGCTCGGCGGCGAGGATCGCGCGCGCCGGGCCGCGCACGGTCGCGATCGTCGCCCCCGCGGCGGCGTCCGAGCCGTCGGGCAGGGCGACCTCGGCCGCGACCGCCGGATCGAGCAGGCGGAACGCGGCGAGCGCGGGCTCGACGCCGGCGATCCGGCCGGCGGCGCGCGCGACCAGCCGCGCCTCGGCATCGAGACCGGGCGGCACGATCGCGTCGGTGGTCAGGTCGCCGGCGCGGCCGAGGTCCTCGGCCAGGGCGCGGCGCACCAGCTCCTCGTAGAGCAGCGGGTAGAGCGGCGGCGGGCCGGGCGCGGTCACCGCCAGCCCTCGGCGCCGGCCCGCCGGCGACCGCCGGGGCGACGGAGCGGCGGCGGGATCCGCGCCGTGACCGCGCCCCCCGGCACCGGGACACGCCCGGCCACGGCCGTCAGTTCCCCCGCCGGCCGACCGCGAGCATCCGCTCGACCGCCCGGCGCGCGCGCGCCGCCGTCGCGGGCTCGACCTCCACCCGCTCGGTCAGGGTCTCGAGCGACCGCAGGATCTTGGGCAGTGTGATCCGCTTCATGTGCGGGCAGAGGTTGCACGGCCGGATGAACTCGACCTCGGGGTATTCGACCGCGACGTTGTCGCTCATCGAGCACTCCGTGACCATCACCACCCGCCGCGACTTGACTTCCCCGACGTGGCGGATCATGCCCGCGGTCGAGCCGACGAAGTCCGCCTCGGCGAGCACCTCGGGCGGGCACTCGGGGTGGGCGAGCACGGTGATGCCGTCGAAGCGTCGGCGGAAGTCGCGGATCTCGGCCGCGGTGAAGCGCTCGTGCACCTCGCAGTGCCCGCGCCAGAGGACGACCTCGACCGCGGTCTGGCGCGCGACGTGGCGGCCGAGGTACTCGTCGGGGAGGAAGATCACCCGCGCAACGCCGAGCGACTCGACCACCGCGACCGCGTTGGCCGAGGTGCAGCAGACGTCCGACTCCGCCTTGACCGCCGCCGAGGTGTTGACGTAGGTCACGACCGGCGCGCCCGGGTAGCGCTCCCGGAGCAGGCGCACGTCCTCGGCGGTGATCGAGGACGCCAGCGAGCAGCCGGCGCGGGCGTCGGGGATGAGCACGGTCTTGCCCGGCGACAGGATCTTGGCCGTCTCGGCCATGAAGTGGACGCCGCACAGGACGATCACCCCGGCGTCGGTCTCCGCCGCCTGCCGCGCCAGCGCCAGCGAGTCGCCGACCAGGTCGGCGACGCCGTGGAAGATCTCCGGCGTCTGGTAGTTGTGGGCGAGGATCACCGCGTCGCGCTCATGCTTGAGCCGGTTGATCGCCGCCACGTAGGGCGCGTGCACCGGCCATTCGACCGCGGGGATCACGCCGCGCACCCGCTCGTAGATCGGCGCCGTGGCGCGGGCGACCTCGGGAGTGTAAAGAGGCGGGGCGGGGGCGGGGACGCGGGCGGTGGCGGCGGTGGCGATCATCCCGGGCTCCCTTCTCCTCAATATGCTCATTATGAGCATATTGGCGGGCTTATGCTACGAGTGAGCATATTCGGCTGTCAAGGGCGCGCCCGGCGCTCGTTCTCGGTTATGGGAGCGCCGGTCCGGGGCGTGGGCGCTCCTCCCCGGCACCGGCGCTCGTTCTCGGTTATGGGAGCGCCGGTCCGGGGCGTGGGCGCTCCTCCCCGGCACCGGCGCTCGCTCTCGAAACTCCAGGGGCGTTGCTCGCGCCTGCTCTTCGCTGCGCGCGGGCGTCGCCGACGCCGGATGAGACGGCTCGTGCTGCGCTTGCTCAGGGCTGCCGGGGAGGAGCGCCCACGCCCCGGACCTCCTTGCCTCATCGGGGGTCTGGGTTGCCTTCAGGGCTGCCGGGGAGGAGCGTCCACGCCCCGGACCTCCTTGCAGCACAGGGCCGGCGCAGCTACGGAACCGCCAGCTCGCGGACGACCGGCGGCAGGCAGCGCTCGTCGTCGCAGGCCTGGTAGGTGACGCGCAGGCGGACGCCCTCGCCGGCGCGCAGCTCGCCGGGGATCTCGACCGCGCCGCCGTAGACTTCCAGCTCGTCGTCGGCGAACGCGAAGCGGAAGCGCTCGCCCGCCGGGTAGGCAACGGCGCGCAGCTCGCCGCCGGCGGCCTCGACCGCGGTCGGGATGAGGAACTCCCGCGATGCCGGGTTCGCGTTGACGTGCCAGCCGCCGGCGATCTCGAGGCGGACGGTGAACGGCCGCCAGCCCCCCTCGTCCGGCGCGCCGAAACGCGCCGAGACCGCGACCGCGGACTCGGCCTCGCGCGCGACCGCGGCAACCGCGCCGCCCGCCGCGGCGCCCGCCTCCGCCGCCGCGCGCTCCTCCGCCCCGTCGCGCCAGCGCAGCGCCGCGAGCGCCAGCATCCGGCTGCCGTCGGGGAAGCTCTCGACCAGCGGCGCGAACGCGGCCAGCGTGGCGCGGGCCTCCTCGCGCCAGCGCGCCTCGCCGGTGGCGGCGGCGAGATCGAGCAGGTCGAGCGCCGCCACCGCGTTGGCCGAGGGGATCGCGCCGTCGAACGGGTCCTGGCTGCGGAACAGCAGGTCCGGGCTCTCGGCGGCGACGAAGAAGCCGCCGTCGGGGCTCCGCAGGCGCGCGATCTGCTCGGCGGTCAGCGCGCGGGCGGCGTCCAGCCACTCCGGTTCGCCGGTGGCGCGGTCGAGCGCGAGGAGCCCGCGGACCAGGAACGCGTAGTCGGCGAGGAACGCGGGCACGGAGGCATTGCCGCCCCGCCAGGCGTGGTGGAGGATCCGCCGCGCCTCGCCGCCCCCGCCCAGGCCGCGCGCCGAGCCCGCCGCGGCGGCGCCGGCGTTCCCGTCGGGGTCGGGCTCCCCGCCGGCACCCGGACCTCTCGACGAACCCGCCGGGACGGCGCCGGCGTCCCTCTCGGCGTCGGGCTCGCCGTCGGAGCCGTCCGCGGGCGCGACCCACAGCTCGGCGAGCACGAACCGCGCCGCCCGCGCCGCCCGCGCGGTCAGCTCGGGATCGCCGAGGAGACGCCCGGCGTCGGCCAGGCCGGCGATCATCATGCCGTTCCAGTCGGCGAGCACCTTGTCGTCGGTCAACGGCCGCTCGCGCACGGCGCGGGCCTCGAAGAGCTTCCCCTTCGGCCCCGCCAGCCGCACCAGCAGCAGGGCCGGGTCGATTCCGCGCGCGGCCGCCTGCTCGGCGAGCGGCGCCGGCAGGTGGAGGACCCAGCGCTCGCCCTCGAAAAACGGCGCGCCGTCGAAGCCGAGCAGCGGCGCCGCGAACGCGAACCCCTGCTCGCCCAGGGCGGCCGTGAGCTGCTCGCGGCTCCAGACGTAGAACGCGCCCTCCTCGCCCTCGGTCTCGGCGTCGATCGCGCTCCAGAACGCGCCCTCCGGGGAGGTCATCTCGCGCCGCACCCATTCCGCGGTCTCGCGCGCGATCCGCGCCGCCTCGGGGTCGCCGGTGCGCGCGTGCTCGCGGGCGTAGAGCGCGAGGAGGTGGGCGTTGTCGTAGAGCATCTTCTCGAAGTGCGGCACGCGCCACTGCCGGTCGGTGGCGTAGCGGTGGAAGCCGCCGCCGAGCTGGTCGTAGAGGCCGCCGCGCGCCATCCGGTCGAGGGTGGCGGCGAGCATCTTCCCCGCCTCCGCGTCCCCCCGCGCGGCCAGCTCCTGGAGCAGGAAGAGGTTCGACGGGCTGGGGAACTTCGGCGCGCCGCCGAAGCCGCCCCACGTCTCGTCGAAGCTGCGCGCGAGGCCGTCGCGCGCGCGCGCCGCGACCGCGGCCGACGGCGGCTCCGCGCCCGGGCGCACCCGCTCCTCGAGCACCCGGCGCACCGCCGCGGCCAGCTCCTCGGCCTGCTGCTCGACCTCGACCCGCCGCCCCGCCCAGGCCTCGGCCAGCCCGCGCAGGACGGTGGCGAAGCCGGGCCGGCCGTAGCGGTCCTCGGGCGGGAAGTAGGTGCCGGCGTAGAACGGCTCGAGGTCGGGGGTGAGCCACACCGAGTTCGGCCAGCCGCCGTGCTGGGTCAGGATCTGGGTCGCGGTCATGTAGATCTCGTCGAGGTCGGGGCGCTCCTCGCGGTCGACCTTGATGCTGACGAAGGAGCGGTTCATCAGCTCGGCTACGCCCGCGTCGGAGAACGACTCGCGCTCCATGACGTGGCACCAGTAGCAGGTCGAGTAGCCGACCGAGAGGAAGATCGGCTTGCCCTCCCGGCGCGCTTTGGCGAGCGCCTCGGGACCCCAGGGATACCAGTCGACCGGGTTGTCCTTGTGCAGCAGCAGGTAGGGGCTCGACTCGCGGGCGAGGCGGTTCTCGCGGCCGCCGGCGGCGTGGGTCATCGGCTTCTCCTCGGTGGACGGCGCGGGGGGCGGCGCCGCGGCGGACCCGCCGGCGGGCGGTGTGGCGTCGTCGCCGGCGCGCAGGCCGCGGGCGGCGAGCGCGGCGAGCGCCGCGGTCAGGACGATCAGGGTGGCGACGGCGGGCTTGCGGATGGCGATCCTCTTCGGGTTCCGACGCCGATTGTAGTGGCACGGCCGGACGACGGTCGGCGTGCGCCCCTCGCCGTGGCGACCGTTGACCCGCCCTGTACTACGATCGGCCCACCGGGCGGCGGACGACTCGCCGGTCCGCCGCCACCGATCCGCCGAGAGGAGGAGAGCCCGATGACCAGCCGGCCCGGATCCGCCGTGGCGCCGCCCGCGCGCGCGCTCCCGTCCCCCGTCGTAGTCCTCACCCTGGCTTTCGCCCTGGCCCTCCCGCTCGCCGCCGCCCCCGCCGGCGCCGCCGAGATGGGCACCGCCGACGAGCGCGCCGCCGCGGTCGCGGCGCGCGCGATGGAGGCGCTCGGCGGCGAGGAGACGTGGGCGAACACCCGCTACCTGACCTTCGTCTTCGCCGGCCGCCGGGCGCACTGGTGGGACCGCGCCACCGGCCGCCACCGCATGGAGGTCACGAGCCCCGAGGGCGAGCACCTGCTCGTCCTCCACGACCTCGACACCCGCGCGGGCGAGGCCTGGCTGGACGGCCAGAAGGCCGAGGGGGAGCGCGCCGCCAAGCTGCTCGAGAGCGCCTACGGCGCGTGGATCAACGACACCTACTGGCTGCTCGTCCCCTACAAGCTGCGCGATCCCGGCGTCCGCCTCGCCTACGACCGCGAGACGCAGATCGAGGGCAAGACCTACGACGTGCTGGCGCTCTCGTTCGGCGACGTCGGGCTCACCCCCGGCGACCGCTACTGGGTCTACATCGACCGCGAGAGCGGGCTCATGGACCGCTGGGAGTACGTGCTCGAGGACGAGCCCGCGGACTCCGAACCGACGGCCTGGCACTGGGAAGGATGGCAGCGCTACGGCGGCATCATGCTGGCGCCGCGCCGGCTGCAGGTCGGAAGCGACCGCGTGCTCGAGCTGTCGCCGGTCGCGGTGCCCGCGGAGCTGCCGGAGTCGGTGTTCACATCGCCGGACCCGGTGGCGCCGATCGGCGGCGGCGAGCCGCCGGCCGGCGGGGGCGGCCGGTGACCGACGGGACGGGGCCGGCGGACGGCGTGCCGATGGGCGAGACGCCGGCGGGCGCGCCGTCGCCGGGCGACGTGCCGGCGGACGGGCCGCCGGCGACGGCGCCGCCGGCGACCGTCAGCGCCTCGGCCGGCAAGCTCGAGCGGATCTGGGTCAAGCGCGCGAAGCTCGGCCCGATGGACTTTCGGCCGACCGCCCGCCTGATCGCCGGCGCCGGGATCGCCGGCAACGCCGACCAGGGCGGCCGCCGGCAGGTGACGGTGATCGAGGCCGAGCGCTGGGCCGCCGCGCTCGCCGAGGTCGCCAAGGACGGCCGCGGGACGGACGGCGTCGAGCCCTCGGCCCGGCGCGCGAACCTCCTGGTCTCCGGCGTCGGGCTCGCCGGGATGCGCGGCCGGGTGCTGCGCGTCGGCGCCTGCCGCCTGCTGCTCCACGGCGAGACCCGTCCCTGCGAGCGGATGGAGCGCGCGCGCGCCGGGCTCAAGGCGGCGCTGACGCCCGACTGGCGCGGCGGCGTCTACGGCGAGGTGGTCGAGGGCGGCGAGATCGCGGTCGGCGACGCGGTGGCGATCGAGCCGGCTACTGACTCACCGGCGCAGGCGAGCCCGATGGCAGCAGGACTACGCGCGCCTTGAGGGCGCGTGTGCGGCTGGAACAGCCTCCCTCCGTCCCCGGCCGCGTGGTTCAAGCCCGGGCGGCAGGCGTGTAGACTGCCTCCGTTCGCGCGGGGCGTCCCGCCGGCCGCGCCGGCCGGGACTGAGAAGCACCCGTGGAACCTGACCCGGTTCGTACCGGCGGAGGGAACGCGAACGCCCCTCGCTCGCCGGGCGACCCCGACCCCAGGAGGCTCGCCCATGACCGACTCGCCGAATACCGTCGGCCTCGACCACGACCCCCTCTCGAACCGGGCCCGCCGCACGACCGGCGGCCCGGAGGCCGGCGTCCCGGACGGCCCGGCGAACGGAGCCGGCCGCCGCGACCGCGGGCGCGCGTTCTTCGCCGCCGCCGGCCCCGACGAGTTCCGCCGCTCCCTGCCGCTGCACGGCGCCGCCGACCCGGGCGGCCGCGGCACCACGCCCGGCTCGTTCGCCCTCGCCGCGGACGTCGGCGGCGCGCGCGCCTACGCCAGCCCGGACACCCCGGGCATGCCGGAGCCATCGCCGCACACCGCCTGGCGCTTCCTGCCCCCCGGCTGGCGGGTCGAGGAGCACCCCGAGGGCTGCCGCGGCCACGGCCTCGCCGGGCACGCCGGCCGGCCGGTGCGCGCCGTGCCGCCGGCGGGCTTCGCGCCGGCGACCCAGCTCGAGCACGCCCGGCTCGGCGCGGTGACCGCCGCGATGCGCCGGGTCGCCGAGCGCGAGGGGCATCTCACCCCCGAGCAGGTGCGCGACGAGGTCGCGGCCGGGCGGATGATCGTGCCGGCCAACCCCGTCCACCTCGCCGGCCGGCTCGACCCGATGGCGATCGGCCGCGCCGCGCGCACCAAGATCAACGCCAACCTCGGCGCCTCGCCGGTCTCCTCGGGCACCGACGAGGAGGTCGAGAAACTGAGATGGGCCGTGCGCTGGGGCGCCGACACGGTGATGGACCTGTCGACCGGCGGCGACCTCGACGCCTGCCGCGAGGCGGTGATCGCCGACGCCACCGTGCCGGTCGGGACGGTGCCGATCTACTCGATGATCGTCGGCCGCCGCCTCGAGGACCTCGACGAGGAGTGGATCCTCGCCAGCCTCGAGCACCAGGCGCGCCAGGGGGTCGACTACTTCACCATCCACGCCGGCGTCCGCCGCGGCCACCTGCCGCTGGTGCGCGACCGGCTGATCGGCATCGTCAGCCGCGGCGGGTCGCTGCTCGCCAAGTGGATGCTCCACCGCGGCCGCGAGAACCCGATGTACGAGCTGTGGGACGAGATCTGCGCGCTGATGCGGCGGCACGACGTGTCGTTTTCGATCGGCGACGGCCTGCGCCCCGGCGGCCTCGCCGACGCCACCGACCGCGCCCAGCTCGCCGAGCTGGAGACGATCGGCGAGCTGACCGAGCGCGCCTGGGCGCACGGCGTCCAGGTCATGGTCGAGGGCCCCGGCCACGTGCCGCTCGACCAGATCGAGTACAACATGAAGCTCGAGCGGCGGCTCTGCCACGGCGCGCCGTTCTACGTCCTCGGCCCGCTGGTCACCGACGTCTTCCCCGGCTACGACCACATCACGAGCGCGATCGGCGCCACCATGGCCGCGTACCACGGCGCGGCGATGCTCTGCTACGTCACGCCCAAGGAGCACCTCGGCCTGCCCAAGCGCGACGACGTCAAGCAGGGCTGCGTCGCCTACAAGATCGCCGCCCACGCCGCCGACGTCGCGCTCGGCATCCCGGGCAGCCGCGAGCGCGACGACGAGCTGACGCTCGCGCGCGCCGCGCTCAACTGGGAGAAGCACTTCGAGCTGTCCTTCGACCCCGACCTCGCCCGCGCGCTCCACGACGAAGACCTCGACGTCGACACCGACTTCTGCGCGATGTGCGGCCACGACTGGTGCAGCGTCCGGATCTCCAAGGAAATCCAGGAGTTCGCCTCCGGCAAGGCGCCCGAGTACGCCTGGGACAAGCCCCGCCGCACCGACGCCCTGACCGCCGACCAGCGCGCGATCCTCGAGCGCCGCGGCACCCTGCCGCCGGACGAGATCCACCGGCTGGCGAGCAAGGTCCGGCGGGCGATGACCGCCGGCGACGGCGGCAACGGGGCCGGGGACGGCGAGCCCGCGCCCGAGGACGAGGCCAAGCCCTCGTGCCACAGCGACTTCCTGCCGCCCGAAGACGCCGAGCGGCTGCAGCGCGAGCGGGCGGGGGGCGGGCGGCTGGTGCGGATCGGAGGGTGAGCGGCGAGGCACCTATCATGGCCTGCGAGGTTCGAACATGACCCGCGAAGACCTGCTCAAGCCCCTGGCCGGCACCAGGATCTCCCTGGATGAGTGGTACGCCCTGCCCGAGGACGTACCGGGGGAGGTCGTAGACGGCATCCTCGAGGAGGAGGAGGAGCCGGACTTCCTGGACGCGGTGCTGAACGCCGCGCTCGCCGTGCGCCTGGTGAACTGGGCGGTGCCGCGCGGAGGTATCGCCGGCGGCTCGGAGGCGAAGTTCGCGGTCGCCGCGCACCGCGGGCGCAAGCCCGACCTGACCGTCTTCCTCCCGGGTAGCGTCTTCCCGCCCCGGCGCGGCCTGATCCGAGTTCCGCCGGACATCGCGGTCGAGATCATTTCACCAACCCCGCGCGACGCGCGCCGCGACCGTGTAGAAAAGGTCCTCGACTACGCCGCCTTCGGCGTGCGCTGGTACTGGATCCTCGACCCCGAGCTGCGCAGCCTCGAGATCCTGGAGCTGGGGCCGGACGGCCGCTACGTCCACGCCCTGGGCGCCACGTCGGGAGTCGTCGACCCCGTACCTGGCTGTGAAGGCCTCACACTCGACCTCGACGAGCTGTGGGCCGAGATCGATCGCCTCCCCGCCGAGGACGCCGCACCTACCTCCTCCTGAGCCCTCCCACGAAAAACGGCGCGGTCGCCGAGAGCGAGGAGGCACCGTTCCCCCCGGGATGTGCGAAATGGGGCAGGGCGAGCGGCTGATGCGGACCGAAGGTGGGGCGCGAGTCGCCGGTTACCGATCGGTCCTCGATCCCGCCCCGAGGAGACTCTCGAGATCGCGCCACAGCTTGTCGAATGACGGCGCGGTCAGCGCTCGATCGAGATCCATGTGCTGGGTGAGCGGCGCCTGATGCAGGGTCTCTCGATAGGACTGGTCCCGAGGGAGGTGGCGGCTCAGCCAGCCTTTGGCGTCGCGAATCTTCTCGGGATCGGGAGGTGGTTCGAGGTCTGCGGGCAGCCCCCGGCGCCTACGGAGCGAGACTGCCGCAGCGAGGAACCAGGACTCGTATTCGGATTTCGCCAAGACGACTCGGATCTCACGGTCTGGCCGCTGTTGCCTGGCTCGGTCAAGCAAGGCCGGTGCAAGCTCCTTGGGACAATCTCGGTCGGCGTCGATCAAGACCAGAATGCAGTCCTCAGCGGTCGTCTGACGCGCCGCGAGCTCAATCGCTCCCTCCATCTCTCCCGGTCTCAGCAGGCGAGTTCGCGGCACACGGATAGGACGAAGAACCTCGATCGGCCAGTCGGATGTCAAGGTGTTCGCTATACGACGCAGCAACACGGGCACTGCCTTCACGTCACCATGGCCCTCGACGATGGAGGCGATCCGTAGCACGTGATATTCTGTGTACCTCATTCAGGCGATGATGGAGGGCCGGGTCCAAAGATTTGGAGCTTCCCCGGATCCACCCTCGAACTTTGGGGGTCAGGATACAGCTGATCCATTCGAAGGAGTTCGCCGGCCGTATAAAGGTGTTCACGGAGCGCGGATCGGCTGGCCTCGTCCAGACGTCCGATACGGGTCTCGCCATGATCGGCAACAACGACTCGGATCGCCTCGTCAGGAATCGTTTGGTCATCCAATAGATCCGGGCTATGGCTAGTCACCAGAACTTGGGCCAGTTGCTGGGCATCACGCAGGCTATCTATCAAAACGCCGGCTGCTGCGGGATGCAGTGCGAGTTCGGGCTCCTCGATGCCGATTAGATGACACGCTCTCCCATCATTTGCAGCACGGTGGAAGAGAGCGACCAGTATACCGAGTGCCCGCAGAGTTCCGTCGGACATGCTGGCGGCATTGAACCGCACCGAGCGTGCTGTTTCTCCGACCGCTTGGTGGAATTCGAGAGTCTCGCCGCGAATCACCTCGAATCCGGAGAGCCCCGGAACGACCTGCGCTAGATACTGTTCGATACGTTCTTTCAACTCGGGAGCGCGCACGCTCAACGAGGCAACGACGCTCGTGAGATTGCGCCCGTCGCGGAGCAAGAAGTTGCCTGGATCAGGAGCCTGGGGCGCACGAATCACTCTGGGATCGAGATTGTAGAACCCCATGCCCGACAGCGAGTCGAATAGCGGGCGGAAACTCTCCAGTCCGGAGACACTAACCAGATAAAGGCGGTCATTGACGGCGGCGGGAGCCGGCAGGAACGTAGTCTGCTTCACATCACCATCCTCGACGCAGTAGTAAGCCTCCTCGCCCGATGGCGCAACGATTCTACATTCTTCCCGCTTTACGGAGTATGCGCCGCCCTTGCCAGCAAAGATGTCGAATGCATAATGCCCGGGTCCGGTAGCCAAGCGGAAGTCGAGCCGAATCTCAACATGCGTCGCAAGGAGCCCGAACCGCCGGCGAATCTCCTGGATGCCATCACGGTCACGGATCGCATGGTCGAGGCTATAGCGCAGTGAGTCAGCGACGAACCGGAGCGCATCCAGGAAGTTGCTCTTCCCGGATCCGTTCGGACCGACAAGGAAGCAAAGGCTTCCAAGCTCCACGTCACACGCTGCGATGCTCTTGTACTGGCGCAGTCTGACTCGGGTGAGAAAGGGCGTAGCCGGACCGATTCCCGGCTCGGGATCGGTCGTCTCTCGAGCTTGGTCCTTATGCGCTAGCACCACCATCGGCCGCGTCCCATTCACGAAAGCTAACACGCTCCGGGCTGTGCGGTACTCCAGGCCAGCCTCAAGCGCACCCCGCCAGCCACCGGTAGAGCTGCCGCTCCAGCCCGAGCGAAGGGTGGAAGCCGAGGCCGAGGTCGACGCCGCGGTAGGCGCCGAGGTGGCCGCCGGTGGCGAGCCAGCGGACGGAGAGCATCGAGTCGCCGGCGCCGAGCCAGGGGCGGATCGCGGCGGAGGGGACCA
>Ga0302046_10004728_pt1 | contig 12086 bp, 7 predicted proteins | sample RVTome_11_FD_200261 | JGI IMG/M metagenome (GOLD analysis project Ga0302046, IMG submission 200261) | Soil microbial communities from uranium-contaminated site in the Upper Colorado River Basin, Wyoming, United States - RVT147D111 (version 2) ... | reverse complement strand
CGGGGAGGGTGGCGCGGGTGGGGACGCCGACATGTTCGGAGAGCGCGCGATGGAGGGATTCGCGCGGCGGTTCATCCCCGTCGGCAGGCTCGGGACACCCTCGGACATCGCCGACATGGTCACGTTCCTCGTCTCACCGGCGGGTGACTGGATCACCGGCGGCGTGTTCGTCGTGGACGGGGGCGAGTCGCTCGCCAGCCCGCGGACCATCCCGGATCGCCGGTGAGCCGGGGGACGCCACCGAGCCCGGGGGCGCCCGCGCCCCGATGCGGCCCTGATGACGCTCGAGCTCGTGCCTGATCTGCCCCGTGTCGTATCGGTTCGCCTTGCACCCCAAGGTGTGGAACCACATTCTCGTGGTCCCGCTCAAGGGCTGTCGTTCATGGGGTGGCTCGCGCGTTGTGGTGTGATGAGCCGCGACCGGGCAGAGGCAACAAAAGCCACGGTTGCGGGGTTAAGAAGGTCGGAGGAGCGGAACCCAGCCGCCACGGGTTCGGCGTCGGTGAAGGTCGTGGCGTGTCGGCTGGACTCTCCTCGTCACGAACATATCTTGGTGAAGCCGTTCGCGGCCTCCCGCGTCCGTGCATCCATGGAGGCATAACACAATGAAGCGTTCTCGCACGGTATTGGCATCGCTGTTCGTCGGGGCCACGATCCTGGTTGCCGGCTGCAGCGACGGGGCCGGCAACGGGGTGACGTTCATCAACCCGTCCACGATTCGGGTCACGAACAACCTCGGCGGGCCGATCCTGTTCTTCTTCGCGCGCCCCTGTGGCACGACCGACTGGGGCCAGGACATGCTCCCCAACGACCCGGTCGAGGGCACGATCCAGCCCGGTACATCGAAGAACTTCACGGTCGAAGCCGGCTGTTACGACCTGAGGGCGGACCACCTGGCGACGATCGACCCGGGGCCGCTGCTCACGAAGGAAATCTTCGATCAGGTGGCCACCCCCCTCACCGCCCTCGTGTGGGATCTCAGCGAGGTTCCGAGCAACCCCATTTAGCGGGTCTCGCTCCGGCGCGGCCAACAAACCGATTGTATCGATTGAGGCGACCGGGCCCCCAGGCTCATCCAGCGCGGTGTCTCCCGGGCAGCCTTCTTGCAGATCCGCCACGGGACACGGTCCGGATTCGCCGCAGCCCCGAGCCCCGGTGCGACGTGAGCGATGCGGCGGAAAACCCGCGGAGGAGCGTATGGATCAGCAGCTCATGGAGGTGGCCCGCGCATTGGGCGCCAGGGGCAAGGGTATCCTGGCGGCCGATGAGAGCACGGGGACGATGAAGAAGCGTCTGGACGGCATCTCGGTGGAGTCGACGGAGGCGAACCGGCGGGACTACCGGGAGATGCTGTTTCGTACGACAGACGCGCTGCGCGACTGCATCTCCGGCGTGATCCTGTTCGACGAGACGCTCCGCCAGTCGGGCGCGGACGGGACACCGCTCGTTCAGCTCCTCACGGATGCCGGGTCGATCCCCGGCATCAAGATCGATGCGGGGGCGAAGGATCTCGCGGTCGCGCCCGGTGAGAAGATCACCGAAGGGCTGGACGGGCTGCGTGAGCGGCTCGCCGAGTACTACGACCTGGGAGCTCGGTTTACGAAGTGGCGCGCGGTTATCGACATCGGCCGGGGGGGCGATCTCGCGATCCCCAGTAGCTACGCGATCCGCGCCAACGCCCACGCCCTGGCGCGCATGGCGGCGCTCAGCCAGGAACAGGGGCTCGTCCCGATCGTCGAGCCCGAGGTACTGATGGATGGCGATCACGGCATCGATCGGTGCTTCGACGTGACCGAGTGGACCCTGAAGGAAGTGTACATGGCCCTGTTCGAGCAGCGAGTGCTGCTCGAGGGGTCCGTCCTCAAGCCGAACATGGTGCTCTCCGGGAAGCTGTGCGCCACGCAGGCGGGGGTCGACGAAGTGGCCGAGAAGACCGTCCGCTGCCTGCGCCGCACCGTCCCGGCTTCGGTGCCCAGCATCGTCTTCCTGTCCGGTGGACAGTCGGACATCGACGCGACCGCGCACCTGAACGCCATGAACGCCGCCTACGAGCTTCCCTGGAACCTCAGCTTCTCGTACGGGCGGGCCCTCCAGGCCGCACCTCTGGCCGCGTGGGGCGGTCGTCCGGAGCATGTGCCGGCGGGCCAGGCCGCGTTCGCGCACCGCGCGCGCATGAACGGGCTGGCCACGAAGGGCGAATGGTCGATGGATCTGGAGAAGGAGGCCGCGTAGCGGGATCCGCTATCGGGGGGACCACGCCGGGGGTCGTTTCCCCCCCGCGAGCGCGCCGACGACCCGCGGCTCAACCCCGCGACCAGATCTCGCGCAGCACCCGAGCGAACGCGTGGCGGACGCCGGCGTCGTCGCGTCCGATTCCGCGCTCCACCGCCCGGCGGCCCGCCGTGTAGACGGCCTCGATGTCTCGATCGCTCCCGCCGACCAGCCAGGCGTCGAGCGCGGTCTCGGCGTCGTGCCCGGCGAGGGTGTCGGAATCCTCCCGCAGCACCACCAGGTCGGCACGGCGACCGGGCTCGATCGCTCCGATCGCCGCCCCCGCGGCCCGCGCGCCGCCGGCCGCCAACCAGCTCCACAGCGGCCCGCCGATCCCGGCCGGAGTGGCCAGTCGAGCTCGGGCACGGTCACGCAGACGCTGGCCGTACTCGAGCGTCCGCAGCTCCTCGATCGCGGAGATCCTCACGTTCGAGTCGGTGCCGATCGCGGCGTGGCCCCCGTCCATCAAGTGTTCCCTGGCCTCGAACACGCCGTCGCCGAGGTAGGCCTCGGTCGCCGGACACAGAACGACCCCGGCCGCCGCATCGCGGATCGATCGGCGCTCGTCGGGTGTGGCGTGGGTCGCGTGCACGAGGTGCCAGCGAGGGGACAGCTCGACCGCCCGGCCGAGGAGATCGATCGGCGAGCGGCCGAACCTCTCCACGCACTCCGACACTTCGGCCTGCTGCTCGGATACGTGGATATGGATCGGCGCCGTCCGGCCGAGGAGCCCATCCACACCCTCGACGAGCTCGCCGAGCGCCGTCGCGGGGACCGCGCGCAGCGAGTGCGGGGCCACGCCGCCCGCGCGCGGCGTTCGGGACACGGCGTCGAGGAACTCATCCACCGATTCGTGCGCGAATCGCCGCTGGCGGTCCGACGGGGGTGCCCCGTCGAGCCCGGAGGTGAGATAGAGGACCGGGAGCAGCGTAATCGAGAGACCCGCGTCCGCCGACGCGCGGAGCACCGCGTCGGTCATCTCGGCGCCCCGCGTCCCGTCCCGCAGGTGATGGAGGTAGTGGAACTCGACCACGTGGGTGAAGCCCGCGCGGAGCATCTCCGCATAGGCATGACGTCCAATGTGATAGAGCTCTCCTGGCTCGAGGGTGTTGGCGAGCCGATACATCTCCTCGCGCCACGTCCAGAAGGAGTCGGCCCCCACGGCTCGTTCCCCGCGACCGGCGAGCGCGCGCTGGAAGACGTGCGAGTGCGCGTTGGGCATCCCCGGGATCGCCAGAAAGCCCGTGAACGGCGCCCCGCCCGGACGCACGGCCGTGATCGTCCCGGCGTCGTCGATATCCACGGCCCGATCCGTCTCGAGCCCCTCGGGACCCAGGATGGCCCGGAAGGTGAGAGTCTGACTCACTACGATCTCGCTTTCGCTCCTGCGTCGATGCAGGCCATGGACGCGGGCTGGGGCGCTGTTCGCCCCCGGACAGATACGCGTTGCGCTGCCTTCGTCACTATATATAGATTGGTATACTATTATTTATATAGATCCGGGAGGACCCGACCTTGAACCTCGATTCCATCCTTCTCGGCATGCTGGCGGAACCCGCGTCCGGGTACGATCTGGGCCGTGAGTTCGAGCAGAGCGCGGCGTTGTTCTGGTTCGCCGAGTTGAGTCAGATCTACCCGGCCTTGAGGCGGCTCGAGCGCCGGGGGCTCCTGTCCTCCGAGGAGGTCGCGTCGACCCGGGGCCCGCCGCGGCGGATCTATCGGCGGACCGCGGCCGGCGACGACGCGCTCGAGGCTGCCCTACGAACCGAGCCACGCCTCGGGCTTCAACGGCTCCCCCACGTGGCACAGTTCTACTTCATGGGCGAGCTCGAAAACCCGGAGACCGCGAGCGCGTTCCTCGATTCGCTCGAGGCGGAGCTACGGATCCGACTTGATCGCTTCGAGGCCATCGAATCGCGCATGCGCGAGTGTTCAGGCGAGGAAATGCCCTCCGACGACGGATTCTATCATCACGCCACCCTGCGGATGGGTCTGCTCGTGGCGGAGGCGCGGTTGGCATGGTGCCGCGAGACGCGGTCGGCCCTCGAGCGGCGGCCGGCGGCGGGCGTGACACAGGCTTGAGCGGGGCCGAGCAGCGCCCGCGGAGAGACAGAACCGGAAAGAGGCGATGATGGACGCGATATTCGACACGATCCGATGGCTTCACATCACGATCGGTTTCACCGGTCTCGCAGCGTTCTGGGTCCCGGTCGTGGCCCGCAAGGGCGGGCGCAATCACGTCCGTTTCGGACGCATCTACGAGTGGGCGGCGTACTTCGTCGCCGGAAGCGCCGTGTTCAACGGCCTCGGCCGTCTCGTGGCGGGGCTGCTCGGAGGCGCCTCGCTGGCCGGGAACGAAGAGTCGTTCGGGTTCCTCCTGTTTCTCGCATACCTCGGGATCGTAACCTTCGCCGGCGTGCGTCACGGGGTGAGGTCGGTGCGCGCCAGGGGGGACTTCGCGACGCTTCGGACGCCGTTTCACTACGCGCTCGCGGCCATGTGCCTGATCGGGTCGGCGACGGTCATCGCCTACGCGCTCCTCGCGTGGTCCGGCGTGTCGATCATCCTCCTCGCCCTGAGCCCGGTCGGACTCGGTCAGGGTACGCAGATGCTGCGGCAAATGCTGACGCCCCCGACGGAGCGGATGGCCTGGTACTACGCCCACATGGGGAACATGATCGGGGCCGGTATCGCGTTCCATACCGCCTTCCTCGTGTTCGGCTCCAACCGGTTGTTCTCGTACGAGCTGCCGGGGCTGTGGCGGATCGTGCCGTGGATCCTCCCGGCGGCGATCGGGATCCCGGCGAACCGGATTCTCGAGAGCCGATATCGCGCGAAGTTCGGAGAGCCACGCGGACGAGGGCGTGCCCGCGGGGTGCGACCGATCGAAACGCCTATTCGTACCTGAGCGATTCGAGCGCTTCGCGCAAGGGGTTCGAATGGCGCTCGGATCGCTTGCGGAGGGATCCCCACTGGTCTCTCTTTCGGAAGACCTCGGGAGACGCTCCGATGCAGCAGTCGAGTCTTTTGTCGCGTGTCACCGCGACCGCGATCGCCCTCCTCTGGGGCGTCGCAGTGGCGGGTCCGCTCGCCGCGCAGGGTGTCACCACGGGCGCGATCAGCGGTCGCGTGACGGACGCCACCGGTGCGCCGCTCCCGGACGCGCGCATCGAGGTGCGCCACGAGGGAACCGGGGCCGTGGCGTCCCTCGCGACCGACGCCGGGGGCCGCTTCGTGATCGGCAACCTCCGCCCGGGTGGACCGTACACGCTCCTCGCGTCGCGGATCGGCTACCAGACCGTGCAGCGCGAAGGGCTGTCGCTGAGCATCGGCCAGCGCCTCGTGGTCACGATCGAGCTCACCGAGACGGCCGTGGCCCTCCCGGAGCTCGCGATACGGGTCGAGGCCGACCCGCAGTTCGATCCGTCGCGCATGGGGGCGGCGGCGATCGTCGACCGCCCGACGCTCGACCGGCTGCCCACGATCTCCCGTGACTTCACGGAGTTCGCCCAGCTCTCGCCTCTGGTGAAGGTCGACGAGGATGGCGTCTCCGTCGCGGGAGCGAACTTCCGTTTCAACAACATCCAGATCGACGGGGCACTCAACCAGGACGTGTTCGGCCTCTCGCCGAGCGGCGTCGCGGGGGGGCAGGCGAAGGGCCGCGTCGTGCCGTTGTCGGCGATCGAGGAGCTCCAGGTGCTCGTCGCGCCGTTCGACGTGCGGCAGTCCGGGTTCACCGGGGGCGTGCTCAACGCCGTGACTCGTTCCGGCACGAACGATTGGCAGGGATCGGCGTTCGGTTTCTATCGCGACGACACGCTGCTCGGAGATGTAGTGATCGATCGAGTCGCGCGCGCGCCGGGCGACGTCGAGAACCTGTTCGCCGGGCTCGACATCGGGGGGCCGATCATTCGAGATCGCCTGCACGTGTTCGCGGCCGCCGAGCTCGAGCGCCGGCGCCGGCCCCCCGACGGCTTCATCGTGGGTCTCGACGCGCCGGCGTTGACGCAGCTCGTTCCCGATTCGATCCAGCGGCTCACGGACCTCCTCGCGGGGTTTGGAGCCGACGCCGGCGGTGCCGGGAACGCGGCGCTCGACAACGATCTCGCGAACATCTTCACCCGGGTCGACGCGCGGATAGATGACGCCAATTCCGTCATGCTGAGATTCAACTTCGCGTCCGCTGACGACGATACGCCCCCCAACCGATTGCCCGGCGAGGCATACGAGCTCTCGTCGGTGGGAACGCGGGTGGAGAGTCGGAACCGTTCGGTCGTCGGTCAGTGGCTGTCGAGCTTCTCCGATCGCGTCTCGAACGATGTCCTCGTGAACCTCCAGTTCCTGCGGGATCGGGAAGTTCCGCTGTCGAGCTTTCCGAGAGTCGAAGTCGACATGGTCGGCGAGATCGACGGCGACCGACTCGAGCGCCGGGTGAGATCGGGAGCGAACTTCTTCGCCCAGGCGAGCGAGCTCGATCAGGACATCCTTCAGGTTTCCGACGCGCTCACGCTCGCGCTCGGAGAGCACCGGTTGACGGTCGGGGGCTCGTTCGAGCGATTCTCGATTCGGCGTCTGTTCCAGCCCGGCGTGCTCGGGAGCTACCGATTCGCGTCGCTCGAGGACCTGGCGGCGAATCAACCGAGCCAGTACGACGTCAACCTCCCGCTTTCCGATGGGCCGCCCGACGTCCGGTTCTCGGTGAACCAGCTTTCGGCGTTCGTGCAGGACGAGGCGCGGCTCGGGGAGGCGCTCAACGTCCGGTTCGGCGTGCGCGTCGATGTCCCGACGAGCACCGGGACACCCGGGTCGAACCCGCGTGCGGAGGAGCTGTACGGGATCGACACCGGGTCGATCCCGTCCGGGAACCCCATCTTCTCGCCCCGCGCCGGGTTCAACCTGAGGCTCGGTGAGGAGCGCGACACCCAGGTGCGGGGTGGTGCCGGTCTGTTCACCGGGCGGCCGCCGTTCGCCTGGCTGTCCAACGCATACCAGAACACGGGGCTCCGGACCGGGTTTCTGACGTGCGAGGGGGACAACGCTCCGGGGTTCGACGGCGTGTCGATACCGACCGCATGTCTCGACGGCAGCGGTGCGGAGAACGCGGTCCCGGTCATCAACGCCTTCGATCCGGACTTCCGGTTTCCCCAGGATTTCAAGGCGTCCCTCGCGATCGACCAGCGCTTCGGCAGCGGGTGGGTGGCCACCGTCGAGGGGGTGTTCACCCGGGCCGTCAACCAGATCTTCCTGCGAGACCTCAACATCGGACCCGCCGTCGCCGCGGACGATCGAATCGACGAGAACGGCTACTCGCAGGGCTTCGGGTTCGGCCAGCGCGAATCGTTCGGTGTGCCCGGACGTGGGCTCCGGTTCGACATCCCGGGCCCGGGGGGCGGGATCCCGGCCGAGCCCGCGTTCTTCCCGGTGCCGGTCTCGAACGAGTACGCCCAGGTGATCTTCGCCGACAACGGCTCCGGAAACTTCGCCTACGCGGTCTCCGCCCGGCTACGCAAACGGTGGGCGAACCGGTTCTCGATCGATGGGGGGTACTCGTTCAACCGGTCGGCCGACACGCAGAGCCTGTTCTCGCTCGACGCCACGACCAACTTCGGTGCGACGGCGGTCGAGGGCGACCCGAACGCCCCCACCCGCCAGCCTTCCCTGTTCGACCGCCCGCACAAGGTGGTGTTCAACGCGACCGCTCTCGTCCTCGAGCGGTTGGGCGGGACGAGAATCTCGCTCCTGTACGTCGGACAGTCGGGGCAGCCGTATTCGTACGTGTATCTCGACGATCTGAACGCGGACGGATACCCGGGCGCCGGGCAGGTACTCGACTTGTCGAACGACCTCGTCTACGTTCCGGACTCCTTCGGGCTGTTCCCGGGTGGCGGGGTGAGCGCGCTCCTGTTCGAGCAGCTCTTGCTGCAGGAGCCGTGTCTCCAGGCGGCCCGGTTGAAGGTGTTGTCGCGGAACGCCTGCCGCGCACCGTGGTCTCATCAGCTCGACCTGCGGATCGCGCAGGACTTCCGGGCGGGCAGCGCGAGGCTTAAGGTGGTGGTGGACGTCCTCAATGTCCTCAACCTGATCAACGGCGACTGGGGACACGTGCAGACGGTGAACCCGGTGGTAGAGCTCTTGCGGGCCGATACTCGCCTGACCCCCGGCGACCCCTTCGGGATCCCGGAGCCCGATGACCCGCTCGCCGCGCGGTACGGCGGTCCGGTCGGCGTCGGCGAGTCCGGGGGCGTGCGCGCCCTGCGCCCTTTCGCGCCCCGGATCGGGCCTTCGCAATGGCAGGCGCAGCTCGGCTTCCGGGTGACGTTCGGGGGGGTCGGGTGAGGACTCGAGTCGCACCGGCCGCGATCACCGTATGCGGGTTGGTCTCGGGGTGTCTTCCGGGAACCGATGGTTCCTCGGGTATCACGTCGCCGCCATCCGGTGGCAATCAGACGATCGTGACCTACGAGGTGGTCTACGCCGGCAGCTCGCACGGCTGCGCGCTCGTCAACGGGGGCAAGGCGTTCTGCTGGGGGACCGGCGGCGACCTGGGAGACGGAACCCAGATGAGCAGCGTGACGCCGGTGCGGGTCCAGGGACCGCAAACGTTCAGGGTTCTCGATGTCGCAACGTTCACGTGCGGCGTATCGACCAACGATCAGGTGTGGTGCTGGGGCGACAACACCGCGGGACGGCTCGGGGACGGGACGAGTGACCACCGGGCCCTGCCGACCGCCGTGCTCACCGGGTTGCGGTTCTCGCAGGTCACGACGGGGGCCGTTCACACGTGCGGCCTCTCGCTCGACGGCGAGGTGCAATGTTGGGGTTCGAACCGGTTCTCCCAGCTGGTCGGGCACTCCGATACGCTGAGCCTGGTCCCGGTGCCGATGGCCCCCGGTCGGACCTTCGCGCAGGTCGAAGCGGGAGGGCTCCGTACCTGCGCCCTGGATCCGGCCGGCGCCGCGCACTGCTGGGGCCAGGGATTCAGTGCCGGTATCCAGCCGATCGCGGGCGGCGTCGTGTTCGATCAGATCTCGGTCGGCGACGAGCACGTCTGCGGGCTCGCGCCGGACGGCGAGGCGTGGTGCTTCGGTCAGAACTTCGACGGCCAGCTCGGCGACGGCGGCTTCGTGGAGACCGCGCTCGGCGGCCCGCCCGTTCGGGTGGACACCGACCTCCGGTTCTCCGTCATCAGCGCGGGGCATTCTCATACATGTGCGGTCACCACGGGTGGGTTAGCCTACTGCTGGGGACGCGACACCTTCGGTCAGCTCGGGGATGGCGACCCCTTGAACGGTACGGATCCGACCGAGAAGCCGCTTCCCACGCCGGTGATCGTTCCGAACACGTTCATCAGGTTCCGATCGGTCTCCGCCGGTGAGCTCACGAGCTGCGGCGCCGATCAGAACGGCAAGGGGTATTGCTGGGGGTTCGGAACCGGCAACGCCTCGGCCAATTCCAGCACGAAAGCCGTCGAGCTGGGATCCTGACGCGCCTCACCGCGTACCAGTCCACCGGATGTTAGGTTTGCCACCCGATTCAGGGCTCCCGGCACCTTCGGCGGGCGAGGCCGAGCCCTTGATCACAAAACACCAATACGGAGCACCAATGCGCCGATTCAGTCGCGTTATCGCCGCGCTCACCGCCTTCGGGCTCGCGTGGGCCCCCGCTTCGGCTCAGACACGAGCCACGGACGGATTCTCGTCATTCGGAGCGGGTTCGTCGATCGGGTTCGGTACGGTCGCCGTGGTCTCGGGCGGCGAGATCTTCGTCGGACGTCCGGGCGAGTCGGCCATGTTCCCCATGCCGGGATCGGACGCCGGCGGCGTGCACGTGTTTCGACGCGCGAACGGAGGATGGGAGGAGTATGCGTCCCTCACGGGCTCGAGGGCCGGGGTCGGGGCCGGGTTCGGCTCCGCGATCGCCGCGGCGGATGGACTCGTCGTCGTAGGCGCGCCGGCCGAGGATGACGGCCGTGGCGCCGCATATGTGTTCCGGGCGGCCGGCGGATCGTGGTCGGAGACGGCCAGGATTCAGCCCGCGGATCTGGCCCCCGGCGACGGGTTCGGATCGGCCCTGGCCACGCAGGGCGATGTCATCGTCGTGGGTGCCCCCGGTCGGGGTGGAAAGGGCGCCGTATTCTCGTTCCGCGACGGCACCGCCGCGCCCGAGCTCGAGGTGAGTCCGGCGGGACTCGGGACCGACGCTCGGTTCGGAGCCGCGATCAGCATGGCCGAGGGGACCGTCCTCATCGGCGCCCCGGGCCCGTTCGGGATCGGGGGCATCGGGGGGGCGCCGGTCGCGTTCCAGCCGGGGCTCGCCTTCGTATACGTCGTCGAGGGCGACGCGTGGTCAGAGCCTGCGCGACTCGATCCGGCGGCGGCGGGGTCGTTCGGACTGTCGGTGATGTTGCATGACGGGGAGGCCTTCGTGGGCGCGCCGATCGCAAACGAGGCGGCGGGCAGCGTCGCCAGGTTCGCCAGGGGAGCGAACGGGGCGTGGAGCCTCGCCGGCCAGGTCGCGCCCGCCGCGCCGCAGCCTCAAACGCTGTTCGGCCATTCCATCTCCGCCGCCGGCGAGGCGCTCGTCGTCGGGGCGCCGGCCGCGGGCGGGGGCGCCGGGACGACGTATGTCTTCAACCGGTCGGGTGGCGGCTGGACCGAGGGCCAGGCGCTGAGCGAGGAGATTCATGGCCTCATGGGGTTCTACGGCAATACCGTCGCCGGAGGTGACGGGCTCGTCGTCGTCGGTGCCCCGGGAGGCGAGTTCTTCGAGGGGATCGGGTTCGTGTACCGGCTCGACGGCGACAGGTGGGTGAGCGAGACCAGCATCGTCGAATCGGCTGGAGGGATGCCCGCCGTCACGGGCGGCGAACGCAAGTGTTCCGATGAGGGCGACGTGGCGGGCTTCCCCTGCCGGGATGTCGAGCTGGTCTCGTTCCTCCCCGTCTCGGCCGTGGGGGGACGCCGCGGCGTGATGGTGAGCGATCTGTGGGGCTGGACCGATCCCGATACCAGACGGGAGTACGCCATCCTCGGCCGATTCGATGGGACGTCGTTCATCGACGTCACCGACGCCGAAAACCCGGTCTACCTCGGGAACCTGCCGCTCACGCCCGGGGCCCACCCGAATCTGTGGCGCGACATGAAGGTCTACGCGAACCACGTGTTCATCGTCGCCGACAACGCCGGGAAGCACGGCGTCCAGGTGTTCGACCTCACGCGGCTCCGCGACGTGACCGGGGCTCCGGTCGAGTTCGACGAGGATGCGCACTACGATGGCATCGAGTCGGCGCACAACATCGTGATCAACGAAGGATCCGGGTTCGCGTACGTCGTCGGCGGGAGCGGCGGAGGGGAGACCTGTGGCGGCGCGCTCCACATGATCGACATTCGCGACCCCACGAACCCGACGTTCGCCGGGTGCTACGCCGACAGCGCCACCGGCAACGCCCGGACGGGCTATACGCACGATGCGCAGTGCGTGTTGTATCACGGCCCCGACCAGGACTATGCCGGTCACGAGGTGTGCTTCAACGCGAGCGAGACGGCGCTCGGCATCGGCGACGTGACCGACAAGGACAGCCCGGCTCCGATCGCGAGCGCATCGTATCCGAGCGTCTCCTACGCCCATCAGGGCTGGCTCTCCGAGGATCACCGGTATTTCTATCTGGATGATGAGCTCGACGAGCTGGTCGGCGGCGTAGTCGGGACGCGGACGCTCGTGTGGGACATCGAAGATCTGGACGATCCGGTCCTCGCGCTCGAGTACATGTCCGACAACAAGGCCTCCGACCACAACCTCTACGTTCGCGGCCAGTT
>Ga0302046_10004727_pt1 | contig 12088 bp, 9 predicted proteins | sample RVTome_11_FD_200261 | JGI IMG/M metagenome (GOLD analysis project Ga0302046, IMG submission 200261) | Soil microbial communities from uranium-contaminated site in the Upper Colorado River Basin, Wyoming, United States - RVT147D111 (version 2) ... | reverse complement strand
CTGAAGGCACGAGGCTCTGGGTCTGGATGCTGGTCGGGGCTGCTGTTGTTGCGCTGCTTTTCCTCCCGTCGCTGGCCAATCATCCGTCCTCAACCGTGATCGGCGGTCCGGACAGTTCAACAGCCAGTAGCCGCGTAGACCCAACTGCGCCCGACGTGGTGGCTGAGTCGTTCATGGAGGCATGGGTGGCAGGGGATGGCGAAGCGATTGCCGCCTTGTTCAGCGCTGAGGGAAGTTTCAATGGGTGGAATAGGACCAACGGGTGGAACAAGACGGAGGGGTTTCCGGCTATACACGACTGGTATCTAGCTGTAGGACAGGAGTTTCAAAGCAAGGGGTGTAAGCCCCAGACAGTGGGGACAGTCGCCTGCACCTACACGGTCCAGAACGAACTGAGTCGCATACTCGGCAGGGAGCCTGCGACGAGCAGGGTTGTACTTGTGGTCGCTGACGGGAAAATAGAGAGCGTTAGCGGCTTCCCCATCGAGTACGTCGATGGGTCTGGGATCCACGGTGGCGACTGGCCTGACGAGCTCTGGGGCATGTTCAGAGAGTGGATCTTGATCAACCACCCCGACGACTACAGGTTCATGTATGTCAGCGGCTCTCGTTTCGGCTCAACCTCGATCGCACTATGGGAGCGATACACCGACGAACTCACTGAATCACCCGGAGCGGTGAGCCAATTGTTGGCGGAATGGGAGGCCGGGGCAGAGGCGAGGGCGGCCTACTTCGCCGACGCTCAGAAGATCTGCAGGGCGGCGTCTGGGAGGTATCGGGAGGTCGAAATTGAGCTCGACATGCTGTACTTCCCGAGTGAAGAGGACTTACCGAGTAGGGAGGAACCCCTCCCGATATCCAAGGAAATCCTCCCACAGATCACTGCGTCCAACGAGGCGGCGGCTCGCATCTCGGAGGAGGCCCTTGCCGAGTTACGCGCTCTTCCCTCGCCGCCGGAGACCGCCCGCGGCTTGTTCAGCATGTTCTACTCGCTGGCCGCCGAGCAAATCGACCTCCACCGCCAGATAGCGGCGGCGGCATCTGCCGGTGACATCGCTCTAGTCGAGACGCTGTTGAACGAACGCGTGGACCGAACGCACCATCTCGATGGTCTCCTCGGTTCGTGCCCGGTGGGACTATCTGCGTAAGGCTGTCTCGTGGGTCCCGTGGGAATCGAACCCACAACCTTCGGGTTAAAAGCCCGCTGCTCTGCCAATTGAGCTAGAGACCCCTCGTCGAGGCCAATTTACCTGCGGATTGGCCCGCCCACGACACCACCTGCCACGATCTGCCGGACCATGTCGGAGATTTGGGGCCTCGCCGTCCTCTCCCTCGTGAGCGCGGTCACGCCAGGCCCGAACAACGTCATGTTGTGGGCCTCCGGGGTCCAGTTCGGCATGCGCCGAACCCTGCCGCACATACTCGGCATCCTTCTCGGTGTGGGCTCCATGGTCCTCGTCGTCGGCACCGGGCTCGGTGTGCTCATCACCGAGGTGCCTGCAGTCGAGAACACGCTGAAGGTCATCGGGTCGGTCTATCTCCTCTACCTCGCCTTTCAGATCGCCGGTGGCGGATCGTCAGATAGAGGTGAGGCCGCCCAGCCCCTCACACCGTTCCAGGCCGCAGCGTTCCAATACGTGAACCCCAAAGCGTGGGTCTTCGTCCTCGCTGCTGTGACGACGTTCCGACCAGCGTCGCTACCGGTGCTCGCCGGGTCTCTGGTCATGGCCCTGGTGATGATGGTTGTGATCGTGCCCTGTGCCTCACTATGGGTCGGCGCCGGGACGTTCCTCAGCCGCTACCTAGCCGATCAGAGACGCTCACAGGGGTTCCGGATCGCCCTGGGTCTTTTGCTGGCGGCGACCGTTGTGTACATCTGGCTGTAACTCGAGGTGGCTAACTTTCCGACCCGATGACGACAGTCGTTTCGGTTGAAGGATTGGTTAAGCGTTACGGCGACTTCGCCGCGGTCGATGGCGTGTCCTTCGAGGTCGAAGAGGGTGAGATCTTCGGGATCCTCGGCCCGAACGGCGCCGGCAAGACGACCACGGTGGAGTCTCTCCAAGGGCTGCGTACTATCGACTCGGGGAGGGTTTCGGTACTCGGCCTCGATCCGGGACCACACGCCGACGAGGTGCGACGCAGGATCGGTTCACAGCTTCAGGAGTCGGCACTGCCTGACAGGATCAAGGTCTGGGAGGCCCTCGATCTGTTCGGCGCGCTCAGCAGCGAAGGGCCGTCCCTCGACTCCTTGCTCGCTGATTGGGGGCTCGTCGACAAGAGGAACGACCGATTCGCCAACCTGTCCGGCGGCCAGCAGCAACGCCTGTTCGTTGCCCTCGCTCTGGTCAACAACCCAAAGCTGGTGTTTCTAGATGAAATGACAACGGGTCTCGACCCATCGGCGAGACGGGTCGCCTGGGACCTGATCCGTCGTATACGAGAGCAAGGAACAACCGTGGTTCTGGTGACGCACTTCATGGAGGAGGCGGAGACCCTGTGCGACCGGCTGACGGTGATCAACGGTGGCCGAGTGGTGGCGCAGGGAACTCCCCAGGGCCTCATCGACGAGTTCGGAGGAGGCGTGAGGGTCCGCTTCACCGCTGGTGGCGATCTCGGCTGGCTTTCCGGCGTGGCACACGTCGACTCGGTGGAGAGGGAGCGTGATCGGGTCGAAGTGAGAGGCAATGGGCCGGTCATGGTGCACGTCGCCGCCGCATTGCTGGAAAGAGGGATAGCACCAACCGATCTTCGGGCCGAGCGAGCCACCCTCGAGGACGTGTTCCTCCAGCTCACCCGGAGCGAGCCGGCGTCGTGAGGGTCTTCCGAAAGCTCACATGGGTCGAGTTGAAGCTGTTCCTGCGGGAACCGTTGACCGTGATCTTTGCCCTGGCGTTGCCTTTGGTGGTGTTGTTCGTCCTCGGCGGCGTGTTTGGCAACCAGGCCGAGGCGGACGTCTATCGGGGAGTTGGTGCGATGGACTATTACGTTCCGGCCTACGTCGCTTTCGTCTGTGCGTCGGTTGGGTTGATCAGCCTCCCGATGCACATTGCGTCGAACAGGGAGCGCGGTGTACTCAAGCGCTATCACGCCTCGGGGATAACGCCGATCCCGCTGGTCGCCTCACAGGTGGTGGTGGCAATCGTCATCTCGGTGGTCTCGGCCGTGGTTCTGATTGCCGTGGCGACTCCGGTCTACGACGTCATTTCGCCCGATTCTCTCGCACTCACAATCGGGGGTTTCGGGCTGGTTGCGATCGCCTTCGCCGCGGTGGGGATGCTCTTGGGGGCTGTCCTGCCCTCGGCGAGATCGGCGCAGGCTCTTGGTGTTCTCCTGTGGTTCGTGCTGTTGATGATCGGCGGTGCGGGGCCACCACCCGAAGTCATGAACGACACCATGAGCACCATCGGCGACTTCACACCGCTCAAACACGCCATCTACGTCCTTCAGGAGGGATGGCTCAGTCTCGATCCCGGGTCGTCGTGGCTCGTGGTGGCGGGCATCGCCGCGGTGGCCGCTATCGGCGCCGTCGTATTCTTCCGCTGGGAGTAGAACCCGGAGGGAGATCGAACCCCGGGCATAACCTGTGGTGGTGCGTCGTCTTCTTCTTCTTCTCCTGATCTCCCTGCTGGCCACCGCTTGTGCCGGGCAGCCAACGACGTCCGATTGGGACACGTCATCGCCCTTTGCCGGATTTGCCCTGTCACCGCCCAGCCTGGACCAGGGCGGGTTCGAGGACTACTTCGACAGGATCGAGCTCGGCGCCGATCTGGTGGCGTGGGTGGGTGCGTGGCAGAACATCGACGATGCCACCTCTGTGTACGAGATGGCGGAGGAGCGTGGGTATGTGCCGGTGGTAGTCACCGGGTTTCCCACCGGTACGGACGGCCTTCGCGAGTTGCCCGAGGACCCCTCCGAGCTGCTCGAGACGGTGTCCAACTGGGTGGCGGACCACCCCGTGCCGTTTCTCGGCTTCGGGGTGGAGGTAAACGCGTTCCTCTACGAGCGGGCGCCCGAGGATTTCGAGTGGTTCGTGGACACCTTCCCGGAAATCGTGGCCTCCGTGCATGAGGTTTCGCCGGACACGATCGTCTTCCCGGGGTTTCAGGTGGAGCGTCTCAGAGGCCTGAAGGGTGGGTTGTTCGGGGAAGCCGACACGCTCCCGGTGTGGGATCTGATCGACCGGTTCCCTGACGCGGACGCCATTGGATTCACCAGCTATCCGGGACTGGTCTTCACCGCGCCGGACCAGATCCCTAGCGATTACTACACCGAGATCACCGCCCACACAGACAAGCCCATCGTCTTCACCGAGCTCGGCTGGCAGGCCGGCGGGGACCTCCTCGAATGGAGTGGCACTCCCGAGAAGCAAGCCGAATTCGTGACGACTCAAGTGGCCCAACTCGCCGAGATGTCGGAGATGATCATTTGGAGCTTCCTCTACGACCAGCAGGTCGGCGGGGCTCCCTTCGAGACCATGGGCCTCATCGACAACGCCGGCACCGAGCGGATTGCTTGGCACGCATGGCTCGAGATATTCGGATGAGCATCCGTTTCGGCATCTCCCATCTCCCATCTGACGACGTTTCCGACGAGCAGTTTCTCGACGAACTGGTCGAACAGGGCCATCGCGCTCTCGAGCTTCCCTTCACCCATGGTTTCCCCTGGAAGGAGAAGCGCTGCGAATCGTTCGCCAAGCTCGCCGCAGAGCGGGACATCCGCCTCTCGGTTCACGCTCCCTACTTCGTCGGCTTGACCATCCCTGAGGAGGAAAAGGGAGCCCAATCGGCGTATGCGCTCGAGCACACCATGAAGCTGGGGAAGTGGCTGGGGGCGCCGGTCGTCGTCGCCCACCTCGGGTCCACCTACGACGAAGACCCGGCCGTGCTCATGGACCGGGTTCGATCCCGAATCGACTTCATCGCACCCAAGATCGAGTCTCTCGGTGTGGGGCTCGGTCTGGAGACCGCCGGCAAGAAGAGCGCTTTCGGGAGCCTCGGTGATATCGCCCAGTTGGCGGGGGAGTACAACTTCGTGAGACCCGTGGTCGACTGGGCTCACATCCATGCCATGACCGGCGGAGCACTCACCTCCAGAGATGCATTCACCTCAGTGCTCGCATTCATCCGTGAATCCTTCCCCGGGTGGATGGTGCAGCCGCTCCAGGTCCAGTTCTCCGACAACCAGTTCGGCGACGCCGGCGAGATCAGACATGTCGCCTACGGGGAGGGGACCCTGAGGGTCGGCCCACTCGTCGAGGCGGTTGTCGATGCCGGGATGTCCATGGTTCTCATCTCCGAGGCGCGGGACATGAAGAGTCATGGGCTCATTTGGGCAGAAGTCCAGGAGCATCTCGACACCACGAGCTCGACCCCCGATCGGCCGGTCGCAACCGCGTCCGCGGAGTTCCCCAGTGAGGTGCGGGTGGTGAAGGACGGGGACCGCTACGTGCCTGCCGCCGTCGACAGGTCGATCTCCTTCTCCAACATCGACAAGGTCTTCTTCCCGGAGAGTGGCATCACCAAGGGCGACCTCATCCAGTACTACGCATCGGTGGCGCCGCTCCTCCTGCCTCATCTCGCCGGACGGCCGATCTCGATGTCCCGCTATCCAGGAGGCATCGCCGGCCAGTCGTTCTATGAGAAGCGGGCTCCGGGCCACCAGCCCGACTGGATGCGACTGACTCCCGTGCCCTCAGATTCCCAAGGCGGGTTCATCGAGTTCATGATCGCCGACTCGGCAGAGTCGCTGATGTGGTTCGCCAACATGGCTTGCATCGAGGTTCACCCCTTCCACTCGACCGAGACCGACCTGGACAATCCGAGCTATGCCATCTTCGACTTCGACCCCGCCGAGGGCTCGCATTGGGGCCAGGTGGTGAGTGGGGCGAAGCTCCTCGAAGTGGCGCTCGGTCAGCTCGGGCTCACCGGATACCCCAAGCTCTCCGGCTCCCGCGGGCTCCACGTGTACGTCCCCCTCGAGCCGGTCCACGACTTCACCCGGGTGCGGCGGTTCGTCGGAGAGGTCGGCGAATACCTGGCTGCGGCCAACCCCGACGACATCACCATGGAGTGGGACAAACCGAAACGGAAGGGCAAGGTGTTCGTCGATCACAACCGCAACGCCTTCGGCCAAACTGTGGCCTCGGTCTACTCGGTGCGGCCGCGCGAAGGGGCGCCGGTGTCGGCGCCGCTCACCTGGGACGAGGTAGAGACCGTCAAAAACGGTGACATCACCATCCTCAACATCTGGGACCGGCTGCAGCGGTACGGCGACCTTTTCGCCCCGGTGGTCGCCGATGGCCAGACCCTGGAAGTGGCTGAGGAAGCCCTGGGAATCACCCCTTAACCAACCGTTCACTCTCGCCCGGTAGGGTTGATCCATGGATCTGTACGCTCGCATCAACATTCTTGGCGGGCTGTCGGTCCGTTTGCCCCGAGGAGGGCTCGAAGAAGCCATCGCCCTCGACAATGACCCCATCGGACGTGCGCGCAATTGGGTTCAGCAGGGGGTCGACTACCTCCACATCGTGGACCTCGATGCCGCCGCGTACGGCGATTACCGCAACCGCGAGCTGGTAAGTCGTCTCATCGACGAGGCGGGCGTGCCGGTTCAGGTGGCTGGGGGTGTCAGATCCGAAGGTGAGGTCGAGAAGCTCCTGGAGAACGGCGCCTGGAGGGTGGTGATGGGCACCGCCGCCATCGAGAACCAGATAATGGTCTGGGACATGTGCCGCGAGCACCCGGACAAGATGGTCGTCTCACTGGACGTCAGGTCGAATGAAGAACTGGTCACCAGGGGTTGGACCCAGAACAGTGGCCGATTCCTCGAGGAAGTGCTCATCGAGATGTCGAGTGCTGGCGTCGTTGCCTTCCTCGTCTCTGAGGCCGGACGAGACGCCCTCAGCGAGCCGCCCAACCTCCAGATACTGGCCGAAGCGCTCGGCACGGTCCCCGAGCCGGTGATCGCCAGCGGTGGCGTCCGCAACCTCGAGGATCTTCGCCTGCTCCTCCAACTGGAGACATCCGGTCATCGTCTCGCCGGGGTAGTGGTTGGCCGCGAAGTGACTGCCGGCCGCTTCACCATCGAGGAGGCCAAGCAGGTGATTGCCGGTGGTGGGCCGAAGCGGGCGCCAGGAGGTGTTCTGACGACGAGGACTCCCTTAGGGGTGAAGTCGTTGCAGACGTCGCTCGAGTTCTACCGGGACGTGCTCGGGTTCCACCAGGTCCGCTCACCGTCCGAAGGTGTCATCGCCGCCGTGGTGGAGGCGGCGCCTGGCCAGCACGTCGAGCTGGTCGAGGGTGGCCAGTCGCGGCCGGAGTCGCTGGTCTTCCAGGTCGAGGAGCCGGAGCGGTGGAAGGATCATCTGTCCAACCTGGGTGTCGCCGCCGAGGCCGATGGGCCACGATTGGTCTTGTCCGATCCCGACGGGTTGAGAATCATCCTCGAGTAGTGGACTCGACGAATGGGATCACCTCTGGTCCGTCTATCGGACCAGCGTCCGGGACTGCTCTCTGAGGTATTGGCGGAGATACCAAGGGCCGCCGCCACCGGCACCCGAGGTCCCTGAGCCCTTCCAGCCACCGAACGACTGGATGTCGGGCCAAGCACCGGTGGTGGCGCCGGCCGCTCGATTCACGTAGGTGACGCCCGCCTCGATCTCGTTGAACCAGCGCTCGATCTCATCCTCGTCCCCGGAGAAGAGGCCGGCGGTCAGCCCGAACTCGGTGTCATTGGCCTTCTCCAGGGCCTCGTCCAGATCGGCGACCGGGGCAACCGACACAAAGGGGACGAATAGCTCCTCCTTCCAGATCCAGGAGTGGTGTGGAGCGGTGACAACGGTCGGTTGCACGAAATTGCCCCGCGCGAGATCACCATTCTGCAGAGCCTTCCCGCCAGCGAGCACCTCACCACCACTGTCGATGGTCTCGGTGACCGCCTTCTTGAATCGAGCCACGGCCCCCTCATCGATGACGGGCCCCATGAAGACGCCTGACTCTGTGGGGTCTCCAACCACTATCGAGTTGGCCTTCTCGACGAGCTTGCCGACGAATTCGTCGTACACCGGGCCCTCCACATAGACCCGCGAGGTGGCCGAGCATTTCTGCCCACTGAGACCGAATGCACCCCGCATGATCCCCTCGGCGGCGACATCGAGGTCGGCACTGGCCGTGACGATGGCGGGATTCTTCCCGCCCATCTCGGCGGCCACCGGCTTGGGGCGTTTCTCGTTGACAGTGCGGTAGAGGTGCATTCCCACCTCATACGACCCGGTGAAGGTGAGGCCGTCGATGTCGTCGTGGTGGGTGAGGTAGTCACCGACGTCGCGGCCGCTCCCGGTGATCAGGTGCAGTGCCTGTGGCGGCAGCCCTGCCTCACTCATCACCCGGTAGAACTCGAGGCCCATGAGCGCGCCCGAGTTGGACGGCTTGAGCACGACGGTGTTCCCTGTGATCAGAGCCCCGATCGATGGCCCGGCCGCCAGGGCCATTGGAAAGTTGAACGGCGAGACCACCACCCACACCCCCCAGGGCCGAAGCACGGAGACATTCTCCTCCTTTCCTTGTCCCTTGAGCGGGGTGACGAAGCCGTCGTGCTCGGCGATCTGCTTGGAGTAGTAGCGGAAGAACTCCACGGTCTCGGCTACGTCGCCCAGCGCCTCGAGGCGATTCTTCCCGACCTCGAATGACATCAATGCGGCGATGTCATAGATCTGCTCGTCCATGATGTCGGCGGCTCGCAGCATGATGTCGCGCCGCTGGTCCCAGCCCATGGCCTCCCACTCCGGTGCGAACGCTCTTGCCGCCGCGACCGCATCGTCGACGTCGTGGCGTGTCCCCTGGGCATATCTGCCGATCACGACATCAACGTCGATGGGCGACCTCTCCTCGTGGGATTCCCGGTCCATCCGACGCTCTCCGTTGACGATGACCGGGTGGCTCTGTCCGAGGCGGCCTCGAGCGTCGATCACCGCCTTCTCATAGGCGCTGTTCAGCTCCTCGTTGTCAGCCGACATGGTGGCGTATGTGATCTTCAGGGCCATCGTCGAATCCTCTCTAGTGTCAGATCGAGACCTGATGACGACGATACCGCGATCCGAGGATGGGCGATTGTGGTTGTAGTTTTCAGGCGTTTCTGCCGATTGAACATGCCATGGGTGTCCGAGGCATGCAGAGCCTTGTGTTCTCGCGTGTGGGCTTCGACCTGGACCACATGGTGGTACGGGTGGGGGCGGCCGCGGCCCTGTTCGCAGGTGTCCTCTATCTGGTGATAGCCGCCGCCACGGGCGAAGCGACGTATCTGATCAGTGCCTGTGGGCCGTTCCTGGCCGCTGGCGTGATGATCACCCAGATCCTCACCGAGCGTGAGAACGGAGGCATCGCCCTCCTCGCCTCCGGCGCAATAGTGGTGATCTTCTTCTCGTTCGACGGCAATCAGACCACCATGATCCCCGCCGCCGTGGCCCTCGTGATAATCGCCTCGATCGGAATGATGTTCGTGGAGGAGAATCTCGTTCCGGTCGCATCCGTGACGGGAATCGCACTCTTCTCCGTGACCCAGCTCTGGCCGATCTCGCTGGTCGAGAAGGTGATCCTCGGTTCGATCATGGCGCTGTCATTCGCAATGACGTTCCTGATCCTCGTCTCGATCTACCGCTCTGTGACGTCGGTGAACGCCCGCTATCAGCTTCTGTTCGATCAATCTCCGACCGCTGTGGTCGAGGAGAACTGGTCGGAGGCTCTGGCCCACGTCAGAGACGAGTATTCGGGAAAGCCGGAGAAGCTGGAGCATTTCCTCGAGTCGTATCCCGATGTCGTCAGCACCGCGGTATCCAAGGCGAGAGTGGTGCAGGCGAACGACGCGGCACTGAGACTCCTGGAGGTGCCTGATGCCGAGAGTCTCTCCCGAATGCGCCGACCCGGCGACTACACCGACGGCAATCTCGATGGCTTCGTTCAAACGTTGTCCAACCTCTATCGGGGCCATACCACCTGGGAACAGGAGGTGCTCACGCGCTCGAGCTCCGGCCAACTCCTCTGGCTACATGCTCGCTACGTCGACACGGCACCCGAGACACCGGGAGCCTCCCTGGTTTCGGGCATCACCGACATCACGTCGATAAAGGCGAGGAATGAGGCCATGGAGGAGATGGTCCGTCAGAAGAACGAATTCATCGCCCGCGTCAGTCATGAACTGCGCACTCCCTTGACCGCGGTAATGGGGCTCTCCAACGAGCTCGTCGAGTCGGCCTCGGTGGGACACGACGAGCGCCACGACCTGATCAAGGTGGTGGCTCAGCAGGCAGGCGAGATGTCCGACATCGTGGAGGACCTGCTGATGGCGGCCAGGGCCGACATGGGGACCATCACCATCGATCTCCAGCCGGTCGATCTCCTCGAGGAGTTACGGTCGACCATGAAGGTTCTGGGGACCCTCGTCGAGCTGCCACAGACGGAGCCGCCGAAGGTCCTCGCCGACCCGAAGCGAGTCCGTCAGATCTTGAGGAATCTGCTCACCAACGCTGGCAGGTATGGCGGTCCCAACTGCCGGGTCCTCGCAGGCTCCCTGTTCTCCACAGCATGGATGGAGATCCGTGACGACGGTGAGGGAGTCACCATGGACCCGAGTCGGGTGTTCGAACCGTTCGTCACCGGCCAGCACGACGTCCCCGGTTCGGTTGGACTGGGCCTGTCGGTCGCGAGGCAGCTCGCGGAGGTGATGGGTGGTTCGCTCAGCTACCTCCGGCAGGGGCACGAGACCGTATTTCGACTCGAGCTCCCTGTGGTACAGAGGCCGCAGCCGACCTTGGCTTCATCGACTGAAGCTCGCTAGCTTGAAGCCGGCATGCCGGCCATCACGTCGCCGATCCTCTACTGGCCCCTGCTGCTCGCCGCTGCGTATCTGCTGGGGTCGATTCCGTTCGCCCAAGTAATTGCCCGACTCCGGGGCGTCGATCTGCGACGTTCAGGTACCGGCAATCTCGGTGCGGGCAATCTCACCAAGACGATGGGCATGGCTTGGGGCATCACCGCAGGGGTCCTCGACGGTCTCAAGGGGTTGATACCGGTGGTGCTGCTGGTACGTTCGGGGCTTGGGCCCGGGGCTGCCGGGCTCGCCGGAGTGGCGGCAGTAATCGGCCACAACTGGTCGTTCTTCATGAGAGGACGCGCCGGCCGAGGCCTCGCCACTGCGTTCGGTCTTGCCCTCGGGCTCAACCCTGCGCTGGCCATCTGGACCACAGGCTGGGCCCTGGCAGGCTGGAAGATCGGTGGAGGTCTCGCCGGCTTCGTGGGCTGGGGCATGCTCCCCATCGTGAGCATCGCCCTGGGAGCGCCGATAACCGAGAGCCTGGTGGTACTCCTGTTGACGACCATCCTCATCGGGCGACGCATGCATGGGAACCCCGAGGACAGCCAGGACTTCTCAGCGATGATGCAGCGGGCGGTTTACGACCGCGACCTCGTTGGCGTTCCGTCGAGAGATGCCGCGGACGACCCGCTGACCCCGTGAGCCCAGCCAGGGTCCTTTGGATCGCCGCTATCGCGGCGGTCCTCTACGCAGCATTCGCCTACTGGGTGATCACCAACTACGACATCCCGGCGATCCACGGGTGGGCTTGGGCGCTGATGATCCTGGCAGTCGCTTGCCAGATAACGGCTAAGTGGGTTTTTGGGCTCCTGTTCAGGGAGTCGGTCGAGGAGGCCGGTTCTGAAATCAAGCCGTGGAGTGCGTTCAAGGCGGCGCTCGTCGGCGCCGGAGTTGCCCGTCTCATCCCGGCGGGTGGAGCGGTGACGCCGGTTGCCATGTCCTGGACGGTTCGAGACGAGGTGGACGAGAAGAGAACCACCGGCCCGGCGATCCGCACCACTCTCCTCAATTACAGCGGGCTGCTGATCCTCGCAGGGGTCGGCATCCTCATCGAGCGCCCACGACAGGCGATACCGGTCTTCTCAACGAGCCTCATCGTCATCGCACCCATCTTGCTGGTCATCGGGCTGATCGTCATGTTCGGCTCGGGACGGCTGGGCAGCATCTCGCGGTACCTGCCCGATTTCATCCGTAAACGCGTCGAGGAGTCGATGGTCGA
>Ga0302046_10004726_pt1 | contig 12096 bp, 5 predicted proteins | sample RVTome_11_FD_200261 | JGI IMG/M metagenome (GOLD analysis project Ga0302046, IMG submission 200261) | Soil microbial communities from uranium-contaminated site in the Upper Colorado River Basin, Wyoming, United States - RVT147D111 (version 2) ... | reverse complement strand
CCAACCTCGGCCTACTGGCTATGACCGAGTCGACGGTGAGCACCACGCTCGGTTTGCGATTCCTCACCGGGATGTTTCTCGCCGGTGTCTACCCGTCGGGGCTGAAGGTGATGGCCGGCTGGTTCAAGAGCGGTCGCGGCATGGCTCTGGGAGTGTTGGTGGGCGCCTTGACCGTCGGGTCGGCATCGCCCCACCTGGTGCGGGGTCTTGGGCTCGAGTGGCAGGGAGTCGTCGTTGCCGCATCGGCGTTCACAATGCTCGCCGCCGGCGTCATGACAAGGGTGGGCGACGGTCCGTACGAGGTTCCCACACAGACATTCCAGTGGCGACACGTCGCCCGTGTCGTGGGCAATCGGGGAGTGCGGCTGGCCACTTACGGCTATCTCGGCCACATGTGGGAGTTGTATGCGATGTGGACCTGGACGGCGACCTTCCTCGCTGCGTCCGCCGAGGCGGCAGGAGTGAGCTATGGCTCGATCCCACTCATCACTTTCGCGGTGATTTCCATCGGTGGCGTGGGCTCATGGCTTGCCGGTCTCGTCGCCGACAGGTTGGGGCGTACTCGGGTGGCAGGTGGTGCGATGGTGGTGTCCGGTGCCTGCGCGGCCACGACAGTCCTCTACTTCGGTGCCACGCCCTGGATCGTGATTCCGGTGATGCTCATCTGGGGATTGACCGTCGTGGCCGACAGCGCCCAGTTCTCCACGATGGTGACCGAGACGGCGGGAGACGAGATCCGTGGCACCGCCCTCACCCTCCAGGTTGCGGTGGGGTTCCTGCTCACGCTGGTCACCATCAGGCTGGTGCCCGAGATCGCCGAGGTCGCCGGCTGGCGCTGGGGGTTCTCCGTGCTGGCAATCGGGCCCGCATTGGGCGTGGTCGCCATGACACGTCTGGCGAAGAGCCCATACGCGGCGCAACTAGCCGGGGGGAGGGGTTGAGTGACGTCCTCCAACATGCCGCCGGCCGAAGTCGAGGTGGATGCAGCCCTGGTCGTCGGGCTACTCGCCGAGCAGTGGCCTGCCTACGACGGTCAGTCGGTCACACCGTGGGCTCAGGGATGGGATAACTTCCTCTTTCGGGTGGGAACGTCACATCTGGTGCGCCTGCCCCGCAGGGAAATAGCGGTCGAATTGGTGGACAACGAGGTCCGCTGGCTCCCCGAGCTGGCAGAGCGACTTCCGCTGCGGGTCCCTGTCCCCCGGTTCGTGGGCGAGCCCGGCAAGGGGTACCCCTGGAGGTGGACCGTGGTCGATTGGTTGGCGGGAGAGTCGGCTGCGAATAGAGAAGATCTGGATCTACCTGTCTGTGCAAGGCAGCTGGCCCGGTTTCTCGCCGTCCTGCACCAGCCGGCACCTCCCGATGCCCCGGTCAACCCGTACCGAGGCATACCGCTCGCCGATCGCGATTTGGTGGTGAGAGATAGGATCAAACGACTCGGAGTCTCTGACGCCGAACTCCTCGCCCCGATCTGGGACAGCGCCCTCACCGCGACCCCGCACCCCGGTCCTCCCATCTGGATGCATGGCGACCTCCACCCACACAACCTGCTGGCCGATGACGGGCTGCTCACGGGGGTGATCGACTTCGGGGACATCAATGCGGCGGATCCAGCCACCGACCTCGCCATCGCCTGGATGTTCCTCCCGATCGAGCAGCACGAGGGATTTGCCGACGCTTACGGAGACTCCGACGAGAACCTCTGGACCCGGGCGAGGGGCTGGGCTTTGCACCTCGGCCTCGTCTACCTGGACTTTTCCGCTGACAATCCGGTCATGGCACAAATCGGCGAGACGACAATCGCCCGGCTCGTCGAGGAGGCGTCTACAGCTCGGGGATGACTCTGCCGTTGCAGTCGATCCCTTCGGCTGGTCGATAGTTGGCCTCGATCGTGTCGACCACGACCCGGCCGTCGGGATAAATGCGCTGACGATCTGTCTCTACGTGGGTGCATAGGCGGCGTTTGGTGATCCGCTGTTCGAGCTCGGTGACCTGGAGGTGAGGGGTCGAGTAGATGGTCACGGTTATCGATCGATCGTCGTAGGTCGGCCAGATGAGGATTGGATAGTCCGTAGTGTTGGTCATCACGAGATCGGGCCCCGGTATCGAGATGGTGGCCTCCCGACCGAACGGGTAGCGGGAGAAGTAGATCGAATGGCTCTGGTATTCGTCGAGGTCGAGCCCCGCCAGGTAAGCGGCATTGAAGATGGTGGTGACGAACTGGCTGACCCCACCACCCACCTCGTCGACCATGTGCCCGCGCCGGATCGCTCCAGCGGGCACGAACCCCTTGTCCCTCGTACGCTCGCCGACGAACTCGTTCAAGGAAAGCGACTCGCCGGGGACGAGGTAGACACCCCGGAGCATGTCGGCCATCGTATGGATATTCACCACCCGGCTCTCACAGCAGGGATGGTTGGTAGTGAACTTCGCCACCTCCTCCCGAACCTGGGAGCCGTCGGCCCACGCCAGAATCGACTCGTCGTCGTCAGGCCTCGGGTCGAGCAGGTAGAAGGCGCTACCTCCGTTGATCATGTCGAGGGCGGCGGCCTCGACCGAGCCGGCGGAGCAGCAGATTGGCGGTGGCTGACCCATCGCCATGGTGCGAACCTCACCATCCTCGACGACGAGGCGCGGCGGGACGAAGTCACCAACTGGCTTGTAGAAGATCTCCTCGATTTCCCGACGGAGAGCCTCTGTGTCGATGGTCACCACGAAGCTGCCGGCCGAGACCTCACTTACCAAGTGTTTGCGGATGGTGGCCGCTGAGACTCGGGCGCTCTGATTCCTGACCACGGTGAGCATGCCCGGAGCCGTCTTTTCGTTCAGCTCATCGACCAGGCTCGCCACTTGTGAGTCATGAACTTTGGGCACGAGGTCGACATGGGCCGCCACGAATCGATGTGGTCCCGTAGCGATGGGAGCGGACTCGAGCTGGTCGACGAGACTCTCGACATCGATGCCGGTGCCGATGTGCCCCGGTACCAGCCTCAGTGTGCCTGCTTCCTCGACGATCGAAGGCTCCACCGGCTCATCGATCACCAGGTCGTCTCTCTCCAGTCTCTCTCGTGCCGTCGCTGCGTCGAAGTGGACCACATCCTCGACTTGGTGGGTTATGAACGGGGTGGTTACCCACGAGGCGAACTCCGAAAGCGGGCTGGGACCGTGTCGGGCAGCGACGAGGCTGGAGAGCGTCTCTTCGTACCCATAGGAGAACCCGAGCTCGGCGGCAGGCAACACCACCTTCGATTCCCCGAGATCGATCGTGAGCGGCGTGGCCAACACCTCGACCTGGCGGGTCTCTACCTGATACGCCACCGTCTCGGGGGCCATCCCGGTCACGTCGAGACCGGCGAACTCGACGTTGGGTGCCACGACGCGACCCTCAGCCGAGACGTGAGACATCCAGCCCGCACCGGCGACTCCCAAGGGGATGAGGATTGCGGGGAGCGCCCAGAAGGGGCTCGTGGTAGGGGCACGGTGCCTGGCCATGTCCGATCACATGGTACGGAGGGGTGTCGATTCCACCTGACTATTTGAGAATGAGGCCTACGGGCTAGCTGGTACAGACCCAAGCGATGGCGAATGTGATCGTCACCGGGTCGACGTTGGAGTCCTCCGAGTTCCATGGCCCGACACGCGTGCGGACCATGAATTGGTGACTACCGACACTGAGCAGAGGTGGCGTGATCGAGTGGGTGAATCCGGTCGCGGTGGGCCCAGTGGTACCGACACTGATCCAAGTGTCTCCCGCAGTTGGGTCGTCGTGGAAGATCTCATAACCCGTACGTTGGGTAGTGGTCGAGTGAGCCCAGGTGATGGCCACCTCCAGGTTGTCCACGCCAACCAGACCGCAGCTCGCAATCACATTGGTGGGTGGAGCGGCGTCGACTGCCGAAAACGAGTTGTCCCCACTCGCCGTGGTCGAGGCAAATGCGGCGCCGACCACCCCGACCGTGCCAACCGCCATGGCAAGCAGGACCACGGCCGCCGACAACCATGGTCGCGTCCGCCACATGAGATAGGCGATCGACGCCAGACCGATGACGGCCACGAGCCAGCCCCAGCCGACGACTCGGACCATGCCGATGAAGGGGACGAGCAGCCTCCCTGTCCCCATCAGGTCGGCGTTGCGCACCAGGGAGGAGTCATCGGCTTGATTGGCGTCTCCTCTTGTCGTCAGCGACCCGTCCGCGTTTGCCCGAATGACGCGGTGCACAACGGGACCATCGCCGAGGTCGAAGGCAACGACCGACCCTTTGCCGGGTTGGCCGTGGTCGGGATCGATGAGGACGACGTCGCCGGTGTCGATCAGAGGGCTCATCGACCCAGAGGTGACCACCATGGGGTCCCAGCCGAAGAGAAGGGTGGGGACCACTGCCCAGGCCAGCATGGAGAGGAGAAGGGCTCCCACCATCCAGATGAGAAAGATGAAGGCCGACTCGACGGCTAGCTCGATGTCCCTTCGGCGGGGGACTGCGTCTACAGCCGTCATGGGCAGTTCCTGATCAGCTCAGGACTGGACCTCCCAAGTGAAGACCAGGCTGGTCACTGAGTCACCCTGGACGGCGTTGTCGGCGTCTGATGGGAGATCGACGGTGAGCCGGAAGGTCCTCGTCTCGGGAGTGCCCACCGGATTCCAGGCCACAACACCGCTGGTGTAGTTGCTGTGTGCGGCATGGAATGCGGCGAGGGTGTTGGTGGTGAAGATCGTGCTGGCGAAGCTGAAGTTGGTGCAGTCGTTGAGGGTGGTCGAACCCGTTCCGATGTCGACCGTGATGTCGAGCTCGGCGGCAAGTGATCCAGAGTCGGTGAGCCCGCCGGAGTAGAGCCTCACCTCACCCGCATCAGGGATCGTTCCTTGATAACTGACCTCGATGCATCGGACGACGGCCGGGTCATCGGGAGCCATGTTGGCCACGGTGAACATTGCCAGGCCGGTGTCGTCATCGGTGAGGGTCACGGTGCCTGCTTCGAACGAGTTGGCAGAGTTGGACGTCTGTGCCGAGAAGGCGGCTCGTGACGCGGTGAGGACGATCGCACCACTGAGGAGGACACCGAGGATGATGGCGATGAGCATGAGACTGCGTCTGCGGTCGTGATAAGGGTCGATCGCGTCCGGGACTGAGTGACGTCCTGGCATGACATGATTATCGACATCTGGATAAAGCGCTTGAGAGAGACACTGGTTCGCCCTCATCGCATATGACCCTTGACGCGTTTCGCGCTTCTGCGATAGAGTGGGGCCGAGCCCAAGATGCTCCGAACCGCTCCTCGTGGCGAACCCAGGAGGGGCTGTTCAACAACAGAAAATCCTTTTGGGGACATGCTGGCGCGTGTGCTAACATGTCCTTTCTTGCGTCACACCCCCACCAACTCTTCTTTCAAGGAGGCTGTCCTTGGCTTCGCGCGTGGCTGAGCGTTTCTCTTTCGGGAAAATCCCCGAAGTTCTACCCCTTCCCAATCTGTTGGCCGTCCAGCATGAATCATTCCAGTGGTTCCTCGACGAAGGTCTCCGCGAGATCTTCGAAGAGATAAGCCCGATCGAAGATTTCACGGGCTCGCTGGCACTCGAGCTCACCGACCATCGTTTCGGAGAGCCACAGATGACCCTCGACGAGGCTCAGGAACGTGACTCGAACTACGCGCAGCCTCTGTTCGTGACTGCTCGCTTCATGAACCGTGGCACCGGTGAGATCAAGGAGCAGCAGGTCTTCCTCGGCGACTTCCCCATCATGACCGAAAAGGGTGTATTCGTCATCAACGGCACCGAGCGGGTCATTGTTTCCCAGCTCGTGCGCTCTCCGGGCATCTACTTCGACGTCGCCAAGGACAAGACGTCCGACAAGATGATCTACTCCGGGAAGATCATCCCGGGTCGTGGCGCATGGCTCGAGTTCGACACAGACAAGAAGGACACCATCGGTGTACGCGTCGACCGCAAGCGCCGCCAGTACGTGTCGGCGTTTCTCAAGGCTCTCGGCATTGCCGAGACCGACGAGGAGATCCTCGAGATGTTCGGCCACTCCGAGTCGATCAGGAACACGATCGAGAAAGACACCAACGCCGACAAGGAAGAGGCTCTCCTCGACCTGTACCGCAAGCTTCGCCCTGGCGAGCCAACCACTGTCGAGTCGGCGCGCGGTCTCATCCAGACTCTCTTCCGCAACCCGAAGCGATATGACCTCACCCGTGTGGGTCGCTACAAGATTGCTCAGAAGTTCGGTGAGAAGGCGCCGAAGGACTATCGGGCGGAGGGGCTGCAGATGTTGCGTGACGAGGACATCGTCGACGCCATCAAGTACATAGTCGCGCTGCACGCCGGCGAGACCTCGATGAAGACCCATCTCGACAACGACGTGAGCATCGCCACCGACGACATCGATCACTTCGGAAATCGTCGCATACGCACGGTCGGCGAGTTGGTCCAAAACCAAGTGCGCGTCGGCCTCACCCGTTTGGAGAGAGTGGTCCGCGAGCGCATGACGACGCAGGACCCCGATGCGATCACCCCGCAGTCGCTCATCAACATCCGACCGGTGACCGCGGCGATAAAGGAGTTCTTCGGGACCAGCCAACTGAGCCAGTTCATGGATCAGCCCAACCCGCTGGCCGGTCTCACTCACCGCCGCCGTCTCAACGCACTCGGGCCCGGTGGTCTGAGCCGTGAGCGTGCCGGGTTCGAGGTTCGCGACGTCCACCCCTCCCACTACGGGCGCATGTGTCCCATCGAGACGCCGGAAGGACCGAACATCGGTCTGATCGGCTCCCTGGCATGCTACGCCCGAGTCAACGACTTCGGATTCATCGAGACGCCATATCGCAAGGTCGAGGACGGGGTGGTCACCGCGAAGGTCGACTACCTCACCGCCACCGAGGAAGAGCGGTTCGTCATCGCGCAGGCAAACGCACCCCTCAAGGAGGATGGCGCTTTCGCCAACAAGAGGGTTCTGGTGCGACGCGCCGGCGGAGAGGTCGAGTACATCGACGGGAAGAGCGTCGACTACATGGATGTCTCGCCGAAGCAGATCGTCTCGGTGTCCACTTCGTTGATCCCCTTCCTCGAGCACGACGACGCCAACCGCGCCCTCATGGGCTCGAACATGCAACGCCAGGCGGTGCCGCTGCTCACCTCCGAGTCGCCATTGGTCGGAACCGGTGTGGAGGCTCGCGCCGCCGCCGACTCAGGTGACATGGTCACTTCGCCGATAGTCGGCGAGGTAGTGGAGGTCACCGGTGATGAGATCGTCGTGAAGGAGAAGGACACCAACAAGAAGCACACCTTCCCGCTGGACAAGTTCAAGCGATCCAACCAGGGAACCTGTATGAACCAAAAGCCCCTCGTCAGGGAGGGTGACAAGGTCCAGGTTGGTGACGTCCTCGCCGACGGCCCCTCGACCGAGGCCGGAGAGCTGGCACTCGGTCGCAACCTGCTCGTGGCGTTCATGCCCTGGCAAGGCCACAACTTCGAGGACGCGATCATCATCAGCGCGCGTCTGGTGAAAGACGATGTGCTCACCTCGATCCACATCGAAGAGCACGAGATCGACGCCCGTGACACCAAGCTCGGCGCGGAGGAGATCACCAGGGACATCCCCAACGTCCCCGAGGAGGTTCTCGCCAACTTGGACGACGAAGGCATCATCCGGGTCGGTGCCGAGGTCGGCCCCGGCGACTACCTGGTCGGAAAGGTCACGCCCAAGGGCGAGACGGAGTTGACCCCGGAAGAGCGCCTGCTGCGCGCCATCTTCGGGGAGAAAGCACGCGAGGTTCGTGACACCTCGCTGAAGGTCCCGCACGGCGAGGCCGGCAAGGTCATCGCAGTGAAGGTGTTCAAACGAGAAGAAGGCTTCGATCTCTCGCCGGGGGTGAACGAGTTGGTCCGCATCTATGTGGCCACCTCCCGCAAGATCTCAGAGGGTGACAAGCTGGCCGGCCGCCATGGCAACAAGGGAGTCATCTCCAAGGTCCTCCCCGAGGAGGAGATGCCATTCCTGGCCGATGGCACCCCGGTCGACATCATCCTGTCACCGCTGGGCGTTCCCTCCCGGATGAACCTTGGTCAAGTATTGGAGACCCATCTCGGCTGGGCTGCCGCTCAGGGATGGGAGAAGTTCACTGGCCCTTCACCTGCCGCCGTCGGCACCAAGCCATGGACGAAGACCGCCACACCGGTCTTCGATGGCGCCCGCGAGGACGAGATCATGCAGGTCATCAAGAGCGCTCATCCCAACCGGGACGGAGATCGTCTCGTGCAAGAGGATGGCAAGGCCATTCTCTACGACGGCCGGACTGGGGAGCCGTTCGATACTCCGGTGACGGTGGGCTACATCTACATGCTGAAGCTGGTCCACCTGGTCGACGAGAAGATCCATGCCCGGTCGACCGGCCCCTACAGCATGATCACCCAGCAGCCTCTGGGTGGCAAGGCGCAGTTCGGGGGCCAGCGCTTCGGCGAGATGGAGGTATGGGCCCTCGAGGCATATGGAGCTGCCTACGCCCTCCAAGAGCTCCTGACTATCAAGTCCGACGATGTCCAGGGCCGTGTCAAGGTCTACGAGGCGATCGTCAAGGGTGACAACATCCCCGAGCCGGGAATCCCCGAGTCGTTCAGAGTGCTGGTGAAAGAGATGCAGTCTCTCGGGCTCAATGTCGAGATGCTCTCCGCAGGTGAGGAAGTGGAGTTGCGCGAGCTCGAGGAGGACACCTACCGCTCGGTGGAGACCCTAGGCATCGATCTCAGCCGTCCCGAACGCCCCGACAGTGAGTAGTCCCAATACCCAATACCTCATACCCGATACCGCGAGCGAAGCGAGCTAATGCCTGCCCAGATATTCGATGAACTGAGAATCGGCCTCGCCTCCAACGATCAGGTGCGCGCCTGGTCCTATGGAGAGGTGAAGAAGCCGGAGACGATCAACTACAGGACCCTGCGCCCCGAGAAAGAGGGTCTGTTCGACGAGCGCATTTTCGGCCCCCAGCGCGACTGGGAGTGCTACTGCGGCAAGTACAAGAGGATCCGCTACAAGGGGATCATCTGTGAGCGCTGCGGTGTCGAAGTCACCCGTTCCAAGGTCCGCCGCGAACGTATGGGTCATATCGAGCTAGCAGCCCCGGTCACCCATATTTGGTTCTTCAAGGGTGTTCCCAGCCGTCTCGGCTATCTGCTGGACATGTCTCCCAAGGAGCTGGAGAAGGTCATCTACTTCGCCAGCTACATCGTTACGTCCGTAGACGATGAGCGCCGCCAGAAGGATCTGCCGGAGCTCGAGGCAGCGATGGGCGACGAGATCGAGGTGGTCAAGAGCGAGTTCGCCGAGTGGCACGAGGTCCGTCTCGAGGCACTCGAGGATGAGCTGGAGCGCATGGAGGAAGGTGGGGCCAAGACCCAGGAGATCAACGCCCGCCGCAAGGAGGTCGAGAAGGAGATCAAGGAGCGCAACGAGCGCACCGAACGAGAGATCGAGCTCATCGAAGAGGCCTTCAGCACCTTTCAAAAGATGGGCCCCAAGCAGCTCATCGAGTCCGAGCAGCTGTGGCGTGAGATCTACTTCCGGTATGCCGACTACTTCGAGGGCGGAATGGGCGCCGAGGCGGTCAAGACACTGTTGACGAGTCTCGACCTCGACGCGGAGATGGAGCGCCTCGACGAGAATCTCAACGGAACGTCGCAACAGCGTCGTCAGCGCGCCACCCAGCGGATGAAGGTCGTGAAGCCTTTCTGGGAGGGCAGCAACCGGCCCGAGGACATGATCCTCGAGACCGTCCCGGTGATCCCACCGGACTTGCGTCCCATGGTCCAGCTCGACGGTGGGCGTTTCGCCACTTCCGACCTGAATGACCTCTATCGCCGTGTGATCAACAGGAACAACCGGCTCAAGAGGTTGCTCGACCTCGGAGCACCCGAGATCATCGTCAATAACGAGAAGCGCATGCTCCAGGAGGCCGTCGACGCGCTGTTCGACAACGGCCGACGCGGCCGTGCGGTGACCGGGCCCGGCAACCGCGCCCTCAAGTCGCTATCGGACATGCTCAAAGGCAAGCAGGGCCGTTTCCGCCAGAACCTCTTGGGCAAGCGTGTCGACTACTCGGGGCGCTCGGTCATCGTGGTGGGGCCGCAGCTCAAGCTGCATCAATGCGGTCTGCCCAAGATCATGGCGCTGGAGCTGTTCAAGCCGTTCGTGATGAAACGTCTGGTCGATCTCGACCTGGCCCAGAACATCAAGGCGGCAAAGCGGATGGTCGAGCGTCAGCGCCCACAGGTGTGGGACGTGCTCTCCGATGTCATACAGGAGCACCCGGTGCTCCTCAACCGCGCACCGACGCTGCACCGGCTGGGCATCCAGGCATTCGAGCCCGTGCTGGTCGAGGGCAAGGCGATCCAGATCCACCCGTTGGTCTGTGAAGCGTTCAACGCCGACTTCGACGGTGACCAGATGGCAGTCCACCTGCCGCTGTCCGCCGAGGCACAGGCCGAGGCCCGCGTGCTGATGCTGTCGTCGAACAACGTGCTCTCACCGGCATCTGGACGCCCGATCGTCACTCCTTCTCAAGACATGGTGATCGGTGTGTTCTACCTCTCTGAGCTCGTCGAAGACGGTGTCGGGGCCAGTCGCAGGTTCACCAACATCGATGAGGCCTTGATGGCCTACGAGATCGGGGAGCTCTCGCTGCACGCCCCCATCAGGGTGCGTCTCGGCGAGTTGGCAGGCGATCCCGACGTCCATGCCGACCTCAGGCAGACACTCGGCAAGCTGTCCCAGGACGAGCCGGCCGACAGCGTCGGCCTGACAGAAACCACTTTGGGTCGTCTCATCCTCAACTCGGTCTTCCCCGTCGACTTCCCCTACATCAACTCGGTGGTGATCAAGAGCGACATCAAGCTCCTGATAGAGACCATCATCGAGCGCTATCCCCGTTCCGCCGTGGCCGACACCCTCGACGGCATCAAGGACCTCGGGTTCCAGTTCGCCACCAAGGCAGGTGTCACCATCGGTCTCGATGACGTGCGCACCCCGGAGAACAAGGCGGAGATCCTCTCCGAGTATGAGGAGCGCGCCGACAAGGTGCAGAACCTGTTTGCCAAGGGTGTGGTCACCGATGACGAGCGTCGTCAAGAGCTGATCGAGATCTGGACCGAGGCCACCGAGAAGGTGACAGACGCGATGAAGGCGAGCCTCAAGAACGAGCAGTTCAACGCCCTGGACATGATGGTTGGCTCGGGCGCCCGCGGGAACATGATGCAGCTGCGTCAGATCGCCGGGATGCGCGGTCTGGTTGCCAACCCCAAGGGTGACATCATCCCCCGCCCGATCATCTCGAACTTCCGCGAAGGTCTCTCGGTGCTCGAGTACTTCATCTCCACCCACGGTGCTCGCAAGGGTCTGGCCGACACTGCACTTCGGACGGCCGACTCCGGCTATCTCACCCGACGTCTCGTCGACGTCTCCCAGGAGGTGATCATCACCGAGACGGACTGTGAGACCGACCGCGGCATCGTCATCCGGGTCATCGACGAGCGTGGCAACAAGATCCGCAATCTGCGCTCCCGCGTGTTTGGGCGAGTCCTGGCAGACGATGTCAAAGAAGGCCGTTCCCTGGTCGCCACAGAAGACGACAACAAGCTGCGCGCGGGTGTCGTCATCGGCACCAAGGAGCTCCATGCCATCGAGGGCGCCGACATCGAGTCGGTGCGGGTGCGCTCACCGCTCACATGTGACACCCGTGGCGGGGTGTGCCAGGCCTGCTACGGCCTGTCTCTGGCAACGGGGCGCATGGTGGAGGCGGCCGAGGCCGTCGGCATCATGGCCGCCCAGTCGATCGGTGAGCCCGGCACACAGCTGACCATGCGCACCTTCCACACCGGTGGTGTGGCTGGTGAGGACATCACCCATGGCCTGCCCCGCGTGGTCGAGCTGTTCGAGGCCCGAGCACCCAAAGGTAAGGCAGTCCTCTCCGAGATGGCCGGGACGGTCAAGCTGTTGGACGACGAAGAGGGGCGACGCATCGCCGTCACGAAGGGTGACGAATCCGTGGAGTACCCCATCTCCAGGTTCGCCAAGCTGCGCTTTCAGGACGGAGCCGAAGTCGACGCCG
>Ga0302046_10004725_pt1 | contig 12096 bp, 8 predicted proteins | sample RVTome_11_FD_200261 | JGI IMG/M metagenome (GOLD analysis project Ga0302046, IMG submission 200261) | Soil microbial communities from uranium-contaminated site in the Upper Colorado River Basin, Wyoming, United States - RVT147D111 (version 2) ... | reverse complement strand
TATCGCCTGATGGTGAGGTTCTGATGGCTGTGAAACGGATCGCCCCGTGCGCCGGCATGCTGCTTCTCGTCGTTCTGGGCGGCGCCCCGCCCGTCGCCGCCGCCCGCCCGGCGCAGGTGCCGGAGGGCGATCGTCCGCTCGATGCGCAGACCTACGTCGACGCCATGCAGGCGATCCGCGACGGCGAGCGCCGGCAGGCGGGGCGGCTGTTGCAGCAGCTGCTGCAGGACTTCCCCGACAGCTCCTACGCGCCGCGGGCCGGACTGCAGCTGGCGGCGCTCTATTACCCGGTGAGCAACTGGGAGCAGATCGGCTCGGCCGCCCCCGAGGCGATCGACAGCGCCGAGAAGATCCTCAAGCTGGTGGCGAAGCGTTACGGCGCGTCGCTGGAGGCGGCCGCGGCTCTGGTCCGCCTCGGCTACCTGGCGATGGAGCCGGCGAATCCGCACGTCGACCTCGAGCGCGCCTGCGCCCGCTTCGACGAGGCGCTGCGGCTCTACCCCGACAGCCGCTCGGCCGACGAGGCCTACTTCGGGGCGGGGATGTGCGAAACGCTGCGCCACCGGCCGGCCCACGCCGCTGCCCTGTTCGGGCACCTGTTGCGCGAGCACCCCGCCAGCTCCCTGGCGCCGGCCGCGCTCTACCGCCACGGCCTTTCTCTGTCGCACCTCGACGAGCCGGACGAAGCGATCCTCGCCCTGCAGGAGGTGCGCACCCGCTTCCCCGAGTCGAGGTTCGCCGCCGACGCGCTGGACCGCATCACGCTGATCCACCGGCTGCAGTTGCCGCGCTTCGGGGTCGCCCGGGTAGCGGACGCCGGCGCCTCGCGCAGCATCGCCGCAACGCGGCCCTACCGCCTCGATGCCGGTTACGGCGCGATGCCGGGCGGGCAGGCGCAGGATGTCGCGATCAGGGACGTCAGCGATCTCGACATCGATCCGCAGGGCCTGGCCCTGGTCGCCTCGCCGAAGAGCGCGGCGGTATTCCGCCTCGACCCGCGCGGCGGCGTGCAGGAGCGGATCGGCCACCCGCGCCCCGACTTCGTCACCGCCGGCATCGGACTGGCGGTCTACATCTCGGGGAGCGATCAGATCGCCGTTAACTTCCGCAACTGGAGCGGCGCCGAGCTGCTGGGAGCGGACGGCCGCCCGTTGCGCGACTACGGCCCGATCGCCATCGATACCTCGGGCCGGATCCACCTGCTCGACCGGCGCCAGCAGGTGGTCAATGTGTTCGACCGCCGGCGCCGCCTGGTCGGCACCGTCAAGCCGGAGTCCGGCAGGAACGGCCGCTTCGTCGATCTGGCGACCGGCGGGGACGGCGGTGTCTACGCCCTCGATGACCGCGCCCGCTCGGTGACGGAGATCCGCGAGGGGGAAGCGGTCCGCACCATCGACCTCGGCGCCCTCGGCATGGCGGAGCCGGCCGCCCTGGCGGTCGACGGGCTGGGCAACCTGTACCTGCTCGACGCGAAGAACGGCGCGGTGTCGGTCAGCGATCCGGAGGGCCGCCGGATCAACGAGATCCGCCCCGGACGCGATCTGCAGTCGCAGATCGGCGATCCGGCCAGCCTGGCCGTCGACGCGTCGGGCCGGGTCTACCTGGCCGGCCGCAGGGACGGCCGCATCGTGAGGTTCCAGTGATGGGCCGCGCGTGGTGGCCCGTCCTGCTTCTGGCCGCCGTCCTGGTGCCGCTTGCCGGGTTGCCCGTCGCGGCACAGGAGGAGGAAGATCTCGTCGATCCGCTGCTGGAGATTCGCGACTCGCTCGATCGGGCGAGGATGCTCAGCGACGAGCTCGATTTCCCGGGGGTGGTGGTCGAGCTGGCGGGGGTGATCGGATCGCGTGAGGGGATGCCGGCGTCGCAGCTCAGCCTGGAAGAGCTGCGCGTCGTCAGCGCCGCCTACGAGCTGCGCGCCCGCGCCTACTTCAACATGGGCGACATGAAGAAAGCCGAAGCCGACTTCCAGTCGCTGCTGGCGCTGGCGCCGTCGTACCTGATCGACCGTCAGATCCTGTCGCCCAAGGTGGTCGACCTGTTCGACCGGGTGCGCGGCGGGATGGTCGGCATCCTGAAGCTGCAGGTCGAGCCGCAGGGCGCGCGGGTGCTGATCGACGACGTGCCGGTCGATCCGGAGCTCCTCGCCGACCTGGCGTTGCTGGCCGGCCGGCACGAGCTGCGGGTGGAAGAGAAGGGCTACGACCCGCACGCCGAGATGATCACGACCCGGGTCGGCACCGAGCTGCGCATCAACATCCGCCTGCGGCCGAACCGGCGCGCGGTCGAGTTCATCACGGTGCCGGCGGGGACCACGGTGCTGCTCAACGGCGAGCGGATCGGCACGACCCGCGGCCCGGCCACCCCCGACGTGGTGGCGCTGGCCGAGCGCTTCGAGTTCGATCCGGCCCAGGCGTCGGCGCCGCTGCGGGTGCCGGATATTCCGGAGGGGGAGCATGTCGTCACCTTCCAGCGCGACTGCTACCGCAGCCGCAGTCTGAAGATCAGGATCGCGCTCGACCTCGAACAGAATGCGCCGCTGCGGGTCGCGCCGGTGATCCTGCAGGAAGCGCCGACCGAGCTGCGGGTCACCTCGGTGCCCGACGGGGCCGAGGTGTTCATCGACGGCAACAAGGCGGGGACGACCCCGGTCAAGGTCGGCGGGCTGTGCGGCGGCGACCGCCAGATCGACATCGTCAAGCGGGGCGTGGGACGCTGGAGCGAGCGGGTCCGGCTGGCGCTGAGCGAGGTCAACGCGCTCGATGTCCGGCTGCGGCCGACCCTGATGTACGCCGGCACCTTCCGCATGGACGAATGGGGGCGGGTGATCTGGAGCGACGAGGACGGCCTGCTGCTCGAGGCGCTCGGCAGGGGGCTCAAGACGCTCAACCTGGTGCGCGACGACGAGGTGCTGCAGCCGTTCCGCGAGGCGATCATCCAGTGGATGATCGCCGACCCGGTCGCGGCCCGCGCCGGCACCCTGGTGCCGCCCGATCTGCTCGACCGGGCCGACAGCAGCGCCGGGGCCGACCTGGTGCTGGCGGGGCTGGCCTATGAAGGGGATCGGTCCCCCGAGACCACCCTCGCTCTCTACTCGACGCTCCATGCGCTGCCCGACACCGTGCGCCTGCAGCTCGGCGACGGCGAAGCGATCGCCGCCCTGCTGCGGCGGCTCGACCAGGCGCCGCGCCCGACCGAGCCCTGGTGGGGGATGGGGCTCGCCGACACCCTGCTGCCGATCGAGGAGCCGGGCGGCCGGATCGAGAACGGCGCATGGCCGGTGGTCGTGCGCGTGCTGCCGGGCAGCCCGGCCGCCAAGGCCGGGATGCAGGTCGGGGACCGGGTGCGGGCGGTGGAGAGCAAGGAAGTGAGCGGCGCCGGAGGGGTGCAGCAGGCGGTCGCCGCGGGCGCTTTGCGCGGCGGCGGGTCGACCTCGCCGGTGGTCCTGGCGGTGCACGGCGCCGGGGGGCAGCGCACGGTGCGCCTCGCCCCGGGCGAGTCGCCGGTTCTCATCCCGCTGTCCGATCCGGATCTTCTCTATAACCGCGCCCTGGCGGAGTACCGGCTGCGCAGCCGCGCCGCGTCGGACGAGACCGAGCGCGGCGTCGCCTTCCTCAACATGGGGATCGCCCTGATGCACTTCCGCGCCTACGACAAAGCGATAACGCAGGGGTTCGTGCGGGCCGATCTCGCCGACGGCAGCGGCATCTCGCGCGGCACCGTCGCCTACTACACCGGCTTGTGTAATCTGCGGCGCGGCGATCCGGGCGCCGCCCGCGCCGCCCTGAAGGACGCCGCCCGCTCCACCGCCAGCACCCTCGACTCGTGCGACGGCCCGAGCGCTGCCGCCGCCGCCCGCAGATTGCTAAAGTCAATGGAATAGGTTGCTTAGCCGCAGTTGACCCGGGCGTTGCCAGACTCTAGGTTGAATAGTCATGAGCATCGCGGCGGTCAAGGGAGCGCAACCGGCCACCCCGGCCCACGAAGGCCTGGTCGAGGCGACGACCGTGCCGCAGCTGTTCCACATCTTGTGGCAGCGGCGGGCGACCGGCGTTCTGACCCTCTCCGACCGCGACATCAGCCGCTCGGCCGTGATCGAGCAGGGAAGGGTGCAATTCGCCTCCTCGACCGATCGGGACGACCGCTTCAACCATGTCCTGCTGCTGGCCGGGGTGATCTCCCTGAACGACTTGATGCGGGTGCTGGAGGCGGCGCTCGCCTCCAGAGACCGCCTCGGCGAGGTGATGGTGCGCTGGAACCTGATCTCCGCCGCCGACGTGGAGAAATGGGTCAAGGTGCAGGTGCGCCGCATCCTGATCCAGATGTTCGACACCACCGTGGGGAGATTCAGCTTCGAGGAGCGCCCGGTCGAGATCGACGCCTATGCGCTCAACCTCAACGGCGACGCGATGGTCCTGGAGGGGGTGCGCAAGGTCCGTTCCTGGGCGCGCGTCTACAAGGAGGTCGGCGGGCTCAACACCGAGTATCTGACGACCCGGGAGATGCCGGCGATCACGGCGGGACTGCCGCTCGCGCCGGAAGAGTGGCAGCTCCTGCACCTGTGCTCGGAATCGACCTCGTTGGGCGAGATGTGCGAGGCGTCGTCCCTCCTCGACCTGCAGGTCTGCAAGACCGTCTGGGCGTTCCTGATCGTCGGCGCCTTGATGAAGGCGTAGGGTTCGATTAGGGCCTTTACCCTATTGACCCCCCCTCCCCCGTCGACTGTATGCTGCCGCGGGTGGTTTTGTGGTTTGCCGGGGTATTTCTCCAGGGAGGACTCCTCTGATGGCTCAGACCCTCTTCGGCCGTGTCCGGTCCGGTATCGCGGTCCTCGTCGTGCTCGCGGTCGCTTTCGGGCCGGCCATGTCGACCTCGATCATCGCCCAGAACACGGGAGCGGTCCGGGGCTTTCTCCTGCAGAACGACGAGGCCACCCGCATCGCCGGCGCCCAGGTCACGGTCATCGACGTGCGCAGCGGCGACCGCTTCACCAGCAATTTGACCGGTGACAACGGCGCCTACGAGATCACCGGGCTGCCGCCCGGCACCTACGATCTCGGCATCGAGGTCGCCGGCGCCGTCTATGTCACCGACAGCCTGGTCGAAGTGGGCGAGGGGCAGACGGTGACCCTCTCCTTCACGCTGCAGCCGAAAGAGCCGAACCGGAAGCTGGCCGGGTCCGCCACCACCCCGCAGGGAACCGCCGCCGCGTTGACCTTCGACAGCTCCGCCGCGGGCGCATCCGCTTCGTCGGCCGCGGGCGCCGCCGCCTCCGGCGGCGTCACCCCGTGGTACCAGACCTGGTGGGCGTACACGATCTACGGGGTGGGCGGCGCCGGGCTCCTGTGGTGGGCGTTCGACGACGATGACGACGATCCGAACAGGAGCGCGTCGCAGCCGTAGCCTCGATTAACACGCATCCCTGATCCCATCCAGCCGCAGCCGGGAGCCAGGAGGGGCAGCTCGACGCCGTCCTGGTAAGGGGCAGTGGTGTGATCCGGCGGCTTTCCATCGCGACAGTCATTGCGAGCCTGTCTATGGCACTCGGGCCGAGCCTTCTCGGTGACGACGAGCCCCCGGTCGATCGCGACCTCTCCACCAAAGAGCTGAAACGAGCCGGGCCGTTTCTCCTGCAGCCGGTGTTTGTTCTCAAGGACGTCGGCTACGACGACAACGTGCGCTTCGACACCGCGAATCCCGAAGGGTCGACCACGGCGACCGCCGGCATGGGCCTGAACTCCCTGCTTCTGACCGGCGACCGGGGCGGCCTCCGCATGTACCAGGAGGTCGACTACACCGCCTTCGGCAGCGAGAACGAGCTGAACTACTGGAATTTCCTCTCCCGGGCGCGCGGCATCTTCCTGATGAGGAAGGCTCTTCTGTCGCTGGAGAACGACTACTCCTACACGCGGCAGCGGCCGAACACCGAGATCGACCAGCGGGTCCGCCTGCGGGACAACGTCATCGTGACTTCGGCGAAGTCGCTGTCGAAGGGCCGCCTCGGGGGAAGTGCCTACCTGAAATACGAGACGCTCGACTACGGCTCCGACGAGCTCGATTTCAATATCCCCCAGAACCGCCTCAACCGGACCGAGAAATCGGTCGGCGTCGCGGCCGAGCTGCGGGTGCTGCCGAAGACGAAGCTGATCGCCGAGGGGATCATCGGCGACATCGACTTCGACGATGACAGCGAGGGCCGGGACAGCGACGTCGACACGCTGCTGTTCGGGATGGAGTTCGACCCGTCGGCCACTCTGCAGGGGCGTTTCCTGATCGGATCGACCGAGCTCGTCGCCCCCGCCCGGCCGCAGAACAACATCCGCGAGCCGGTCGGCGAGGCCGAGCTGTCGACCCGCCTCGGATCGCGCTCCCGGGGCCGCGGCACCTTCGAGCGCAACCTGGTGTTTTCGATTTTCCAGGAAAACCTTTACTATATCGGCACCTACTGGACCGCCGCGTACGAGTATTTCTTCTCGCGCCGGATCAGCGGGGAGCTGATGTACGGCGAGGGGACGAGCGAGTATCCTCTCGAGGCGACCCGGGGCGGCCCCGACCCATTCCAGGGGCTGCGCACGGATGATTTCACCCGGTATCAGGTCGCGCTGCGCTATCGCGTGAGCGACCTCGCGGCGTTCGAGGTGAAGTGGTTCCATCTGGAACGGGATTCGAACGATGATTTCTGGGACCGATCGCGCAATTTCTACGGCTTCGAATATGTCTACGAGTTCTAGAACAAGCGGGCCGGGGGCGGTGATGCTGTGGCTGCCGCTGTGCGTCTTGCTGGCCGGCACGGCCGCGGCCGCCCCGGGATCCGACCAGTCCGAGGGAGCGCCGGTCGCCGCCGTTCACCTCGTGGGGGCGGAGGATCTGATCGAGATCAGCGTGTTCGAGATCCCCGACCTGAACCGCACCGTGCGCGTGAGCAGCCAGGGGACCATCTCGCTGCCGCTGCTGGGGGAGATACGGGTCGAGGGGCTGACACCGATGCAGGTCGAGAGCCGCCTGCGCGACGAGCTGGGACGCCGCTATCTGCAGGATCCGCAGGTTTCAGTGTTCGTGAAGGAGCACGGCAGCAGCAAGGTGTCGGTGCTCGGCGCCGTCGGCAAGCCGGGGGTCTACGAGATGACCGGACCGCGCACGCTGCTGCAGATCCTCTCGCAGGCGGGCGGGCTGAGGGACGACGCGGCGGCCGAGCTGTTCCTGATCCGCGGCGCCAACAACGGCAAGAGCGAGCGGGTCGCGATCCCGGTGCAGGATCTGATGGCGCATCACGACCCGGCCCTGAACGTCCCGATCCGATCGGGCGATATCATCTCCGTGCCAATCGAGCAGGAGATCTACATCTACGTCGACGGCGCGGTGAGGAATCCCGGCCGCGTCGATCATCCGGCCAGCCGCAGCATCACCCTGCTGCAGGCGATCGCCAAGGCAGGCGGCACGACCGACCGGGCGAACCTCAAGGAGATCCAGGTCCTGCGCAAGGGGGAGGACGGCGTCCAAACGTTAGTGCAGGTCAATCTGAAACGGATCCGCAAGGGGAAGGACCTCGACCCGCTGCTGCGGGACGGCGACATCGTCGTCGTGCAGGAGACGTTCTTCTGATATGGAGATCGCGTGAGCGAACCGCAGGAACGGCAGCTCCATCTGATCGATTACTGGCACGTCCTCGTCAAGCGGCGCTGGGTGGTCTTCACGGCGCTGACGGTCGTCGTCACCACGGTGGCCCTCGGCTCGCTGATGCAGGTGCCGATCTACACCGCCAGGACGCGCCTGCAGATCGAGCAGGCGACTCCGAACGTGCAGCCGTTTCAGGAGGTTCTGTCGACAGTCTCCAATAACTGGCGGGATGATTTCTATGAGACCCAGTACAGCCTGATCCAGAGCCGCAGCGTGGCGCGTGACGTCATCGCGTCGCTCGATCTGGCCCGCCATGCGGAGTTCGACTTCGAAGCCCCCGAAGAAGGAAGGCCCGGCCTGACGCCGGAAGAGATCCTCGAGGCGAGGCGCATCCGCATTCTCCTGGGCCGGTTGACGGTCGAGCCGGTGCGCAACAGCCGCCTGGTCGATGTCTCCTACTCGTCCGCCGATCCCGCCCTGGCGGCTGAGGTCGCCAACCGGGTCGCCGAGACCTACATCGCGTTTAACTCCGAGTTCCGCTTCAACACCAGCACGCGCGCCACGACCTCGCTCTCTCACCAGATCGCCAACCTGCAGGAGCAGATCGACAAACGCGAGAAGGACCTGCAGGCCTATGCCAAGGAGCACGGCATCATCGCCCTCAGCGAGAAGCAGGACATCTCGCTCAAGAATCTCAACGATCTCAACGACTCATACTCGCGCGCCCGCGCCGTGCGGATCGAGAAAGAGGCCCGCTATGCCGCCCTGCGGGACTCCGGCCCCGGCGATCTCACCGAGGTCCTGCAGAGCCAGACCATCAAGGAGCTGGCGACCAACCTGGCCGATCTGACCGGACGTCGCGCCCAACTCTCGCAGAAATACAAGCCCGACTGGCCGGAGATGGTCCGGCTCGATCACGAGATCGAGGAGGCTCGGGAGCGCCTCGACGCGGAGCGCCGTACCGTGTACGACCAGGTCCTCGGCGCCGCCGAGAGCGCCTACCGCGCGGCGCGCAACGAGGAAGCGAAGCTCAAGCAGGCCCTCGACGAGCAGACCCGGCAGGTGCAGGATCTCAGCGTCAAGGAGATCGGGTACACCAATCTGAAGGCGGAGATCTCCAACAAGCGGCAGACCCTCGACGCGCTGCTGAAGCGGCAGGCCGAGACCGGCAGCGCGGCGGGCCTCAGCGATATCGCGGCGGGAAACCTGAGGATCATCGATCCTGCCGAGGTGCCGGCATCCGCCAGCTCACCCAGGACCCTGCGCAACGTCTTCCTTGCCGGTGTGACGGGACTGTTCCTGGGCCTTGGCCTGGCGTTCTTCATCGACTACATGGACCGCAGCGTCAAGAGCACGGAGGAGATGCACCAGGCGTCCGGGGTTCCGTCGATCGGGCTCATCCCCGCATACCGCGCCTCCCGAGGAAGGCTCAGGGTGATCCGCGGCGCAATGGCAGGCGGAGCGGCCGCGTCGGGAATCGAGCTGATCGCACACGAGAAGCCCCAGTCGGTCATCTCGGAAGCGTTTCGTGAGGTCCGCACTGCGTTGCTGGTGTCGAAGGCCGGCGGCCCCCCGCGCAGGATCCTGGTGACCAGTGCCCATCCCGGCGAGGGGAAGACGTCGGTCACGGTCAACCTCGCGATCACCCTCGCCCAGATCGGCCATCGCGTGCTGCTGGTCGATGCTGACCTCAGAAAGCCCCGCCTGCACAGCATTTTCTCGTGCCCCAACGATCGGGGATTGTCCAACTACCTGGCCGATGCGGGGACCCCGTGGCCCGAGCCGCTCGCGACCCATATCGAGAACCTCTTCCTGATCACCAGCGGTCCGTTGCCGCCGAACCCCGCCGATCTGCTCGATTCCGAGCGGTTCATGTCTGTGCAGAGAGAGATGGAAGCGCAGGGATTCGATCAGGTCATTTACGACTCTCCGCCGGTCCTCGCCGTCGCCGATCCATCGATCATCGCGGGTCGGACCGACGCCGTCGTGATCGTGGCGCAGGCCGGGGTCACCTCCCGCGCGGGGTTGGGGCACGCCGTGGCGCGCCTGCGTAGGGTGACGGCTCGAATCGTCGGCGGCGTTCTGAACAGAGCCGATCGGGATATCCAGGCCTCGTACTATGGCGACCCGTACCGCGGGTATGACGCCGAGACCGCCAGACCGGCGCCGCCGCCGGTGAAAGAACGCGGCGGGGCTGAGAAGTCCGTGACCCTCTAGCCCTCTCCCGGCGTACCGAGGTCATCTCATGGCGCTGCAACGGACGATCCTTCTCGGCCTCGTGGCGCTCATCGTGCTGGCCCCCCTCCCGTTCGGCTCGGTCGAGACTTGGTCCAGAAGCTGCCTGGCGGGGGCCTGTCTCGGTCTCGGCCTCCTGTGGGTGATCGGGCGTCGACGCAGCGGTCTCCCCCCGTTGCCTTGGAAGGATCCGGTGCTGTTGGCCGGGGCCCTGTTCATGACCGTCGGGGTCGCCCAGTCGATCCCCGTTCCCCGGCCGGTCCTGCAGAGCTTATCCCCGAGGGCGGTCGATATTCGCGATCGCTACGAGGCTCCGGCCGAGCCCCGCTCGATTGCGCAGCAGGGGCGGCCACGGCCGTTTGCCGGCTCCCGGCCGATCTCCCTCGACCCCTGGGCGACGCGCCGCGCCATCCTGTGGTTCATGGCCCTCCTTCTGGTGGTTCTCATCACCATCGATCTCGCCGCGCAGGACTTCTCCCGGCGGGCCCTGGTGGCGGGCCTGGTGCTGAGCGGCGGCTTCCAGGCGATCTACGGCCTCGTCGAATACGTCACCAGCCGACAACAGATTTTCGGCTATGCGAAACGTTTCTACACCGACGTCGCGACCGGCACCTTCATCAACAGGAATCACTTCGCCGGTTATCTCGCCATGACGATGCCGCTGGCGATTGCCCTGGCGAGCGGCTTCGCCGTCCGGTTGCGCGGGGGGGGACGGCCTGATCGCGAAACCGATCCCGTGATGACCTCGGGCCGCGACCTGTACCTCGCCAGCGCCCTTCTGATGCTGGCGCTGACGATGGCGACGGCGCTCGCCGCATCGCAATCGCGCATGGGCATTCTGAGCGCGTTCCTGTCGATCATGGCGGCCAGCCTGTTCATCATCTGGCGGTCCCGGCAGATGGCTTACGCCATTGCGAGTCTGCTGCTCGCGGGCGGAACCGTCATGGTGCTCCTGCAGGGGCAGGTGGGAAGGGCCATCGTCGAACGCTTCGCGGTTCTGAATGATTCGATGCAGAGTATCGTGGGACGAGGGAAGATCTGGTCGGAGACCATTGCGTTGGGCAAGGAGTTCCCGTGGCTCGGGATCGGTTGGGGAGCTTACCCGGCGGTGATCCCCGCCTTTCGTGACGGCGGGCTGGGAAGCTCGTACGATCATGCGCACAACGATTATCTCGAGCTGTTCGCCGAAGCCGGCTGGCTCGGTTGCGCTGTCGCCCTGGCAGGCGTTGTCCTGATTCTCCTGCCGATCGTCCGCAAGCCGGCAGCCAGGCCCGATTACGGATTGCTGGGTTTCGGGGTCGCCGCCGGGGTGGTGGCGATCGGCTTGCATTCGCTCACCGATTTCAACCTCGCGATCCCGGCGAACGCATTGACCTTTTCGGTGCTCGTCGGCCTGCTGATCGCGTGGCGGCGGATACCGGCCCCGGCCCTGGCCCCACAACGGACAGGCTATCGACCGGTCATCGAGTGGCGCACCTCGTCAGCCGTGGTGATTCTCGGGATCGCAGCCCTGTCGGCGCTGGCTCCGGCGCTGCCCTACGCGCGTCGCCCGCCCGCCTCCCCGGCCATCGATGACGACGGCGCCAGAGATCCCGAATTGAGCGAGCAAAGACTCGGTCTGCTCCTCGACGGAGGTAACCCCGAGCGTCTCCTGAGAGCCGGGGCGTCGGTCGGCCGGCATGCGCAGGCGGATATGCAGGCACTGATCGAGTTGAATCCCCAGGGGCCGTTCTCGAATATCACGATGGACTATATCGAGCAGCGGCTGCAGACTGCAGGCGAACTCGTCTCCCAAAGCATCCGGCAACTTCCCACCAGCGCGCCCGGTCACCTTGTTCTCGCCGACCTGAGCGTCAGCCGGTGCGCGCTGGCCAGCCTTGTCGCGCAGACCGAACTGGATTGCATGGCGCCCGCCGTCGCAGAGCTGACGGCAGCCGTGGAGGTCAATCCGATGAGCGCGATGACGCACGGAAAGGCCGCGAAGCTCTACCTTGCAGCCTGGCCCATGCTGAAGGAAGAGGCGCGATCGCGCGCCGGCGATGTCATACGAGTTGCGTTAAGCTCCCCTCGTCGGGACTCGGATCTCTTGGACGCCGCGGTCCGAAGAGGCTTCCAGCCGTAGGTGGTGGATGAAACAGGTTTTCCAGGATCGTAAATCAGGCGAAGTTCAGGTCGTGGAGGTGCCGGTCCCGGCCCTGCGACCGGGGACGGTCCTGGTCAGGAACGCGGCTTCGGTCATCTCGCCGG
>Ga0302046_10004724_pt1 | contig 12096 bp, 8 predicted proteins | sample RVTome_11_FD_200261 | JGI IMG/M metagenome (GOLD analysis project Ga0302046, IMG submission 200261) | Soil microbial communities from uranium-contaminated site in the Upper Colorado River Basin, Wyoming, United States - RVT147D111 (version 2) ... | reverse complement strand
TTTCAATCGCAGATGCGGCGTCTAGGATGAGACACGACCTCGCCTCGCGAGGCGGCCGCCCCAGCGACACGACGAGGAATCCGAGGACCATGATCTTCACTCACAGGACGTTCCTGGCGCTGTCTCCCGCGGCGGCGCTGCTCTGGGCCCCGCCCGCGTGCGCCCAAACGACCGACGACCCGTTTCCGGAACCGATCCCCGTGAGCGAAGGTGCCGTCGTGGTCGACTTCGTGGAGCTCGCCACGCTGCCGGACATGGACGGACGCCCTGCGCGGATGATGCTGCTCGTCGACGAGCCCGGCACGGGTCGGATGTTCGTGAACGACATGCGCGGCCCGCTCTACAGCGTCAGCTACGACCGGGGAAACGTCACCCGATACCTCGACGTGGCCGATCCGCGGTGGGACGTCGGCGTGGAGTCCCGCAGGAGCGAGACGGGAGTGCAGAGCTTCGCCTTCCACCCGGAGTTCGGCGAGTCCGGCGCGGACGGATACGGCAAGCTCTACACATGGCTCGACACGAACGACACCAGCCCCGCGCCCGACTTCCCGGCGGGTGGGGAGGAGACCGCGCACCACACGGTGCTGCTCGAGTGGACCGCGTCCGACGCCGCAGCCTCGACTTACGACGGCGGCGCCCCGCGCGAGCTCCTGCGTGTCGAGCAGCCGTTCTCGAACCACAACGGCGGGCACCTGACCTTCAATCCGCTCGCCTCTCCGGGGGACGCCGACTACGGGCTGCTCTACGTCGGCAGCGCAGACGGCGGCAGCGGCGGCGATCCGCTGAACGTCGCGCAGAACCTGGGCTCGGCCCTGGGCAAGATCCTTCGCATCGATCCGCTCGGCTCCAACAGCGCCAACGGCGAGTACGGCATACCCGCGGACAACCCGTTCACGGGGGACGACGGCGACGGCCTGCCGGAGATCTACGCGTGGGGCGTGCGCAACCCGCAGCGCTTCGGGTGGGATTCCGCGAACGGAAACATGTTCATGGCCGACATCGGGCAGAACATCGTCGAGGAGCTCAGCATCGTGACGCGGGGCGCCGATCTGGGCTGGAACGACTGGGAGGGCAGCTTCGGCTTCGTCAGCCGCCAGGCGGTGAGCCTCGAGAACCCGCGCGGCGACGCCACCGTCACGTACCCCGTTGCCGAGTACGGACAGCGCGACCCGCTCCTCCAGAACCAATCGGCCGTCACCGGCGTGCACGTCTATCGTGCCAACGAGATCCCGCAGCTACAGGGGCTCGTCCTGTTCGGGGACAACCCCAGCGGCGAGGTCTTCTACATCCACGCCGACGACCTCCCCGACGGCGGGCAGGAGGGCATCCGGCGCGTCCTGCTGAGCGACGACGGCGAGCCGAAGAGGCTGCTCCAGCTCATTCGGGAGAAGAACGCCGAGCAGGGGCGCGAGCCGGCCGACCGGGCCGACCTGCGCTTCGGTCACGGGCCCGACGGCCAGGTCCTGCTGCTCAACAAGGGGGACGGTGTGATCCGGTTGCTGGTGCCGTAGGTGAGGGCGGGGGCGAACCACTAGCGGCTCGGCTCCGCGGTCGCCGCGTGGCGGCCCGCGCTCCTAGGCCGTGCGATTCAGCTGCTGACGGCGGGGGCAGTTTCCGCGGAAACTGGAGAACGCGCCGACCCGCGGTGAAGGCGATCAGGCCATGGAGGCCGTCCCGATCCCCCTTGCCCACCCTACGACACCGCCCCCGCCGTACACCGCCCGTCGGGCTGTCGCAGCGTCGGGTACGACACACCGAGCTGTTCCAGATACGAGTCGTAGCGGTCCGGATCGTAGTAGTACTGCCGCATCTGGTCGCGGAACTCCTCCATGATCTCCGCGTTCATCTCGACGGCCGGCTCGTCGCTCGGGCGGATGAACGGCCTGTACTGCATGTCGGCCATCTGCACGTCCCGGAAGTAGTCCCAGGCGGCCTCCACCAAGTCCGGACGCACCATGAAATCCAGGAGCGTCATCGCCTGCGCCTTGGCGCCTTGGGTGGCGCCCTTGTGCGCGATCGGGGTCGCCATGGCGATGGCGTTCGACCAGTTGTGGCCCGGGAGCCCGGGGATGTTCGAAGGGAACGAGAGTGTGGCGGTCGGCACGTTCCAACTGACGTCCCCGATGTCGTCGGCGTACCCGGCTGTGCGTTGCTCCTCGGTGAGCGCCGGCCGCAGCGTTGAGAGCTCGGTCGCGAGGCCGCGCTCCGGCCCGCCCACCTCGCGCTGCGTCGCACGCGCGAACCGCTGATCGTCTTCGGTCCATTCGGGCAAGCCGACCTGCTCGATGTTCTCGTACATCGTCTCGGCGATGACCCGGTTGAAGTGGCCCGGCCAGGCCGAGCCGATGACGCGCACGTCCGCGAGTGTCGTGCCCGTCATCATCGCCGCGCCGCGCGCGACGGAGTCGCCGATGGCGAATAGGTCGCGTATCTGCGGCTCGTTCTTCTCCCTGAAGTAGAACCAGACCGTGGCCTCCGAGGGGACCACGTTCGGCTGGTCGCCGCCGTCGTAGATCACCGAGTGCGATCGGTGCTCAGTGCGCAGGTGCTCACGCCGGAAGTTCCAGCCGACCTCCATGAGGTTGGCCGCGTCCGCCGCGCTCCGTCCCTCCCAGGGTGACCCACCCGAGTGCGCGGCGAAGCCCTCGAACGTGAACATGGCCGAGATCAGCCCCGTGCCGGGCGTGATGCCCCAACTCGTCGACAGGTTCGAGCCCACATGCGCGTACAGCACGATGTCCACGTCCTCGAACAGGCCCTCGCGGACGTAGTAGGCCTTGGTCGCCACGAGCTCCTCGGCGACGCCGGGCCAGATCCGGATCGTTCCAGGCAAGCCCTCGCCCTCCATGAGGTCCTTCACTGCCAGGGCCGCCGTGATCTGAACGGCCATGCCCGCATTGTGTCCCTCGCCGTGTCCGGGGGCACCTTCGACGAGGGGCAGATGGCACGCGACGCCCGGTGTCTGCGATGCCTTCGGGATGTCGTCGATGTCGGTGCCGAGCGAGATCACCGGCTCGCCAGAGCCCCAGGTGGCGGCCCACGCCGTCGGGATGCCCGCCACGCCCTCCTCGACGATGAAGCCGTTCTCCCTGAGGAGGCTCACGAGGTACCGCGAGGTCTCGAGCTCCTGGAAGCCGAGCTCGCCGTAGCTAAAGATCTGATCCACGATATCCGCGGTGAACGCTCGCCTGCCCTCGATGTCCTCGACGAGTTGGCGCTTCCACTCTTCGAGTTGCGCGGGCTGCGCGACCGAAGCGGCCGGAAGCGTCACCAGGCCGGCAGCGGGTAAGGTGAGGATGCGTGCGAGCGCTCCGAGCGCCGCGGCGAGCGTGAGCCTTTGCATGGGTCCGGTCTCCGTATCACGGGTGTACCGGACAACATGCGGGCGCGGTGCGGGCGCGGCGAGACCCGACCGCTGCGTCTCGGCAGGTCCTGCCTCAGCGGCTCCTGATCTGCTCCAGCATGGTCGTCGCGCTCGTGCGCCAGCCGTCCTCGACCGAGTACGCGGCGAGAAAGCGCTCCAGGTAGTCGTCGGCCACGTCGTCATCGCCGCGCTCGAAGCGCGCGGCGCCCGCGTGGTAGAGCGCCATCTCGTGGTCCGGCCAGAACTCGACCACGAGCTCCATGAGCGGACCGGCCGCCGCCTCGTCTCCGGCGTCCGCCGCCGGATGGCCGGCGGCGAAGACCACGGCCGCGGCGTGCAGGTGCGCCTCTCCGGGAAGGCCGCGTATCAGGTCCCGCGCCAGGTCCACGCGACCCGCGAGGGAATAGCATGCGGCGGCGTGGATGTCACCCTCGGCCGTCGCGGGTGGAGGGGTCGCGCGGAGCCGCGACTGCACTTCGACCGCGTTGCAGTGATGACGAATCGAGCTGAACCACGCGGCTGCATCGGGCGGCGGCGTCGACCGATCCATCTCGGGCTGAGGGGCCGGCGCGGAGGCGGCCCGGACCCTGCCGGTTGCCCCGTCATCGTCGCGAAGCGCCACGGCCGTCAGACCCGTCAGCGCGAAGAAGGACATGACCCCGACCAGGATCTTCTCACTCGTGTGGCGCACTTTCTGCCTCCTCCCGGAAAACCGGTTCGGCCGTTCGGCCTCGAAACGCCGCCACGGCTGCGGGATCGCACTCGGCGCACCTCCTGGAATTGCAATCGATGTGCCACGGCGGCATGCTTGGTCCATGAGCCTGACGTCCAAGCAGCGCGCCCATCTGCGCAAGCTCGCGCATCACCTGAAGCCGGTGGTCCTCGTCGGCAGCGAGGGGGTCACCGCCGCGCTCGCGCGGTCGATCCTGGACGCGTTCAACACGCGGGAGCTGCTGAAGCTGAAGGTCCAGGAGGCCGCACCCGAGTCCGCGCGCCGCACCGCCGATCGGATCGCCGAGTCGCTCGACGGCGTGCATCCCGTGCAGGTCATCGGACGGACCGTGGTGCTGTACCGGCCGTTCCCCGAGGATCCCGAGATTCGCCTTCCCGGCTGAGCTCGCTCGCGGGCCAACGAGCGCGTGTAGCGAGTCGTGGAGGCCCGCCCCCGCCGGAGCCCGACGGTTCCGCCCGCGTTCCGGCGCGGTCGACGGGGGAGGGCCAACTGCGACCGGGCGGGGCCGCCTCGCCCGGGCACTCAACCACCCAGGACGAGCGCCTCGGCCTCGATCTCGACCAGGTAGCCTTCGCCGACGAGTCCCGCGACGACCAGCGTGTTGGCCGGTCGCACGTGCCCGAGGCGCGCCCCGTGCACCTCGGACACCGCCTGGGCCACATCCTCGCGGGCCACGTAGACACGCGTCCGCACGATGTCTTCCGGCCGACCGCCCAGGGAACGCACTGCGCCCTCGATCTTGTCGAGGCAGAAGTGGGCCTGGGACGCCGGATCGCTCCCGCCGATGAGCCGGTCGCGGTGCGTGGCCGTGGTGCCCGAAACCAGGATGCGATCGCCCTGCCGCACCGCACGCGCGAAGCCCGCCCGCCGCTCCCACCGCGTTCCGCTCAGCGCGAGCGTGCGGCCGCCCTCCGCGGACTCGACGGGATAAGGCGCCGGGAAGTCGTCCACGTGGTGGCTGAGGTTGCCGGAGGCCGTGAGGAACGGCGGCCGCCGATACTCGTCACCGCAGTCGCCGGGAATGGCATCGAGCCCCGCGAGCGCGGCCGCGATCTCCGCCCGGGCATGCTCGTCGATCTCGAGATCGAAGAGCCGTACCGTCTCCTCGATGTGCTCGCTTCGGCCCAGGCGCGCGCCAATGATCACACCGGCCACGGCGGGCGCGTCGAGCACCCATCGGCAGGCGGCGCTCGCCATTGAGACGCCGAGCCGGCCGGCGGCGCTCCCCAAGGCCGTGAGCACGTCCTGGAACTTCGCCCACCCGCCCACCGCGTCTATGAAGCGCTTGTACTTCATCAGCGACCACGTCTCCAGGGCGCCCGCGTCGGGCTCGGGCGCGCCCAGCCAGCGCTCCGTCAGGAAGCCGCCCGCGAGCGTGCCGTACGCCAGGATGTGCACGCCCCGCTCCAGGCAGAGCTCCGTCATGGCCCCGGCGGCGCGCCCGTCGAGGAGCGAGTAGCTCACCTGGTTCGTCGCGACGTCGATCCCTGTGTCCAGCAGCACGCGCAGGTGCGCGGTGTCGAAGTTCGTGAGCCCGAGATGGCCGACGCGGCCTTCGCGCTGCAGCTCCTCCAGCCAGAAGATGGCGTCCATCCAAGCCGGGTCCGCATAGCTCCACGCGTGGAGCTGCAGCAGGTCGAGCCGGCGCCGTGCCGTCCGCTCCAACGCGCGGTCCACCGCGGCGCGTACGTCCTCGCGCGCGAGCGGACCGGGCTCTGGCACCCACTTGGTGAGCACTTCAGCTTCCCCGGGCCGGCTCCGCTCGAAGCGCCCGGCGATCAGCTCCGCCGAGCCGTAGTGGTCGGCCATGTCGAACGTGGTGAGGCCCGCGTCCACGTAGCCGCGCATGGCCATGGCCGCCTCGTCCAGATCGACAGGGCCGCGATCGCGCTCCATATCCGCGATCTGCCAGAGGCCGGTGAGCGCCCTCGAGATCTTCAACCCCGGCGCGATCTCGATCCGCGAGACGTCGCGCATGCCTACTCCGGAGGAAGCGCGCCGAAGAGCGCCTCGGTGTCGACGCCGGCCCGCTCCAGCGCCCAGCGCTCACGGACGTAGATGGCGGTGGCCACGGCCATCACACCGATCCAGAGCGGCGTCGAGTGGAAGTACCAAGCGGCGACGTCAGCGCTCAGGTCCTTCCACAGGTGGACTCCGAGGAAGAGCACCAGAAGCGCGACGCCGGCACACGCCAGGGCGACCCGGAGCCCGCGGGAGCGCACCACGCGTACGTCGGCCTCGATGCCGGGGTTGCGACGCGGCAGCCACAGCACGGTGAGGCACATCACGATGAAGTTGACGAGCATGGACGTGACCAGGATGTCCACGCCCAGGAAGAAGTCTCCGGCGAAGTGGCTACCGAGCACGCTCGCCGTGGCCATCAGGCCACTCAGCAGGATCGCCACGTGCGGCGTGCGCCACCGCTCGTGGACGCGCGCCACACCGCGCGGGAACACGCCGTCCTCGGCCCATGCGAACATGAGCCGCGACACCGCGAGCAGCATGGCCGGCAGGTCGTTGACGAGCGCTACGGCCGCGCCGGCCACGATCAGCACGGTCCAGCCCGGCGAGAGCACGTAGCCGAGCAGCCCGGGTGCGGTGAGGTCCTGGGTCTGCGCGCGCTCGGCCACGAATTGCCACGGGACCGTGTGATAGATCGCCGCGGTGAACAGGAAGTAGAAGGTGCCCACGCTCACGATCGCGATGCCGATGGCCAAGGGCAGCGAGCGGCTCGGATCCTTGGCCTCCCCTCCCGCCTGGGCGATCGAGTCGAAGCCGATGAAGCTCGAGAAGAGGATCGCCGAGGCGGCCAGCAGCTTCCAAGGGTCGAACGCGGCCACGGCCTGCGGCACGCCGGCCCCGGCCTCGCGCGCGGCGAGCCCCACCGCGAAGTCCGCCTGGTCGAACAGGAACCCCGCCACGATGACCACGCCGCCCAGCGCGAACATGAGGAACATCATGGGCACGAGCACACGCTCGTAGACCTCGAGACCACGCATGTTGATGGCGACCGAGGTCCACAGGAACGCGAGCGCCAGGCTCACGCGGACCGGCCCCCTGTCGAGCGCCGCGGCGAGCGCTTCCCAGCCGAGCACCGCCACCACGTCGCGCACGAAGGGGATGAGCACGTAGGACACGACTCCGATGGCGACCGACAGGCCGAACCACTGCGAGAAGCTCGCCACGAACCCCAGGTAGGGGCTCAGCCCTCTGCTCGCGAAGACGTAGCTCCCACCGGCCCGGGGCATAGCCGAAGCGAGCATCGCGTACGCGAGCGCCGCTAGCGCCGCCGGCACGGCCGCGAAGAGATACGCCGGCAGCACGTACGGCCCGATGCCCGGCACGTTCCGCTGCAGCACGAACGGAATGATGTTGATCGCCGCCCCGAGCATCGAGCAGATGCCCGTGGCGGCCAGGCCCAGCAGCCCGAGTTGGCGGGTGAGGCCGGTCGAGCCGGCCGAGGGTGGCGGGCGTGCCGTGCGGCTCAGCGCACGCCGGCCAGGACGGTTTCGTACGTGCCGGCGGCTATGTTGAGCGCCAGCTCCTCGAGGAGCGCTTCCTCGATGTGGCGACGCTCGCCCGCCTGCACCTCCGGGTCGAACAGACGCGCCTCGATGCTTCCCAGGTCGAGCGACTCGGGATCGCCGTCGTACTCGCCCCGCTCGAACGGTCCGCCCTGCTGCGCCGCGGCCGTGAACGACGCGATCTCGCGGCCTTCCACGTCGACCAGGATGCCCACGGCCTCGACGTGGTACGAGACCTCTCCGGTGGCCACCTGGTACGTGACGGTGTCGACCGTGCCGCGGTTGACCCCACGCCCCTGCGGGAGCGTCCGCGCCGTCCTGCTCCGGTACTCCACGTCCTCCTCGACCACGTCGAGCGTGGTGACCTCGACCATCACCCCGACGTCGGCGCCGATCAGGTCGAGCGCGCGGCCGACCAGAAGCGCGGACTGCGGCACCCGGCCGCGCAGCAGCCCCCGCAGCTCCTGCCGCAGAATGAGCGGATCGGCCACCTGCACGAACAGCGGCGGCTGGTTCCAGTGATCGCGCGTGAGGTCCTCGTCGAGCTGGATCTCGAACTCCGGCCCCAGGTACCCCCGCACGCCGCCGGAGGCCGTAACGGGCAGCACGGCCACGACTACCGTGCCCATGTCCAGGGCGCGGTGGTGCAAGTCCCGCACCTGCGTGACCACCTCACGGGCCGGCGACTGCCGCACCTCGAGCGCCTGCTGAGCGATGGCGTACCCGGCCCGCGGCCGATGGTCCTCGAGCTCGACGTGGGACCAGGCGAGCAGAAGCTGCGTCTCGGCCTCGAGCGACTCCTCCACCTGCTCGCGGGAAGGCAAGTAGTCGCCGCGCGCGCCGATGAAAGACCTGCGTGCGTCCTCCCAACGGCCCTGATCCTGGGCCTCGTAGCCCTCGATCATCTGCCACTCGATGGCCCTGTCGAAGACCCCGCGCCGGATGTCGGTATAGTCCGCGGGCGGCCGTAGCCGGAGGCCCACCGAGCGGATGCGCGCGAGCATCTGATCGATCTCGCGGTAGCGCCCGGCCGCCGCGACCGGGTCACCGCGGCGCTCGTAGGCGTCGGCGTCGTCCATCGCCTGGAAGAGCGCCGAGTCGCCGGCGACCAGCAGCCTGCCCTGCGCCTCGGCGAGTGAGGGGTCCTTCTCGACGGCGTCGGCGTAACGGTACACCGCTTCCATGTAGCGGCCCTGGGCCTGGAGCTCGACGCCCTGGCTCAACCGATCCTCGGCGGACGCGCAGCCGGTCATGAAGCCGAGCGAAAGCAGGAGCGCCGTACGTCGGTGGACTGCAGACATGATCCATCCCTCGCTATGGGTCAGGGCCTTCGTCTTCAAATACTACCCACCTGTTCCCGCTCCGCCATGATTTTTTCACCCCCTGGCGCGGAGGGGCGGGCATGTCGGCTTGGCTGCTTCGGGCGCGGGCCGAGGGGGGGAGGACCTCGCGGGGCGGAGTCGCGTCCATGAACCCCCGCCACCACGGTGATTCCCTCATCCCCTGGCCCGGCGGCCCCGGCCCGCCCACGTTGGCGGCACGACGCTCCGAACCGTGAGGAAGGATCCATGCGGCACCCACGCCTCGTCCCCGCCCTCGGGCCGTACGCCGCGGCGGTGACCACCGCGCTCCTGTGCATCGCCGTGGCCACGCCAGCGCGGCTGCAGGCACAGCCCACCACGGCCGGCGAACCGCTCGCCACCCCCTTCGGCGGCTATCCCGCGGCAGAGATGGGCGGCAACTACATGCACAACTTCTACCTGCCGCCCGCGCCCAGCTCCACGCCCTGGTACCCGGTCTGGGCGCCGGACGGAGAGCGAGTGGCAGTCGCGATGTCCGGCTCCATCTGGAGCGTCGAGCTCGCTTCGGGCATCGCGACCGAGCTCGTGACGGGGCCCGAGTACTACTCGTCCCCCGACTACTCCCTCGACGGCCGCTGGCTGGTCTACACCGCCGACGACCACGGCCGCTCCATCGGGCTCGAGGTGCTGGACACCCGCACGGGACAGACCCGGCCCCTCACCGACGACGAGCAGATCTACGTCGATCCGCGCTTCAGCCCGGACGGCACGCGCATCGCATACGTGTCGACCGAGCCCTCGGGCTACTTCAACGTCTACGTGCGGCCGTTCCGGGACGGCGATTGGGCCGGCCCGCCGGTCGCGGTGACGCGCGACAACTCGTACGGCAGCAACCGGCTCTACTTCGGCTCGGAGGACATCCACATCAGCCCCGCGTGGCTCCCGAGCGGCGAGGAGCTGCTCCTCGTATCGAACCGCGACGTGCCGCTCGGCAGCGGGAACGTCTTCCGCGTGCCCGCCCGGGCCGACGGCTTCGAGGAGCGCACCACCGTCCTGGCCGAGCAAACGCTCTATCGCACTCAGCCTGACGTCTCACCGGACGGTAAGCGGTTCATCTTCTCGTCGACGCGTGGAGCGGCCGACCAGTTCAACAACCTGTACGTGCAGCCGACCGTGGGTGGCGAGCCGTACAAGATGACGTTCTACGAGCACGACGCCTTCCATCCGCGCTGGTCGCCCGACGGCGAGTGGATCGCCTACGTCGACAACCGTGACGGTCTTCCGCAACTCAAGCTGCTGGAGACCTACGGGGGCAACGTCGTGGACGTCGACATCACACGGCGCGTCTGGAAGAACCCGACCGGCACGCTGCGCGTGACGACCGTGGCCCCGGACGGCGACGCCACGGGCAGCCGCGTCCACCTGACAGCCTCGGACGGCCGGTTCTACGCGCCGACGGACGCCTACGCGCGCATCGGCCAGCGCGGCGATTTCTGGTTGTTCCACCACACCGGCACGTTCGTGGTCGACCTGCCGGTGGGCGAGGTGTCGCTCGTGGCCGTGAAGGGATTCGAGCACGAGCCCGCGCCCGCCACGGCCACCATCCGCGAGGGGCAGGTCACCGAGCTGACCCTGCAGCTCGAGGAGGTGATCGACATGGAGGAGCGCGGCTGGTTCAGCGGCTCCACCCACGTGCACACCAACTACGCGGGTAACCTGCACAACACGCTCGAGAACATGATCATGATGTCCGAGGCCGAGGACCAGGACATGGTCATGAACCAGATCGCGAACAAGGACAACCGCATCATCGACCACCAGCTCTTCGTGCCGGGGGGCGGCGCGCACCCGCTCTCGACCTCCGACCGCATCGTCGTGGTCGGTCAGGAGTACCGCCCGCCGTTCTACGGGCACGTCTTCATGTTCGGCATGCGCGAGCACCTCATCTCGCCGTTCACGACCGGCTACGAAGGCACGGCCATCGAGAGCCTCTATCCGTCGAACACAGACATGTTCAGGAAGGCCAAGGCGCAGGGTGCCTACACCGGCTACGTGCACTCGGGCTTCAACGGCGACCCGCTCGAGGGCAGCCTGGGCGGTGCGAAGGGCTTCATGGTGGACGCCGCGTTCGCCACGGCGGACGCCGTCGAGTGGGGGAACGCGCAGACCGGCTTCCCGCCGCTCTATGCCGCCTGGAACAACGGGCTGCGCGTCGTGGTGGTGGGCGGCGAGGACTCGATCACCAACCTGCACAACACCGCGCTCGTGGGGTCGGTGCGCACGTACGTGAAGATCCCCGACGGCCAGCTCTCCATGCGCGGCTGGCTCGAGGGCATGAGGAGCGGCCACGCGTTCATGTCGAACGGACCGCTCGTCGAGCTGGAGGTCGACGGACGGATCCCCGGCGAGACGATCGAGCTCTCCGGCGGGGATGAGGTTGCGGTAACGTTCGAGGTGACGTCGATCACGCCGCTCGAGCGGGCGGAGCTCGTCTTCAACGGCGAGGTCGTCGCGGACGCGCCGTTCACCGGCGACGGCAAGTCGCTCACGTTCGAGCGCTCGTTCCGGCCCGATCGCTCGGGCTGGTACCACCTGAGGGTGAGCGGCGCGCGCGGCGAGGCGTTCCCGTTCGACGCGCCGTGGGTGCAGGCCGTCACCAACCCCGTCTGGGTGATCGTCGACGGCGCGCCGGTTCGCTCGGCCGAGGCCGCCGACTACTCGATCGCCTGGATCGACAAGCTCCAGGCGATGGCGGAGGAGTGGCCCTACTGGCGATCGCAGGCCGAGAAGGACCACGTGTACGCGCAGTTCGAGGAGGCGCGGCAGATCTACCGCGGGTTCAAGGCGGAGGCGGCGGGGCGGTAGGGGTCGGCAATGCGGCGGCCCGCGCGCACCTGGCACAGCGATGTCCATTCCCGTCCTCCGCACGCAACGTCTGATCCTCCGTCCCTTCGAGGTCGACGACGCGCCGCTGGTCCAACGACTCGCCGGTGCCGCCGAGGTCGCGCTGACGACGCAGAACATCCCGCATCCTTACGAGGACGGGGTGGCCGAGGAGTGGATCGCCACGCACGACGCGGCCTGGGAGGCACGCCGCTTCCTCACGCTTGCGGTGACGACCGAGCCGGACGGCCTGGTCGGAGCCGTCGGCCTCCACATCGATGCATCGCATCG
>Ga0302046_10004723_pt1 | contig 12101 bp, 8 predicted proteins | sample RVTome_11_FD_200261 | JGI IMG/M metagenome (GOLD analysis project Ga0302046, IMG submission 200261) | Soil microbial communities from uranium-contaminated site in the Upper Colorado River Basin, Wyoming, United States - RVT147D111 (version 2) ... | reverse complement strand
AGCACCGAACGGGCGTGCCGCGCGGACAGGCGTGCAGGTGACGCAACGCCGGTCTGGGTGGCAACGGAGCGAGCCCCGGAGCTACAGCTCGTGTTTGGCGATGCGATCCGCTTTCACCCCGTTCCCCCCGCGCTGACCGCGCAAGGTGATGCCGCGTCCGACCGAGAGTCGGCGGTCAAGGAGTTGGTACGCGGCCGCATGGAAATATCAGGTCCCCTCTCGGCACCTGCGGTTGCCAACGCGTTGGGGGTGGATCGCGTCACCATCGATGCCGCGCTCATGGCCCTGGAGCACGAAGGCGTGGTGCTGCGCGGGGCGTTCACCCCGGGACACGATGGGCTCGAATGGTGCCACCGCCGCCTCCTCTCCCGCATTCACCGCTACACGCTCAACCGCCTGCGCGCCGAGATTCAGCCGGTGGCACCCGCGGAATTCATGCGTTTTCTCATGGAGTGGCAACACGTGGAGCCCGAGCATCGCATGGCAGGGCCGGAAGGGTTGCGCGCCGTCATCACGCAGCTGGACGGCTTCGAGCTCCCGGCGGCTGCGTGGGAGACGGATGTGTTGAGCGCTCGGGTATCCTCCTACGACCCTCTCTGGCTCGACACGCTGTGCCTGACCGGCGCAGTCACGTGGCGGCGTTTGTCGCCACCCAACCGCGACGGGGCCGGGCCGTTCACGGCGGGGCCGGTGCGCTCCACTCCCATCTCGCTGTCCCTGCGCGAGCACATCGAGACATGGCATGCGCTCACCGGGCCCGCGGGACCATCGGCGCTCAGCAGCTACGCGCAGACCGTCCTGCCCATCCTCAGAGAACGCGGCGCCTCATTCTTTCCGGAACTCGTCGAACAGTCGAAGCTGTTGCCCACCCAGGTGGAGAACGCTTTGGGTGAACTGGCGGCGCACGGCTTCGTGACCTCAGACAGCTTCGCGGGGCTACGCATCCTGCTCACGCCATCCAATAAGCGGCCACCGCGCGGTGGCGGTAAACGCCGTGGGCGCACGACGCCGTTTGGCGTGGAGTCGGCGGGACGCTGGTCCGTCACCGCGAGGGGGCGCGACGCGGCCCCGGCCGACGCTCCCGCGCGGGAAACGGCGGGGGATGATCTGGAAGGCAGCGCGGAGGATCAAGCGTGGGTCCTTTTGCGGCGTTATGGAGTGGTCTTCCGCCGTCTGCTGGCCCGCGAAACCAATCTCGCCCCCTGGCGGGTGCTCACGCAGGTGCTGCGACGGCTCGAAGCCCGCGGCGAAATTCGCGGTGGACGTTTCGTCGGCGGGATGTCCGGCGAGCAGTTCGCGCTGCCGGAAGCGGTTGCACAACTGCGCACGGTGCGCAGGGCGGAGCGGGACGGACGCCTCATCGGGATTTCGGCGGCGGATCCGCTCAACCTGACCGGCCTGCTGTTCCCGGGACATCGTGTGCCTGCGCTGGCCGGCAATCGCATCGTGTTCCGGGACGGCGTACCGCTGGCCGCGCGAGAGGCCGGTACCCTGCGGCCGCTCGCGGATTACGACGCAGCGTTGGAACGGGATATTGAACGGGCTATCGTGAGGCGGGAGGTGAGTCCGACCCTGCGCGCTTATCTCGGCAGGGCGGGCTGAATACGCCCCGCATCCGCCGTCCTCACCACCAGGCCCCGTGCATGAGCCAGCTCGGCGACCAGGAGCGCGCCGCCCGCCGCGCCGCGCACGGTATTGTGCGACAGCGTCACGAACTTGTAGTCCATGAGCGGGCAGGGACGCAACCGTCCGACCGCGGTCGCCATGCCACCGTCCAAGTCGCGGTGGAGACGCGGCTGCGGACCCGCGGGGTCCAAGATGACGTGGATCGGCCGCTGCGGGGCAGAGGGCAAGGCCCGCTGCTGAGGTTCCGGCATAAACGAGCGCCACGCCTCGAGCAGTTCATCCGCGGACACGGCTCTGGAGAGCTTGACACTCACGCACTCGGTATGCCCGTCAATCACCGGAACGCGGTTGCACTGTGCGGAAACAGTGACCGGCGCCGGATCGATGCCATCGGTGCGCAGCGATCCCAGGATCTTCCGCGTCTCCGATTCCATCTTCTCTTCTTCGCCACTGATGAACGGGATCACATTGTCCAGGATCTCATAACTCGACAGACCGGGGATACCGGCACCGGACACCGCCTGCATCGTTACGACGTGGACCTGCTCCAGCCCAAACGCGTCCGCCAGCGGTTTAAGGGCCAGGACGAGCCCAATGGTCGAGCAGTTGGGGTTGGTGAGAATCGAGCCGGCCCCGAACGATTGGCATTCGATCAACGCGACATGATCCGGATTCACCTCAGGGACCACCAGCGGAACGTCGGGATCCATGCGGTGATTCTTGGCGTTGGAGACGACGCAGGCCCCGGCGCGCGCGAAACCCGTCTCGAGCGGTCCCGCAACCGAGCTATCCAACGCGGAGAATACCAGCGGGGGCGTTTTCGACGGTTCACACCTGGTGACCGGCATATCCGCCATCGCCTCGGGGATCGGCGCGGTCTGCACCCACCGAACAGCGTCCCGGTACGTCTTGCCGGCCGAACGCTCGGACGCCATCAGGGCCGCGACCTCAAACCACGGATGGTTGGCCAGCATGGTGACGAACCGTTGGCCCACACTTCCCGTCGCTCCGAGAATGGCGACTGGCAGCTTGGTTCGGGATTCGATTTGCGGCATGTCTACCTCATCGGGACCACGAACAGCACGATTTCAAACGACAACGCATCATAGCGGCGAATGGGCAAGCGCGCGACGGATATCCGCCACAACGCCGGCGGCCGTCACATCGGGTCCGGCACCCGGCCCAATCAGGACCAGGGGAGTCTCCGCGTACCGGTCGGTCGAGAAGGCAAACACATTGTCCGTACCGCGCATCGTGGCCGCGGGATGATCCTGCGCAACCGGCACGAGGCCAACCGATAGATCCCCTCGGGAACACCGCGCGAGGTAGGTGAGCCGCCCACCCCGCGCTCGGGCTTCGCGTTCCTGTTCGGCCATGGCGGCGTCTACCGACGACAACCGTGCCCAGAACTCGTCCAAGTCGCCGTCATCCATGGTCATGCCCAGTGGATTCTTGACGACGTCCGTCAGCTCCGCGGCAAACCCGGACGCGCGCGCGAGTATGAGGAGTTTGCGTGCGACATCCGCCCCGCTCAGGTCCTCTCTCGGATCGGGCTCGGTCAGGCCACGCTCGAACGCCGCCCGTACTGCGTTGCTGAAGGGGATTCCCTGCCTCAGCTGATCCAGAAGGTATGCCGCCGTTCCCGAAAACACGCCTTCGACCGTTCTGATGCGGTCGCCCGTCTCCACCATCTCCCGCAACGTATGGAGCACCGGCAAGCCGGCCCCTACGGTCGTCTCATGGCAGAGAAGGCTGCGACCTCGTTCCGCGGCGGCCCACAAGGCCTCGTACCGGGCGGTGGATTCGACGAAAGGCCGCTTATTCGCCGCAACGATGGATACGCCGGCTTCCAAGAGCGGAACGTACCACTCGGGAAGTTGATCGCCCGCCGTGACGTCGACCACGACCCGACGGCCCTCTGCCTCCATGGCCGTGCATACGAACCGCTCGAGGTCCGCCGGCGTCTCAGCCCCGTCCGCGAACCACATGAGCCGCCGATTGCATGTGCCAGCAAGCTGGATCGGCCAGGAGCGACCCTCGGCGAGGAAGCGCTGCCCGTCACGGAGTTGCCCGATGACCCGCCCGCCGACGGTGCCCGTCCCCACGACGAAGACGCGTCCGACGGGTTCCAGGAAGAACGCGCCGTGAATGACGTTGAGCGATAGGCGTTCGTTCTCCCGCTCGACGACCAGGGAAATGTTGAGTTCCGACGACCCCTGCGCGATGGCCTTCACGTTGATGCGTCGCTGCCCCAAGACGTCGAAGAGTCGGCCCGCGATGCCCGGACGCTCGCGCATCCCTTCCCCGACTACCGCGATCACCGATAATTCTCGTTCGATCACGACGTCATCGATGAGACCCGCCGTGCGCTCGAGACGAAACTCATCATACACCGCTTCCTGCGCGTCATCGACCGCTTCAGGCGCCACCGCAAAACAGATCGAATGCTCGCTCGACGCTTGCGTTATCAGGATGACGTTGATACGGCGCTCGGCGAGGGCCCCGAAGAGGCGCGCCGCGATTCCCGGCACACCCACCATCCCGTCTCCCTGCAGGCGGAACAGCGCCACGTGATGAATGGACGAAATGCCGCGAATCGCACGCACCGACACCGCGGTGGTGGTGATGGTCGTTCCCGGAAACTCGGGGCGCAGCGTGTTGCGAATCACGATCGGAATGCCGCGGGCGCGGGCCGGATGCACGGTAGGTGGATAGACGACCTTGGCGCCGAAGTGCGACAACTCCATCAACTCGTCGAACGTCAGCTCCTCGAGCGAGAATGCCGACGCAACGTAGCGAGGATCCGCGCTCAAGACGCCATCGACGTCCGTCCATATCTCGATGACGCGCACGTCCAACGCGGCCCCCAACACGGCGGCCGTATAGTCCGATCCTCCCCGCCCCAGGGTCGTCGTCTCGCCGGCGGCTGTCGACCCGACGAACCCGGTCACGACCTGCAATCGTGCGGCGCGTTCGAAGTGTGTTCTGATGCGCTCCCGCGTGACGGCGAAATCCACGTGCGCGTTGCCGAACTGCCGATCCGTGCGGATCAGGTCTCGCGCGTCACACGGTTCGGCATCGACGCCGATCGCGCGTAGCGCAGCCGCTACGATTGGCGCCGACAACCGTTCCCCCATGCCCGATATCGCGTCCCGAGTGCGGGCGCTGCATTCGCCAAGCAGCTGCACTCCACGCAACAGGTCCCGCACCTCGGCAACTAGCACCGTCACCCGCTCGCAGAGCTGCGGCCATTCACCCTCGCGAGCGACCATCTCGACCGCTTCCAGGTGACGTCGCTCGAGATCCCCGAGCGTATCGCGCTCCCCGCGCACCGCGGACGCCGCGGCCGCCAGGAGCCGATCCGTTACGCCCCCCATGGCGGATACGACGGCCACCACCGAACTCGCCTTGGTCGCATCCTGGATGATGCGCGCCACGGCCATGATGCGCCCCGCGTCCGCGACAGAAGAACCGCCGAACTTGAGCACCTTGTTAGGCGCCATCAGTCTTCCTTGCCGTCATGGGAACCTGATTCAGTCGGGGACGATGGCAATCATGGTACAGGGGGGAGGGCGAAACGTCATCCCCGCTCGGACACGACAATGATTCCCGCCGCGGCCAGCGCACCGATGCGCGCGTCGTCGTACCCGGCGCGGCCCAACACCTCACGCGTATGCTGGCCGAGGACCGGGGCGGCGCGGCGGACGCCGGTGGGAGAATTGGATAGCTTGATCGGACAACCCAACGTCCGCATCACACCTACCCCGGCATGGTGAACGGACGGTACCATCTCTCGCGCGGCAGTTTGCGGATGCGCAAGCATGTCGGCGATGCTCGCAACGGGCCCGGCGGGTACGCCGGCATCGGTGAGGTGTTGCACCCAATGATCTGTCGGGCGCAGAGCAAGGATTTGCTCGAGAACGTGAGCGAGCGCCACGCGGTGTTGCAGCCGATCGGCGTTGGTGCGAAAGCGAGGATCCTCGAGGAGGTGGGGCCGTTCGAGTGCCGGCGCGAGACGCCGCCAGGTAGCCTCATTCGATGCCCCGATCGTGATCCAACCGTCGGCGGTGCGGAACGCTTCGTACGGCGCGCTCAAGGGGTGCGCGGTTCCCAGCGGTCCCGGAGAGACGCCCGTAGCCATGGCAATCGCCGCATGCCAAAAGGTCTGGGTGATGCCGGCTTCGTAGAGCGACGTGTCCACGCGCTGACCCTGGCCGGTGCGATTGCGCTCGATGATCGCGGCCATGACGCCCAACGCGCCAAGAATCCCCGCCGTCACATCCGTCACTGGTGCGCCGCACTTGAGCGGCGCACGGTCGGGGCCTTCACCGGTGATGCTCATGAGGCCGCTGTACCCTTGCGCGATCAGGTCGAAACCACCGACGTCCGCGTAGGGTCCGGTGCGGCCGAAGCCGGAGATCTCGCACAGAATGAGGCCGGAGTTATCCGCCTGCAACGTCTCATAAGCCAACCCTAGCCGCTCCATCGTACCGGCCCGAAAGTTCTCGATCACGACGTCCGAGTCCCGCACCAGCCGGCGAACGATTTGCCGTCCTTCGGGAGCCTTGAGATCGACCGCGATGCCCCGCTTATTGCGGTTTAACATCATGAACGCCGCGGATTCACCACCTTGTTCCGGCGGTACGAATGTACGGGAAGGATCGCCATCCGGCGCCCGTTCGACTTTGATCACCTCAGCGCCCAGGTCCGCCAGCATGAGGCCACAGACGGGCCCCGCCATGATGTGCGCCAGTTCGATGACCTGCAGACCGCTCAGTGGACCCGTCGACACGCTATCGTCCCCGAAAGTCCGGCTTGCGCTTGTCGAGAAACGCCCGGTACCCAATCTGATAATCCTCGGTCTCGAACGCGGCGTACCCCTCGGCCACTTCGGCCTGGGAGAGCGGTGTGAAATCGGTCAAACGTCGCACAAGCTTCTTGTGCCATCGATTGACCAACGGAGCGCCTTCGACGATCCGCCGCGACGTGGCGGCCGTCTGATCCGCCAATTCGCTGTCGGGGACGACTCGATTCACGATGCCCATTTCACGGGCACGTTGGGCATCGACCATCGTTCCCTCGAGCAAGAGTTCCAGGGCCGCGGAAGGTCCGACACGCTGCATGAAGAGCCGCAGCTCTTCATGCGACATCGTGAGTCCCAGCCGATTGATCGGAGCGCCGAACCGCGCGGACGACGCGGCGACGCGGATGTCACAGGCGAGTGCAATCTCGAGCCCACCACCCGCACACGCGCCCGCCACCGAGGCGACGGTCGGATGCGGGCAACCGTAGACCGCCATGACGCCTCGATGCTCGGCCTCCGCGTACGTCCGAACCTGCTCCGGTGTAACCCGCTCTGCCGCGAACGCGGAGATATCCGCCCCACCGGCAAAGTGTCCACCCGCTCCCTGGAGGACGACGCACCGTACCTCCTGCTGATCGGCAAGGTTTTCCATCGCATCGCCCAGTCGGCGCCACGTGGCAAGGTCGAGCGCATTGCGTTTCTCGGGGCGATTCAGCGTGACCGTCACCACCGCATCATCGCGGCAGACCATGATGGTCGGTTCGCTCATGAGGTGGTTGCCGTCCCGGAACGGAAACGAAGTCGGCGGTTCATCGATAGAAGAGGTACACGAGGGACATCGGGACCACCGGAACGTAGGTGACGAGGATCAGGATCGCCAGCAAGATAGCCACGAACCCCAGATTGGCCTTGGTCACTTCCCAAATATCCGCCCGCGCGATCGAACACGCCGTGACCAGAACACTCGCGACGGGCGGTGTCTGCTGTCCGATCCCGAGGTTGAGGGTCACGACCAACCCGAAGTGCACGGGGTCGATGCCCACGGCTTGGACCAGGGGCATGACGATGGGCACCACGAGGATGATGGCGGCCGCCGAGTGCAGAAACAAGCCGACCACGAGGAAGAAGACGTTGAGGAGTCCGAGTACGACCCATGGGTTTGACGTGAAGTCGATGATCGCCTGCGCGACGCGCTGCGGGACCTGTGCTTCCGTCAGATGATCGCTCAAGAGGGCGGACGTCGCGACGAGGAGCATGACCACAGCAGTCTGCATACCGCCTTGGATGGTCGCCTCGCGCAACAGTCTCCAGTCCAATTCGCGATACACCAGGCCACCGATCACCACCGCCGCCAGCACCGCGAGTCCCGCCCCTTCGGTGGCCGTGACCCAACCCGTAAAGATTCCGCCGAGGATGATGACGGGAAGGAGCAGAGCCCACGCGGCGTTCCGAAGGGCCGCCCACAGCCGCTTGAGTTGAAAGACCTCTTCCACCGGGAACCGGTACCGCACCGCCGTGACGTAGGCGACGCCCATCAGCCCCAACCCACCCAAGATGCCGGGGACGATGCCCGCCACGAACAGCTCGACGACCGACGTGTTCGCCATGACGGCGTACAGAATCATTGGAATCGACGGTGGGATGATCACTGCGAGCGTCGCCGACGAAGACATGACCGCGGCGGCAAACGTGTTGGGATATCCCTTCTCCCGCATGGACGGAATCAGAATCGATCCCAGCGCCGCCACGTCTGCGACGGCCGAGCCCGAGATCTCAGCGAAGAACAGGGAAGCGCCGATGGATACCATCGACAAACCGCCCCGCACAAATCCGAACAGCGCCGACGCCAGCGCAATCAGTCGGCGGGAGATTCCGGTCGCATTCATGATCGCGCCGGCCAGAATGAACAGCGGGATGGCAATGAGCGGGAACTTGGTCGCACCGTCGAACAGCACTAACGCCACGTTGGGGAGACTCTCCCATCCGCTCGTAATACCAATCGCCAGGACCGAGACGGCGCCGATCGCAACGGCGATCGGCACGTCCACCACCACGAGCAACAGCAGTGCCCCAAACAGCAGGGCCCAGATCACGTTGACTCGTCCGGAACCAAACTCAACAGCTCAGCGACGATGAAGAGCACGGCGCCGATGGGAATGACCGACTGCGTAATCCGAGTGGGCATCCACGGCAGTCCGACGAGCATGGTACCCTCGAGAACGCCGAGCACACGCCAACCCGCCCAGGCCATGACGAGGAAAAACCCGATGACCGCGGTTTCCCGAATAGCGATCATCACCTGACGCGCCCGACCGCGCGCGTTCTGGACAAACCGCGGAAACCCAAGATGAGCGCGGTGCACGGCGGCGAGCGCGGCCCCGTAGTAGGTGAGCCACGCCAGCAAGATCGATGCGACTTCATCGTACCACACGAGCGCGGCGCCCGCCTTTCGGAACCCCACCCCGACGACGACGAGAAGCGCCAGACCCACGATGAGCGCGACGACGAGAACTTCGAGACCGCGGATGAGTCCTGTCCGCGCCCGAACGAGGCCGCTCACGGTTCGTCGGACGGCTGCGCGGAACGCGCCATGCTCACCAGCTGCCCAGCGTTCTCGACCGTGCGACCGAACTCGTCGTAGATCGCCTCACTCGCGGCCACGAAGGCGGCGTGATCGGCGTCATTCACCCGCATGCCCGCCGCCCGGAGTTCGGCCAGCAGCTCATGGTCCATCCGTGCGGCCGTTTCGTACACGAACGACTGCGTCTCCCGTGCCGCCGCTACCAGCATCTCACGCACGTCCTCCGGCAATCGCTCCCACCGCCGCCCGCCGACCGTTACGTACGCCGGCGTGTAGACGTGGCCCGTCAACGAGAGAAACGTCTGGACCTCCTGGAATTTCGAGGCGCTGATCTGGGCGAGAGGATTTTCCTGACCGTCCATGACCCCAGTCTGCAGGGCCACGAAGACCTCCGAGAGTGGCATCGGGGTCGGATTGGCGCCGAACGCCTGGAACAACTTCACGCGCCACAGCCCTCGAGGGGTACGCAGCTTGATGCCGTCAAGGTCGGCCGGTACGACAACGGGACGGACGTTGTTCGTAATGTGCCGGAAGCCGTTCTCCCAGACGGCGAGGATGCGATACCCCTGTTCCTGAGCGAGCGGGGCAAGCACCGGCCACACGACATCTCGCTCGATGGCCTCCATGTGCTCGCGATCTCGTACGAGGTACGGCATCTCGAACACACCAAACGCATCCACGGCGGACGACATGATCGTGGAGGGCAGCGCGAAGTCCAGCGTTCCTAGTTTGAGCTTCTGGAGCATCAGTTCGTCACCGCCCAACTGACTGGCACCAAAAACGATCACCTGCCCCCGATCGCCCAGGCGTTCGTTGGCCAACCGGGCGAACTCTTGCGCGGAAAGGGCGAAGAGGGATCCCGGCGCGCCCACGTGGCCGAACGTAAGCTCCAACGGGCCCTCCACCCCGTCGCCACAGCTGAAGAGCAAAACGCATCCGACGACCACGGTGGGAAACCCTCGAAGGGAGCGCAGGCGCCTTGTAGATGGCGCAGCGCAGTGCAGCCATTTTGCACGGAAGAAAGGTCTCATAGTCCCTACTCTCTCGTCGTCGACAAATAATCCATGGCGGCCTGGATTCCACCCGATGCGAACGGCACATCGGTACAGCGCAAACCCATCTCGATTCCGGCCAGCGTACCGAGCAGCATCAGATCGTTGAAGTCTCCCAGGTGTCCGATCCGCACGACGCGTCCCTTGAGCGGGCCCAATCCCGTCCCGAGCGACATATCGAAGCGGTCGAGCACCGTCCGCCGGAACGCTTCAGCGTCCGAGCCTTCGGGCATCAGCACCGCCGTGACCGTATCACTCAACTCTTCAGCCAGCATCCCGTACAGATCGAGCCTCCAGCCACCAACGGCCCTCCGGGTGGCTTCGGCCAGCCGGTGATGCCGCGCGATGGTTCGTTCGCTTCCTTCCTCGTGAAGCATGGCCAACGCCTCGCGCAGGCCGAACAGGAGATTGGTAGCCGGCGTATACGGGAAGAAACCGTTCGCGTTGAACTCGAGCAGCGACGACCAATCCCAGTACGCCCGCGGCAGGCGCGCAGCTCGGTGAAGTTCCAGTGCCCGAGGGCTGACCGCGGTGAAACTCAGCCCCGGCGGCAACATCAGCCCCTTCTGGGAGCCCGCCACCGTCACGTCCACGTTCCAGGCGCGGTGACGGTACGGCAAGGAGGCCAGGGATGAGACGGCATCAACCATAAGCAGCGCGCCGTGGCCGACCGCATCGATGGCACCGCGGATCTGTGGCACCGGCGTCGTGATCCCGGTGGAGGTCTCGTTGTGTACGACCATGACGGCTTTGATAGCGGCATCGGGATCCCGTTCCAGTCTGGTGCGGAGCGCGTCGGGGTCGACGGCACGCCGCCACTCCCCCTCCAACACCTCGACATCGAGACCCAGCCGTTCGGCGACCGCCCGCCATTTGTCCGCGAAGAACCCGTTGACGCAAGCCAGCACGCGGTCGCCGGGAGACAGGGTGTTGACCAGCGCAGCCTCCCACGCCCCGCTCGCGGATGCGGGATAAATGAATACGTGTTCCGCGCCGCCAAAGGTCTCCGCGAGGTCCCGCAGGATCCCCTGGACCAGGTCGGCGAACTCCGAACCACGATGGTCAATTGTCGGCCGATCCATCGCTCGGAGCACGCGGTCCGGGACGTTGGTGGGGCCGGGAAGTTGGAGAAAGTGTCGCCCGCTGCGAAAGGACACGGTCGGTGCTTCCCCTGGGAAGTCTGAAGCGTAACGTTAAGGCGCGGGCGTCAAGTTATCCGCGCACCGCTCGGAACGTAATAGTCACCATTCAACGACCGGTATGTTAGATCTCGCGAAGGCGGACAGCGGCGGGCGGAGGCGGCCAGAAGCGGACCCGCGCCCGCAGGGACGAATCACCGGCGACACACTTGCCGTGCCGGACGGTACCCACCACGCGACGGATGCATCGTGAGTTCTCTGCGCGCACGTCTCACGCGCGAGATCCAAGGTGAAGTCGCCTTTGACGCCTTCACGCGCGGGCGATACAGCACCGACGCGTCCATTTATCAGATCACGCCACTCGGTGTGGTCACGCCACAGCACTGTCAGGACCTCGTGATCGCCGTACAGATCGCCGCCGATGAAGGCATACCCGTCACGATGCGGGGCGCCGGGACATCGCAGGCAGGTCAGGCGGTCGGTGAGGGGCTGATCATTGACACGAGTCGCCACCTCACGGACATCAACGACCTGGATCCCACGCACGACACGGTACGCGTGGCGCCGGGCACCGTACTCGACCGTCTGAACACGTGGTTACGGCCGCACGGTCTGTTCTTTCCGGTGGACGTCGCGACCGCCGCGCAGGCAACGCTCGGCGGCATGGCGGGCAATAACAGCGCGGGAGCCCGCTCGATTCGCTACGGCATGATGGCGGACAACGTCCGCGGCCTGGATGCCGTCCTGGCGGACGGCACGCCCATTCGGTGCGACGGTTCCGGCGCACGTCCGCACGGACGGCTCGCCGCCATGCAACGTGACCTGGTCCAGCTCTACGAACGGGAGTGCGAGGAAATCGCGGCTCGTTTGCCCAAGGTGCTCCGGAACGTGGCCGGCTA
>Ga0302046_10004721_pt1 | contig 12102 bp, 11 predicted proteins | sample RVTome_11_FD_200261 | JGI IMG/M metagenome (GOLD analysis project Ga0302046, IMG submission 200261) | Soil microbial communities from uranium-contaminated site in the Upper Colorado River Basin, Wyoming, United States - RVT147D111 (version 2) ... | reverse complement strand
CCATGCACAACCCCTACGAGACGCCCGGCGTGCCACCGCACCTCCCGCTGTCTATTGCCCCGCCCGTCGTCTTCTGGTACCGGATGTACACGGGAGCGATGGCTCTCCTTTACGCGGCGGTGACCGTCGGTGGCGTGGCGATGATCTTCTTTCGGGACGAGCTCGTCGACCAAGCGACGACTGTCGAGGAGATCGTCATCACGGGGGTCATCTTGATCGCTATGGGCGGGTTGTTTTTCGTGATCTTTGCCCTCGGCACGTTCATTCCTCCCCGGCCGTGGGCATGGATCGTCGGGATTCGTGCTCATCGGCGTGGGCATGACGAGCTGCTGCTGCCTACCAGCGTCAATCCCGCTCCTCATCTTCTGGCTCAAGCCCGAGGCCCAGGCCTACTTCGGCCGCGGACCAGCCGGAGCGGCGTGAGCCACCCACTTCACGCGCGGACGATAGGGGCGCCGGCAGACTTGCAGCCTTCCCCGCGCTCATCCAGGCGAGTGAAGTTGGGATATAGGTTCACCGGTGAGCGAAGCAAGTAGCATGCGAGGCGATGAAGTCTGTGACTCCCCGGTCGAATTGCTCACCGTTCGGACTTACAATGTCCCGCCGCGCTCTGCGGCAGATATCACTCGGGGCACTTGAGTGGAAGCAAGCGCAATCGACGCCGCCCTGATGGCGCTCGCCATCATGCTGGAACCCACGCGCCTCATGCTGCTGAGCGCCGGAGTGCTCGTCGGTCTCGCCATCGGCGTGATCCCCGGCCTCGGGGGGATCGTCGGCATGGCGCTCCTCATCCCCTTCACCTTCGAGATGGATGCTTACTCCGCGTTCGCCTTCCTGATCGGGATGGGATCGGTGACCTCCACGTCGGACACGGTTCCGGCGGTGTTGTTTGGAGTTCCGGGTACGGCCGGCGCTGCCGCCACGGTCATGGACGGTCATCCCCTCGCGAAAAAGGGTCAGGCGGGACGCGCCTTCGGAGCCGCGTACACGTCCTCCTTGCTGGGCGGCGTCGCCGGCGCCTTCTTGCTGGGCATCAGCATTCCGATCTTGCGTCCCATCCTTCTCTACCTCGGCTCCCCCGAGCTGCTGGCCATCTGCATTTTCGGGCTTTCCATGGTGGCAGCACTGAGTGGCAAGGCTCCCTTGAAAGGTATGGCAGCCGCGGGACTCGGGCTCTTGGTCGCCATGGTTGGCTCAGACCCGCAGACCGGTACTCTGCGCTGGACGTTCGAAAGCCTCTATCTGTGGGACGGTGTTCCCTTGGTGCCGGCCACGCTGGGGCTCTTCGCCCTTCCGGAGCTGGCCGACTTGGCCATAGCTCGCCGCAACATCGCCAGCGGCGTCAATGTGGACGCCCGAGTCGGTCAGATGGAAGGCATACGGGATGCCTTCCGACACTGGTGGTTGGTGCTCCGCTGCAGTTGGCTGGGTGCCTCGCTCGGGGCGGTTCCTGGAATCGGCTCCGCGGTCATCGACTGGATCGCGTATGGGCATGCGCTGAAGACCGAGAAGAACATTGAAAACTTCGGTCAGGGCGATATCCGCGGCGTCATCGCTCCGGAGAGCTCCAACAACGCCAAGGAGGGGGGCGCGCTGGTGCCGACACTCGCTTTCGGTGTTCCCGGAAGCGCTTCCATGGCGATTCTTCTGGGCGCCTTCATGATGCACGGCTTGGTCCCCGGGCCGAGAATGCTTAGCGAACATCTGGACGTGACCTATTCGATTGTCTGGAGCATTGCCCTGGCCAATATTCTCGGCGCCGGTCTTTGCTTAGCCTTCAGCAACCAGTTGGCACGAGTCGCCAGCGTCAAGATAGGCGTCCTGCTGCCGCTGGTCCTTGCGGTCATTTTCATGGGCGCCTTTCAAGGCTCCCGGCAATGGGGCGACCTCTATGTGCTGCTCGGCTTCGGAGTGTTCGGATGGGTCATGAAGCGGCTCGATTGGCCCAGGCCGCCGCTCATCCTCGGCGTCGTGTTGGGAGGCGTCGTCGAGCGGTACCTGTTCATTTCCATCGGCCGCTATCAGTGGGCCTGGCTCGCCCGCCCACTGGTCATTATCTTCTTCGCCGTCGCGATCCTCAGCGTGCTGGGGCCATTGCTTCGCAATCTGCGCACAACCGCCCGGAAGGGCTGGTCCTTCAAGACCGCTCGGCCACGACTTTCGCCAACGATGCTGTTCACCGTGTCGGTCATCGGTATCCTTGCCGGATCGCTGGTTACCTCTTCCGCGTGGAGCTTCGAAGCCAAGATCGTCCCCCAGGCCGTCGGTTACACCGCACTCGCCTGCGCCGTGCTCAGTCTCCTCCGCGACGTGCTCTTTCCTCGTGAGCCACTCGGTATCACCCCCGCCGGCCAGGCGGCGTTCGAGAACGAAATGCACCTCGAGGTCAGCGATACGCTCACGCGGGCAACCGTCTTCTTCGCCTGGTGCGTCCTCTACCTCCTGCTGGCCAAGACTTTCGGCATGCTGGTGGCGATGTTCCTCTTCGTCACGCTCTGCATCCGTTTCTGGGGCAGCGAGACCGTCCTTCGCAGCATGGTTTACGCGGTTAGTATTACCGGGTTCAGCTACATCCTTTTCGACCGACTGTTGGCAATTCCCTGGCCTAACACTTTCCTCGGTGCGTGGTTTCCCGCGTTGCAACCCTATCTTCGATAGAAGTGTTGCCATGATGGCAGATACATGCTAACATGATGGCATGATTCGCACGCAAGTTCAGCTGGATGAGTTCCAGTACCGAAAGCTCAAAGAGCTCGCAGCCAGACGGTCTCAGTCCGTTTCTCAACTCGTGCGCGAGGGCGTCGAGCGCGTCTTGACGGAGGCGGAGCATCAGGAGCAATGGAAACGCCTGCTAGCCGTTGTCGGAACCTGTCATGACCCGGAAGGCGAGAGTGACGTGGCTAGGCGCCACGATGAGCATCTGAAGGAAGTCTTCGGCCGTTGAGCTCCGTTTTTGTAGACACTTCGGCGCTCTACGCACTCTTGGTCGCGGAGGACCGAGAGCACGAAAAGGCGGGTGCGATATTAACGGCATTGGACCCGAATCGCAGCTTTCTCGTGACGTCTTCCTTTGTCATTCTGGAGACGGTTGCTCTTCTGCAGTCCCGCATCGGAGTCCCAGCAGTGAGAGGGTTTCAGGAAGCCATCTTCCCGGTACTGGATATCGTTTGGGTGGATGCTCGACTCTACTCGCGAGCCGCTTCAGCCCTCCTCGCGGCAACCAAACGCGACGTCAGTCTTACCGACTGGAGCAGCTTCGAGGTGATGCGCGAGCGCGGGATCCGCGCCGCGTTCGCCTTCGACGAGCACTTCGCACAGCAGGGCTTCGAGCTTCTTGTCGCCCCGTCATAGGATCTCGGGCCGTTCGAACGAGGCAATTTGGCAAGTCGCCAGCCATGGAGTAGGATTCTCCAACCATGCGCCGAGCGAGCCAAACAACAGAAGCAAAGTTTCTCTTCGACCCCTATCTCGATTGGACGGAACGAGAAGGCATACCAGTCGTCGAGGACTTCGGGGTAGATCTCAACAAAGTCGAAACCAAACCCTGGGCGCGTATGGGCACCGACGGCGCCTTCGTGCATCTGAAAGGGAGAGGCGATTTCCTGGGAATATTTCTGATCGATTTGCCGCCCGGTGGAAAATCCAAGCCACAACGACACCTGGTCGAGGAAGTGGTCTACGTGCTCGAAGGCCACGGCAGCACGACGATCAAGACCCGGGACGGCCAGGACGTGAAGACCCATAGTTTCGAGTGGGGCAAGGGAAGCCTCTTTGCCCTACCGCTCAACGCCGAGTACCAGCACTTCAACGGGAGCGGCCAGGAACGGGCGCGCCTGTCTTCGACGAACAACCTGCCGATGGTCCTGAATCTCTTTCACAACGAGGAGTTCGTCTTCCAGAATCCATTCTCCTTTCCGGAGCGCGAGGGCCGGGAGACCTTTTTCTCGGGAGAGGGCGAGTTCATTCCCAAGACACCGGGGCGGCACATGTGGGAGACGAACTTCGTTCCCGACCTCACCAAGTTCGAGCTCGTGAAATGGGAGAAACGCGGTGCGGGCGGCTCCAACATCATGTTCGTCCTCGCCGACGGCACGATGCACGCCCACTGCTCGGAAATGCCGGTGGGCACGTACAAGAAGGCGCATCGACACGGCGCCGATTTCCACGTCTCGTGTATCACGGGCACGGGCTATTCGCTGTTCTGGTACGAGGGCGACAAGGATTTCGCGCGTGTGGATTGGAACCACGGCGTGGTATTCGCGCCCCCCGACGGCATGTATCACCAGCACTTCAATACGAGCTCGGAACCGGCACGCTACCTCGCCATCGCTCTGGGCGGCCTGCGCTATCCCATGCTCGCCGAGAAGCGGGCGGTCTTCTCGGGAATGGACGTGAACGTGCGCGACGGCGGGGCGCAGATCGAGTACGAGGATCAGGATCCACGCATCCATCGCATCTATCTCGAGGAACTGAAAAAGAACGGCGTTCAATCGGGCATGGGCGGATTCATCGACGAGAAATGACCGCGACGCCCGAGCCGAAATTCCTCTTCGATCCCTACCTGGACTGGGCCAAACGAGAAGGCTTGCCGATCGCCGAGGGTCTCGGCGCCGACCTACTTGCCGTCGAGACCAAAACCTGGCCCCGTCTGGATACAAAGGGCGCCTTCGTGCATCTGGACGGGCGCGGCGATTTCGTTTCCGTGTTCGTCATCGATATCTCTCCTAGCGGCAAGACCGAGCCCCAACGGCATCTCTTCGAGGAAGTCGTCTACGTGCTCGACGGCCACGGGAGCACGACCGTCGAGACCCACGACGGACGCCGTCACAGCTTCGAATGGGGGCCCAGGAGTCTCTTCGCGCTTCCGCTGAACGCAAGGTACCAGCACTTCAACGGCAGCGGTCAAAAAGCCGCGAGGTTGTCCTCTACCAACAACCTGCCGGTCGTCTTGAATCTCTTTCACGACCACGATTTCGTCTTCTCGAATTCCTTCACCTTTCCGGAACGTGTGGGGAAGGCCACGTTCTTCTCCGGCGAAGGCGAGTTCATCCCCAAGAAACCGGGACGGCACATGTGGGAGACGAACTTCGTTCCAGACCTCAGCGCCTTCGAGTTGAAGGCCTGGGATCAACGTGGCGCCGGGAGCTCCAACATGAAGTTCATCCTCGCCGACGGCACGATGCACGCGCATTCCTCGGAAATGCCGGTCGGCACGTACAAGAAAGCTCACCGCCACGGTCCTGATTTTCACGTCTACACCGTGACCGGCCAGGGCTACTCGCTCCTGTGGTACGAGGGCGACGAGGACTTCCAGCGCGTCGATTGGCGCCACGGCGTCGTCTTCGCTCCGCCCGACGGCATGTACCACCAGCACTACAACACCGGCTCCGAGCCCGCCCGATACTTGGCGGTCGCCCTGGGCAACCTGCGCTATCCGTTCACCGCGGCCAAATGGCGTCTGTTCCAGGGTGTCGACGTCAGCGTTCGCGACGGCGGTGCCCAGATCGAGTACAAGGATCAGGATCCGCGCATCCACCGCATCTATCTCGACGAGCTTCGTAAGTCCGGTGTCCGATCGCGCATGGGAGATCTCATCGACGAAAGCGGCTAGCAGGCTGCAGGCTGATGAAAAACGAGTCAGCCTGCGCGACCGCCGGCCGCGGAGCCGTCAGCCCCGAGCGAAACGCGAGCCGAAGGCGAGTCGCGAAGCGAGACGCACGGGGGTGGGGTCCCCATGTCACTGCAACAAGACGCCTGTCGAGCGGAGGCCAGGACCGAACGAGGAGTGAGGCCCGCGTTGAGATTAGGCCGGAGCCCGGCCGACGCCAGCCGTGAGCGGATCCGCAGTCGCCTGTCGGCCGCCAAATCGCGTGGTTGCGGAGAGGGGGAAGAAGCCAGGCGGCGGCCCCACGGCACTAATATAGTAAACGATGCTCTGACACCATGCACGACATCGGTTTCGATCACCTGCACCCTGAGCCTGAAGAACGGACACGCCTGAGCGAGATCATCTGGTCGGCCGACAACATCGAGCTTACGACGGTCGGCGTCGACATCGGCTCCTCCACGTCCCATCTCATGTTTGCGCGCGTTCATCTACAGCGGCTCTCCGAGGCTCTTTCCAGCCGCTTCGTGGTCGTGAACCGGGAAATCCTCTGGCGCTCGCCGATCTTGTTGACTCCGTATCGCTCCGGGAACTGGATCGATGCCGATAGGCTGAAAAACTTCATTGCCGATTGCTACCGAGATGCGAATCTCACACCGGACGACGTTCACAGCGGCGCCGTGATTCTGACCGGTGAGGCGCTGAAGCGTCGCAACGCCCGCGCCATCGCCGACCTGTTCGCCGAGGAGTCCGGCAAGTTCGTCTGCGCGTCCGCCGGACACAATCTGGAAGCCATCATGGCCGCCCACGGCTCCGGTGCGGTCGCGTACTCGAAACGCGCGCATAAGACCGTTCTCAACGTCGACATCGGCGGTGGGACCACCAAGCTGGCGCTGATTCGCGGAGGAGAAGTGCTGGCCCACGCGGCCCTCGCCGTGGGAGGGCGTTTGGTCGCCTTCGGCGATGAGGGTGAGCTCACACGGATCGAGCAACCCGCGCTCAAGATCGCCGAGGCCGCTGGAGTCTTCCTCGAGCCGGGAGGAAGACTCGACCCCGCACAGCGCGGCAAGATGACCCAGACGATGGCCAACACCCTCATCTCCGCGGTTCATCTGAGACCGTGGCACGATCTGGGCAAGGACCTGGCTCTGACACCTCCCCTGCCCCAGGGAACGAACGTGGACGTCGTGACGTTTTCGGGCGGCGTCGCGGAGTATATCTACCGACGCGAGAAGGCCGACTTCAACGATCTGGGCAGCGAGCTCGCCACCCGGCTCGTCGAGGCGCTCAAGGACAAGCGTATCCCCTATCCCGTCTACGACCCCGGTCAGGGTATACGGGCCACGGTGATTGGGGCATCGCAGTACTCGGTTCAAGTCAGCGGCAACACGATCCTGATTACGGGAAAAGGATGCCTACCGCTGCGCAATGTACCGGTCATCCATCTTCCCCGTCCCCTGGACGGCGACATCGTGCCCGAGACGCTGGCGGAAGAAATCCAGCACGCCCTGGCGTCTTTCGACCTCGTCGAGGGCGACGGTGCCGCGGCGTTGGCGTTTCGCTGGTCCGGGGACCCCCTTCACGCCAGGCTTCATGCATTAGCCCGCGGGATCTGCATGGGTTTTCCCAGGACGATTGCCGCCGAGGCACCGTTGATTTTGCTCATGGACGGCGATATCGCACGGACTCTGGGAGAGATCCTCCGGCGAGAGCTGGACGTAAGAGGCGACATCGTCACCATCGACGGCGTGCAATTGAAGCAGTTCGACTTCGTCGACATCGGTGAGCTCATCGAGCCGACCCACGTCGTCCCCCTCGTCATCAAGTCGCTGCTCTTTTCCACGGGCCGGGCAGTCAGCGAGTGAGCGCGGCCGTCACGGCCTCGCCAAGAGAGGACGCCAAAGTCCTCGGCCTCATCGGATCCGCCCACTTCGTCAGCCACTTCCACGCCCTGACTCTCCCACCGCTCTTCCCCGCACTGCACCAGGAGTTCGGCCTTGGCTTCACGGAGCTCGGTCTGATCATGGCCCTCTACGCGGCCGCGACCGCCATCGCGCAGATTCCCATTGGCTTCTTGGTGGACCGCATCGGGGCGAGCGGAGTCCTGATCGCGGGGCTCGTCGTCTTGTCACTTTCCATTGGCGGTATCGGGTTCGCGTCAGCGGCCTGGCAAGTGGGTGTGCTCGCGGTCGTGGCGGGAATTGCCGACAGCGTCTTTCATCCCTCCAACTATTCCATTCTCTCGGCGTCGGTGGACCCCGCTCGGATGGGGAGGGCCTTCAGCCTGCACACGTTTGCCGGACATCTCGGAAGCAGCGTGGCGCCGGTGACGATCATCTTTCTCGCCGTCACCTGGAATTGGCGGGTGGCGCTCTGGGCGGCCGGCACCATGGGCTTGGTCGTCACCGTCGCCTTGCTGATCGCCGCGCGCTCGCCGGCGATGAAAGACTCGATGGAATTGGACACGGCGGAAGTCACCCGTGAGACCAGTCGAGAAGAGGCAGGGTGGAGTCTTCTTCTCTCGCCGCCCATGCTCCTACTGTTCCTCTTCTTCGTCATCACGGCGTTCACCTCGGGCGGCATGCGAACGTTTTCCGTGACTGCGTTGGTGGATCTCTATGACACGCCGCTCATCACCGCGAGCGCCGCCCTCACCGCGTTCCTGTTCGCGAGCGCGATGGGCATCTTGGTCGGAGGGTTCATCGCCGATCGGACCAGGCGCCACGACATCGTTGCTGCATCCGCCTTCCTCGCCGCCGCCGTCATGATCGTGCTGGTCGGATCGGTGTCTCTACCCGCCGTCGTCTTGATCGGCCTCTTCTCGCTGGCGGGCTTGTCTCAGGGCATCGTGCGCCCGGCACGGGACATGCTGGTGCGTGCGGCGTCGCCCAGCGGCTCGACCGGTAAGGTCTTCGGCTTCGTCACGACCGGCATCAATGTCGGTGGCGCGCTCGCTCCCCTGCTTTTCGGCTGGATCATCGATCAGGGTACCGCCCGTTGGGTTTTCTGGATCATCGCCGCGGCCATGATGGTCGCGCTGGTGACGGTCACGATTCCGCGACGCGGCGCCCCACGCGCCAGGCAGGCCATTTGACCGATCGGCAGTGATGTGTATAATTAATACACATGGGTAATAGGAATACATACTGATGGCAGGCAATAGAGTTCAAGTGATCCTGGATGAAGAAGAGAGGGAGCTCTTTCGAGAAGCAGCCGCCAGGGAAGGGATCCCCCTGAGTGCCTGGTTGCGCGAGGCGGGCCGGGAAAGACTGGGGGCCCAGGAACGTCTCCGACAAGTCAACACGGTCAAGGAGCTGCGGGCGTTTTTCGCCGCGTGCGACAAGCGGGAAAAGGGTGTCGAGCCCGATTGGGAGGAGCACCGTTCCGTTATCGAGCACTCTATCCGCTCCGGTCAGTCAGGCACATGACCTTCGTCGACACCAACGTCTTCATGTACGCCGTGGGACGGAAGCATCCGCTGCGTGACGAATCAAGGGCTTTCTTCGAGCGGAGCCTCAAGAAGAGCGAAACCCTTATCACCTCAGCCGAAGTTCTCCAGGAGTTGCTACATGCTTACGTCCCGGTGGGGCGAGTCGAAACCCTGGATGCGGCGCTGGCTCTCGTCGAGTCCAGCGTTCGGTCGGTTTGGCCAATCGAGGCCGAGGACGTCCGCTTCGGGAGGTTATTGTTGAAGCGATACCCGGAGCTCGGCGCCCGCGACCTTCTTCACCTAGCTTGCTGCAAGCGGCGCCGCGTTTCAGTCGTCAAGACTTTCGACCGCGCTTTAGGCGCGGCCTCCCGGAAATCCTGACCAACCTGAAGGGCAAGCGGCGCGGTGACCATTTCAGACACTATGCAAGGTTGAAACACACCATGCGTATGTTCGTCATCTCCTCAATGGCGAAACGGACGCCTTCTCGGCCGATGCCGCTCATCTTGTTCCCGCCGTACGGCATCTGATCGACGCGGAAGATGGAGGTGTCGTTGACCATCATGCCGCCGACGTCCACGCGCTTGATGGCTTGGAATGCCTTCTTGATATCGCGGGTGTAGATTCCGGCCTGCAGCCCGTACGGAGAATCGGCCAGCATCTCGAGTCCCTCCTCGAACGAACGGTACCTCACCAACGAAACCTGAGGGGCGAACGTTTCCTGACACATGACTTTCATGTCCGGTTCGACGTCGGTCATGACGGTGGGCCAGAGCATCCGGCCTTTTCGTTTGCCGCCGATTAGGACCTTGGCGCCCTGGGCCACGGCCTCGTTCATCCAAACCTCGGCGCGCTCGGCTTCCGACTCGGTGATCATCGGTCCCACGTCGCAATCCTTGTCGAGCGGATTGCCGATCTTGAGCTTGGCCGTGGCGGCAATAAACTTCTTCGTGAACTCGTCGGCGATCGCTTCGTGGAGGTAGAGCCTCTGAAGGCTGATACAGATCTGGCCGGAGTTGGCGAAGGACGAGACCACACATCGCGGCACGGCTCGATCGATGTCGGCGTCCTCTTCGATGAGGGTCCCGGAGTTGTTCCCCAGCTCGAGCGTGACCTCCTTCAATCCAGCCCGGCTCATGATCCGCTCGCCGACCGGCGGGCTTCCGGTGAACGTGATCTTGGCAACGCGCGGATCGGTGACCAACCAGTCCCCCACCGTGGCCCCACCTCCGAAGATAAGGTTGAAGACGCCCTCGGGAAGGCCGGTCTCGCCGTGGATCCGCTTGGCCTCTTCGGCGGCGAACTGAAAGGTCTCGATGGCACGGGCCACTTCCAGCATCGAGAACTTCCAGGCCTTGCCCGCCTCCCGGCAGATGATGGTGGCGATGTCTTCCTGGTACTTGGCGAGTCGATCCGATGCGCGCGCCAAGATCTTCGCGCGCTGGTGAGCGGGAAGGTCGGCGTAAGCGGGGAACGCTTTGGCCGCCGATGCGATCGCCCGTTCCACGTCGGTCTTGCTCGCATTGGGGACGGTGCCAATTTCTTCCCCCGAGTACTTGTCGATGACCGAAATCGTCTCCATGGTCTGCATGAACGGAGCATAGCAATGGCGCCCCGAATTTCAAATGTTGTCCGCTAAGGGTTGGGAATGCTAAGGTTGTCGGCGCCCAATGACCGAAATGACCGCAGCCATCGATCGCATCCAACTTGCCGCCTGCGTGCGCCTGCTCCACATGGAGGGTCTTCTCACCTACAACGGCCATGTCAGCGTCCGTGCGCCGGACGCCAACGGCTTTCTCATTCATTCCCTGCTGGACAGCCGTGCCGAGGTCGTGCCGGAGCTTCTGCTGTTGGCCGACCTCGACGGTCGCATCTTGGAACCGGTGGCGAGGCGCCGACTTCCTAGCGAGTTTCCCATTCATGGGGAGATCTATCGCGCCCGTCCCGACGTGAAGGCCGTCGCGCACATTCACTCCGAGAGCGCCATCGCCTTCACACTGGCCAAGGGGGCTCGGATTCAGGCGATGCGATGTGACGGCGCTCGTTGGGCTGGGGGCGTGCCGATACACGGCGATCCCAGCCGCATCCAGTCATCCGAACAGGGACGCGCCCTCGCGGAGACCATAGGCGACGGCGACGCCGTGCTCTTGCGCGCTCACGGGGCGGTGCTCGCGGCGGCCGGCGTGCTCGAGCTCTTCATGACCTGCATCCACTTCGAGGAGAACGCGCGGGCTCAGATTCTCGCCAGCCGGCTCGGCGAGCTCGCTCCTCTGACCAACGAAGAAATCGCCACCCTCGAAGCCAGTTGGCCCGAGTCCTTCCGAAAACACTACGCCGCCAAGATCTGGTGCTATTACGTCACCAAGGGAGTGAGCGCGGGCTTGATTCCCGAGGCCTGGTCGGAAAAACTGCTGAGTTAATCCGACCGAGCGGACTACGGTGTTGTTTCCGTGGCCTTCGACTCTTCTTGCCGGCCGTAGTCCAAATCAGGAGGAGGTGGATCGCCTCCGGGTCCCATGAGGTAGTGCTCCATCCAGCGCACCATGCGCAGATTGTAGTCGAACCGCGATGCGGCCCTGCGGTTGCCATGTCCCTCCCCCGGGTACCAAATCAGGCGGACGGGCGTGTTCCCGAGACTCTTGAGGTGGCGGTAGAGCGCGAGAGATTGGCTGGGGTGCACCCGGGGATCGCGGTCCCCGTGCAAGATGAGGATCGGGGTCCTCGCTTTCTCGACGTAGTAGATGGGGCTTCGCTCACGATAGTAGTCCCATGCTTCCCAGGGCCAATGCTTCTGGTGCACGAGATAAAGCTCGCGAGGGATATCGCTTGTGCCCTCTTTCGTGACGAGCTCGCTGATCCCGACGAACATGACGGCGGCCGCAAACCGATCGGTATAGTAGGTCGCGCCCCAAGCGGATGCGTAACCGCCGTAAGAACCACCGGTGATACCGACGCGGTCGCGATCGACGAGGCCCTGCGCGACCAGATGATCGACGGCGTCGACGAGATCGTCGAACTCCTTTCCGGCTGCATCACCCTGACTCAGGGTGGAGAACGCTCGTCCCCG
>Ga0302046_10004719_pt1 | contig 12107 bp, 7 predicted proteins | sample RVTome_11_FD_200261 | JGI IMG/M metagenome (GOLD analysis project Ga0302046, IMG submission 200261) | Soil microbial communities from uranium-contaminated site in the Upper Colorado River Basin, Wyoming, United States - RVT147D111 (version 2) ... | reverse complement strand
CGCACCTCATCGTTCAGGCTGCCCATGTAGGGCCGGGTCAGCAATACGACCTCGACCCCTTGTTCGGCGCACGCCGCGATCATCTCGGCGAGGTTGCGCCGGTACTCCTCGAGGCTGACCCGGGCCGTCAGCTCGTCACCCTCATCGCCGCCCCGATCGAAGATGGCGATGAGCAGTTGCCCGAGCCGGGACCTCTGCAGGGCCCGCATCAGGCGGAGCCCCCCGACGGAAGTCTCGACGAACTCGCGGTCGGGCACGGTCACCGGGTGGGCGTCGTTGGCGCCGAAGCTGATCAGCACGATATCGGGCTCGAAGGCCAGGACCTCCCGCAGCCGGATCAGCCCCTGGTACGACGAGTAGCCCCAGACGCCGGCGTTGACCACCACTGCCGCCGGGGCGGCGTCAACGAGCCGCTCGCCGAGATATGCCGGCCAGTTGGCTCCCCCGGCGCCTCTCCAGCCCAGAGTGTTCGAGTCGCCGACCGCGAAAATGCGCAGGGAACCGGGGTCCTTGGGCGTGGCCAGCTCCGGGCCGCGGAAACCCTGGGAGTTGAAAACCGAAAAGCTCCGCTTCGGTCGCCAGATCAGGTCGGGGTCATAGATGAAGTGGCTATCTTCGAAGACGTTGTACTCACGGGCGTCATTGCCGGGCCCCGCGACGATCGCCAGTGGTGAGTGCTCATAGCCGACGATGACCAACAGGCCCTCGACAAGGGCGAGGGCCAGCACCGTCGACACCACCACCAGCACGAGGTTCGCGAGCAATCCCGGCGCGGAGCGTGTTTCCAGCGCCCCCGGCGCCGCGGAAGCTTCCGGTTGCTCAGCCATCTGCGAGCGCTCCTTCCAGTACCGCCGCCGCTTCGTCGTGACCGCCGAGCCGCGCCCAGGCGAGCGCGTCGAGCCCCTCGCTGCGCAGCGTCGGGTCGGCGCCCGCTCGCAAGAGGATCGCCACGATCTCCAGGTGCCCCCGTTGCGCGGCGCGGATCAGCGGCGTCTTGCCGACCTGGCTACGGAAGTCGACGTCGGCGTCGGCGCCCAACAGCAGCTCGACGACGCCGGTGTTGCCCGCGTAGGAGGCCGAGAGCAACGGCGTCCATCCCAACTCGCTCGCCCTGTCGACGTCGGCGCCGGCGTCGATCAGCAGGGCCACGATCTCCGTCGAGCCGTCGGACGCCGCAGCCAGCAGCGTCGTCCACCCGTCGCGGTCGACGGCGTCGATCGCCGCTCCGGCAGCGACGACGGCGGCCACCATGTCCTCGTTCCGGGAGGTGACCGCTGCCAGCAGCGGTGTGGTGCCGGTCCGGGTGGCGGCGTTCGGGTCGGCGCCGTTGTCGAGCAGCAACTCGGCCTGTGCGAGCGCGCCGCTTTTCAACGCGAAGATCAGGGCGGTCTCGCCGAACTCGTTGGCCGCGTTGACGTCGACGCCGGCGGCCTCGAGGATCCCGGTCCCGACAGGATCATGTCGCGCCCGCGTCCAGGCCAACGCCCGCGCCGCATCAAGGCCGCCTGCCCCCTTGTCGAGCAGGAAGCTCAGGACCTCGGGCCGGTTGTTGCGCGCCGCCTCGTCGAGGCCGCGTGCCGGGTCGATGCCGCGATCGACTGCGGCAACGACGGACTCCAGGTCGCCCTCGCGGACCGCTCGCATGAACGCCTCGACGTCGAGCACCGGGGCTTCGGTGGGCGACTCGCCGAAACGGTCGAACGCCGCCGCCATCAGGCCCCGGGAGGCGCGCGGGTCCGTCCACAGATTGATCGGTTTGTCGACAAACACAACGGTCAGTGTCGCAGCCCAGCCGACGGCCGCGTACAACAGCCAGCGGCGCGGCCCCCTGGCGACGCTGCCGAATCCCTCCGCCAGCATCGGGACCAGCAACGGCAGGGCCGGGACGAGCAAACGGGCGGGAGGACTGTAGCCGCCCCACCATTCGCCGCTGAAGGCCGCCAGACACGACAAGGAGAAGAAGACCGTGGAGGCGAAGGCGACGTAGCCGGCAACGGTGTGGCGCAGCCTGGCCGCCCCCACGAACGCGAAGGCCCAAAAGGGGGCGATGGTGAGCAACCCGAAGTCATGATCCATCAGCAGCCCCGCGAAGCCACGGGCGGCGCCGGTTACGACGAGCGCCAGCCCCCAGCTGGGCACGGGCGGCCCCTCGTTGGCGGCCGACGTCCACCAGCTCAGCAAAGCATAGGCGAGCGCGGAGGCTAGCGGGATGGCGGCGCCGGGCGCCAGGGCGCGCCAGCCGCCGGGAGCGCGGCGATCCCTCCACAAGATCCAGCCGATGCCGAGGGCCGAGATCGCGACGTAGTCAGGGTGCAGCCAGGGCAGCAGCGCCAGGGGAACGAAACGAACAAGAGGACGCGGCTGCCGGCGAAGCTGCTCGCCGAGGAACCAGACGCCCAGGAAGGCGGCGGGGACCTCGGGGAAGACGAGAAACGATATCGTCAGCAGCGGCGGCGTCATGAAGGCCACGATCGTCGCCGCCGTTGCCGCGCGTCCGTCCGGGCGCAGCCGCTTGGCGATCCGCAGGGTCAACACGGCCGTCCAGGCGTAGAGCAGAACCATCGCCAAGGACAGGATGTCGCGGAAGGCGTTGGCGCGGTTCCAGCGCAACGCCTGGAGCAAGCCGTCGGGAAGCGCGCTCGCGGCGGCCTCGGCGGCCAGGTAGACAGGGGTCAAGGCCAGCGGCAAGCCGATGTGGGGCGGTGGATACAGACTTCCGTTCCGGCTCCGTCGCAGCGGCGCGTCGTCGGCGGGGGTATATGGGCGCCCTTCGACGGCGGCGCCGTACTGGTTGCTGAGGTCGAGGTCGAAGTCGTGGGCGAGCGATTCGCTAGTCGCCACGTAGTGGAGCGCATCTCCGCGCAAGGATTGCGGGCCCCGCGAGATGATGACCACCGCGAAGATGACGATGCCGATAAAAAGCCGCCGCTCGAGCTTGAACATTGGTCAGGATGGGGCTGTCGTCGTTGCGGGCCGCCGGTCGAGGAACGACGCTAGTTGCGGACGACCTCGAGTCGCAGCTCCGACCAGCCCCCGAGCTGATAGTAGCGGACTCGCAGGCGGTGGGCGCCGCCGGCGATCGGCGCCTGGTCGACGACCGAGCCGTGTGGCTCGTCCCAGTTGTCGATGAGCAGCGAATCGTCAACCCATACGCGCACGCCGTCGTCGCTGATGGCGCGCAAGGTGTACTCGCCGGGAGGTAGGTCCAACGTCGCGGTGGCCTCGAGCGCCCAGCGCTCCTGCGGCAGCCCGGCGATCGCCGGCCGGTACCATTGGTAGTCGAGGCGCGGCTCGGTGCGGGTCAGGATCGGGTCGCTCTCGAGGAGCCGGGCGAAGGCGCCCGGGTCGTGCGCGGGGCCGGTCGCCGGGCCCGGGACCGGATCGGCGGCGGGATCGGTCCAGGCGAAGAACCGGACGCTCCACTCGGCCGTCGGCTCGAAGCGCTCGAACGAGAACGGCACGGGCTCGCCCGCCGGCCGCTCCGTTCCCCGCGGCGAGACGGTGGCGGCGCCGATGTACTCCAGATGCACCGCCCAATCGCCGGTCGAGCCGGCGGCCGGCGTCACGATCAGCGTATCGCCGGTGCGGCCGGATTCCGCCGACACGCCGGCGACGCCGCGGCGGTCGCGCAGGCGCCAGTCGCCGGGCGGTCCGAGAACGCGCAGCCGCACCGGGCTGCGTTCCGTATCCAGCGGCCAGAGCTTGGGCGAGCGCCAGTCGTAGGGGCCCCATTCGTCGACGACGATCGCCGACCGGTGGAGCCGCGCCAGCGCCGAGACCGGGGCCTCGCGCATCTCCGGGGCCGGGTCGGGGACCAGCGACGCGAGCTCCTGCTCGCTCAACCTGCCGGCCACGCAGGGCGTCTCCGGAATCGCCTCGACGATCTCGTTGCCGCTGATGTCGAGGCCGGTGGTGTCGTCCAGGCGCCACAACTGCTCGTGGGCGGCGAAGACGTTGCGGGTGACGCGGTGATCGCGGCTGCGGGTGTCACGATGCCGCGGATAGCCCCAGTCCGATGGCTCCACCGGGTTGGCCCACAGCTCGATCGCGGTGGCATCGCCGGCGAAGACGTTGCGGTCGATGATGTTGTCCTGCCCGTGCTCGATCGCCACGCCCACCTCGTTGCCGGCGAAGCAGTTGCCGGTGATCACGGTCTCCCAGCTGTAGCCGCCCCAAACGCCGTAACGGCTCCCCTCGATCCGGTTGCCCACGATCGTGTTGCGCGAGAAGGTCACCTCGATGCCGTTCGTGGGGGCGAAGGAGAAGTCGTTGGCGAGGATCAGGTTGTCGTTGGCGCCGCCCGCGCCGGTATTCATCGTCGATTGCCCCGCCCAGAGGAACAGCCCGTCGCCCGAGTGGGTCGCCGAGTTGTAGGCGATGACGTTGTTGCTGCTCTGCTCGTACAGCAGGATGGCGGCGGAGTCCTGGCCGCGCTGGTAGAAGCCGTGGCTGTAGCCACGGACGTTGTAGTCGAGCCGATTGCCGACGATCGTGTTGCGGTTGGAGCGGTACAGGCCGATCCCGAGGCCCGAGTTGAACGTCAGCTCGTTGTCGCGGACGGTGATCTCGTCGCTACGCGTCATCAACAACCCGTTCATTCCCTGGACGGCGCGGTTGCCGGCGATCTCCCCGCCCTCGACGTCCTCCAGGTAGATCGCGGCGCCGAAGCGCATCCACTGGCGGTCCTCGTTGTCGTGGAAGGAGAGCCAGTCGACCAGGCTCTCGTGGCCGACCAGGCTGTAGAGGCGCGGCTTCCAGCCGTAGCTCAGCTCGTTGTCGATCAGGCGCAGGTTGCGGGTGCCGCGGGCGAGAACGGCGAAGCGATGGCCGCGGACATGGGCGTTGCGGATCGTCACGTCGGCGCCGCCGTCGATGCGGATCGCGACGCCGGCGGCGCGGTCGGGGTCCGACTCAACCGGCAGGCCCCGCAGGTAGACGCCGGCCAGATCGAGCGTGATCCCCGTGCCGCGGACGACGATCAACGCTTCGTCGAGCGACGCCGGGCCGGCGACCTCGTAAATCCCCGGCTCGATCGTCGCCGACTCGGTGACGACCATGCCGGAGCGGAAGGGGAGCTGCCGGGGCGCCGGCGGCCCGGCCGCTGCGTCGGAGACGCCGGACGGGGAGCCGGCGGCCGCGACCAGGAAGGCAGTGAGAACGGCGATACGGAGCGCGGCTCCTCGCGTCCCGCCGCTCTGTCCCACGCGCCTCAGCATGGGCCGACTCTACCCGAAGGTACTCGGGGCCGTAAGCCGCCGCCGGCGACGACGCGGAGGGCTCTCGATACCGCGGATTGGCGGCGGGGCCGGCTGGCATCGACGCCATCGGATGCGCTGCGGCTCGCCTACAACGACGGCAGCAGGGCCAGCTACGCGCTCAGCATCGAGGAAGAGAAGCTCTACCTGGACGGCAGCCGCTACTTCCGCGAGGTCACCGACTGCCGCTGAGAGGCGTCTCAGCCGCCGGCGACGAACACCGGCTGCACCCAGGCGCGCCAGCCGCCCGAGTCGTGCACCACGGCGCGCACGTACACCTCGGGGGCCTGCAGCTCGAAGACCGCCGGATTGGCGCCGGTCTCGAGCAGCACGCGGCCGCCGGCGCCGATGAACCGGGTCGTGTACCTGAAGCTGCCGAGCGGGCGGATATGCACCTCGAGGCGCCGATCGGTCACCACGATGTCGTCGAGCTCGACGCCGGTGCTGGCGTAGAAGGCGCCGGTTTCGAGCGCGGACACGATCGACAGCGGGTCGAGGCCCCGCGCCCGCACCGTCACCCAGCCGCGGCCGGGGTTGGCGCTCTCGCGCCCGACGGCCTTGAAGTGGTGGGCGTCGTCGACGGCGATCCCGTAGATGCGCTTGCCGCGGGTCAGCAGGTAGTCCCACACGGCCTCCATGCCGAGCGAGCCGCCGCCACCGTCGTTGTGGACGCTGGGGTGGCCGTTGTAGATCTCCAGCAGCCGATCGTTGCGTACCTGCGCCAGCTCTTCGGCGCCGAATGCCCAGCCGAAGTTCGGGTGATTGATGTGCGGCGCCCCCTCGACCTCGCGGATGGCGTCGATGTTGCTCTGGATGGTTCCCACCATGGTGTCGGCCGTCTGCGGCACCACCAGCGCATTGATGTTGATGCCGTTGATGTGCACCGGGCGGCGCTCGAAGCTCGACGACACCTCCTCGCCGGCGATCAGGATGAAGTCGTCGGTGAACAGATGGGCGAAGCGCGCCGGGTCGGTGAGAACGTTGTGGTCGGAGAGCACCAGGAAGTTGTAGCCGTTGTCGCGGTACCAGGCGGCGACCTCTTCGGGGGGCGAGTCACCGTCGCTCTCCAGCGTGTGGGTATGCGTGTTGCCCTTGAACCAGCGCGTCCCCTCCGTATCCTGCGCCTCGAAGCGGAAGCCGGCCGACTGGGTCGATGCGCCGGCGGAAGCGCTGAGCAAGGCGGCCGCGGCGAGGCCCGCCACTGCGATTCCGTTTGTTCTGCTCATCACGGCCTCCTAGGGCCCGGCCTCGCGCCCCGAGACCTCGCGGATCTTGAGCGCCAGGCCGATCAAGACCAGGACGATCAAGATCAAGGCGACCACCAGGCCCTGACGGCGGTAGCTGAGCTCGGCCCGCGCGGCCTGGCCGGCGGCGAAGGCGGCTTCGGCGTGCGCCAATCCCTCCGCGTGAACGGCGGCGAACTCGCTGTCGGGCGCGGTGTCGAAGCCGTGCAGAAGCACCTCGAGGGAGATCTGGGCGTCGACGGCGCGCTCCACCTCCAGGCCGCCGCCGCCGATCTCGACGCCGCCCCGACGGGCGGCCAGCAGGATGCGCTCGGCGCTGGCGACGCGCGCCGTCAAGTCGCGCATGGCGTTGAGCATCTCCCCGGCCACCCGGATCCCGACGGCGTCGTCGCCGAGCGTTTCGGAATCGGCATGGCAGCTCGCGCATCTCAGGATGGGAACGCGGGTGGTCTGGCCGCTGACCGGATCCTCGAACGTATACGACGTCTTGCCGATGCGGAACTTGGTGTACAGGGTGTCGAACTCGGGCCGCCGCCTGGGCTCGGCGCCGGCTGCGACGGGCACGGTGTGGTAGGGGAGGGTCTCGGCGCGATCGACCAGCCAATCGAAGCGCTCCGTGCCCTCGAGGCCCAGCTCGGCGGCCTCCGCGCGAAGGCCGTCGCGGACCTCGAGGAACAGCAGCATGTCCTCTTCGGGCGCGCCGAAGCGGGCGTCGTCACCGTCGCCCGCGGCGTGACAAAAGGCGCACGGCGTGTCGGGCAGCGGCGACAGGAAGCTCAACGTCGGGCGCACGACGCCGTGGTTGCCGTGGCACGCGGTGCACTCGCCGAACGAGTTGAAGCCGCTGAGCGATGCCGCCGGCTCGGGCAGATCGTGGCAGGCGATGCAGCCCTCGCCTTCGGCGTCCAGCAGGTACTGGTTGTGGTCCTCGAAGCCGGCGTGCTTGGGACTGGCGCGAAAGATCTCGGCCTCGCGACCGTGACACTGCCCGCACACGAAGGGTACCGAATCGAGCCCCGGGGGGCTGGCGCCGTGGTTGCCGTGGCAATCGTTGCAGGTCGGCGCCGACAGGTCCTCGCGCTCGAACATCGCCGTAGCGTGCACGCTCTCCCGCCAGCGCGCGTACTGGTCGACGGGCAGGGGAGCACCGTTCGCCCGCGTGTATCCCGCCATGCGCTCGACGTCGGCGTGACAGCCACTGCAGGTCTCGGCGACCCGGGTCGGGTAGACGCCCGACGCCGCGTTGGCGGGCCGGCGGATCCCGTGGGTTCCGTGGCAGTCGATGCAGGTCGCGACGTTGGTGTCGCCTTCCGCCAGCAGTTGCCCGTGCCGGCTCGTGCGGTACTCGGCCTCCTGATCGATCCGCAGCGAGGGCGCGAAGCGGCGCATGTAGGTGGCGTCCGAGTGGCAGGTTCCACAAAAGGCCGGAACTCCGGCGCGCTCGGGCGGGCCGCGGTAGGGGTTGGGGGCGAACTCGTCGTCCATGGCGGCGAGGTAGTCCTCGGCCAGCGCCGGGTCCGGGTTGCCGCCGTGGCAATCGTGGCAGGAGAGGCCCACGGCGGCGTGCACGTCATCGTGGAAGCCGGCGACGACGGTGATCTCTTCCGGCTCCCAAAGCTCTTCGTCGAGGTGGCAGGCGGTGCAAGAGGTGCGCGTGAGCCCCTGCGCGGCCGCCCCGGGGCTCGCCTGCGCGGCGGCCTCCTGGGCGGAGCGCGCGGCGGCGGCTTGCGGCGCGCCGCCGCCGGCAGCCGGCCGCCCGTATGCGGCTGCCGGCGAGAAGGCGACGGCATCGACCGCGGCGACCGCGGCGATGATCGCCGCGCCGGCGAAGAGCAGCATGGCACTGCCCGCCGCCGCTCTCATGTCTTGTCGCCTCCGGCTCGGCGGGTGCCGAGGGTCAAGATCCATGAAAACAGCCCCGTGCCGGCGACGACCAGCACCGGCGCCCAGGAGCGATAACCCCAGGCAGTCATGCCCACCATGTAGAGGACGACGGCGGCGCCGACCCATGGCATGAGCGAGCTGCGGCCCGAGCGATCGAGGAACGGCACCAGGACCATCAGCATGCCGCCCAGGCCGAACAACAAGACCGGGATGGCCTCGTATTCGAGCCCGAAGATCTCGCCCCCGGGGACCAGCTTCAGCGTCTCGAACATGAACATGAAGTACCACTCCGGGCGGATGTCGGCGTAGGCGGGCGCGAACGGGTTCGCCTTTTCGCCCAGCTCCCACGGGAAGAGGGCGGCGGCGGCGGCGAGGACCCCCAGGGCCAGCGTCCAGCCGAACAGATCGCGCAGCATGAAGTTGGGGAAGAACTTCATCGGCCGGCGGCGCCTGGCGATCTCCACTTCGGAGGCCGGCACGCTCATCCCCTGGATCTGGACGAGGATGACGTGCAGGGCTATCAGCAGGCTGGTGATGGCCGGGAGAATCGCCACGTGCCAGCCGTAGAAGCGCGACAGCGTCCCGCCGCTGACGTGGTCGCCGCCGCGCAGAAAGCGCAGGATCCACTCGCCGACGACCGGCACGGTCCCGGAGACGTCGGTGCCCACGCGGGTGGCGAAGTACGCCAGCTGGTTCCACGGCAGCAGGTAGCCGGAGAAGCCGAAGCCCAAGGTGAGGAACAGCAGCAAGCAGCCGCTGATCCAGGTCATCTCCCGTGGCTTGCGATAGGCGCGGGTGAAGAACACCGTGGCCAGGTGGACGAAGGCGAAGAACACCATCAGGTTCGCGGACCAGGAGTGGATCGAGCGAATCAGCCAGCCGAACGGCACCGTGGTCATGATGAACTCCACCGACTCGAACGCCTCCTCGGCCGACGGCCGGTAGTAGAGCATCAGCAGGATCCCGGTCATCACCTGCACCAGGAAGAAGAACAGCGTCATGCCCCCGAAGTAGTAAACGACCGTCAGACGGTGCACCGGGACCGTCTTGTGGCGCGCGAGCTCGGTCGCGGCCTGCAGAGGCAGCCGCTCGTCGAGCCAGCTTCGCAGGTCGGCGGCCCGCACCCTCACGTCCGCGACACGACGATGGTGCGAGGTTGGCCGGTGCCGTTGTCCACGAGGTCGACCGCGAAGGGCTCGAGGCCGCGGGGAGGTGGGCCGGACACGACCTCACCTCGGAGGTCGTACTCGCCCCCGTGACAGTTACACCAGATGCGCCGCTCGGCGCTCTGGAACTCGACGATACAGTCGAGATGCGTGCAGGTCGCGGCGAAGGCTCGATAGTCGTCGTCGCCCGCCCGCAGGAGAATGACCGGCTCGTTGCCGAACTTGAGGATCTTGAAGCCCCGCTCGAGCAGCTCGACGTCGTTGGTCGGCCCGGCCTCGACGCGGTTTGTGCTCGCCTCGGGAACGTCCGGCGGGCTCACGAACCGCCACACCGGGTAGAGAACCGAGCCGAGGAGGGCGGTGCTGGAGAGGCCCAGGAACCAGTTGACGAGGCGCCGGCGTTTCATAATGCGACATTAAAATCCGAAATTGTCCGGATCGCAACCAGCGGTGCACGGGCATGGGTCGAGCGCCGCGCCCATCGGAAGAGGTGAGAGGGTATCCCACGTCCGCCAAGGCGAGAGCTGGGCTAGCGGCGGGGGAAGGCATGGCGGACGATCAGAATCGCGTTGATCGCGTTGCACGCCAGCGCCGCCAGCAGCAGCGAGGCCGCCGCCGAGATCGCCCTCCAGTGGTCGAAGCTCAAGCCCCAGGCGAGAGCCGGAACGCCTATCGTCCAGAGCCCGAAGCCGGCCGCCTGCAGGCGGCGGCTGTGCATCGTGTATTGGGAGGGCGGGACGACCTTGAAGTCACTGGCGACGTAGAATTGCATCCAGGAGAACATCGGCAGGATGCGCGCCGCGACGCCGACCACCATCTGGGCGAGGAAGCCGATCAGCCCGAACACGCCGTACGCCATCGCGGCGCGGACCTTCCAGGCGGCGCTCGGTGTGAACGCCAGCGTCACCCCCAGTGCCGCCGCGATCGCCAGGTAGGCGATCGCCTGAACGGCGTGCCAGGTGGCGAAATCCGGGCGCTGCAATCCCTTCGGCGACGGCCGCGGATGTCGCACCATCCAGGCCACCTGGGCGAAGAAGGCCCCCAGCCCGGCGACCAGCAGCAGCGTCGCCGAGCGGACGGCCACCAAGCTGTCCGCCAGCAGGCCGACAAACAGCACGAGCAGGCCGCCCTCGACGAGCGCCGCGCTGATCCAGGAGCGCCCCTTGGCGGGCATGGCGGCGGGCAGGATCATTGGAAACAGCCGATAGGCGGTGCCCATCACCATCATCGTGGCCCAGCCCAGCGTCGCGATGTGGGCGTGGGCGTAGACGCTGTTCAGAACATGACCCGGGAGCACGTGGATGAGCTGCTTCTCGATCCCGATCAGCATCCCGAGGATGCCGGCGACCAGCAGGTTCACGAACGCGAGCACGATGTGCAGCTTGACGCCTGCCTGCACCGGGGCGGCGATGATGGCGGCGCAGCCGCGCGCCGCCACGTAGGCGAGGCCGAGCAACAGCGTGCCGGCCGACCACACCATGCCGTTGTAGTTGGCGATCCAGAAGTGCGAAACCATGCCGCTGACACCGGTCAGCACCAGAGCACAGGCCAGGTAATCGCCCCAGCGCGGACGAATCACCGCGCGCAGAGCGATCGGGCTGATCAAGTGGAAGGAGCCCAGGATCGACGAGCTGATCCACCCGAGCGTCACGAGGTGCACGACGGCCAGCATCTTCGGGTGATAGAAGAACCCGCCGACGCTCTGCGGCGTGGCGGCGAGAAGCGCGAAGGCGACCCCCAGGCACAGATACGCGAAGGCCAGATAGGTGAGCGTCAGCCCGCGCGGGGACAGACGCTCCCGGTGCGTCGCGCTCCGTTCGCTCAGTGGAAGCGGAAGCCCATGCCGAGGGTGAACAGCTTGGCGTCGTAGTCGTTGACGTCGGACGGCTCCGCCGGGCTGAGGATGACCCCTTGCTCGTGGAACAGCTGCTGCTGGTAGTCGAGGAAGCGCGCCTGGGCGTCCACGAAGATCCCGTTGTCGAAGGTGTAGCGGCCGCCGAAGGCGATGTCGTAGCGGCTCAGCGGGATCGTCCCGCTGTTGTCCACGTAGGCCAGCGAGCCGTAGAGCTTCGCCGGACCGTCCGGCGACAGCGCGTAGTCGCCGGACAGCACGACGACGCTGGTCTGCGCCTCGTTCGAGGAAACGCTGTTTCCCTCGGTGCGGTCGTCGAGAACGAAGCGGAACGGCACCGACGAAGCCGAGTCCAGATAGTTGTAGCCGATGCTCGCGTTGCCACGCTCGCCGATCATGTGCGAGAGGCTGGCGGCGAACGTCTTGCTGTCGAACTCGTGGTTCGAGATGTCGTTCTCGGCCTTGCGGTAGGTGACGTCGGCGGCCACCGTCCAGCCGGACAGCGGACGGAAGCGGGTGCGCAGCTTGAAGCCGTCGGCGGTGGTGGGAAATACCTGGGTGAGGGGATCGTCGGCGTCGGCGCGGCTGTAGGTGAGCTTCACGTCGAGGCGCCGGTCGGGCCTGTAGAACCCCCCGATCCGGAGAGGCACCGACTCCGTGGTGACGTCGGTCTTTCGGTCGCTGCCGTGCGGGAAGCTGCCGATCT
>Ga0302046_10004718_pt1 | contig 12109 bp, 9 predicted proteins | sample RVTome_11_FD_200261 | JGI IMG/M metagenome (GOLD analysis project Ga0302046, IMG submission 200261) | Soil microbial communities from uranium-contaminated site in the Upper Colorado River Basin, Wyoming, United States - RVT147D111 (version 2) ... | reverse complement strand
GGGGCCTGACGCTCATTCCCACCCGGATGTACTTCAAGAACGGGCGGCTGAAAGTGGAGATCGCGCTCGCCCGGGGAAAGCGGCAGCACGACCACCGGGCCGCCGAGCGGGAGAAGGACGTGAAGCGAGACGTCGCGGCAGCTCTAAAAGAACGCAACCGTTGAAAACGGGGGAAAAAACGCAAAGGCGCAAAGACGCCAAGACGCAAAGAAGAAAAAAACCAAATTTCTCCTTTGCGCCTTTGCGTCCTTGCGTCTTTGCGTTAAAAACTCTTCCCTACGCTTGAGTCTGGCCATTTTCGTCGTCGATATCCGGCGACGCGGAGGAGGGGTCCGTTTCTTCGGACTCCTTGTACAGGTACTTGATGTTGTGCTTCAGCAGGAGGAGGTTCGGCCGATCGACGCGGTTCAGCTTCAAGCAGTTCTTGTCGTACCACTCGATGATTCCGCGGATCTCTTCGCCGTCCTGCAAGACCACCACCATCGGCGTCTTGCTGTTCATCTGCTTGAGGTAGTAGAAGCTCTCGGCGTTCGTTTGCTCCGGCGGAACGCGCCGGGGCCGAGGCGCGGCAGAAGACTTCGACGCCAACTGGTCCTTCAATTCCGCCAAATTTGGCCGAATCAGCTTGCGATTCACGGCTTACCTCGGTTTTCCAGATCTCTTCGAGAGTACCCGTTTTTTTCGACCCGGGGGAAGGTCCCTGCGCGTCAAGTCCGACTCTCCCGCCGACACGCTGAGGCAGCCGACCTCCTCGGCCGATACTCGCCTACGCGCGGAGCCAGAGAGATGGCACTGATGAGCTACAGATAGTGAGCTTAGTCTAGCAGAACGAGAGTTGGCAACGCAAACGAAGCCGAGAATTCTATCGGTTCACGCGGAGCTCCTGGAAAGACAGGAGGAGCTTCGACAAGCTGATGCGCTTGTTCAGGTAGCGGTCCCGCAGATCCACCACGACCTCCTCCGCAAGCGCGAACGCCTCGAGCCACCGCTCCAGGGGAGCGCCCTCCGAAAGCGCCGCGATCTCGCTCTCGATATCGCGGTGCAGGATTCCAGCGCCCGCTTTTTTCGCCGCCAGGTCGCGAAGGATTGAAAGCAGGAGCTCGAGCAGCAGCATGAGCCGCGGGTCCTTCGAAAGTCCATCTGCCAGCGGAACCAGCTCCTCCGCCTTCCGGCTCTCGAGCACCAGCGCCGAAATCGACAGCGCCTGCTGGCGCAGCTCGAAAACGGGCTCCTCCGCGAGCTCCAGCGCCCGGGCGATGCCCCCTCCGGCTACCGCCGCGAGAAGCGCCGCCCGATCGGGGGGAAAAGCGTGTCGGGCCACGAGAAGCCTTTCGAGCTCTTCCGGAGCGAGGGGCGAGAAGCGGAATATCTGACAACGCGAGACGATCGTCGGCAAGAGCGCGGCCTCGTTCGCGGTGACGAGGATGAGGGTCGCCCAGGGAGGGGGCTCCTCGAGCGTCTTCAGCAGAGTGTTGGCGGTGGTGGGGTTCATCCGCTCGGAGTCGGCGACGATGAGGACGCGCCTTCGTCCCTCGAACGGGCGATAGGGAATCTCGGCGACGGCGTCTCGCACTCCTTCGGCCCGAATCTGACCGCCGCGCCCCTCGGGCCTGAGGAGGCGAACGTCCGGGTGCTCGTCTTTCGCGATTCGGGCGCAGCTCGGGCAGCGGCCGCAAGCGTCGTTCTCGGAGACCGTGCAGTTGAGGGCCTGCGCCAGCGTCACCGCGGCCTCGACCTTCCCTACGCCGGCGCGTCCGAAGAAAATCATGCTCCGCGGAAGTTTTCCCGCCCCCACGAGCCTCTTCAGCCGCGCCACCACCGGGGCGTTTCCCGTGAGGTCCGAAAAAGCCATCGTCCTCCCCGCTTCAAGCCCGCCGCTTGCGGCGGGGAAGCCTGCGCGCGTCCACGAGCCGGGCCCACAGGGTTTCGTGGACCTCGGCCGGGCTTCCTTCCACCGGCACCAGGATGAAACGGCCGGCATCCCGCCGCGCGAGCTCCAGGTAACCGCGGCGAACGCGCTCGTGGAATCCCAGCGCCTCGATCTCGAAGCGTCCTTCTCTCCGGTGGGACTCGTTCTCACGGTTGCGGCGCCTCGCGCGCGAAAGCCCCGTCTCCGCGGTGAGATCGAGAAGGAGGGTCACGTCGGGCCGGAATCCCCCGGTCATGATCCGGTCGAGCCGGCGGATGAGGGAGAGAGACAGCCCGCGGCCGTAGCCCTGGTAGGCGAGCGTCGAGTCGGTGAAGCGATCCGAGACCACGATCTTCCCCGAATGCAGCGCCGGCCAGACCACCTCGCGAAGGTGCTGCGCCCGGTCCGAGAAGTAGAGACCGAGCTCGGTCTCCGGACACATCGCGCGGTGGCCAGGGGCGAGAATTACCTCGCGGATGCGCCGCCCGATCGGTGTCCCGCCGGGCTCCCGGGTGAGCACGGTCTCGTAGCCCTCGCGCCGGAGATGCCGGGCGAGGAGCCGCGCCTGGGTGGACTTGCCCGTTCCTTCGGGTCCTTCGAGAGTGATGAAAAGGCTCAACGTCGATTGGCGGAAAGGATGGGAGAGCAAGGGCGACGATAGCGCCCGGAGTTCCCGCCGGTCAAACGGTGGCGCCGGCGAGCATCGTCAGGTAGCGGTGGGCGCAGTTGAGTAGGAGGGACGAGGCGAGCGTCACCGGCTGGCTCCGGTCGGTGATGAGGGCGATGCCTTCGTCCGTCTCGCGGAGGCACTTCACGATGAGGTAGAAGTTCTCCGTCGACATCGAGAGGATCTCGACGTGATCGTCTCCCCGCATCGCCGCCAGATTTTCCAGGTACTTCACGAAAGCCGGAAGCTTGTCGACGATCAGCCGATCGGCGGTCTCCTCGGGCGCGCTCACGATCTCGGTGTCGATCTCCTCGGTGCTCAGGTCGAAAAAGAACGCGGCGAGGAGCGACGGGGTCTGATCCCGGATCTCCGTGAGGATCTGCTGCTGCAACGGGCGCCGGTCGGCGTTGCGATCGGGGGCCGCGAGCCTGGCGTCGGCCCCGCCGTCGCCCTCGGCCTCACCCCGTTCGACGGACGGAGCCTGGTGCGGTCGCCGCTGCTCCAGGATCTCTTGCAGACGGCTCGCGCGGGACTTCGATCCGCCCTGCTGGCGCGACTTCCAGATATCGGGGGAGAAATCGGACTGGAACACCTGGGCCGAGGTGTCGTCGCGGTCCAGGAGCTCGTAGATCTTGTTCAGGGCTTCCTTCTTCTCGAAGGTGACGCCGGCCTCGGTCTCGAAGTAGGCGGTCGAGAAGCGGCCACGGACGTTCAGAATCATGCCGGTGCCGCGGTTGGTGAAGACTTCGAGCGAACCGGTATGGCCTTCGCTCTGGAGCTTCTTCACCAGGTCTTTCAACGGGTCGGAGGCGAAGATCTGGCCGAAGATCTCCTTGCGGTTCGAAAGGCCGCGCAGCATGTGGGCCATGTCGAGAGGGAGCTCGAAGATCGAGATCCGGCCTTCCTTCAGGGCCGCGGTATTCCGGAGCTTCAGCGTGGCCTCGCCGCCGAGGAAGAACTTGTTCACGCCGTGGCGGTAAATGACGTTGATCTGCTCGCCCAGGTAGAAGAGGATCAACCCCTCGGCGTCACCGAAGGTGATCTCCACGTACCCCGAGAGGTTCACGTCTTCGCAGTGACGGACGATGCTGTCGAAAGGAGTCGTCTTGGTGGAGAGTTCCTGGGAGAGAAGTTTGCTTCCGGGAAAGCGCATTTGAGTAACTTGGGAGAGCGAATGCTGTGGTCAAAGTGTAACAGAGCCTTCCCGAAGCCAGCAAGACGCACGCTTCCTTGGGAGTCGCTGTGCGAATCCTGTTGACCGGAGCCCGCGGTTTCGTCGGCGGTCATCTGTGGCGCGTCCTCCGAGGTCCGCACCAGTTGATTACCGTCGGTCGCCGGGCGCTCCCCGATTCCGCGCACCACGTTCGGGGGGATCTCGAAGACGATCGCATCCTCGATCTCCTTTCGGAGACCGCTCCCGAGGCGGTGGTTCACCTCGCGGCCCTCACCGACGCCGATCTTTGCGAGGAACGACCGGAGCGGGCGCGCCTCGTGAACGCCGAGGCTCCGGCGCGCCTGGCGTCGGCGGTCGCGAAGAGCTGCCGGCGGTTCATCCAGGTCTCGACCGATCTGGTCTTCGACGGCGAGCGGGCGCCGTACGCCGAGGCGGACCCCGCGCTTCCGATCTCGGTCTATGGCGGGACGAAGCTCGCGGGAGAGCGCGGTGTGGTCTCGATCCTCGGGGAGCGCGCGTGTATCGCGCGGCTCGCTCTCGCCTACGGCCCGCGACCGAACGCCCTCTCGCGGCCGAGCTTCGTCGAACGGATGCTTTCGAGCGCCTCCCGCGGCGAGAGCGTGTCGCTCTTCGAAGACGAGATCCGGACTCCCCTCTACGTAGAGGACGCCGCTCACGCCCTCGCGCTCCTGGTCGATGGCCCGCCGCCTCCGCCGGTCGTTCACCTCGGCGGTCCGGACCGGTGCTCGCGCTTCGAGATGGGGACGACGGCCCTCGCCGCCTTCGGCCTCACCTCCGATCTCGCCGAGGCTCGCTCCCGATCCGAGGGCCGCGGGCGGGCGCCCCGGCCGAGGGACGTGTCCCTGTCTTCGTCGGTCGCCCGCACCCTCGGGCTCCCCTCGAGGAGTCTCTCCGAGGGGCTTTCGTCGATGAAGCGAGAGATGGAGCGCCGGGGATTCATGGTAGGATCGGAAATCGCGGTCCCCGAAGACGAGGCGAATTCCTTGTAGCGCGCGACACCGAGCGCTCCGGCGAACGATGGCCTTTCGCAAGAAAAAGCAGGATCCGTTCCAAGAAATCCAGGCGTGCCTCCAGAGGCGCGACTACAAGTCCGCCCTCGACTGGTTCAACACCCTTCTCCAGAAGGACCCGAAGAACACCCAGATCCGTCTCCGATTCGCCGATACCCTGGTGCTCGCCGGGAGCAAGCGCGAGGCGGTGAAGCAGTTTCGCGTGGTCGCCGACGAGCTCGCGGAAAAGGGCTTCATGATCCGCGCCATCGCCATCAACAAGAAAATCCTTCAACTCGATCCCACTCAGACCGACGTGCACCAGAAACTGGCGGCGATGAAAGAGGAGCGCTCGACCGACACCGCGTCCCGGGCGGCGTTCTCGGAGATGCTCCATCGACCCTCCGATCCGCTACGGAGTGCCTTGAAGGCCCCGCCCCCGCCGGCACCGCCTCCCGCGTCGCTCCCCGAGCTCAGCCTCGAGGAGAGTATGGCGATGGAGTTCGGGGACAGCCACGAGCTTCCCGGCGCCTCGGACTCTCCCGCCGAAGAGGTCGCGGAGGTCCAGGTCGTGGAGGACATCGATGAGGTTGCCGTCGAAGAGCCCGCGGCGCTTCCCGCCGAGGAGTTTGCCGGGGGATTCGAGCTCGTGGACGAGTCGACTCCCGTAGCACCTCCTTCGAGGGCGTTCACCGACGAGGCCCCGTCGTTCGCCGAGGAGCCGGTGATGTTCACCGACTCCGCCGCCGAGGAAGAGGAAATCGAGATCGTGACCGTCGACGCCGACGCCTCCGAAGGCGCATCGGAGCTTTCGTTCGACGGAATCGAGGAGCCGGTGACCGAGCTCCAGGCGGACATCGTGCTCGACACGGAGGAGGAAGAAGAGGTCGAGGAAGTGGAACTCGTCGAGCTCGACGTCGAGAGCGAGCCCGCCCTCGCCGCGGACGGCGCGGAGTCGCTCATCGGCGCTCTCGGGGAGGACATCGACTCGCTCATCGATTCCATCATCGACGACATCGGAAGCTCCGCCCAGGGAGCCGCGCCCGCGCGGGAGCCGCCTCCGACCCACATCCCGCTCTTCTCCGACCTCACGACGTCGGAGTTCATCGACGTCGCCCTCCTCCTCGTTCGCCGCGTCGCGAAGGTGGGAGAGATGATCGTGCGCGAGGGCGATCCCGGGGAGTCGATGTTCATCGTCTCGACCGGGGAGGTGCGAGCGACGATCCTCCGCGACGGCCGGCAAATGCCCGTGGCCACGATGCGCGACGGCGATTTCTTCGGAGAGATGGCCGTGCTTTCCGGCGAGCCCCGGACCGCCACGGTGACCGCGGTCAAATCGACGGAGCTCCTCGAGCTCAGCCGCGAGCACCTCTCCGAGATCTGCGCCCGGCACCCGCACGTGGAGGCGAAGATCCGCCTCGCGTACGACGAGCGCGTCTCCCGTTCCGCGCCCCAGCGCCGCTAGTCCCGCGGGACCCGAGACAGATCGCCGGGGACGTGCGACAATGGAAGGAATCCCCCTCGGAAAGCGAAAGCGATGTTGGTCTCAGGCGAGATCGAGAACGTGCCGCTTCTGGACGTCCTCCAGGTCGTGGCCTACTCCAAGCAGACGGGAGTCCTGACCGTGGAGGGCGCCGAGATCCAGGGTGTTCTCGTCTTCGAGCGAGGCGCCATCGTCTGCGGAGAGTCCACCTCCACCAGGGCTCTTCTCGCGAGAGCCGCCGCGGAAAAAGAGCCGCGAACCCATTTCGCCTTCCGGCGCGTGGGAGCGCTCGCGGTCCTGACGGAGCTTCTCGGCCTGCGCTCGGGCTCGTTCCGGTTCCAGGGGACGAAAGAGCGCCTCGCGGAGCTCGCGGGAGTCAGCCTCGCTCCTTTCTACGACGGAGGAACCCTCGATACCGGGGAGCTCCTCCTGGTTCTCGCGACCGCCGTCGACAAGCCCGCGCCGGCCGCGGAGAAGAAGCCCGACCCCCCGACCCAGAGGGAGCGCTCGCATCCGCGATACGCTCCGACGCTGATTCCCGTCAGCCTCACGCAGGGTAGCTCGGTCGTCGAAGGCCACCTCACGAACGTGAGCGGGGGAGGCGCTCTTTTTCACGGAGAGGCGCTTCCGCCAGCCGATAGTCTTGTCGCGGCGCGCTTCGGCCTCCCTGGGAGTCTCGGGCAGATCGTCTGCCGCGCCCGGGTGGCCTGGGTGCGCCCGGATGGAAAGAGTGGACGCCGCGGCGCCGGTCTCGCGTTCGTCGAGATGACCGAGGAAGCCCGCGGCCGTCTCAACGCCTACCTCGCCCGTTACCAGCGCCTCGCCGACGAGTACCTGGAGCCGAACCCGACGCGTAGCTGAAACTGCACTCCCGGGGGGGTTCAGCCGTCTTTCTTGTCGTGGCCGTAGTATTCGAACGCGGACATCGGCCTCTCGCCCCCGGTCTTCCATAGCTTGCGATCGCGCTCGATTTTTCCGAGAGCGATCGCCATTTCCCGGATGTGCGTCGCCACCGTTCCGCAGCAAGCTCCGATGTAGCGGATGCCGGCGTCGTTGGCCCTCCGGGCGTAGTCGGCCATCTGGTGCCGGGACCACTGCAGGGGATCGAGCCCCGTGGGAAACTCCTGGAGGCTCGTGAAGTCGGGCTTTCCCGGAGGTGTCCGGTAGGCTGCGGGCTGGGTGGCGACGTAGATTTCGACCGCCTCGACCATCTGTTCCGCGAGAGGAAGAGTCGTGTCGGGATTGCGGAGACAGTTGATCCCGACGACGTCGCATCCGGCGTCTCGAAGGGCGCGGGCGCAGTCGGCCGGCGTCTTGCCTTCTGCGGTCACGTCCTTCTCTTCGAAGCTCATGGTGACCATCACCGGAAGCCCCGTCTTCTTCGCGCGCTCGGCGGCGATGAGCGCCTCTCCCAGCCAGGAGAACGTCTCGCCGATGATGAAATCGACGCCGGCCTCGACTTGCTGCTTCAACTGCTCGTCGAAGGTCGCGGCCACGCGGTCCCGGGCCTTCTGGCTCCCTTCCTCGTACATCCAGGTGAGGCTCAGGTTCCCGGCTACCAGGCATCGGTCCAGTGCGGCATCGCGCGCGATGCGAACCGCGGTGCGGTTCAGCTCCTCGACCTTGTCTTCGAGCCCGACGGTCGCGAGCTTGTCCCGGCTCGCGTAGAACGTGAGCGCCTGGAGCACGTCGGCGCCCGCCTCTCGAAACTCGACGTGGAGCTCGTGGAGGGCCTGCGGGCGCTCGAGCACCACCTCGGGGGTGAACGGGCCGGCGCGCACCCATCCTCGCTTTTCGAGCTCGAGGAGATAGCCTCCATCGCCGAGGACCGTTCCTTCGGCGAGTCGTTCGAGAATGTTCTTCTTCATAGCGTTCATCAACGTGGCCTCCTGCGAAAGTCTTTCAACGCTCGATGAGCGGCATTGTAGCCGGGAGCGCCGGTGACGCCGCCCCCGGGATGGGCGCCGGCGCCCGCAAGGTAGAGCCCCTCGAGGGGCGTTCGATACTGCGCCCAGCCGGGCACCGGCCGCATGAAAAAAAGCTGCTCCAGGCTCAAGTCGCCGTGGAAGATGTTCCCCTCGGTGAGGCCGTAGGTCCGCTCGAGATCGAGAGGCGTCAGCACCTGGCGGGCGAGGACGCTTCCCGGGACGTTTTTGGCATAGCCGCCGATGATCTCGACCACGCGGTCTCCGAGCCAGTCGCGCTTCTCGTCCCAGGTTCCCGTTCTCAGGCGATAGGGGACGTACTGCACGAAGCAGGTCATCACGTGCTTTCCCGAAGGCGCGAGCGAGGAGTCGACGTTCGAGGCCACGACGCAATCCACCCAGAGGTCCTCGGGGATCTCTCCGAGCTTCGCCTTGTCGTAACACCTCTCGGCGTACTCCGCGGACGGAACGAGGGTGAAGAGCGAGCGGCGGTTCGGGTCGGCGTCCACGGGCATTCCAGTGACCTTCGGCTCCTCCGCGAGCACCAGGTTCACTTTCGCGCTCGGACCGTCCATCTTGATGCCGGCGACGGCGCTTCGAAAATCCTCGGGCAGCGCCTGGGGCTCGACGAGCTTGAGGAAGGTCCTCTTCGGGTCGGCGTTGGAGAGAACGAGTCGCGAGGAGATCTCGGTTCCGTCATCGAGAACCACGCCTTTGGAGACGCCGTCCTCGACCGCGATCCTCGCGACCGGAGCGCTCGTCCGGATCTCGACCCCCGCCTTGCGGCAGGCCGATGCCATCGCCTGGGTGATCGCTCCCATCCCTCCCATCACGTGACCGTAGAAACCCTGGAGGTCGTGATCGCCGCCGCTCAGGAGGTGGAACAGAAGGCCGATCGCCGTTCCCGCCTGATAGGGCCCGCCGTGCTTCCCGTAGACGTTGTTGGCGACGTACATGGTCTTCACCACGTCCGAGGTGAAATTTCGATCGAGGAAGTCGCCGAGGCTCCCCGTGAGGAACGAGACCATGCGGGCGATCTCGTCGCCCTTGATGCCGCGGAACCGCCGACCGACGCGGGAGAGCTCCATGAGCCCGGAAAGGCCCCGGAGGTCGACGTCGGGAGGCGGCTCGAGGAAAAACGGCTGCAGGTAGTGCGCGAGCCGCTTGAGCTCGGAGTCGACGGCGAGGAACCGGGCGGCGTCCGTCTTCGAGTAGCGGCTCCACTCGGAAGCGGTGCGCTCGGGCTCGGGCCACCAGGGGACCACGTTGCCGTCGGGAAACGCCACCTGCATGCCCGGCTCGCAGGGCACCATCCGGAGTCCGTGCGAGGGCAGGTCGAGGTCGCGAATCACCTCGGGCCGGAGCATGCTCGCGATATAGGAAGTCGTCGAGGCCCGGCAGCCGGGGGCGATCTCCTCGGTGACGGCGCAGCCGCCGACGATGTCGCGGCGCTCGAGGACGAGAGTCGAGAGCCCTCCCCGCGCGAGGTAGAAGGCGGCGGTCAACCCGTTGTGCCCGGCCCCGATCACGATGGCGTCGTAGCGGCTCTTCGCGTGCAAGCGCCGGAGTATATACGACGTCCGGGGAGGGGATGGGTGAAGGGATGAGGATCGGGAACTTGGACCACCACCTGGGTGGGGGGCGCAGTCGAAACCCGAGAGCCAGCCCGCAATCCTTTGACTTCAAAAAAATGGAAGCCCAATCAAGAAAAATGAATCTATAACTAAACAATTTGAAGCGCGCCCATTCGTGAGACGGAGCGTCGTGCTTCCGGGCGGTGACTGTGCGGATCGGGATCCAACATCCCGAAGCCTGGATCCGGCGGAGCGAAACAATCTGGCCGCGGTTCGGGCCGCGCTTCTTTCGATGCGATAGAACCTACTACTCATCAGCGCTTTAACCATTCCCCCCTCGATTCAAGCTCATGGCATATCGCTTGCTTGGGCGATGTTGCCGCCGTGCGATGCCAACGAGCTTCGCCCCCGTGGCGGTCCTTACGAGGAGGGGCGAGGAGGAGGTTTAGAAATCATGCGTCGATTGCTGTTTGTTGTGCCGGCTGTCGCGCTTTGCCTCGCCTCCGGGGCAATGGCGCAGACGTCCGGCGAGATCGATGGTACGGTCCGGGACTCCCAGGGACTGGTTCTCCCCGGAGTCAGCGTGACTCTGACCGGCGAGGCCGTTCTCGGCGCTCAGACCGCGGTCACGTTGGCTGACGGGACCTACCGCTTCCGCGCACTGCGGCCGGGCAGTTACAACCTCAGCTACGAGCTCGTCGGGTTCCAGACGCTGAATCGCGAAGGGATCATCGTCAGCGGCGCCCGAACGATCAGCGTAAACGTGACGCTCGACGTCGCGACCGTGGCCGAGACCATCACCGTCACCGGTGAGTCGCCGGTCGTGGACGTGAAAAACACCGCGCTCAGCAACGAGTTCGGAGTCGAGCAGCTCCAGGACGTCCCGAGCGCGACGGACGTCTGGGCGGTCCTCAGCCAGACTCCCGGAGTTCGGATGCGCGGTTACGACGTCGGCGGAAGCCACAAGAGCCAGCAGGTCGGCTACGAGAGTTTCGGCATTCGGAACCAGAACCGGGTTCTCTCGGACGGTGTCGACTCGACCGAGGGCACGGGCGGCACGGGTTTCTACTACGACTACTACTCGGTCGAGGAGTTCACCACCGCTGCCGCCGGGGCCGATGTCGAGATGACCTCCCCCGGCTCTCTGGTCATGATGACGATGAAGAGCGGCGGCAACGAGTTCTCCGGTCTCTATCACGCCGATTACGAAGGCGAGAACATGGTCTCGGACAACCTCGACGAGGAGACCGCGGCCCGCGGCTACACCGGAAATCCGAACCTCATTTTCTACGAGCTCCACGCGGATCTCGGCGGTCCCATCGTGAACGACAAGGCCTGGTTCTACGGATTCTTCAACAAGTTCCGGATCGACAAGGCGATCTCGGGAGTCGACACCGCGGTCGCCACCGACATCGGGAACTTCTACGGCTACGGCGGCAAGGTGACGTTTCAGGTAACCCAGAAGGACCAGTTCATCGGATACAGCCAGTGGGGCCTGAAGCAGAAGCCGAACCGCGGTCTCTCCGCGGCCATCGAGCCCGACGCCGTTCTCTCTCAGGACAGCTGGTCCTGGGTGCACAAGGCGGAGTGGCAGAGGGTCTGGAACGACCGCATGTTCTCGAACATCCAGCTGAAGCACTTCGGCTTTGGCTGGCCCATGGTTCCGAAGGTCGATCCCGATTCGGATCCCCCGCGCTTCGATCAGGCGAACAACTCCCAGAGCGGCGCCGGCTGGAACGTGGGAGCCACCGCAGGCCCGCCCTTCACCTTCGATCGGTGGAAGCCCCAGGTAACCGCGACGGCGAACTACTACGTGCCGGCGGCAGCGGGGAGCCATGACTGGAAGGTCGGCTTCGACTGGCAGATCGATTCCTCGCAGTATGGTTTCAACTCGAACTCTGGAGCCGTCCGCTACTTCGACAACAGCAACCTCGGCCGCCCGTTCAACGTGAACGAGATCGCGTTCTATAATGTAAAGACCGACGGCGCCAACCAGAACGACAACCGCAACACCCACACGGCGTTTTTCGTGCAGGACACCTGGGCGCCGAGCCCGCAACTCACGCTGAATCTCGGGTTCCGATTCCACCGCCAGGTCGCCTCCTATATGGATTCCGAGCTCAACCCCGAGTTCACGCAGTTCTTCCCCACCGGGACCATCGAGGGCCAGACGCTCGTGACGTGGAACAACTTTGCTCCCCGCCTCGGACTCACCTACGACATCACGGGAACGGGGAAGACGGTCGTCAAAGGACACTACGGGCGCTACTACCAGAACATCGCCGATCGTCTCTCGAGCGCGAATCCGGCCGGTCTGGCGCGGGCGCAGTACCAGTTCCTCGATCCGAACCAGAACGGTCTCTACGA
>Ga0302046_10004717_pt1 | contig 12110 bp, 25 predicted proteins | sample RVTome_11_FD_200261 | JGI IMG/M metagenome (GOLD analysis project Ga0302046, IMG submission 200261) | Soil microbial communities from uranium-contaminated site in the Upper Colorado River Basin, Wyoming, United States - RVT147D111 (version 2) ... | reverse complement strand
GGTCGGCCGCTACACCGAGGACTTCGACCGGCCCGACGAACCGTGGCCGCGTAACGGTTAAAAAAAAGCCCGGGACGGCGACCCGGGCAATCGGTTTGCACTCGTGCGGCTCTCCGGCCGCTCTCCTCCTCTGGAAGCTCAGCCGGGGCCCTCGTGATCGCGCTCGAACTCCTCGACGCGCAACGTCGCGTGCCCGGGCGGCGAATAGGTCCCGGCGAGGACCTCGCCGACGTCGAGCGCGGCCGTCGTCGCGATGCCGGTCAGAAAGCCGCGCTGTTCGGGCGTCAGCTTCGCGGCGCGGCGCGGACCGAGGTAGCCCACGAGCGTCTCGAGCAACAGGGGCGGGAGGTCGAATTCGGGAACGAGTGCGCGGCGTCGCGCGGTTTTTGCGTTGCCGGCCATTGATTGTCTCCGTATGCTGACTTCGGGCCCGAACTTCCGGGCGGGCCCTCCATCGTTGCTGATGGTCGGCCGGGGCTCGCAAGGGCCCCGGCCAATTTACTTACCGATCCGACAAACGTCGGGCCAGGCCGACGACGCCGACCGCGATCAGGGTGCAGGCGGCGAGAATTACGAGCTCCATCGTTCGACCCTCCCGGGTTCCGTTTCGGGCCCCCATAATGCGCCACGCGCACGAACGACGCAACGCAGAACTTGCAGGGGCGGGTGCTCGGCGCATCGTCAAACGCGACGTGGACGGATCCGGCGGTGGTAGCTCGAGCGCGGAGCCCGCGCAATTCTTGGGATCGGGTTCCAGAAATTGCAATCCGGCGGACGGCCGGAGTAAAAGAAAGGCCGGGGCGCGTGACCGCCCCGGCCCATGATCGGGCTGACCCAACGATTCCGACACCGAGGAGCCCGAGTGCCGCCAGCATATCACGCGACCCCGTCGCGCCCGCCCCGCCCGCATTCTGTCAAAGCCGCCCCGCACTACGACGTCCGCGACCAGTGGCGCCGCCAGGTCGCCGCCGATCCGGCGGTGGGGGCTCGAGGCCTCCGGGTCGCGCTGGCCCTCGAGAACTACGCGCGCGGCCGGGACGGGCGGACGACGGTCGGGGTCGCGCGGCTCGTCGACGACATCGGCATGGATAGCCGCAACGTGCGCCGCGGCCTGGCGGAGCTCGTGAAGCTCGGGCACGTGCGCCGGGTCGCGGGACGGGGCCAAAAGGGTAACGGCGGAACGACGGCCGAGACGTGGCTGACGCTCAAAGCCGGGCCTGTGGATAAGAACGCCGCGGCTGTGGATAAGGTAGGGGCGACGGTCGCCCCTACTGGTTTTTTAACTAGGGGCGCAAACGGGTCAAAGGTAGGGGCGACGGTCGCCCCCCAAACCCCTCTTTCAGAGAACCCTAAGAGCGCTCGCGCGCCCGCTTCGCAGGGCGAGCGCGCGGCGCCAAGACAGGGAGAACTCCCGATCCTCGCCGACGTCAGGCACGCAACGCCCGAGCATGTGGCGGAATCGCTGAAACGCATCCGGGCCCGGCTCCGAAAATGACCGGAGGCTGCAGGAGCGGTGACACGACAATAAAACCGGTTCGCGGGACGGGCATGGGAAGGGGCTGACCGAGATCGTCGCTTAGACGGGCTCTCACGCGGTCGAATTTTTCCGAATGCGGGCGGATTCGGCCGAATACGGCCAGGCGGAGGCCTCGAGCGTCAGCAGCGGCGCGCGATGGCGCGCGCCAGTTTCGACGGTCGCCGCGGCTTGCGGGACGCTGGCGGGCGAGCTGGCGACTTGCGGGCCGGCTGCAGGGCCGGCTCGCGCTCGAGGGTCGCCGAGCCGGCGAGCGGGACGGTCGCCGAAAGCGCGACGGCAGCGGCGAGAAGCGACGCGGGCGGGAGGTTGCTCACCGTTCGCGGTGGCGGGCGCCGACCTCGAAGCGGAACAGCGGGTCGTAAATGTCGGCGAGCGACACCTGACCGCCATAGAACGCGTGCAGGGCCCGGGCGACGCCCCGGGGCGGGGTATGGTGCCCGAGCTCGAGCCGGCTCAGGTTCGAGGGGTCGTATCCGACCTCCTCGGCGACGTGTTTCACCGATAGGCCGCGGCGCTTCCGCTCCTCGCGGAGCCGCGTCTCGGGTCGTTCCTGGCCGGCGGCGTCGTTCATCGGCGCCAATCATGCACCGGGCGCACGTTCCCGGGCAAGGGGCCCGGACGGGCCAGCGGCCGACCTCGCCAACCCTGACGGGCCCGGATCCCGAATTCTTACCGGTTTTTTACCGGGTTTTTATCGGGTCAAAACCCCGGATTCGGTGGATATTTTCGAGAATTCTCGAAAAACCCCGACCCAAATTGTGACGCGGATCACTTGCAATCGTGCGCAAAGCGCATTTAATAGGACTCGTCGGGAGGGCAAACCCGACCCACGAAACGGAGGACATCATGAACGAACAGACCGCACGCGAATGCCTGCAAACCTTGAGCGCCGCCGCGCTCGTCGAGGCGGCGACCGGCCGGCTCGACTTGAACGCGGTTGCAATCGACGAACTCGCGGCCCGAGGCCTCGACCCGCAAACGGGCGAGTGGGTGGGCTTCGACAAGGCACGGGGCTGCGCTGACGCTGCCCGCGATCGCCTCGGCATTCTGTAGGCAACGGAGGACACGACGATGGAAAGGCAACCGATTACCCGAAGCATGGAAGTGGCGACGCTCGGCGCGATAGAGCGCATCGCCCGCGCGGTGGCGCGCGACTGCACCGGCCAGCGCCAGCAGGACGCCATCGCTCACCTAAAGCGCATCGAGGCGCGCAAGCGCTCGACCGCCGACCTCGAGGCCGAAATCGCGCGGCTACAGGAGATCCAGAAACGCAACCCGCCGACCTCGAACGAGTCGCAACTTGCGAGCGACCTCCTGCAGCCCTTGTTCGATGAAATGGTGCGACGCCAGCAGGCGGGTGAACTGTGAGCGCTGGCGCCATGCGCGGCCCGGCTGCGCACGTCCCGACATTGCGGGCGCTCTATCGGGAAAAGTGGGGCCGGGATTGGCCGCACGACGACGAGTACCTGCGCGAACTGACGCGCGAGGCCCGGAGTCGCGAGGAAGTTGTCGTGCTCATGCGTGAGTGCCACGAGTTCGAGCCGGAACACCGGCAGGAGGACGACCGATGAAACGGCAGGGCCCGACCGTCGTCCTCGTCACGGCCGACGGTATCGAAATCTGGCGCGGACCCTTGCGGCGGTTCGTCGACGACAACGACATGGGGCGGACCGCGCTCCGCAGCATCGCGGCACAGCTCCGCCGCTACGCGAACGCGGTCGTCGGTGGCGGGGCGGTCGGCGACTTCCGGCTCGACCTCGAGGCGGTCGACCGGCTCGCCCGGACGTTCGCGGCGACCGTTCGGCGGGACGTGGGCGACGAGTGGCCCGCCATGCTCTCGGCTCACCGCGCAAGCCCGGACCGGCTGACCGGCCGGACGTGCGTCACGCACGACTACTGCGACCCGAATCAGTCCATGCTCGACGCTTGGGCCGAGTTGTTCGGGTCCGCCCCGGACCTTAACGCGGACGGGACGGTGATCGACGCCGCGTGGAATGCGGCCAAAGCGGCGGACTTTTACGCCGGAAGTGTGACGGCCGTCACGGTACCCCCGATGCGCTGCGCGCATGATTAGAACCGTCGGCAGGCAAACCGACGCAACCGAAACCGGAGGACATCATGGAAAACAGAACCGCACGAGTGACCGCGATCAGCGCCGACATTGAGCGCGACTTGCGCGAGCAAATCGTCGCCGAGGCGAACGGGATCGGCCTCAGCCGGGGCGAACTGCACGAGGCGTTCAAGCGCGTGGAGAACCCGCGCAACTGGAAAGCGCCGATCGACGCGAAGTTCACGACCGTGCAGGAGCCTAGCGCGTCGCTGCACGAGGTCGCGGTGATCCGCGAGGCCGTGATCTTTTTCACGGGATCGGAGCCGACCATCACGCACGAGGGCAACTTCCGCTTTCGGTGCCGCGCTCCGGGCTACTTCGCAACCGTGGGGGCCTGACCATGAGCCGGAACGACGCATGGGACCGGATCGAAATCACGACCGATCCGCTCGGCGACACGATCACGACTTGCAGCGACGAGACGGGCGAGCACGTGATTCTCGAGACTTTCAGCAACGACGAGGAGGGGGGCGGGATGCCTACATACTTCGGAAATTGGATGCCGCGCCTGTCGGCGATTGAAATCGTCGGGGGCGATGACGTTTGGACGTTCCGCCTTAACGACCGCGCGACGGTGCTCGAACTGACGCTGCTCGGCCATCATTACGACGCGCGCCTGCAGGGCGAGGACGCGGAGGGCCGAATGATCCTCCGCCCGGGCCCGGGCGTGAAGCGACCGAGCCGCGAGGACCTCGTTCGCACGCTGGCGCAAGGGATCGGCCGCGATGCCGCGCGGTTCTGACGACGCGCGCCTGATCGCGGCGGCGGCGGAGGCCTCGGCCACGCTCCGCAAGGCGGGCCGCGTGGCGGTCGCCGCGATCGCGGTCGCCGACCGGCTCGACAAACTCGAGGCCTCGGACGGCCCGCAGGGGCCGGACCTCCTGCACTTACTCGAAGGGTGCCGTAGACTGCGCGCGGTGCTCCGCGGGACCGAATAGCGTCCTCCGTCGGCGGCGCGGACAATCGTCGCCACGCTCGGTTTGCCACCGAGCATCAAGCCCGCCGGGGCGCTTGTTCCGGCGGGCTTTTTTATGCCATGCTTCCGGCCATGCGTGCGGGCTGCGCACGTATCAGCAACGAACCGGAGCAACATCGATGAGTGAGAAACCGAGCGGAAGCCTCGTGGCGGCGTCCTCGTCGCAGGCCATTCTCAGCGCCGCCGACATCAAGGCGCAGGTCAAGCGCGTGCAGGAGGTAATGCGCGCGGTCATGGAGGAGGGCACGCACTACGGAACGGTCACGCGCGGCGGCAAGCCGAGCCTGTGGAAAGCCGGGAGCGAAGTCCTCCTGTCGACGTTTCGGATTGCGGTCGACCCCGAGGTCGAGGAATTGAGCACGCCCGACGAGATTCGGTACCGGATCACGTGCCGGGGCCGGCATATCCCGACCGGGCTCATGGTCGGCGGCGGCGTCGGCGAGGCCTCGACGAGTGAGGAGAAATACAAGTGGCGCGCGGCGGTCTGCGACGAGGAGTTCGACGAGACCGAGGAGACGCACCGCCGCATCAAGTACGGCTGGGAGTGGGGCCAGCGCCGCGGCGAGAAAGTAACCACGCGCGTGCAACAGGTCCGCACGCAGCCGGCCGACCTCGCGAACACGGTCCTGAAAATGGCCAAGAAACGAGCGCAAATCGATCTGACGCTGACCGCGCTCGCGGCCTCGGACATTTTCGTGCAGGACTACGAGGACGAGGACGGCACCCTGCACCCGAGCGCGGTCGAGGACACGCGCAATATCAAGCCGCGGACCGCACCGCCGAAAGCGGCGGCGCCAGCAGCTACAGCGGGCGACGAGCACGACGAGTTCCGGCGCCAGCTCGACGGCAACGGCAACGGCAACGGCCAGGCGAGCGCGCCCGATGGCGGACCGGCCGCGACGAAAAAGCAAGTCGGCCTGATCCTGCACCGGCTCGAGGACAAGGAAATCCCGGCGAGCGAATTCCTCGCGCACTTCGAGATTGGCCGCGTCGACGAACTCCCGCGCGATCAGGTCGACCCGGCGCTAGCGTGGATCCGCGACCGTGCCCGTTAGGGTCACGCTCGGCGGCGACGCGCCGGCCCCGCTCGAGTTCGATCCCGACGCGCACCGCTACTCGGCCGGCGGCGTCGCGGTCCCGGGCGTGACGACGATCCTCGAGCCCTACAGCGGGCTGCAATGGGTCGACCCGTCCGTCCTGGCCGCTGCCGCCGAGCTCGGGAGCCACGTGCATAAGGCGTGCGAGCTCCACGACGAGGAGCGGCTCGACTGGGCGAGCCTCGACCCGGTGCTCGAGCCCTACGTCAGAGGGTGGACGACGTTCCTCGAGGATACCGGCGCGGTGGTCATTCACTCCGAGCGGAAAGTGTTCTCCCGCCGGCACGGCTACGCCGGCACGCTCGACCGGATCGTTGCGTGGGGGCGGACGAACCGACAGGTCGACATCAAGACCGGCACCGCCATGCCGAAAACCGTCGGGCCGCAGACGGCCGCGTACTCGGAGGCATGGCACGAGGAAACCGGCAAGCGGCTCCGCGACCGCTATTGCGTGCGCTTAAAGCCCGACGGAACCTATACAATAAAGAAACTCGAGGACCCTCGAGACTGGCAAGTGTTCAAAGCCGCGCTGACCCTGCACCGATGGCAGCACGGCTAAATCAGCAACGACAAACGGAGAACCTCATGCAATCGAAGCCCAACAGCGACGCCGTGCAACCGATCGCGCCAGCGAAGCCGACGCACGTCAGCACCCTCGAACAGAAAACGCAGGCGTACCCCGTCGTCGCCGTGATCGACGCCGAGACGTTCAACGCCGCGGCCGATAACCTCCGCGATCTGAAAACGCTGCAGCGCGAGGTCGAGACCGTCGAGAAGTCGGCCACCCGGCCGTTGAACGAGGCGCTGAAAACCGTCCGGTCATGGTTCAAGCCGATGCGCGAGCGGCTCATTGCCGCCGAGCACGCGCAGCGCATATCGATGGGGACGTGGAAGCAACGGCAGGACGAGCTCGCCCGGGAGGCGGCGCGCAAGGCCGAGGCCGAGGCGCGCGCCAGGCGCGAAAAGCTCGAGGCCGAGGCCCGGGCGACCGAGGAAAAATCGCGCCGCGAGGCCGAGGAGAAACGCCAACAGGCGGAGGAGGCCGAGCGGCAGGGCCGGATCGCCGAGGCCGCCAAGCTACAGGCCGCCGCGGCGCGCACCGAGGAAAAGGGCATCGCCCGCGCCGACACGCTCATGGATCGCGCCGACTCGACCGTCGCCGCACCGACCGCAGTCGCGCCGCCGAAAGTCGAGGGGCTCAGCAACCGCGAGGTCTGGAAGTTCGAGATCCGCGACGCGACCAAAATAAACCCCGGCTTCCTGATGGCCGACGAGAAGAAAATCGCCAAAACGGTCAAGGCGCTGAAAAAGGACGCGCCCGGCGTGATCGGCGAGGGCGTGCGCGTATGGAGCGAGGCCGACTTTTCGGCGCGCCGACGCTAGGCGAGTTCCACGTGAAACGCGAGCAAAGGCCTGCACCGCCGCAGGCGACGAGTCGCCCGGACGCATCGCCGGATCCGGTACCGCCGGCCGCGCCGTGCCGGGCTCGAGGCTGCAACCGGAAAACGCGCGACGAGTACTGCTGGCAGCACGCCGACATGCGGAGGGCTGATCGATGAAAACGAAACGGGAGGCGCTCGAGGCGCTCGCGCTGCGCGCGCTGGCCGCCGAGGAGCGGATCGACGGGGCGACCGGCCTCGAGCGCGCGTGCGCCATTGCCGAGCTGGCGACGATCGCCGCCGAGGCTCGCATCGTCCGCGCGCGGAGCGACGAGGAGCCGGCCGGGACGCCCGTCGCGATCCGGCGCACGCCATGAGCGAACCCGATCTGTTCGGCGACACCCCGCCGCCGGTCATTCGGCACCCCGACAAGGTCGCCGAGCTCGAGCGCGAACTCCGGCTGCGGGCAAAGGTTTACCCGCGCCAGGTCGAGCGCGGGACCCATGGACGAGGCCCGGGCCGCGCGACAGACGGCGGTGCTCGAGGCCATCCTCGAGGACTACAAGGTCCGCCCGTGGCCGCAGACGACGAAACTCGTCGCCGACTGGCGCGAGGCCGCGAACGAGCTCAGCGTGCATGGCGTCCCGCTGCCGAAGTTGCACCGGGACGAGCTCCTCGCGTCGCTCGCGCTCGCCATCCATCAACTACGCAAGGCCGGCATCGTCTCGGCGCCGCCCGAGACGAAAGCGCCGAAACCTGAAACGACGGGGCGGCGATCGACCGCCCGGGAGGGCCAACAGTGATACGGGTCACATTCAACGCGCCGGTCATGGACGCGGCGCTAATCGACATCGAGGAGGCGGTCGGGCTCGAGAGCGTCGCCGTCGACGACTGGACGGCGCTGTTCGACGGGCCGGCGATGATCGCGGGCGACGAGGTCGCGCGCATCGCGCGGCGCGTCCGGGCGCTCGTCGAAATATCGGCGGTCAGTGAGGGCGACGTCGTCATGTTCCAGAACGGCGCCGCCTGGCGCGTCGTGCGCGGCAAGTGGCAGCGGTTCCGGGGGCACGCATGAAAAGGCTAGGGCCCGGTATCTACTCCGAGGGCGAGACGATGCACGTCGACATACTCGAGCTGCTCGAACACCTCGGCTGGCCCGACACCGAGGAGTCGCGCAACGAACTGACCGAGATAGTCGCCGAGTGCATTCGCGAGGAGATTCCCGACTGTGAGGTCTCCATACTGACAAAGGCGGGGCACGCATGAACGAAACGACCCCGGGCCCGTGGAACACCGACGGGACCGTGATTTGGGGGGCGCACGCCGGGACGGCCGCGGTCGCCGCGACGCGGTTCCCGATCCTGACGTGTCACCATTGCAAGGCCGCGACGCCGCTACAGCTCAAGATGGCGAGCGGCGGCACGCTCGCGCCGGTCAAGAACGACCACGAGGCGCGGGCGAACGCGGTCCTGATCGCGGCGGCGCCGGAGCTCCTCGCGTTCTGCCGGTCGCTGCGCGCGGCGTTCTACGAGGGCCTCGAGGACGATCGGCAACGGCTCGAGGATCAGGACGAGAAAACCCGGTACCTCGTCGGCGAACTCGAGGCCGTGATCGCCCGGGCGGAGGGGCGGCGCTAGTGCCGGCGCTGAACTTCAAGGCGCGATTCGCGCCGATGGTCGAGGACGGGAGCAAACTGCAAACGCTCCGGGCGCCGCGCGGGGACGGTCGCGACCCGAGGCCGGACGACCGGCTCTACCTCTACACCGGCATGCGCACGAAAGCGTGCCGCAAGCTCGGCGACGCGATCTGCACGAACGTGCGAGCGATCACACTCACCGACGGGGCCATCGTCATGGCCGGGAACGCGCTCACCGATCCCGAGGACCTTGACTGGTTCGCCAGGCTCGACGGGTTCACCGACTGGGCCGACATGCGGACGTTTTTCCGGCTACCGTGGTCCGGCTACGTCATTACCTGGCACGACTTCAAGCGCTCGGCAGGCGGCTAGCGTCTCGCGCTGCAGGGCCGCGTCGGCGCTGGCGTCGCGGTAAGCGCGCGCGAGGTCCTCGTTCGTCGCGTCGTCCTCGAGCGCGGCGACGCTGACCGGCTCGAGGCACTCGGGCGGGAGCGTCCGGTACCGGATCACCGGGACTTCAATCACCCGGGGCGGCGGGGGCGGGATCGGATCGGGCGCCGCCGCGCATGAAATCAAGCCAAGCGCCAGGGATGGCAGTATCAGCCCACGCGGCCAGGTCCTCGTTTTCACTCCGCAACCTCGCAATGAGGCGATCCGCCTCGGTTCGTGACTCCTCCGTCGCCGCCTCGAGCGCGCGGAGGCGATCGCGCAACGCCGCCTCCGCCGCTATCTGCCGGTCGAGCTCGGCCTGTGCAGCTGACACCGCCGCCGCTGCCCGCTCGGCGGCCGTCGTGGCCTGCTCGGCGACGGCCTGACGATACTCCGCGAAGTCGGCCTCGACGTCGGCGAGCGCCGAGCGCGTGTCGGCGTGCCGGCCCTTTTCGATCACGAGGAGAAAGCTCACGCCGAGAACGGCGAGAGCGCCGGCGCCACCGACGACCGCGGCGAGCCTCACGACCCGTCCCGCGTCGAGAATTGCCCGGCCGCGACCGCGTCCCAGTCAGTGCCGCTCTGGCGGTAGTCGTGCCATGCCTTGAGGTACATGTTCGACAGCACCGGAATTGTGACGCCATAGAACGCGGTGACCGCGGTCAGCACGGGCACGAGCTGAGCCCAGTCGGCGGCCTGGCCTTGCGCGAGCGCGTCGACGATCACGCCGTGGAACGACCGGGTCGCCGAGAACACGTAGACCACGAGCGCGACGAACTTCGCGATCAGCATCGCCCGGACGATAAAGCGGGCCTCGTCGAGCGACCGCCAGAAAGTCTGCCAGCGGTTCACGATGCCGGCTCCTGTTCCGGCGCCTCGCCGATCACCAGCCAGTGGTCGTCCTCGCGGCCGAGCTTCTCGCGCAGGAGTTCGAGCGCCGCCACCGATCGAAGCACGCCGGGCTCGCGCCCGAAAAACCCGTGCAGCATACCGACCGCAATGCACCCGACGACGTCGCGCACGCGGTTGCCGGCGTGAATTAGGATCGCCGTCCGCCCGAACGTCTGACCGTCCGGCCGTTCGTAGCAATAGACGCAGGCGTCGAGGTTCTCGAGGACGTAGGTCCCCGGAAAGCGCGGCGAGTCGTGCGGGCGCACCCGGTACCGACCCTCGGGCACGCAACTCTCGCGGATCAGACCGCCCGGGCCGTCGGGGTTTTCAATCCACGGCCGCTCTATCGTTGCAAGCTCGAGGTCGTCGACGAGGAGCCGCCCCCGGGTCGCGGTCGGCCAATACTGACGAAGCAGGGTCATTTCCATGCAGTTGCTCTCCGGTGGTTCGTCATCGTATGCTTCCCGCGTGCGCCACGCGCACACTATCAGCAACGCACGGGAAAAAACAATGACGAGAAACTCCGCGGCGCGTAGCGCGTACCCGCTCGACTGGCCTGCACACTGGCCGCGCACCGCAAAGCCCGGAAATTCCGCGTTCCGCACGACGTGCATCGCGGTCGACCGCTACGCCAAAGTCGAGGACAACCTGCAGGCCGTCAAAGAGCACCACGTCCTGACCATCTACGACAACCGCAACCGGAGAAAAGCGAAATGAGCAAAACGAAACAGCGCGGCGAATTCGGGCAGCCCACGGGGCCCGGGTTCTCTGATCTGCGAACGGCGAACGGCGAACTCGCCGTCGCGGCGCTCTCGGAGTGGCGCCAATATCTCGACGGCATCGCTCGCAACACGCCCGACGAGAACCTCGGCTGGATGCGGGCGGTCTACCTCGTGCCGACCACGATCGCGCGCGCGTGGGCTTCAATGTATACGCTCGACCGGATCGCGCAGCACGACTGGGGCGGGCGCAAGGTTTGCCGGCTGCGCGGCGTCGTGGAGCTCGACGGCGCGCTCTGGACGCCAATCTCGCAGGACGCCATCGGCAAGGACGGCAAAGGTCACACGGCGCTTTGCCGGCTTCTCCCGCCCGAGTCGTTCGACGGCAATGTCGGCGGGCTTCTCCCGTACCCCGAGCGGATCACCGACACGTGGAAGCGCAAGCTCGGCTCGAATTTTTTCGCGGTCGGCCCGGTCTACCGGCCGCGCGGCGACGAGTACTTCGGGCTCGGCCATAACGTGCGGGTGCTGGCCGTCGACGGGCTCAAGCCCGGCCAGTGGTTCAGAGTGGAGCTACCGCCGGAGCCGCAGTGGTAGGCCTCCGCGCATCGTCGCCGCTGGCGCGGCGATCCCCACGCCGGCCACGGCGATGGAGTACTCGTGGGTAAGTACTCGACAGCGCAGACCGGGCGGTGCGAGATCCGGTCTTGCCTATGCGGTGGCCGCAAGCCCGCGCGCGTGCGCGTGAATGAGAACATCGGCGACGCCGCGTACTCGGTCGGCATATGCCAGGCGGCGGCGAAACTCCTCCGGCTGAACCCGGGCGACGACTTGCCGGACGCCGAGACGGTGCGGAAAAAGGTCAGGGCGGCGAAACGCGGCAGGGTGCGCAAGTCGTGAGCTACCCGGGCGGCAAGGAAGGGGCCGGAGTATGGCAGCGCATCGTCAACCTGATGCCGCCGCACGTGGTCTACGTCGAAATGTTCGCGGGCGGCGGCGCTGTGCTCCGGCATAAAACGCCAGCGGCCGACACCCTCGTGTTCGACGTCGACGCCGCCGCGCTCGAGGCCCTCGAGGCCCGATATCGCACCGACCGATCCGACGAGGGCCCGCCGATCCGGTTCGAGAATCGGGACTCGGTCGAATGGCTGCGCCAGGCGGCGCCGCTCGTCGGGGCCGGCGTGCTGATCTACGCCGACCCTCCCTACCCGCTCAGCGCCAGGCGGACGAACCGCGTCCGCTACGCTAAGGACCTCACCGACGAGGAGCACGTCGAGCTCCTCGAGCTGCTAGCGTCGACCGAGGCGAGGGTCATGCTCTCGGGCTATCGCTGCGC
>Ga0302046_10004716_pt1 | contig 12112 bp, 8 predicted proteins | sample RVTome_11_FD_200261 | JGI IMG/M metagenome (GOLD analysis project Ga0302046, IMG submission 200261) | Soil microbial communities from uranium-contaminated site in the Upper Colorado River Basin, Wyoming, United States - RVT147D111 (version 2) ... | reverse complement strand
CGAAGAAAGACGTGAATCACCTCAGCCACGACGGGCCGGCGGGTGGGTGCCGTCGCGGAGCGGCGCGCCGATCGTATGGAAGCAGCCCCGTGAACTCCGATGTCCCTACGCCGAGGGCCCGGAAGTGGGACTTGTCTCGCAGCCATCGAGCGAAGCTCGAGGGCCACAGTGGCGCACCAGAAGCGCGCGCGCCGCGGAGGACGGCACCCACCCGACGGCCCGGCTCCCCCCGCTCCACCCGACGGCCAGACACAAGCACCGCTAGTCGATGCGCCGCGTGTTCTCCACCAGCCGCCGGGCCTGGATGCGGTTCAGGTTGTAGAGGATGGTGGCGGCGATGCGCGGGCGGCGGCGGCGGACGCGGGCCAGGTCCTGCTCGCCGAAGCGCAGCAGGCGCGCGTCGCTCTCGACGTCCACGTCGGCCGAGCGCTTGCGGTGGAAGAGCGCCACCTCGCCCACCACGTGCCCGCGGCTCATGCGGGCGAGCACGGTGCGGCGCCCGTCGCGCGTGACCGAGGCGACCAGCGTCCCTTCCAGGATCAGGAACATCTCGTCGCCCTCCTCGCCCTCCCGGATCAGCCGATCACCGGCCGGTACCGTCTCGACCTTGGAGAGCAGGGCGAAGGTGCGCGCCTGGCGCAGGCTCAGGCCCTCGAAGAGCGGGATCGTCTCCTGGGGGGACCGGCCCAGGTCGAGGGTCAGCACGTCCCACAGGGTGACGATGCGCGCGCCCGACGCGAGCGCCGGCGTCACGGTCACGTCCACGAGCCAGGCCACCGCCAGGGTGAAGGCGGCCAGCACGCCGAAGTCGGCCTGGCTGCGCAGGTCGCTCGTGAGCAGCACGAGGAAGCCGAGGCACAGACCGAGGCTCGTCACCGTGGCCGGGCGGATGATGTCGCGCAGCGTCTCGCGCGTCGCCGCGCGCTCGTCGGCCAGGCGTTTGGCCTCGGCGTTGAAGCGCGCCAGGTAGTGGACCGTGTCGTCCACGGCGATCCCGAGCGCGATGCAGGCGATCAGGCTCGTCGAGGGGTTGAGCGTGACGCCCGAGAAGCCGAGCGCGCCGAAATACACGGCGATCGGCAGCACGTTCGGGAAGAGCGCCAGCAGGCCGATGCGCGGCGAGGTGAACATCACCGACAGGATCACGTAGATGACGAGCAGGGCGAGGCCGAGGCTCTCGGCCTGACCGCGCACGATGTCGTCGAGCGTCCGGTTGAGCAGCACGATGTCGCCCGTGGCCGTAGCCTGCACGTAGTCGGGCAGCTCGGCGAGCCGGGCCTCCACGCGTTCCACCAGATCGCTCACCGCCGCCGAGCTCGGCGCCCGCGCGCGCACGAGCACGTTCACCGTCTGGAAGCCCCGATCCACGAAGGACCAGGCCTCGTCGTTGGACCCGAACAGGAAGATCTGTTTGGTGGCGTTCTTGCTGGTGGGCAGGGCGTAGGCGTCCGGGTCGCCGTCGGCCAGCTCGCGGTTCAGCAGCATCAGGTAGTCCACGAGCGAGGTGGTGGCGGCGATCTCGGGCTGCGCCTCGAGCCAGACCTGGAGATCGCGCACCACCGCCAGGTGCTCGGGGTCGAGAAACGCCTCGGGCACGCTGCTCTCGAGCACCACGTAGAAGGGCTCCGATCCCCGGAAGAGCCGGGCGATGGCCTCGTAGTCCTGGCGCACGACCGCGTCGGCGGGGAAGTTCTCCACGTACTCCGTGCCCACGCGGATGTGGCCGATGCCGACGGCGGCCACCGCCAGCGCCAGCACGCCGGCGCCGAGCACTGCGCGGCGGTGGCGCAGGTCGAGCTCGGCCAGCCTGCCGGCCGCCCAGGCGAGCGGCCGGTCGAGCCAGCCGCCCGCGCCCGGCCGGCGCGCGCCGAACAGGCTGAACAGCGCCGGCGCGAAGGAGAGCGAGGCCAGCGCGGCGCAGATCACCCCCACCACCGCCAGCAGGCCGAACTCGCGCACGGCGGGCAGATCGTTCACGCCGAGCGACAGGAAGCCGGCGACCGTGGTGAGGCCGCAGATCGCCACGGGCATGCCCACGTCGCCGAGCGCCTCTTCCATCACCGCGCGCCGGTCGGGCTGCGTCCCGGCCCGCCGCCGCAGCACGACCTCGTACTCGGACACCACGTGGATCGCGTAGGCGAAGCCGACCGTCACGACCAGCGGTGGGACGATCGACGTGACCAGGTTCAGCGACCAGCCGATCCAGGCGGCGAAGCCGAGCGTCCAGATCAGCGCGACCACGATGGTCGCCATGGGCACCAGCACGCCCATGACGCTGCGGAACGCCACCAGCAGCACCAGGGCCGACGCCGCGAACACGAGCGGCAGCGTGCGGACCAGGTCGCCCAGCAGCGCGCGGTTCAACGCCATCTTGACGATGGGCGTCCCGGTCACGCGAGCCACCAGATCGCCGCGCTCCTCGTCGAGGACGGCCGCGATCTCGCGATCGACGCCGCGGGCCACCAGCTCGCGGTCGGAGATCTCGCGGAAATAGACCAGGATGGCGGCCGCGCGGGCGTCGGGCGTCACCAGCAGGTCGGCGTAGAGCGGGTTGCGGGCGAGCGCGCCCCGCACCGCCTCGGCCTGCTCGCGCGTCGTGGGCAGCGGGTCCAGGAAGCCCTCGATCAACAGCTCGCCATCGACGCCGCGCACGTCCAGGGCCGTGGCCAGCGACAGCACCCGGTCCACGCCCTCGATCGCCTCGAGCCGCCGGCTGATGCGCGCCAGGCGCCGCAGGACGTCGGGCTCGAACACGTCGGGCGCTTCGAGCGCGGCCAGCACGATCTCGTCGTTTCCGAACAGCTCGCGGACGCGCTCGTAGAAGCGCACGTCGGGCGCGTCGCCCGGCAGCAGGCGGTTGATCGACGGATCCACCCACAGGCGCAGCTCGCCGCTGCGCGGGTCCACGATGCCCATGGCGGCCAGCAGGGTGAGCGCCGTGGTGGCGAGCAGCACGGCGCGCGGGTTGCGCGCCACCCATCCGAGCAGGCGGCTCAAGGGTGGACTCCCCCGGCGAGGCGCTTCAACGACGGAATCCCCCCGGCGGGTCCGTTATCCCAGATCGGGGGGCGGCTGTCCACGCCCCGCCGCTCCGGACCCGTGGTCAGCCGACGCGCCCGAGGATCGTCGTCTCTCGCGAAGCCGGGCGCGCCAGCACGAGCTGGACGTCGGAGACGTAGCGCTCGGCGAAGGCGGCCTGGCAGGTGCACAGGTAGTACTCCCACAGCCGCAGGAAGCGCTCCGCGTAGCCCAGGCCGCGGATCTCGTCCCAGTTCTTGCGCAGCCGCTCGCGCCAGCGCGAGAGCGTCTCGGCGTAGTGCGGCGTGATGTCCTCCAAGTGCACGAGCTGGAAGTCGGTGGCACGTTTGCAGGCGTCGAGGATCGCGTGCACCGAGGGCAGACAGCCGCCCGGGAAGATGTAGCGCTTGATGAAGTCCACGCTGCGCTTGTGGTGGTCGAAGCGCTGGTCGGGGACGATGATCGCCTGGAGACAGAACAGGCCCTCGGGCGTGAGCCGCTCGCCGGCCACGCGGAAGTAGTCCGCCAGGTATTGGTGCCCCACGGCCTCGATCATCTCGATGGAGACGCAGCGGTCGAAGCTCCCGCGGAGGTTGCGGTAGTCCTCGCGCAGCAGGGTCACGCGCTCCGCCAGGCCCGCGGCTCGGACGCGCTCGCTCGCCCGCTCGTGCTGCTCCTTCGAGATGGTGGTGGTGGTGACGCGGCAGCCGAAGCGGCCTGCGGCGTGCAGGGCGAAGCCACCCCAGCCCGTGCCGATCTCCAGCACGTGGTGCTCGGGCCGCAGCGCGAGCTTGCGGCAGATCCGCTCGTACTTGGCGGTGGAGGCCTCCTCCATGGTGCCTTCCGGACGCTCGAAGATGCCGGCCGAGTAGGTGAGCGTCGGGTCGAGGAAGCGCTCGAAGAAGTCGTTGCCCAGGTCGTAGTGGTCGGCGATGTTGCGCCGCGCCTTGCCGCGCGTGTTGCGGCGCAGCCGATGGCCGACGAGGTGCAGGGGGCGCTTCAGCCAGTCGCTGCCGCCGTCGAAGCCGTGGAAGACGTCCTGGTTGCCGAGCAGGATGCGCCCGACCGTCGCCAGATCGTCGGCGTCCCAGTCGCCGTCCATGTAGGACTCGCACATGCCGATGGTCCCGCCCAGGGCGGCGCGGGCGTAGAAGGCCGGATCGTTCACGATCACCCGTCCGCTCCAGGGAACGCGCTCGCTCGGGCCGCCGAAGCGCGTCTCGTGGCCGGCCTCTTCCACCACCAGCTCGCCCCCGCGGATGCGGGCGAGCGCCCGGTGGAAGCCCGTGCGGGCCAGGCGGTCGAGCAGGCTGGGACGGGCCGGCTGCGTGCGGGTCATGGGCTCTCCTCCAGTTGGGGGAAAGGGGCACCCTGCGCACCGGCCAGTATGACGCGCTCCGGGGGGCGTTGTGAACCGCTGCGAGCGGGGGCGGGCGCCGGCCGACGTGGGGCGGCTCCCCCAGGATCCAGGGCGTGCCTCAGCGCACCCGGACCGAGCGCAGGGCGTGGGCGGGGACCTCGAAGCGCAGCAGGTCGCCCTCGCGCGCCAGCGGGAGGTCGAGCTCGCTCTCGTCGAGCCGGACCGGAGTGGCGCGCTCGAACGGGAAGCCCAGGCGGACGCGCGCCTCGACGGGCGAGTCGCCGGGGTTCTGCACGCGCAGCACGAGGCCCGGCCCCTGCTCGGCGGGCTTCAGGGCGGAGAGCACCAGCGGCGCAGGCGCGAGCTCGACGAGCGCGCGGCCCGCCGCCGCCAACGGCGCATCCCCCGCGGTGACGGCGCGCAGGCCGAGCTCGGCGTCGCGGGCGGCCGCCGGGTCGAGGCCCGCGAACAGCGAGAGCCGCGCCTCGAGCGTGCCCGGGCACTGGGCCAGCGGCGTGGCCGTGCCGGGCCCGGCGGGGCCGGGCCGGGTGCGCAGGTCGTGGCGCGAGAGGTCTCCCGTGCAACGCAGCAGCGTGAGCACGATGGCGCCGTCGCCGCGCACCTCGGCCTCCACGAGCCCCGGCGCCACCACCGTGAGCCCGCCCGCGTGCACGAAGCCCTGGCTCGGGAACGTGGCCGGCGCGGGATGGATCCAGCCGGCGTCGTCGGCGGGGCCCGGCGCGCGGCGCGCCACGTCGAAGCAGGTGGCGGCCTCGAAGCGCGCGAGCGGCGCGCCGGTGGGGAAGACCATGCGCAGGCGGTGGTCGCGCGCCCGGTTCTCCACGCGCACGAGAAGGTCCACCCGCGGCACGCCCGGGGCCACGCGCAGCTCGCACTCGACGCTCGCGCCCCCCGCCTGTCCCACGCGGCGCGTGCGGTCGGGCGAGAGTCCCGCGGGCAACTCCAGCTCACGGTGGATCACGAGCCGTTCGATCCCCGACGGGTGCCGGCGGCGGCGGATCGTGAGCGCGGCCAGCGCCAGTGCGTCGCCGTCTTCGAGCAGGTCGGCGTCGTAGGTGTCGCCGCGGTCGCCGAGATCCTCGAGCGCGCCGAGGCCCGGGAACGAGCGGCCGCCGAGCGTCACGTCGAAGCTGCCGTCGTCGCGGGCGCGCACCGCCACGTCGCCGGCGGAGATCTCGCGACCCTCGTCCTCGGCGTCGGGCGCCGGCTCGCATGTACGCAAAGCCACGCGCTTCCAGCCGAAGGCCGGCACGTCGCGCACCACGAACTCGAGGTCCGGCGCCGGCCGGTCGGGCAGCACGGTCATGCGCCCGGTGGCGCCGCGCGCCACGCGCGCCGGGACGCCGTCCACCGTGAAGCCCGGCGGGTCGAGGCTGCGCAGCGCCAGCGGGTGCAGGCCGCCGATCAGGTCGCCGTCGTCGGCCGGCGCCATCCAGGGATGGGGATCCACGGGCCAGGTCACCACGTCGCTTCTCGGGTGAGGTGAAGGGTTGAAGACCGCCAGCTCGGGCTCGACCGTCCAGGGCGTGGCGCGCCCGGCGTCGAGACCGGCCAGACGCTCCAGCACGCGGCGCGTGGTGGCCTCGGCCAGCTCGCAGGCCACGTCGAAGCGGCCGCGCATCTGGTCGTGCACCTCGTCGCGCGAGCAGCCGCAGATCGAATCGTGGGCGTGGTTCGGGAGCAGCGCGCGCCAGGCGCCGCGCAGGGAAGGCCGCTCGTCCAGCAGGCCGAAGCGCGCGCCCAGGGCGGACCAGGGCTCGGCCCAGCCTTCGAGGGCCGCCTCGCACTCGCGGTTGCGCAGCTTGATCCAGGTGCGCGCGGACCACACGCCGGGCAACAGGTTCGCCTCGCGTCCGCCCACCAGCTCACCCGTGTGACGCACGGAAGCGTCGGGCCGCGGCAGCGTCGCCAGGAAGTCTTCGATCAGACCCCGCTCCACCTCGAAGCCCGTCTCCTTGGCGATGGCCTCGGCGAGCGCGGCGGTGCGCGGCTCGGGCAGCGCGTGGTCGATGCCGTTCATCAGCAGCAGGTGGCCGCTCTCCACGCGCTGGGCCTGGTCACGCAGGGTGCGCGCGATGCGCTGCGCCGCCCGCTCGGGATCGCTGGCCAGGCCCGTGGCGGCGTTGAAGTAGCCCTTGGCCAGGTGGCAGGCGAGAATCGCCGTGCCATCGGGCGACTCCCACCAGTACTCGGTGGGCAGGCGGTCGAGCTCGCCTCCGTGGCCGCGCCAGTAGACGAAGGCCTCGAGCCCGAAGCCGGCGAAGAGCTGCGGGAACTGCGCCGGGTGCCCGAAGGAGTCGGGCGTGTAGGCCACGCGCGAGGCGCGGCCCAGGGTCTCGGCCACGCGCCGGCCCTCCAGCAGGTTGCGCACGTGGGACTCGCCCGAGGGAAGCAGCGAATCGGGCTGCACGTACCACGGGCCGATGGCGATGCGCCCGGCCCGGCACAGCGCGGCCAGCTCCTCGCGCCGCTGGGGCCGGATCTCGAGATAGTCCTCCACGGCGATGGACTGGCCGTCCAGCAGGAAGCGGTAGCCCGGGTCGGCGGCGCACAGGTCGAGCACGCGATCCACGGCGTCCACCAGGCGGCCGCGGAAGTCCTGGTGGGTCCGGTACCACTCCCGGTCCCAGTGCGTGTGGGAGACGAGGACGCAACGCATCGGCCCATTGTGACCGGATGCCCCGCCCGCAACAAGCGGCGCGACCCACTGCCCGCCCTGCCCGTGCAGCCGCGCCCTTGCATGGCAGGCGCGGTGGGCCGTGGTATCGACTCCGCAGCCTCTCGAGGAAGGAAAGGAGTGTGGCACCCATGCAACCGTCTTCGCGTTCCGGGAATCGGGCCGGGCCCCTGCCCGCCCTGCTCGTGGCCGGCCTCCTGCTGCTCTCGGGCACCGGCTGCTTCAACGACGCCTTCCGCGGCTCCGAGTACTACGGCGACTTCGGCGCGACCCGCTTCGAGCTGGTGATCGAGTCCGACCGGACGGCCGTCGACGGCAGCCACTTCCTGGTGGACCGCGCGACGGGCGACCTGTGGGTGCTCGACGCCCGGCCGGGCGCGACCCCCGGCTGGCTGCGGCTCGCCGAGGGCCCCGCCGACGTGAAGCCCCTCCCCGAGCTCCCCGGCGCGAAGCTCGAGGAGCAGGACGAGCAGGCGGAAGGCCGCTAGTGTTGTGTCCCAAGAATAGCTTGATGATTTAGCGGCGAAGGAATAGGCTGATCTCGGGGGTGAACCATGTCCCGAGGTCGACCGCTTGCTCCTTTGACGGTGTCACCGGCCGAGCGAGAGGAACTCCTCGCGCTGACCCGCTCGCGCTCGATGCCGCAGTCGCTCGCAACGCGTGCTCGCATCGTTCTCCTGGCTGCGGATGGGGAGAGCAATACGAGCATCGCGGAGCGACTGGCGCTATCGCTGCCGACCGTCGGAATCTGGCGGAAGCGTTACTTGCAGCAGCAGATCCAAGGGCTCTACGACGAACCCCGTCCTGGCGGTCCTCGCTCGATCAGCGACGAACAGATCGCGACGTTGCTTCGCAAGACCTTGAAGACGAAGCCGAAGGATGGAACGCATTGGACGTGTCGATCGATCGCTGCGGAGGCGAAGCTCTCGAAGTCGACCGTGCAGCGCGTCTGGAAGGCCTTCGGGCTCCAGCCCCACCGCCAGAAGCACTTCAAGATCTCCACGGACCCGTTCTTCGTCGAGAAAGTGCGTGACATCGTCGGGCTCTACCTGAACCCGCCCGATCACGCGATCGTCCTGTGCGTCGACGAGAAGAGCCAGATCCAAGCGCTCGACCGCACCCAGCCCCTCCTGCCCCTCGGGCTCGGGTACGTCGAGGGCGTCACCCACGATTACATCCGCCACGGCACCACGACGCTCTTCGCTGCGTTGGATGTCGCCTCAGGTCGCGTGCTCACGCAGTGCAAGCACCGGCATCGTCACCAGGAGTTCCTTCAGTTCCTACGCCACATCGAGGAGTCGGTCCCGAAGAAGCTCGACGTCCATCTCATCGTCGACAACTACGCCACTCACAAGCACGCCACTATCCGGCGATGGCTCGCTGCGCGTCCTCGCTTCCACATCCACTACACCCCGACCTACTCCTCGTGGCTCAACCAGGTCGAGATCTGGTTCCACATCATCACGCAGCGAGCGATCCGCCGAGGCACGTTCCGCAGCGTCCGGGATCTCATCGACAGGATCGAGCGCTTCGCCCAGAACTACAACCAGCGATGCCATCCGTTCGCTTGGACCGCGACGGCCGACTCGATTCTGGAGAAGCTAGAACGACTTGGTAAAGCTATCGCTGGGACACAACACTAGCAGGCTGCTGAAAAACTCCAGACCGAGCCCGAGGTGGAGATTCGGCCCGCTCGCAAGGCGCGAAACCGCCGCCATGGCCGAGCTACGGCGAGGTTTCGCAACGCAGCGAGCGGGCCGAAGATCCGCCTCCGGCGACGGGAGGGGTTCTTCAGCAGCCTGCTAGGGGCCGGGGCCCGCCGGCCGGCGCGACCAGAAGGCCGCGAGCAGCGAACCCGAGAGGTTGTGCCAGACGCTGAACAGCGCGCCGGGCAACGCCGCCAGCGGGCCGAAGTGCGCCACGGCCAGGGCCACGCCGAGCCCGGAGTTCTGCATCCCCACCTCGATGGCCAGCGTGCGGCGCTGGGCTTCGGGCAGGCGCAGCAAGGCCGTCGCCGCCCAGCCGAGCAGCAGCCCGAGCCCGTTGTGCAGGACCACGGCCGCGAACAGCAGCGCCGAAAGCTCCGCCAGCCGCGCCTGGGAGAGCGCCACGACGATCGCGATGATCAGCACGATCGCCGCCACCGAGAGCAGCGGGAACAGGCGCTGGACCGGCTCGAGGCGTGGCCCGAGCCAGGCGTTGGCCGCCACGCCGAGCGCCACGGGAACCAGCACGATACGGAAGATGCTCCCGATCATGCCGGGCACGTCCACTGCGATGGACGCGCCCAGCCACAGGTCGGTGAGCAGCGGCGTGGCGACCACCGCGAGCACGGTGGAGGCGGTCGTCAGCGTGATGGAGAGCGCCACGTCGGCGCGCGCCAGATAGCAGATCACGTTGGAGGCGGTGCCGCCCGGGCAGCTGCCCACCAGCACGACGCCCGCGGCCAGCTCGGGCGGCAGGCCCAGGATGCGCGCCACGGCCCAGCCGATGGCGGGCATGCCGCCGAACTGGAGCGCCAAGCCGAGCGCCAGCAGCCCCGGCCGGCGCCCCACGCGCGCGAAGTCGCGCGGCGCGAGCGTGGCCCCCATGCCGAACATGACCAGCCCGAGCAGGGGCGCGATCGCGCCCTGGAGCGCCGCGAACGGACCGGGCGCCGCCCACGCCGCCGCCGAGCCCAGGACGGCCCACAGCGGGAACAGCTCGGTGGCGCGCTTCAGCACGCCCGACGATTAGCGGATCCCCGCGGCGGGTCGCCCCCGTGCGAGCTAGGCGCCGCGGCTCTTCAGGGTCGCGATGCGCTCGTCGAGGGGCGGGTGCGACATGAACAGGCGCGCGAGGCCGCCCTTCGCCCCGCCGGAGATGCCGAAGGCGCGCAGCTGCTCGGGCAGGTGGGGCTGCTCCACGTGGGCCTTGAGCCGCTCCAGGGCGCCCACCATGGCGGGGGTGCCCGCCAGGCGCGCGCCGCCCGCGTCGGCGCGGAACTCGCGCCGGCGCGAGAACGCCATCACGATCATGCTGGCGGCGATGCCGAGCACGATCTGGGCCAGGATCGACGTGATGAAGTAGGCGGGTCCGTAGCCGCGCTCGGTCTTGAACACCACGCGGTCCACCACGTGGCCGATGATCCGCGAGAAGAACAGCACGAAGGTGTTCACCACGCCCGAGATCAGCGTCAGCGTGATCATGTCGCCGTTGGCCACGTGGCTCACCTCGTGGCCGAGCACCGCCGAGACCTCGTCCTGGCGCATGCTGCGCAGGAGCCCCGTGCTCACGGCCACGAGCGCGTGGTCGCGGCGCGCGCCCGTGGCGAAGGCGTTGGGGTCGGGCGAATCGAAGATGGCCACCTCGGGCATGCCGATGCCGGCCGCCTGGGCGTGCTGGCGGACCGTCTCGACCAGCCACTGCTCGGTGGCGTTGCCCGGCTGCTCGATCACCACGGCGCCCGTGGCGCGCTTGGCCATCCACTTGGAGATGGCGAGCGACAGGAACGAGCCGCCCATGCCGAACACCGCGCACATCGCCAGCAGGGGGCCGAGCTGGAGGTGGACGCCCTGGTCATCCAGGATCGAGCCGATCCCGAGCAGGCTCCAGACGACCGACAGCACCAGCAGGATGGCGAAGTTGGTGACGAGGAACAGGAAGACTCGCTTCATGGTGCTTCTCCCCCCCGACGAGTGCGCCGAAGACTAGACCGCCTGGGCCGTCAAGCAAGGCCACCCTTCACGCGCCGGCGGAGGAACTCCCCTAGCTGGTGGGTGGCGCCGGCCGCCTCGGGGACGGTGGCGTGGAACAGCATCCAGTCGTGGAACATGTGGGGCCACTCGTGGGCGGAGACGTCGAGGCCGGCGGCGCGCGCCCGCTCCACGAACGCGCGGACCTGGTCGCGCAGGATCTCGGCGCCGCCCCACTGCACGAGCAGCGGCGGCAGCCCCGCCAGGTCGGCGTGGATGGGCGAGACCAGCGGGTTGGCCGCATCGGACGCCCCCATGTAGGCGTCGATCCAGCTCACCAGGAGCTCGCGCGTGCCGAAGTCGCACTCGGCGTTCTCCTCGAGGCTGCCGCCCCGCGCCAGCGGGTCCACCCACGGGCACAGCAGCGCCGCGGCGGCGGGCAGCGGATCGCCGGCGTTGCGCGCCTGCTGGAGCACGGCCAGGGCCAGCGCGCCGCCCGCCGAGTCGCCGGCCACGGCCAGGCGCGAAGGGTCGTTGCCCTGGGCGAGCAGCCAGCGGTAGCTCGCGATGCAGTCCTCCTGGGCAGCCGGGAAGACGTTCTCGGGGCCCAGGCGATAGTCCACGGCGAGCACGCGCGCCTCGGCCTGCACGGCCAGGTGGGCGAGCAGCTCGCGGTGCCCCTCCGGGCTGCCGATCACGTAGCCGCCGCCGTGGAGGTACAGCACGATGCGATCGGACTCGCGCCCGCTGGCGGGCCGGCACCAGACGGCGCGCACGCCGCCCGCGTCCACCGGCGTGAAGCGGACGCTGCGCAGCACGCGGTCGAGCCTGGGCGCGCGCGCCTCGGCGGCGCGCAGCCACGGGATGCCGCGCGTGAGCGAGCCCATCAGCATCCGCCGCACGAAGGCCTGGTTGAGCTCGGTGGCGAAGCTCCAGCCCGGGCGCAGCGGCCCGCGGCGTGTGCGCCCCCGGAGCACGGCCCACAGGGCGCGGAAGAAGTCCAGGACCAGCTCGAGCACGCCCGCCAGGGTACCCGACCGGCGCGGCGGCGCGACACGCTAGGCTCGCGGCATGTCGCAGGCGCCCGCCTGGTTCACCGAAGCCGTCACCACGCCCTACGAGAGCCACGGGGTGACGGTGCGCGGCTGCAAGGTCCACTACCTGGCCTGGGGTGACGCGCGCAAGCCCGGCCTCGTGCTGGTGCACGGCGGCGCCGCCCACGCGCACTGGTGGAGCTTCATCGCGCCGCACCTGACGCGCGACTACCGCGTGGTGGCGCCCGACCTCTCGGGCCACGGCGACAGCGGGCGCCGCGAGAGCTACTCGCGCGAGACCTTCGCCGAGGAGGTGCTGGCCGTGGCC
>Ga0302046_10004714_pt1 | contig 12113 bp, 10 predicted proteins | sample RVTome_11_FD_200261 | JGI IMG/M metagenome (GOLD analysis project Ga0302046, IMG submission 200261) | Soil microbial communities from uranium-contaminated site in the Upper Colorado River Basin, Wyoming, United States - RVT147D111 (version 2) ... | reverse complement strand
GGCATCGCCCTGATCGAGGCCCAGGAAGACGTGGATGCGGTGGTCGTGACCGCCGACGGGCGGGTGATCTACTCGAAGGGGCTAGAACCAGCCGGAAAAGAATAGACGGATGACGTCGGCGTCGAACTGGTAAAGCGGCTCGGTGCCCGGGGCGAACCCGGTCGTGCGCAGGTCGCGGAAGTCGTCGTAGTCGAAGCGGATGCGATCGTACTTCAGGTTGATCGCCGCCTTGCCGAGGAAATCGGTCCACGCCGGCTTGAACTCGTAGGCGACCCCGAAGCCGAGCGTGTGGCTCTGCATCGACGCGAGCTCCTTGTCGCGCGCGAGGAAGTTCTGGAAATCCTCGCGGGGGAACAGGTCCGAATAGAACTCCGCGGCATTCTGCGTGTAATAGCGATAGTGCACGTCGAAGGTCCACTCGTTGTCGAGCGGGTGCGTATAGGCGATCTCGGCGGTGCTCCCGCGGATCTCCCAGGTGTCGGTGTAGAAGCGATAATCCGCCTGGAGCGCGGCGCGATACGGCAGGTACCAGCGCGCCCGCGCCGACAACGCATTGCCCGTTCGCGTGCGCGGGTAGCGTTCGAACTCGTAGCCGTAGCCGAGCGCCTCATCCGGGTCCACGAAGCGAACCTGGCGATAAGGATTGTTGAGGAATCCCTCCTCGGTGATCGTCTCGAACGAGAATCCGAGGATCAGGTTCTTCGTCGCGACCTGCGAGACGTCGACGCCATAGATGCGGCGGTCGATCTTGTCGGCGAAGGTCGCGTCGCCGCGGCGCGTGACGTCATCCCAACCGCGGGTGAACGATAGCGAAACGGTCGTCAGGTCGCCGAACATGTCCTGGCTGATCGAGACGCTCGCGGTGTCGGCGTCGTAATCATTCTCGCTCGAGTTGCTGAACGAGGCCGCGTACGTGACCTTGCCGCGCAGGTACTCGAAGCCGACGCCGTACTGCGTGCGCTCCTCGTCGTAAGGACTCGCCGTCGTAATGACGTCGATCGACGCGGACGAGACCATGTCGATGTAGTAGCTCGCGTTGACCGCGTACTTCTCGGCGAACTTCTTGCGCACGAGGAGCGACGGGCCGTCGATCGTGACGCCGCCGCCGTCGTAGTAGTGGTACATCAGGTCGGCGCGGTCCTCCGGCAGCACGCCGGCGGCCGCCGGGATCGGCAGCAAAAGGAGGAGCCAGACTCGCCGGATCAATTGCATCCGCAGCCGCCGCCGCTCGCGCCCGCGGCGCCGCGCGCGCCCTCGCGCGACTCGTAGACGTGGCGCATGTAGGACGAGGAAACCGGATCCCGGTCCCAGGCCATGATCGGATCGGCGATGTTCTCGCGCTCGTAGGGCTTGACCCAGGGCTCCAGGCGCGAGCAGCCGGCGGCCGCCACGAGCAGCAGGGCCGTCGCCGCGAGCCTGCCGAGACTCATGACTTTTCCCTCAGGATCGCGCGAATCTGCTCGATGTACTTGGCTTCGTCGCCCGGCTTGTAGGCGCGATGCTGCCAGCGCACGCGGCCCTCCCGGTCGAGCAGGAAGGTCGTCGGCATCGCGCTCACGCCGTAGCTTCCGCTCACGCGGTTGTCCGGGTCGAACAGGATCGGGAAGCTGACGGGCGTCTTGCCGAGAAAACGCTCGGCATCGGCTTTCTCGCTCTCGACATTGATTCCGATCATCGCGAATCCCATGGGCTTGTACTTGCCGTAGATCTGGTCGAGCGCCGGAAATTCCTGGCGGCAGGGCCCGCACCAGCTCGCCCAGAAATTGATCATGACGACCTGGCCCTTCATTGCGGAAAGCGAAAGCTCGCCGCCCGCGCGGTTCGCGAGCGTGAACCCCGGTGCCGGCGGCGACGCGTCGGTCGCTGCCGCGGGCCAGGCGAACGCGATGAAGGCGGCGAGTAGCGCGCCCAGCGGAAGTCTGCGGATCCCGTTCAAGCTACCTCCTCAAAAGAACGCCGCCAGCGACAGCGTCGCTTCGAAATTGTGGCTCGTCTTGTTGCTGCCGAGGACATCGATCTCATGAACGTGGTCGCGCATATCGAGGTGCACGGCCAGCCAGTCCTTGATCAGCACGCGCGCGCCGGCACCCGCGGTGAGCGTGAAGCGGTCGCCCCCGGCGAACCGCGTGGCGCCCCCGCCGAGCGTCAGGTAGACGGCACTGTTCAGCGCGCGCTTCCCGCCGAGGAATATCTCGCCCGGTAGCGCATTCCAGCCGAATCCGAGACTGTAATAAGTGAATTGCCTCTCACTGTCGGTCAATAGCGGCGCCCCGCCGGATAAGCGCTCGAAGCTGGACAGGCCCGCGTCGCTCGTCCCCGCGATTCCCTCGGCGAAGAAGTCCTCGTTGATGTGGTAGGCGACGCGGGCGCCATAGACCACGTTGACCTCGAAATCCTCGACCGAGAGAGAACCGACATACGCGCCGGCCTCCCAGTTCTCGGTGTCGATCTTCGCGGGCTTGACCTCGCGCCGCTCGACCTGCGGGTCGATGACCACGGGTGTCTCGCCCGTTTGTTCGGGGGGTGGGGGGCCCTCCGCAGGCTCGTCGTCGCGCCACGGCATGTGCGAACAACCGGCCGCCAGCACGAAGGCACTCAAAAGAAGAATGCGAAGCCGACTTTCCATTCGATGTCTTCCTCGTTTTCGTCGCGGTCCGTGAAGACCACGTATTCTTTGTATTCAGCGCGCAAGATGAAGCGCCGGGCCAGGTAAGCACGCACGCCGATGCCGGCGTAGGCGAGCTGGTCGGTGCGCTCCGGGGTCTGCACGAGTGTCCCCTTGGGCTTGATTCGGATCATTCCGGTACCGATCGAAAGAAACGGCTGGATGCGCCAGTCGGGCCGCGGCACGTGGGTCACGCCGAGTGTGGCGACCTGGCCGTCCGAGAAATTGCCGAGCAGGTGAGACAGCGCGAACTCGCCCGCGAGATGCTCGTTGAACGCATACGCGCCGTAGGCGGTCACGACGTTTGCGCCGCCGTAGTCGCCGATCAGCAACCCGACCTCGCGCCGGTGCGCGCCGAAGTCCTCGCGCGCGGGATCGTCGATATCCATCCGCTCGCCCGCGGGCACGAGCGTCTCCGCCATCTGCTTGCGATGGACCCAGCCCTCGCGCCCGTCGGCGTCCTGCACCTGGAACCAGTCGGTCCGGCGCTTCAGGACTCGGACCGACGCGCCGCGCTCCACGACGTGGACGATAGGGAAGCCGCGCCCGGGTCCGGTCCGAAGCTCGAGATAGGGATCGGCGACGGTCACGTCGAGCTCATCGGCCCCGGCGGTCGCGATCGCTCCCAGGAAAATCAGCAGCCCGCAGGCCGCGAGCCGCGCCATCGCCTCAGTTAACCGGTGCCATGAAGGGGTCGTTGTAATACTGCCCACCGATGTCCAGCCACTCGGCGATCAGCCGCAGTTCCGCCGGTGTCAACCAGTCCTGATGCGAGCCGCCCGCGTCGAAGCGGCTGAAGAACGGCACCGAAGCCCTTGCGCCCACGGCGCTCATCGAAGGGCTCACCGGCACCGGCACCAGCGTCGGCAGTCCGGTCACAGGATCCGGTGGACCCGGGACCAGGATGTCCTGCAGCGCGCCCATGTTAACTTCCTGCGCGTTGTCCGTGAACAGCAGTTCCCGGTAGGAGTTCAGGTGATCGGCCTCGTCGGGCGATGCGCCGTCCGACAGATCGAGCTGGGACGCCGGGACGCGCACGGCAGCGGCTGCATCCACCGGACTGTGACAGGACGTGCAGGTGTTGTCCGCGACCACGTTGCCGCCCGCGTCCAGCAGCAGGCGCGGCACGGACCAGAGCGGGTGAATGTGGTCGGGGTAGTGGATGGTGATGCGGCACAACGAGGACCAGTCGGACTGGCAGGCGGCGCTCGTCGGCGCGGGGCTCGTGAGCTGGTTGTAGCGATACGCAAACGGCGCATCGGCCGCGCGCCCAGCCGCCACCGGATCGGTCCACACGTCTTCGTAGACCAGGTCCACCGACGGCCGCTGCGCGGCGCAATCGGTCTGGCAACTCACGCGAGCGCGCGCTTCCGCCATGGTGTCGCCCTGGTTGGCGAAGAGCGCCGGATTCGAATTCGGGAAGGGCTGGCCAGTGGTCGTTGCGCCCGCGTTGACCAATGCGAAAAGCTCGCGGCGCCCGTGCGAGATCGCGGGCGGAGCACCTGCTTGCGCGCCTGCAGGCACATGGCAGCCGTTGCAAGTGAGCACTTCGCCGGCGCGAAGCTGCATCCAGTTGAGATGGCGCGGCGTGAGCCTGCGGCCATTGGCGTCGAGCACGCCGATCCCGAATGGAACGCCGGCCGGCACCTTGATCTGCACCGAGCCGTCCGGCTCGACCGGCGCGTAGGCGAGGATCTCGCGCATGCCGAGGCCCCCTGCGGCGCCGAACGCGGTTCCGCGGAAATCATGCACCTCGTCGTCCGGCAGGCCGACGGCCTTCTCGATGCGGATGAACCGCGCGGGCCGCTCGTCGGCAGTCGTCTGCGCCGGGTCGGCCAGCGCGGCCATGCCGCCCGGCGCGCTGTCCGCGCCGTCGAGGTCATAGACGCTTCGGATGTTCAGGATGCCGACATTCTCGGAGGCCAGCACCGGGTCGTAGTCCACGCCCGCCACCGCATCGAGGATCACCGCCGGCAGGGGCGTGCGCGGCGCGAGCGAGATGACGTCCGAATAGCGGAGTCCTTCGGTCGGCTGGAGCACGGGCCGCTGCGTCAGGTCGCGCGGGTCGTACAGCCATACACCATATAAAGGTGGTGCCGGTACGAGCGCCGCGTTCGCCAGGTTGGCCGGTGTGCACGGCAAGGTGCGGCCGGCGGCGTCGTTCAGCCGGCACATGGTCCAGCTCGTCAGCAGGCGGCCGGTTCCGTCCCGGAGCGGGTACACGGACGAGTAGCGCCCGCCCGGCGAGAGGCCGGGATCGGTGCGCACGTCATTGATCGAGAGGCGCGACTGTGCCGGGCCCGGAAGCCCGGAGTTCGCCAGGTTCGGCTGCCCGATCTCGACGAAGGCCGCGGTGTCGATCGCAACCGGGTCGCCGCCAAGCTCCGTGCCGTTGAATGGCCTGAGCAACGCAACGAGGCGGCCGTCCTCCGTCGGGCGCGGCGCGAGAAACTGCACCTGGCCCGTGCCCGTGCCGGTCGCGTGGCTGTTCGCTCCGTAGAGCAGCTCGAGGCTGCTGCCGTCGGGATTGACCGTATACAAGTGTATCGAACTGCCGCTCGCGTTCTCCCAGCGGCTGAACACGATGCGCCCGTCGTCCTGCACTGCGGGATCGAGATCGTGGCTCTGGTTGAAGGAGATTTGGCGGATGCCGGATCCGTCCGCGTTCATCACGTGCAGCACGAATGCGTGCTCGTTGCGGTCCTCATCTTCGGCAGCGAATTGCGGCTTGCCCTCGTCGATCAGCACCGCCTTCGACTGGCGCTGGCGCGTGGAGGAGAAAACGATGCGCCCGTCGGGCAGGTAATGCGGCGCGACGTCGTGGCCTTCCTCGGCGACGAGGTCGGACGCGATGACGCGGCGCAGCACGTCGGTCGTGCGGTCGTACTCCCAGATGTTCCAGGTCGGCTGTTCGCTGTCCATGGCGCCCGGGATGAGCGGCATGCGCATTGCGAACAGGATCTTGGTTCCGTCGTATGAGGCGTCGACGTCGCGCACGTTCCACAGGCCGCCGGTCACGCCGCCGGTGATGTTGACCTCTGGCACGTCGGGTGCGGCGCGATCGCGAAGCCAAACGTCCGAGCCCGCCTCGAAAGTCTCGAGCTCGCGTACGTCCGCATCGTCGAGGTCTTCCGGCGCCGGGACCGGGCCCTTGATGTACGCGATCGGAATGTCGAGCGTGACCGGATCGGGCGACTGGCCGCTGCCGATATTGACGTCGCCGTCGTGACCGGTTGCACAACCGGCGAGCGCTGCGGCTGCAAGCGACAATATCAATGATGTCGGATTCGTGACACGCATCTCAATTCACTCCGGTGCCGACGATGCTTTCTTCACGACAGAATGCAGGCGAACGACTGCGTCACGGACGCCGAAACCCATCTGGGTTTCCCTAAATACAAGCATTTGTGCGTTGGACGACTGGTCACGGATTCAGCCTACCTTGACCTGCGTCTCGGGTGAATGTCGCGGTTCAGAGACATTACCCGCCCGAAAACCCGCCGATATATTCGCTCGCACTTTCCGAAACCGCGAGCGAGTGGAGCACGGAAATGCCCTGGTCGCCAGTTTGTGCCGGTTCTATCGTGAAGCGCGTCACCGCTCTCGTGGCGCTCGCTGCATTCGCCGTCGCGGCGGATGCCGGGCCGCGCGAGCAGGCGAAGCGTATGCACGATCGCATCGCCGGCGTGCCGCCGGCAGGCAGCGTGCTCGACGCGATGGAAACCGAGATCGCCGCGGGACGCACGCAGCAGGCGGCGCTGCTCGCGATGGGCCACCCGGCGTTCTATTCGGTGACGGTCAAGAATCTCGTCACGCCGTGGACCAATCGCGAACAGACGGTGTTCGCGCCGCTCAACGACTACACGGCGACGGTGATCGGCATGGTGCGCGACGACGTGCCATTCGACGAGCTGCTGTCCGCGGACATCCTCTACGTCGGCAGCGCCGGTCTCGGCCTGCCGGCGGTCTCGGCGACGAGCAACACGCACTACGAACAGATGGAGGCGCAGGGCGTCAACCTCCTCACCGGCTTGCGGCGCACGACGCAGTCGGGCGTCTACGGCACGCCGCCCGCGGCGACGGCCGGCATCATGACCACGCGCGCCGCGGCGCATTCGTTCTTCATCGCCGGCACGAACCGCGCGATGTTTCGCTTCACACTCCTGAACCACATGTGCCGCGACCTCGAAGAGGTCCAGGACACTTCGCGCGCGCCGGATCGCATCCGCCAGGACGTGAGCCGGAGCCCCGGCGGTGACGCGCGGCTCTTCCTCAACAACTGCGTCGGCTGTCACTCGGGCATGGACCCGATGGCGCAGGCCTTCGCGTTCTACACCTTTGACGACGCCCAGGGCCGGCTCGTCTACACGGCGGGCGCGGTGCAGCCGAAATACTTCCTGAACGAGGATACCTTCGCGCCCGGCTTCGTGACGCCGGACGACCAGTGGGAGAACCGCTGGCGTGACGGGCAGAACGCGTTGATGGGCTGGGATCCCTCGTTGCCGGGTTCGGGCAGCGGCGCGAAGACGCTCGGACAGGAGCTCGGCGCAAGCGACGCGTTCGCGTCCTGCCAGGTCGAGAAAGTCTTCCGCACGGTCTGCCTGCGCACGCCGAACAACGCACTCGACCGCAGCCAGATCAGCTCGATGACAAGCTCGTTCCGCTCGAGCGGCCACCGGCTGAAGCAGGCCTTCGCCGACGCCGCCGTCTACTGCATGGGCGACTGAGGGGCAGCCGATGTATCGCAGCGCCAATTTCCGTATGCGGATTCTCACGGCCCTGCCGCCGGTGCTCCTTGCGCTCGCAGTCGCGGGTTGCGGCGGCGGCGCCTCGACCACGGAGAATCCGCCGACCACTCCGCCGCCGCCCGCCGGCTACGCGGGCCCGCCGCCGGCGAGCCAGGACGTGCAGGCGTTCAAGCTGAACGTCTGGGACAACCTGCAGGCCGGCAATCGCTGTGGTTCATGCCATGGCACGGGCGGGCAGGTGCCGAGCTTCGTGCGCAACGACGACATCAACCTCGCGTATGAAGCCGCGAACGGCGTCGTCGATCTCGGCAATCCCGCGGGCTCGACGATGGTCACGAAGGTCGGCGGCGGCCACAACTGCTGGCTCGCGGCCGATTCGGCCTGCGCCGACCAGCTCACGGTCTGGATCCGCAACTGGGCCGGGCAGACGCTCGGCGGCACCCGCGGCGCTCCGCTGCAGCCCCCGCCGATCCGCGACGTCGGCTCGAGCAAGTCTTTCCCGGCGAGCTCGGCACTCTTCGGCTCGACGGTCTATCCGCTGCTGACGCAGTACTGCTCGCGCTGCCACTCCTCGGGCGCGATCACGCCGCAGTCGCCGTTCTTCGCGGAAGGCGACGTGGACGTCGCGTACGCGGCCGTGCGCGCCAAGATCAACCTCGACACGCCGGCGCAGTCGCGCCTCGTCGTCAGGCTGCGCGACGAGTTCCACAACTGCTGGACCGATTGCGCGCAGAGCGCGAGCATCATGCAGGCCGCGGTCCAGGACTTCGCCGACGGCGTGCCTGTCACCCAGGTCGACCCGAGCCTCGTGATCTCAAAAGCATTGACGCTTTACGACGGCACGGTCGCGAGCGGCGGCAACCGCTTCGACAACGCCGCGATCGCGCTCTATGAATTCAAGACCGGCACCGGCACGGTCGCCTACGACACCTCGGGCGTCGAACCCGCGCTGAACCTGACGCTCTCCGGCGCCGTGACCTGGGTCGGCGGCTGGGGCATCGACCTGCGCGGCGGCAAGGCGCAGGGCACGACCGCGTCGAGCCGCAAGCTCCACGACCTGATCCGCGCGACCGGCGAGTACTCGATCGAGGCGTGGGTCGCGCCGGCGAACGTGGTGCAGGAAGAGGCGCACATCGTCGGGTATTCGGGCGGGACCACCGCGCGGAACTTCACACTCGGCCAGACGATGTACAACTACGACTATTTCAACCGCGCGACGATGACCGACGGCAACGGTTCCCCGGGGCTGTCGACGCCGGCCGCGGACGAGGTGCTCCAGGCGACGCTCCAGCACGTCGTCGGGACCTACAGCGCAGTGGATGGACGGCGCATCTACGTCAATGGCGAGCTGCGGACGGCGGCGGATCCCGTCGCGGCGGGTCTCTTCACGGACTGGAACGACACTTTCGCGCTCGTGCTCGGCAACGAGGTTTCGAACGACCGCATCTGGCAGGGCGTGATCCGCATGGTCGCGATCCACAACCGAGCATTGAGCGAAGCGCAGATCACGCAGAACTTCGACGCGGGCGTCGGCGAGCGCTTCTACATGCTGTTCTCGGTCGCGCACCTCATCAGCGTGCCGCAGAGCTACATCCTGTTCGAGGCGAGCCAGTTCGACAGCTATTCGTACTTGTTCCACAAGCCCGCTTTCATCAGCCTGGATGGCAGCCAGGATCCGGACCAGCTTCGCATCAGGGGCATCCGCATCGGCGTCAATGGCGCCGAGGCGAAGGTCGGCCAGGCCTACGCACCGGTGGACCGCACGGTCACCGCCGCGGGCTACGAACCGGCGACGGGCTTCGGACTGTCCGGCATCGGAACAGTGGTCGCGCTCGACAAGGGCCCGGCTGCGGACGAGTTCTTCCTGAGCTTCGAGCAGATCGACACGAACACCCATGCCTTCGTCGAGCCGGCGCCGACGCCGTTGCCGCCGCCGCCCGACGGCGACCCAGCCTCGGCAATCGGCCTGCGCACGTTCGAGGAAATCTCGGCCTCGATGTCCGACATGACGAGCGTGCCGACGACCCATCCGCTGGTCGCGGAAACCTACGGCCGCGTGCGCGAGCAGCTCCCCACGGTCGAGAACATCCAGGGCTTCCTGTCCTCGCACCAGGTGGGCGCCGCCCAGCTCGCGATCGAGTACTGCAATGCGCTCGTAGACGATGTGCCACTGCGCACTGCGTACTTCCCGGGCTTCAACTTCGCCGTGCCCGCGTCGACGGCCTTCGACACGCCGGCGGAGCGTGCCCTGATCTCGGGGCCGCTCATCGCGCGAGCCGTCGGCACGGGCATGGCGAGCCAGCCGACGGCTGGCGAGATCACCGCGGAAGTGGACGCGATGATCGGAAGGCTCACGACCTGCGGCGCCGGTTGCGCCGCGGATCGAACGGAAGTGGTCGTCAAGTCGGCCTGTTCGGCGGTAATCGGCAGCGCCAGCACGCTGCTGCAATGAGGTGCTTGCAACGATGAAGAGAAAATCGCGCCGCGGTCCGCTTCATCCCGACGCGCCAATGTACCAGGTGGACCATCCGCGGCCGGTCACGCGCCGCCAGTTCGTCGCGCAGGGCTTCGTCACGGGCGCGGCGACCGTCATCGCGCCCACTCTGTTCGGCCTCTTTGCCAATCCGCGCACCGCGCAGGCGGCGCTGTCGCCGGACCTCGAGGCGCTCAAGGCGAGCTGCGGCTTCGCGGTCCAGGGCGCGGGCAAGATTCCATTCATCTGCATCGACCTGGCCGGCGGCGCCAACATGGTGGGCTCCAACGTGCTGGTCGGCGGGCAGGGCGGCCAGCGCGACTTTCTGTCGGTGGCGGGCTACGGCCGCCTCGGCCTGCCGGGCGACATGGTGCCGAACGCACCGAACCCCGGCAGTCCCACCAACGATTTCATCCAGAGCGCGCTCGGCCTCGCCTTTCATCTCGACAGCGCCTTCGTGCGCGGCATCCTCGAGCGCGTCAGCGTGACGACGGCCGCGAATACGAACGGCGCCGTGATCCCGGCCCGGTCCGAAAACGACACGGGCAACAATCCGCACAACCCGATGTACGGCATTTTCCGCGCCGGCGCGGACGGCGAGCTCCTGACACTGATCGGTTCGGAAAGCTCGGAGTCCGGCGGCAATTCGATGGCGCCGTCGTACCTCGTGGATCCTTCGGTGCGGCCGACCAAGGTCGACCGCACGAGCGACGTCACGGGCCTGGTCGATACCGGCAAGCTGGTCGGTCTCCTCGACCAGGATGACGCGGTGCGCGTGATGGAATCGATCCAGCGCCTTTCGGACGACAAGATCGCACGCGTAGATACCGGCGTCGCCACGGATGCGGTCATCAAGGACATGGTGCGTTGCAACTACGTCAAGGCCGCGGACCTGACCGACCGCTACGGCGATCCGTCGGCGCTCAATCCGGAGCTCGATCCGGACATCGTCGGCCCGGCGGGCATCTTCACGCAGGCCGAGTTCGACAATGACGACGAGTTCCGGAAGACCGCCGCGGTCATGAAGCTCGTCATCAACGGCTATGCCGGTGCCGGCACGATCACCATGGGCGGCTACGACTACCATGGCCAGGGACGCGCGACCGGCGAACTGCGCGATCTCCGGGCGGGGCGCTGCATGGGCGCCTGCCTCGAGTACGCCGCGCGCCGCGGCGTGCCGCTGATGCTCTACGTATTCAGCGACGGCTCGCTCTCCGCGGACGGCGTAGTTGACAACAGCGCGGACGGCCGCGGCAAATTCGACTGGAGCAGCGACAACCAGCAGACGGCCGCGTCGTTCTTTCTCGTGTACAACCCCACGGGACGCGCGCAGTTGTACACGGGCGACAGCCGGCCGCCCGAGCAGCACCAGCAGATCGGCTGGTTCCGCAACGACGCGTCGGTGGAGACTGCGTCGACGCCTGCGGCCAACAACGTCAACCTGCTGGTCGAAGCCGTGATCCTGAACTACATGGCGCTGCACGGCGAGCAGGGCCAGTTCGCCGCGCAGTTCCCCGGTCACGGACTGGGATCGACCTCACTCCAAGACAGCCTCATCGCGTTCAATCCGATCGTCCCCGGCACCATTGTGTGACGTGCGCCGAGATCGCCGGCGCTCCTTAAGTAAACATATCCCGAGCCGGAATCGCCGGCCTAATGTCACACAGGGTTGACGATATGGACAATCGCAATCATCGCCCGGCTGCGCGAGCGCGCCTCTTCCTCGCCGCGGCGCTTGCCACGATGGCATGCGCCACTTCCGCGGCCGAAGGCACGACCGCGCCAGATTTCGCGCTTGCCTCCACCTCCGGCACGAATTACCGCCTGTCGGAACACCGCGGCGAAGTCGTCGCGCTCTTGTTCTGGGCAAGCTGGTGCGGCAACTGCCGGCGCGAGCTCGAGCGCTTCGAGCGCCTGCGCCGCACCTACGGCAGCGTCGGCCTGGTCGTGCTCGGGGTCAACCTCGACCAGGAGCCCGAACGCGCCTCGGCGCTCGCGCGCGCCGCGGGCATCGGTTTCCCGGTGCTGCTCGACTCCGGCATGGACGTCAGCAAGACGTATCGCGCCGAGGACCTGCCCCTGATCGTCCTCATCGACCGCGAGGGCGCGATACGCGCGCGGCACGACGCGCTCGACGAACGCGAGGAGCGCGGTTTGCTCGTGAATCTCCGTGACCTGATCGACGAGTAAGCCGGAGTGCGCATGAGAACGGCAATGCTGACATTTC
>Ga0302046_10004713_pt1 | contig 12114 bp, 12 predicted proteins | sample RVTome_11_FD_200261 | JGI IMG/M metagenome (GOLD analysis project Ga0302046, IMG submission 200261) | Soil microbial communities from uranium-contaminated site in the Upper Colorado River Basin, Wyoming, United States - RVT147D111 (version 2) ... | reverse complement strand
CGCCCAATGCTTCAGAAGCGTCACCCGGCCGGTATCGACGTCGACCTCCAGCCACGAGGCCTGGATGCCGTTGGTGAAGGCGAAGGGATACTGCTTGGGCACATAGTGGCGCGTCGCTATCAGTTCAGCCTGGAAGTCCTTCGGCAGGGTGTCGGCGCGGAAATAGACGATGCGGGCGATCTCGTCCAGGCCGACGCGGTCGGTGCCGTCGGCGTCGACCACGCGGCCCTCACGGATGTCGAGCTTCGCCGGGTCGGCCTGCAGGATGATGCCGGCCACCGCAAGTATGTTCTCCCTGAGCGCCGTCCCGGCCCGGACCGCGGCCTCGCCGCCGATGCCGGCGGCGCGGCTGGCCCAGGTGCCGCCACCATAGGGGGTGACGTCGGTGTCGCCGGTGATGACGCGGACCTTCTCGATCGGCACGCCGACCGCCGTCGCCGCCACCTGGGCGATCACAGCCTCGGCGCCCTGGCCCTGCTCGGTGACGCCGGTGAGGCAGATGACGCTGCCCTTGGCGTCGAGCCGCATGCTGCAGCCGTCCTGGGCCGAGATGCGGGCGCCGCCGACACCGTAGAACATGGCGCTGGGGTTGGTGATCTCGACGAAGGCGGCGAGGCCGATGCCGCGATGGACGCCATGGGCACGGAGCGCCGCCTGCTCGGCGCGCAGACCGTCGTAGTCCATCATCGCCGCGATCTTGGCCAGTGCCTGCTGGTGCGACAGCTGCTCGAAGCGGAGACCGGTCACCGCCTGGCAGGGATAGGCGTCGTCGGGCAGCAGGTTGCGGCGCCGGACCTCGAGCGGATCGAGGCCGGCGGCACGGGCGGCGGCGTCGAGCAGGCCCTCGGTCACCGCTACCGCGATCGGATGGCCCACGGCGCGGTACTGGCACATCGGCGTCTTGGTCTGGAAGACGACGCGGGTCCGGGCGCGGTAGTTCGGGCAGCCGTAGGGCGCGCCGACCAGGTTGACGATCTGGTTCGCCTCGATGCCGCTGGTGCGCGGATAGACCGAATAGGGGCCGATGCCGGTGAGGTCGTCGATCTCGATGGCGACGATGCGGCCGTCGGCGCCGAGAGCCAGCCTGCCCTTGACCTGATGGTCGCGGGCGTGGATGTCGGTCTGGAACCCCTCGACCCGGTCGGCGACGAACTTCACCGGCCGGCCGAGCATCTTCGACAGCGCGCAGGTCGCCATCTCGTCGGCGTAGGTGTGCACCTTGATGCCGAAGGAGCCGCCGACGTCGCGGCAGACCACGCGCACGTTCTGCTCCTCCAGGCCCAGGTGCAGGGCGAAGAGGTTCTGCATCATGTGCGGGGCCTGGTTGGAGTGATAGACGGTGAGGCGCTCCTCGGCGGCATCGTAGTCGGCGAGGATGGCGCGCGGTTCGAGCGTGACGCCGGTATGGCGGCCGAATTGGAACTCCTCCTCGACCACGACTTGGGCGCCGGCAAAGGCGGCATCGACCTCGCCGGCCTCGAAGCGCCGTTGCCAGGCCAGGTTGTCGCCGAGGCGGGGATGGATCACCGGCGTCTCGGTCTCGAGCGCGCGCGTCATGTCGGTGACCGGCGGCAACACCTGCCAGTCGACGGCGACGCGCTCGGCCGCGTCTTCGGCCTCGGCGCGGCTGGCGGCGACCACGGCCGCCACTGCCTCGCCCTGCCAGCAGGCCTTGTCGATGGCGATGGCGTGCTGCGGCGCCGACTTCAGCCCTTCGAGATGGCTCAGCACGCCGACCCAGGGCGTGCAGTGCGCGGCAAGCTCGGCGCCGCTGACGACGGCGACAACGCCGGGCATGCGCCGGGCCTCTTCGGCGTCGATGCCGCGGAGGGCGGCGTGCGCATGCGGCGAGCGCACGAAGGCCACGTGCAGCATGCGCGGCAAGGTCAAATCGTCGACGTAGCGCCCGTGGCCCTGCAGCAGCCGGCGCAGGTTCGGGCGCGGCACGCTGCGGCCGATATAGCTGTTCGGCCGGTCGAGGATCGTGTGCAGCGGCTGCTCGCTCATTCGCCCCGGCGCTCCCGGGCGACGCTCTCGATGGCGTCGACGATGGCCTGGTAGCCGGTGCAGCGGCAGTAGTTGCCGGAAAGATAGGTGCGGATCTCGTCCCGCGTCGGCACCGGGTTCTCCGCCAGCAGGGCCGCGGCGGTCAGCAGCATCGCCGGCGTGCAGAAGCCGCACTGCAGCGCGTTGCGCCGGTGGAAGGCCTCCTGCAGGTCGGCGATCTCGCCGCTGGCCGAGACACCCTCGATGGTCTCGACGCTTAGGCCGTCGATCTGCGCCGCCAGCATCAGGCAGCCGCGCGCGATCTCGCCCTCGACGCGCACCGTGCAGGCGCCGCAGACGCCGTGCTCGCAACCGACGTGGCTGCCGGTCAGCTCCAGGCCGTAGCGCAGGAAATCCACCAGCGACTGGCGCACCGGCACGCGTTTGCGGACCTCTTCGCCGTTGATCCGAGCTTGGATCTCGATCTCCGCTTCCATCGCTGCGCGGGCCTCCCTTGCGAGCAAGTCTATTGTACAAAACCTACCCGCGTCCTGCTTTGTCGCCTATCGGCGTTGTGCTAGCCTTTTTTGCTCCGGCCCCGGGCACAACAAGGAAACAATCTGCCCGAGGTGCCGAACGCGACCTTAGGGAGGGTTTCTGACATGCTGCAGAGCATTGCGAGGCGGCGCCTGTTCGGGGCGCTGGGCGGGACGATCCTGGCCGCCATGAGTCTGGCGCTGCCGTCGGCACAGGCGGCGGAGCCGGTGAAGATCGGCTTCGGCATGGCATTGACCGGCGCCTTGGCCGGCAACGGCAAGGCCGCGTTGATCGCCATGGAGATCTGGCGCGAGGACGTCAACAAGGCCGGCGGGCTCATGGGCCGTCCAGTCGAGTTCGTCTACTACGACGACCAGACCAACCCCTCGGTGGTGCCGGGCATCTACACCAAGCTCTTGACCGTCGACAAGGTCGACCTGGTGGTTTCCGGTTACGGCACCAACGTGATCGCCCCGGCGATCCCGATCATGATGGGCCGCAAGAAGGTCTTCATGGGTCTCTTCGGCTTGGCCGCCAACGAGAAGTTCAACTATCCGAACTACTTCCAGATCATGCCGGCCGGGCCCGACCCGAAGCTGGACTGGTCGCGCGGCTTCTTCGAGATCGCCACCGGCCTCGATCCGAAGCCGAAGACGGTGGCGCTCGTCGGCGCCGATGCGGAATTCGCCCGCAATGCGTTGGACGGCGCCAAGACCAACGCCGAAAAGTTCAACCTGAACGTGGTCTACAACAACACCTACCCGCCCAGCACCACCGACTACACGCCGGTGGTCCGGGCGATCCAGGCAACCAATCCCGACGTCGTCTTCATCGCCTCCTATCCGCCCGACTCGGCCGGCATGGTGCGGGCCATCAACGAGGTCGGACTGAAGGCGCAGCTCCTGGGCGGCGGCATGGTCGGCCTGCAGTACGCGGCGTTGCTGACGAAGCTCGGCCCGATGCTGAACGGGATCACCAACTACGACTTCTGGGTGCCGGCGCCGACGCTGGACTTCCCGGGCGTCAACGAGTTCCTGGCCAAGTACCAGGCCAAGGCGCAGGATGCCGGCGTGGATCCGCTGGGCCACTACCTGCCGCCCTACGCCTATGCCTACCTGCAGGTGCTGGGCCAGGCGGTGAACGCGGCGAACAGCCTCGACGATGCGAAGCTTGCCGAGTACATCCGCAGCAACGAGTTCGACACCATCATCGGCAAGGTGAAGTTCGGCAAGAACGGCGAATGGGCCTCGACGCGCGTCCTGCAGGTGCAGTACCAGGGCGTCACCTCGGACGGGCTGGACCAGTTCCTGAAGCCGGGCGCCCGCGCCGTGCTGTATCCGAGCGAGTGGAAGTACGGCGAGCTGAAGACACCGTTTCCGCAGTGACCGATCGCAGAGGTTGAGTCTCTAGCCCGCAGACGACGGTGTTCACCGCCGACTTGTTGCTGAACGCCGTCGTCGCGGGCGTTCTTCTGGGTGGCTTCTATGCCGCCGCGGCCATCGGGCTGACGATCGCGTTCGGCCAGCTCGACGTCGTCAACATCGCCCATCCCGCCTTCATCGTTAGCGGTTCCTTCTGCGCCTACTTCCTGAACGACGCCTACGGCATCGATCCCATCCTCGTGGGCGTGCTGCTGACGCCGGTGTATTTCGCCGTCGGCGTGGCCCTCTACAGCGTCTACTACACGAGTTTCGAACGACACGGGGAGGAATCCCTCAGAGGGCTCGCCTTCTTCTTCGGCATCATGTTCATCGTCGAGGTTCTGTTGATCATGAGCTTCGGCGTCGACTACCGGCTGGTCGACACCGCCTATATCGGCGAGAGCATCAAGCTCGGCTTCATCGGCTTGCCCTACCGGCTGCTGGTGCCGTTCGCGGTGTCCCTGGCGATGGCAGGCGCCATCTACCTGTTCCTGTCGCGCACCTTCACCGGCCGCGCCATCCTGGCGGTCTCGCAGGACCGGCTGGCGCTGCGCCTGATGGGGGCCGACCCGGTCCGGGTCAAGCAGGTCGCCTTCGGCCTGGCGCTCGCCACGACGGCGGTCGCCGGCGCCCTGCTGATCGTCATCGGGCCGGTCGAACCCTCGATCGGCCGGCTCTATATCGGCCGGGTCTTCGCCATCGTCGTGCTCGGCGGCATGACCTCGATCAGCGGCACCATCGTCGCCGCGCTGATCCTGGGCGTGGTCGAAAGCCTGGTCGGGACGCTGTACGGCCCATCCTGGGCACCGGCGGTCGCCTTCGGATTCCTGCTGGTGACGCTCGCCGTCCGTCCGGCCGGCCTGTTCGGGAGGTAGCGGCGTGCGCGGTCTCTGGTTCTGGGCCGTCGCCGTGCTGCTCGTCGTCGGCGGCACTCTCGGCACCCGCGCGCTGGACAACGATTTCTTCTTCTATGCCGGCTATGTGGTGCTGCAGTTCGTCGTACTGGCCACGGCCTGGAACATCCTGGGCGGCTTCACCGGCTATGTGAACTTCGGCAGCGCCGCCTTCTTCGCCGTCGGCGCCTACACCGCGATCGCGCTCGACAAGGCCCTGAGCCTGCCGTTGCCGGCGCTGATCCTGGCCGCCGGCGCCGCGTCGGGACTGATCGGGCTCGGCACCGGCTACCTGACGCTGCGGCTGCGCGGCATCTTCTTCGCCATCTCGACGCTGGCGCTGGCGGTGGTGCTGGAGACGCTGGTCATCAACTGGGACTACGTCGGCGGCGCGACCGGCTCGTACATCATCCCGCCGGACGAGGTGTTCTTCTTCGACAACTTCGTCGAGGCCCTGTTCAGCCTGATGCTGCTGCTCGCGGTCGCCGCGGTGGCGGTGGCCCGCTGGATCACCCGCTCGCGCATCGGACGCGGCCTGGCCGCGATCCGCGACGACGAGCTCGCCGCCGAGTGTATGGGCGTGCCGACGTTGAAGCTGAAGCTGATCTCGACGACGATCTCCGGCGCCATGATGGGCATCGCCGGCGCGCCCTATCCCTTTTACGTCACCTATGTCGATCCGGCCTCGGCCTTCAACCTGTTCTATGCCGTCAATGCCATCGCCATGCCGATGATCGGCGGTACCACGAGCTGGCTGGGCCCGGTCATCGGCGCGCTTCTGCTGGGTTCGCTGCAGCAATGGGCGACGGTGTCGATCTCGTCGGAGCTGAACCTGCTGCTGGTCGGCGTCATGCTGGTCGCCTTCGTCATCCTGGCGCCGCAAGGCATCGTCGGATTGGCGCGGCGCTTCCTCGACGGAAGGCGCAGGCTATGAGTCGGCCGATCCTCGAATGTCAGGGAATCAGCAAGCGTTTCGGCGGCTTCACCGCGCTCGACACGGTGGCGGTCGAGGTGGCGGAGGGCGAACGGCTGGGGCTGATCGGCCCGAACGGCTCCGGCAAGACGACGCTGATCAACTGCATCTCGGGCGCCCTGCCGTGCGACGGCGGCCGCATCCTGTTTCAGGGCGAGGACGTGACCCGGATCGCCGGCTACAGGCGGACGCGGCTCGGCATCGCCCGCAGCTTCCAGATCCCGAAGCCGTTCCGCAGCATGAGCGTCCTGGAGAACGTCGCCATCCCGCTCGAGTATGCCGGGCGCGGCGGCGGCGACGTGGCCGACGAGGCACGGGAAATTCTGCGGACGATGGGCATGGACGGCCTTGCCGACAGCAACGCCGGCAGCCTGACCCAGATCGAACTGCGCAAGCTGGAGCTGGCGCGCGCCATGGCGGCCAGGCCGGCGCTGTTGATTTCCGACGAGGCCATGGCCGGACTTTCGGGCAACGAGGTCGACGAGATCCTCGACATCCTGATGCGGGTCAATGCCGGCGGCGTCGCCATCATCATGATCGAGCACATCATGCGTGCGGTGATGCGCTTCTCGGAGCGTGTCGTCGTGCTCGACGCCGGCCGCAAGATCGCCGAGGGCGCGCCGGAGGCGATCCAGAGCAACCCCGACGTGGAGAGGGCCTATCTTGGCGAATAGGATCGTCGTCGAGAACGTCAACGCGGGCTATGGCGCCGTCAGGGTGCTGCACGACGTCTCGCTTACCGTCGAGGCCGGCGAGACCGTGGTGCTGCTCGGCACCAACGGCAACGGCAAGAGCACGCTGATGAAATGCATCGCCGGGCTGCTGCAGCCGGAATCGGGTGCGATCTACATGGAGGCCGACGGCGAGCGCATCGACCTCGCCGGCAAGACGCCGGAGGAGATCGTCAATCTGGGCATCGCCATGGTGCCCGAGGGCCGGCGCCTGTTCCCGAAGCTGACGGTGACCGAGAACCTGCAGCTTGGCGCCTATCGCAGCGGCGCCCGCGGCAAGATCGCGCAGAACCTGGCCTTCTGCTTCGAGGCCTTCCCGGCGCTGGCGGAGCGGCGCAGGCAGCTTGCCGGCTCGATGTCCGGCGGCGAGCAGCAGATGGTCGCCGTGGCGCGCGCCCTGATGTCGTCGCCGAGCATCCTGCTGGTCGACGAACCGTCTGTCGGACTGGCGCCGATCCTGGTCAGCCGCATGATCGCCAAGATCAAGGAGCTGAAGGACGAGCGCCGGATGACCGTGCTGATGGCGGAGCAGAATTTCAACCAGGCGATCAAGATCGCCGACCGCGGCTATATCATCGTGCACGGCGAGATCGCCTTCGAGGGCGAGAGCGCCGAAGCGCTGAAGAACAACGAACTGGTGAAGCAGTACTATCTCGGGGCTTGAAGGCCATGGCAACGCTGCCCAAGGACCGGGTGCCCTATTCCGCCATCGTCGACCGTCCGCCGCTGGCACTGCCGGACGGCGCGCGGATGGTGGTCTGGAGCATCGTCAACGTCGAGGAGTGGGGCATCGAGAGGGCGATGCCGCGCACCGTGCTGACGCCGCCGATGGGACAGCCCCTGCTGCCCGACCTGCCGAATTGGGCCTGGCACGAATACGGCATGCGCGTCGGCTTCTGGCGGCTGCTGGCCTGCATGACGCGCTTCGAGGTCGGTGTCACCCTGGCCCTGAACGGCGCCGTCTGCCGCAGCTATCCGCGCGTCTGCGAGGCGGCGCTCGCCGCTGGCTGGGAGTTCATGGGCCACGGCCTGGTGCAGGGGCCGATGCACAAGGTCGAGGACCAGCCGGCGGAAATTGCCGCCACCGTCGAGGCGATCCGGGCTTTCACCGGCCGTCGCCCGCGCGGTTGGGAAAGCCCGGGATTGACCGAGACCTACGACACCGTCGACCACCTCGCCGCCGCCGGGATCGAATACGTGGCCGACTGGGTGTTGGACGACCAGCCGGTGGAGATCGCCACCGCGCACGGCCCTCTGCTCTCCATCCCCTATACGGTGGAGACCAACGACATCCCGATGATGGCGCTGCAGCAGCACGGCGCGGCCGAGATGCTGCAGCGGGGGCTGGACCAGTTCGAACGGCTCTACGCCGAAAGCGCCGAAATCACCCGGGTGATGGCGATCAGCGTGCACCCCTATATCTCGGGCGTGCCGCACCGCATCGGCTACTTGGAGCGGCTCTACGCGCACATCCGCTCCAAGCCCGACGTGCTGCTCTGGACCGGCGAGCAGATCCTCGACTGGTATCGAGGCCGGCCGGGAGTGCCGGCCTAGCCCGTCTTACTTGCGCGCCGTCTTGGCGCGGGCGCGCGGTTTCGCAGCCGGCTTCGCCCTGGCCTTCGGTTTCGCGGCCGCGGCGCTCTTGCCGCGCGCCGCCGGCTTGGCCGCCGCTTTCGCTCTGGCCTTCGGTTTTGCCGCGGCCTTCGCCCTGGTCTTCGGCTTCGCGGCCGTGGCGGCCTTGCGACGCGCCGCGGGTTTCGCCGCAGCCTTCGCGCGGGCCTTCGGCTTTGCCGCAGGCTTGGCGCGGCTCTTCGGCTTCGCCGTGGCCGCGGCCTTCGCGCGCGCCGCGGGCTTCGCCGCAGCCTTCGCCCGGGCCTTCGGCTTCGCCGCCGCCTTCGTTCGCGCCTTCGGCTTGGCGGATGCGGTGGCCTTGCCGCGGGCCGCGGGCTTTGCCGCCGACTTCGCCCGAGCCTTCGGCTTCGCCGGCGCCCGGCGGGTCTTGGCGCCCGTCCTGGCCGCGGCCAGAGCGACCGGCCTGCTCGCCGGCTGCTGCTGCAGCTCGATCATGTTGCCGAAGCCGTCCTCGAAGAACACCTGGTCCGAGTTCCGCCCGACCAGTCCCTCGAAGACCCAGTATTTGATGTCGCGGCTTTCCAGCTCGCGCCGGGCTTCGTCGATATCCTCGACGGTGAGAGCGACGTGCGGCCGCGTCGGATCCTTCCGCTTCGACATCGCGCGCGGCGACTTGCCCTTGGCGCCGAAGACGTGGATCTGCTGGCTGCGATCGCCCTTCGACAGGTTGATCCAGAAGCCCGGTATGCCGGCGATGTGCGGCCGCTCCTTGTCCACCTCCAGGCCCAGGAGATCCTGCCAGATCTCCAACGCTTGCCCGACGTCATTCTCCTTCGGCGCGATGCGGACACCCGCGTGCATCAGCCCGGTCACCTTGATCGCCATTGCTGCCGTGCCTCCGTTCTCGGTTCGGGGTAACTCGACCTTACGATTCTCGCCTGCATCATAACGCGAAACGACGCAAAACGTTGACGGAGAATTCATCGAATTTCCATAATGACGGGCAGCGGCAGGCAAAGACGGCATGCGATGTTGCTGTGCTTCAGTTTCGTCAACGTCCGTCATCTCGCCGACGGCCAGTGCGACGCAGCAGTCGACGCGGGACGACCGTCGTCCGTTTGCAGCATTGAGCGAATCGCCACCGTCGGCGATCCTGGCGTTGCGGCCGGGCGCGTCCCCATCACCGGGCTGGCGCTGATTGCGCATCGATCTCGCTGGTGGGACCGAAACCGGAGTCAGCCGACTTCCGAGGGACCAGGGACATGGTGGCGAACAAGGCGCTGATGCTGGTAACGATGGAGCCGCTCGGCCTCAGCGAGGACGAGTTTAACGATTGGTACGACACCGAGCACTTGCCGGAACGGGCAGTGCTGCCGGGCTTCGAGACGGCGCTGCGATACGTCTGCCTTTCCGGATTCCCGCGCTACCTGGCGGTCTACGACCTGACCGACCTGTCGGCGCTCTATAGCGAGGCCTACGGCGCCGTCTCCGGTGCGCACTTCTCGCCCTGGTCCAGGCGGGTCTCGCCGCGGGTGCAGGGCCGGAGCCGGCACGAGGCCGTGCAGCTCTATCCGGGCGACCGTGTCACCGGCGCCGGCGTCGCGTTGGGCCACCTGGCGGTATACCGGTTTCGCGGCGTCGGCGATTCGGACGTGTTGCTGTCGGGCCTGCTGACCCGTTTCGACGTCGACAGTGCGGCCGAGGCGGTGCGACTGTTCCGCATCGAGGGCGACGAGATGCGCGACTACCTGGCGCTGGTGGAGCTCAACCAGCCCCTGGCGGACCTGTCGCTCGGGCTTGGCCGCGGCAACGGCATCGTCGACATCGCCAACCTCTATGCGCCCTATGTACGCAGCGCCCAGCTTCCCATGAAGCCGGCCGGGCGTTGAGCGGCGGCGATTCGGCCATGGCGCTCAGCATCGCCCCGCTCGGCAGCGCGCTCGGTGCCGCCGCCGAAGGCATCGACCTCACGCAGACGCTGGACGCGGCGACGCTCCAGCGGCTGTACCGGGCGCTGCTCGATCGCATCGTGCTGGTGATCCGCGGGCAACGTTTCACGCCGGCGCAGTTCCTGGCGGCGGCGCGGCTCTTCGGCGAGCCGATGCGTCAGCACTATTCGCAGTACCAGCTTCCGGGCTTCGAGTTGATCAACGTGCTGTCGAGCCGCGATGCGGAACGGCGGCCGGACGGCAGCGCCTATCTGCAGGGCACCGAGTGCTGGCACACGGATCACACCAACCGGCTGGAGCCGCCGAAGCTGACCGTGCTTTACGCCCTGGCTCTGCCGCCCACCGGCGGCGACACCAGCTTCGCCAACATGCGGCTCGCCTACGATGCACTCGACGCGACGGAGCAGCGGGCCTATGCGGCGCTTCGCACGGTGAATGCGTTGGAGAACCGTGCCGGCGTGACCACGGTACCGACGCGCGAGACTGACGCGGCCCTCTTCGCCGACGAGGTCGAGCATCCGCTGGTGCGCACCCATCCCGAAAACGGCACCAAGGCCCTCTACTTTCATCCCACCAAGACCGTCCGCCTCACCGGCATGACGCCGGCCGAAAGCCAAGATTTCATCGAGCGGCTGCTGCGAAGGGCGATCCGTCCCGAGATCGTCTACCGCCACAAGTGGCGGCTCGGCGACATGCTATTGTGCGACAACCGCGCGGCGCTGCACCGGGCGCACGACGATTACGACCCCGATACCGGGCGTCTCTTGCACCGCATCATCCTGAAGGGCGACCGGCCCTTCTAACCACGGGAGTTGAGCCGATGGACGAACAGGCGTTCCGCAAGCAGCTGGCCGAGGAAGGCTATTCCGAGCCGCGCCTGGTGGAGTGGGAACCGGGCACCTTCAACGATACGCACACGCACGACTTCTCCGCCAAGGTGATGGTGCTCGACGGCGAGATCACGGTGACCTGCGACGATGGCCGGCGCACCACCTGCCGCGCCGGCGATACCTTCCAGCTCGCCGCGGGGACGCCGCACAAGGAAGATATCGGCGCCGAAGGCGTACGCTTCCTCGCGGGGCGCAAGAGCTAGCCCCAGGGGCCGCGGCGCCGACGCGGCCGGTAGCGGTCCAGGTTCGGCCGGGGCCGCGCCGCGCGCGGGCGGGCCCGGTCCAGCAGGGGTACGCCCTTACGGCGAAACACCAGGACCAGCAGCATGCCGGCGGCGAAGCCGCCGACATGCGCCCACCAGGCGACGCCGCCGCCGGCGTCCAGGCTGGCGTTGAGCAGTTGCAGGACGATCCAGACGCCGATCACCACGATCGCCGGCAAGCGCGCCGTGGTGACGAAGAAGCCGAGCCAGATCAGCACCAGCACCCGGCTGTAGGGATGCAACAGGACATAGGCGCCGAGCGTCCCCGCGATGGCGCCACTGGCGCCGATCATCGGCGTCGTCGAGCCGGCGAGCAGGACGGCGTGCGCCAGCGAGGCGACGATGCCGCAGAGCAGATAGAAGACGAGGAAGCGGACAGGACCCATGGCGTCTTCAACGTTGTTGCCGAAGATCCAGAGGAACAGCATGTTGCCGATCAGGTGCAGCCAACCGCCATGCAGGAACATCGCGGTGATCAGGGTCAATCCGCTCGGCAACGGTTCGAGCGACGGCGGCAGCGAGGCGGAGCCCAGCAGAACCGCCGGAATGACGCCAAAGCGCAGCACGGCGGCGTCGGGCACGGGCAACGACAATTGCCAGAGGAAGACCAGCGAGCAGGCGACGATCAGGCTCACCGTGACGACGGGAAGCGAGCTGGTCGGATTGTCGTCGTGCAGCGGGATCATCGGCGGGCCCTGGCGCTGACGTCCCATCCTATCGCAGGCCGTTCGGCGCCCATATCCCGCCCGTCTTGTTGTAGGTTGGCCTGCACGGGGCTGGGGGCGAGTGCTGAAGGCGAGGAACGATGCAAGGCGATAAGGACACGATCGCACATTTGAACACGGTGCTAAAGAACGAGCTGACCGCAATCAACCAGTACTTCCTGCATTCGCGGATGC
>Ga0302046_10004712_pt1 | contig 12116 bp, 10 predicted proteins | sample RVTome_11_FD_200261 | JGI IMG/M metagenome (GOLD analysis project Ga0302046, IMG submission 200261) | Soil microbial communities from uranium-contaminated site in the Upper Colorado River Basin, Wyoming, United States - RVT147D111 (version 2) ... | reverse complement strand
TCGGCAGCGGCTGGCAGCGAGCTCTTGGCGCCGCCCCGGCGGTCGCGCACGGCGTCTGGTGAATTCTTTGCCAGTACAGAGATTTGCCAAGTATTCTCGGCTTAATTCCGTTGACGCCCATAAATACCCATGCTATCCCATGTTGTCCCACAGAGGGCCGGGACGGATGCCGGCTTCACCCGAGGTGGTCCCGGCGCCGGAACACGGACGCGGATCGGGGGTTAACGGGTGGAGCGTTTTTTCTTTTCGCGCTTCAACAACAAGATCGACCGCAAGGGTCGGGTCTCGGTGCCCGCACGCTGGCGGCCGATCCTGGCCGCCCAGGCCTACAACGGCTGCGTCGTCTATCCCTCGCCGGTGACCGGCGCCGTCGAAGGCTGTGGCATGGAACGCCTGGAGCGCGTGGCCGAGAGCATCGACACCTTGAATCCGTTCTCCGATCAGCATGGCGACTTCGCCGCGGCACTGCTGAGCCGTTCGACGCCGCTGCCGTTCGACGGCGAGGGCCGCGTCGTGCTGCCGCCGGAATTGATCGAGTACGCCGGCATCGTCGAGACCGCGAGTTTCGTCGGCCGCGGCGCCACCTTCCAAATCTGGAACCCGGAGGCCTACGACGACTACGAGCGCGAGGCGCTGCGCCGGGCCCGCGAGCAGGCCCCGGGCTTCGCGCTGCTGCACCGCTCCGGCGGAGCGGACGCATGAGCCCGGCGCGTCACGAGCCGGTGATGCGGGCCGAGGTGCTGGCGGCGCTGGCGCCGGCGCCGGGCGAGCGCTTCGTCGACGGCACCTTCGGTGCCGGCGGCTACGCCGTCGCCATCCTCGAGGCCGCCGACTGCGTCGTCTACGGCATCGACCGCGATCCCGATGCCGTGGCCGAGGGGCGCAGATTGGCGGCGCGCTACGGCGGCCGCCTGCACATTCTGGCCGGCCGCTTCGCCGAGATGGAGCGCCTGCTGGCCGAGCAGGGCGTCGAACGGGTCGACGGCGTCGCGCTCGACCTCGGCGTCTCCTCGATGCAGCTCGACCAGGCCGGTCGCGGCTTCTCCTTCCAGGCCGACGGCCCGCTCGACATGCGCATGGAACGGGTCGGGCCGGACGCCGCCGCCTTCATCAACGACGCGCGCGAGGACGAGATCGCCCGCGTGATCCACGTCTACGGCGAGGAGCGCCGCGCCCGCGCCGTCGCCCGCGCCATCGTCGCCGCCCGGGCCGAGCGGCCGATCGAGCGTACCTCGGAGCTGGCCGAGATCGTCGCCCGCGCCGTCGGCAAGGGCAGCGGCCGCATCCATCCGGCGACGCGCACCTTCCAGGCGCTGCGCATTCACGTCAACGACGAGCTGGCCGAGCTGGCGGCCGGGCTGCGCGCGGCGGAGCGGCTGCTGGCGCCGGCCGGGCGCCTTGCGGTCGTCTCCTTCCATTCGCTCGAGGACCGCGAGGTCAAGCGTTTCCTGCGCGCCAGAAGCGACGGTGCCAGCTTCAGCCGTCACCGGCCGCCCGTCGCCGAGGCGCCGGCGGCGAGCTTCCGGCTGCCGTTCCGCGGCACCCGACGGCCGAGCGAGGATGAGTGCCGCCGCAACCCGCGCGCGCGCTCGGCCCGCCTGCGCGCCGCCGTCCGCACCGACGCCCCGGCCCTGGAGGCGGCGGCATGAGGCGAACGGTTACCATCGTCTCGGTGGCCGCGCTGGGCATCCTGGTCGTCGGCTCCTACCGCCTCGAGAACGAAGTGGAGAGCATGCACCGCCGGCTCGCCGGGCTCGACGCCGACTACCTGCAGGAGCAGCGCAACGTGCAGGTGCTGCGGGCCGAGTGGAGCTACCTGAACCAGCCGGAGCGGTTGCAGGAGTTGGCCGCGCGGCACGTCGACCGCGTCGGCCTGCAGCCGATTGCGCCGGGCCAGACGGGTCGCCTCGACGAGTTGCCGTTCCGGCCGGAACCGGCGATCGACGAGAACGCCGGCGACGGTTGGGACGCCGTTGCCGGCTTGCCGCGCCCGTCCTTCAAGCCGGCCTTGCCCGCGGGCGTGGTCTTCGCCAGCACGGGGCGTCCGCAATGATGCCGCCTCGCTACGACGCCAACCTGCGTCCGCCGCCGCCGGCCGAGACCGGCGCGCGTCCCGATCCCGGAACCTCCAGGACGGCGGCAACGCTGCGCACCGGGCGCAGCCGCCTGCATTGCCTGGCCCTGGTGTTCGGCCTCGCCTTCGTCGTCATCGCCTTCCGGCTTTCCGGCGTGATGCTGTTCGGCGGCGCCGAGGAGATGGCGGTCGGTGCCGAGCGCGCGAGAAGCGCCGGCATCTTCGACCGTGCCGACGTCGTCGACCGCAACAACAATCTGCTGGCCACCAACCTGTTATCGCCGTCGCTCTACGCCGACGCCCGCCTGGTTCCCGACCCGGAAGCGGCCGCCGACCGGGTGCGGTCGGTGCTGCCCGGACTCGACCGCGCCGAGCTGGTGCGCAAGCTCGCCTCCGAGCGCGCCTTCGTCTGGCTGAAGCGGAACCTGACGCCGGGACAGCAGTACGAGATCAACGCGCTGGGCATCCCCGGCCTCGGCTTCCAGGACGAGCAGCGCCGGCTCTATCCGCTCGGCAACCTGGCGGCGCACGCGCTCGGCTTCGTCGACGTCGACAGCAAGGGCATCGCCGGCATCGAAGTGTATTTCGACGACGAGTTGAGGCGTGCGGCGCATGGCGGCGAGTCGCTTGGCCTCTCGCTCGATATCCGCGTGCAGCACGCGGTGCGCGACGAGCTGCAGAACGCGGTCAAGACGTTCCGCGCGCTGGGCGCCGGCGGCATCGTGCTCGACGCCCGCACCGGCGAGGTCCTGGCCATGGTGTCCCTGCCGGACTTCGATCCGAACCACGCCGGCGACGCCAGTCAGCTTGCGCGCTTCAATCGCGTCACCCTCGGCGTCTACGAACTTGGGTCCGTGTTCAAGATCTTCAACACGGCCATGGCGCTCGACAGCGGTTTGGTGGGGCTCGGCGACGGCTACGACGCCAGCCGGCCGTTGCGCGTCTCGCGCTTCACCATCCGCGACGACCATCCGAAGAACCGCTGGCTTACGGTGCCCGAGATCTTCGTCTACTCGTCGAACATCGGCTCGGCCAAGATGGCCGTGGACATGGGTACCCAGCGCCAGCGCGCCTTCATGCAACGGCTCGGGCTGCTCGACCGCCCGACGCTCGAGCTGCCGGAGCTCGGCGCGCCGCTCAGCCCCAGCCCCTGGCGCGAGATCAACACCATGACGGTGGCCTTCGGGCACGGCCTGGCGGTGACGCCGCTGCAGGTGGCGGGCGCCGCCGCGGCGATCGTCAACGGCGGCGTGTTGCGTCCGGCGACGCTGCTGAAACGCCAAGGCCCGCCGCCCGCCGGCGCCCGCGTCGTCTCGAAGAAGACCTCGGACACCATGCGCCGCCTGCTGCGGATGGTGGTGCTGGAAGGCACCGGCAAGAAGGCCAACGTGCCCGGCTATGTCGTCGGCGGCAAGACCGGCACCGCCGAGAAGGCGGTCGGCCGCGGCTACGCCAGCCGGGCGCTGATCACCTCCTTCGTCGGCATCTTCCCGATGACCGCGCCGCGCTACGTCGTGCTGCTGCTGCTCGACGAGCCGAAAGGCAGCGACGCCACCTTCGGCTACGCCACCGCCGGCTGGAACGCGGCGCCGACCACGGCGCGCGTCATTGCCCGCATCGCGCCGCTGCTCGGCGTCGAGGCCGTCGACGAGGGGGCGCCGGAGGTGCTGGAGGCGCTCGACATCACCATCGACAAGGGGAGAGCGCGGCTTGCGTCTTTCTAGGCTCACCGAAGGCGCCATCGCCGGTGCCGCCGGCAACGTCGAGATCGCCGGTCTGGCGGCCGACAGCCGCGAGGTCGCGCCCGGATTCCTCTTTGCCGCACTGCCCGGCGAGCGCTTCGACGGCGTCGATTTCCTGGACCAGGCGCTGGCACGCGGGGCCGTGGCCGTGCTGGCGCCTCCCGACCCGCGGCTCGATGCCATCGACGTGCCGGTGCTGGTCGACGCCGACCCCCGGCGGCGGCTCGCGCGTCTCGCCGCCTGCTTCTTCGGCCGCCAGCCGGGTTGCGTGGTCGCGGTGACCGGCACCAACGGCAAGACCTCGGTGGCCAACTTCACGGCCCAGCTCTGGTCGACGCTCGGCCGTCGGGCGGCCAGCCTGGGCACCCTCGGCGCGCTGAGCGACGCGGGCGTGGTGCCCCTGGCGCATACCACGCCGGAGCCCATCACCCTGCATCGCCATCTGGCGCGGCTCGCGGACGAAGGCATCGAGTGCCTGGCGCTCGAGGCCTCCAGTCACGGCCTCGACCAGCGGCGCGTCGACGGCGTCCGCCTCGAGGCGGCCGCTTTCACCCACTTCGGCCGCGACCATCTCGATTACCACGAAGACGCCGACGACTACCTGGAGGCCAAGCTGCGCCTCTTCGGCGAGGTGATGGGCGAGGACGGAGTCGCGGTGTTGAACGCCGACCTCGACGTCTACGACCGGCTGCGGGCGGTCTGCGACGCACGCAGGCAGGAGGTCGTGAGTTACGGCGGCGGTGCTGCCTGCGATATCCGGCTGGCCGGCGTCGAGAGCCGGGGCGACGGCCAGGCCTTGGCGCTCGAGGTCTTCGGCATCCGCTCCGAGATCGTGCTGCCGCTGATCGGCGGCTTCCAAGCCTTGAACGCGCTCTGCGCCCTCGGCCTGACGCTGGCGACCGGGGCCGAGCGCGAGGCGGCGGTCGGCGCCCTCGGCCGCTTGCAGGGCATACCGGGCCGGCTGCAGCGGGTCGCCGAGCATGCCTCGGGCGCCCAGGTCTTCGTCGACTATTCGCACAAGCCGGAAGCCCTGGCATCGGCGCTCTCCGCCCTCAGGCCCTACGTCAAGGGCAGGCTGTCGCTGGTCTTCGGCTGCGGCGGCAACCGCGACCGCGGCAAGCGCCCGGAGATGGGCCGTATCGCCGAGCGCCTGGCGGACGCGGTGATCGTCACCGACGACAACCCGCGGCATGAGGATCCGGCCGCGATTCGGGCCGAGGTGCTGGCCGGTTGCAGCGCCGCGCGCGAGATCGGCGATCGGGGCGAGGCGATCCGAACCGCCGTGGCGGGGTTGCGTGCGGGCGACCTGCTGCTGATCGCCGGCAAGGGCCACGAGCGCGGCCAGTATGTCGGCGACGAGGTGCGTCCCTTCGACGACGCCGAGGCGGCGCGTGCCGCGGTGCTGGCGCTTGGCGGGAGGGCGGCATGAGCGCGGCCCCGCTCTGGACCGGCGATGCGGTGCTCGGCGCCGTCGGCGGCGAAGGTCCCACCGCCTGGCAGGCCGGCGGCATCTCCATCGACAGCCGCACGCTCCGGCCCGGCGAGCTGTTCGTGCCCATCGCCGGGCCCAATTTCGACGGCCACGACTTTATCGCCGATGCCTTCGCCAACGGAGCAGCGGCGGCGCTTTCGCATTGCCCGTCGAAGACGCCGGGCGCCCTGGGGCCGGTGGTCCGCGTCGCCGATACGCTGGCGGCGCTGCGCCGCCTCGGCTGCCTGCGCCGCACGGAGAGCCGGGCCCGGGTCGTCGCCATTACCGGCAGCGTCGGCAAGACCGGGACCAAGGAAGCGCTGCGGCTGGCGCTCTCGAGCGACGCCAAGGTGCATGCCAGCGCCGCCAGCTTCAACAATCACTGGGGCGTGCCGTTGAGCCTGGCGCGGATGCCGGTCGACGCCGACTTCGGCATCTTCGAGATGGGCATGAACCACCCCGGCGAGATCGCGGCGCTGACGCGCATGGCGCGGCCGCACCTGGCCCTGATCACCGCGATCGCGCCGGCGCACCTGGCGGTGTTCGCCTCGCTGGCCGACATCGCGCGCGCCAAGGCGGAAATCTTCCAGGGAATGGTGGACGGCGGCATTGCCGTGCTCTGCCGCGACAGCGAGCACTACCCGATCCTCGAACGCGCGGCGGAGACGGCGGGTGCCGGCTCGATCGTCGGCTTCGGCGAGAGCCAGGCCGCGGAGGCGCGGTTGATCCGCGCCGTCGAGCATCCCGACTGCGTCTGCGCCACGGCCGAGATCATGGGCCAGCCGGTCGCCTACAAGGTCGGCGCCGCCGGTCGGCACTGGGCGATGAACGGCCTGGCGGTGCTGGCGGCGGTGCAGGCGCTCGGCGCCGACCTCGGCCGGGCGGCGCTGGCGCTGGCCGAGCTCCAGCCGATGAAGGGGCGCGGCCAGCGGCACCGGGTGCGTATCGCCGGCGGCGCCATCGAGGTGATCGACGAGAGCTACAACGCCAGCCCGGCCTCGGTACGGGCGGCGCTGGCGGTGCTGGGCCGGGTGGCGCCGAAGAAGAGCGGCCGGCGCATTGCCGTGCTCGGCGACATGCTGGAGCTCGGCGACGACGCGACGGCACTGCACGTCGGCCTGGTCGAGGGTCTGCTTGCCGCCGACGTCGACCTCGTCTTCGCCTGCGGCGCCAATATGGCGGCGCTGAGCGAGCGCCTGCCGGCCGCGCGCCGCGGCGCCGTTGCCGAGACCTCGACCGAGCTGCTGGCCCACGTGCTCGATGCGGTGGGGCCCGGCGACGTGGTGATGGTCAAAGGCTCGCTGGCGATGGCCATGGCGCCCATCGTCGAGGCGTTGACGGGCCTCGGCTCCGACGGCGCGCCGATTGCGGCGGCCGGGTAGGGAGGCGGCGATGCTGTTCAACCTGCTCTATCCGCTCAGCGACGAGATCTTCGTCTTCAACGTCTTCCGCTACATCACCTTCCGTACCGGCGGCGCGGTGATGACGGCGCTGGTGATCAGCTTCGTGCTCGGGCCCGCCCTGATCCGCTGGCTCAAGCTGCGCCAGGGCAAGGGGCAGCCGATCCGGGACGACGGGCCGGCCGGCCACCTGATCAGCAAGCAGGGCACGCCGACCATGGGCGGCTTCCTGATCCTGCTGGCATTGATCGTCTCCACCCTGCTTTGGGCCGATCTCAGCAATCATTTCGTCTGGGCGGTACTGCTGGTCACGGTCGGCTTCGGCGCCGTCGGCTTCGCCGACGACTACCTGAAGGTCTCGCGGGCGCATTCGCGCGGCGTGCCGGGCAAGCTGAAGCTGGCGCTGGAGATCGCCATCGCGGCCGTCGCCATGCTGTGGATCGGCCACGCCGTGCCGGAACCGCTCGATACTTCCTTGGCGCTGCCCTTCGTCAAGGACCTGCTGCTCGACCTCGGCTGGCTGTTCCTGCCGGTCGCCATCTTCGTCGTCGTCGGCGCCTCGAACTCGGTCAACCTCACCGACGGGCTGGACGGCCTCGCCATCGGCCCGGTGATCGTCGCCGCCAGCGCCTTCGCGCTCATCGCCTACCTGGTCGGCAACGCCGTCTTCTCGAACTACCTGCAGATCCATTCCGTGCCCGGCGCCGGCGAGCTGGCGGTGTTCTGCGGTGCGATGATCGGCGCCGGCCTCGGCTTCCTCTGGTTCAACGCGCCGCCGGCCATGGTGTTCATGGGCGATACCGGCTCGCTGGCGCTCGGCGGCGGGATCGGCTCGGTCGCCGTGGTCACCAAGCACGAGCTGGTACTGGCGATCATCGGCGGCCTCTTCGTCCTGGAGACCGTGTCCGTGATCGTGCAGGTGGCCTCCTTCAGGCTGACCGGCCGCCGTGTCTTTCGCATGGCGCCGCTGCACCACCACTTCGAGCAGAAGGGCTGGGCCGAGCCCACCATCGTCATCCGCTTCTGGATCATTTCCATCATCCTGGCCCTGGCGGGGCTCGCCACACTGAAGCTCAGGTAGGGGAGTGATCGTGGTCGGGACATATCGTGACAGGACGGTTGGCGTCTTCGGCCTCGGCGCCAGCGGCGTGTCGGCGGCCCGCGCGCTCGATGCCGGCGGCGCCCAGGTGCTGGCCTGGGACGACGTCGAGGCGCGCCGCGAGGCCGCGGCGTCGGCGGCGCGGCTGCGCCTGGACCCGCCCGACGCCTGGCGCGACTTCTCCGCCCTGGTCCTGAGCCCGGGCGTGCCGCTGACCCATGCCGAGCCGCACCCGGTGGTGCGCCTCGCCCGGCGCCACGGCGCCGAGGTGATCGGCGACGTCGAGCTCTTCGCCCGCGCCCGGCCGGGCTCGCGCGTGATCTCGATCACCGGCACCAACGGCAAGTCCACCACCACCGCGCTGATCGGCCACCTGCTGGCGGGCGCCGGCCTGCCGGCCGCCACCGGCGCCAACCTCGGCCGGCCGGTGCTGGACCTGGAATCGCTCGCCGACGACGGCGTCTACGTGCTGGAGCTTTCCTCCTACCAGATCGACCTCACCCATAGCCTGCGCCCGGCGGTGGCGGTGCTGCTGAACCTGAGCCCGGACCATCTCGACCGGCACGGCGACATGGCCGGCTATATCGCCGCCAAGCGCCGCCTGTTCGAGATGGCCGAGCGCGATGCGATCCTGGTGGTCGGGGTCGACGACGACGACTGCCGGGGGATCGCCGAGGCCATGCTTGCGGCCGGACGCGGGGTGGTGCCGATCGCCGTCGGCCGCAGCCTGGACTTCGGTTTCTATGTCGTCGACGGCGTCATTCACCGCGCCGGCGAGCAGGGCCGCGACGAGATCGCCTCGCTCGCCGGCATCGAATCCCTGCGCGGCAGCCACAACTGGCAGAACGCGGCCGCCGCCGTGGCCGCGGCGATGAGCCTCGGCCTCGACAAGGAGACCATCCAGCGCGGCCTGCGGAGCTTTCCCGGCCTGGCGCACCGCATGCAGCGCCTGGCCGAGGTCGACGGCGTCGGCTTCGTCAACGACAGCAAGGCCACCAATGCCGACGCCGCCGCGCGGGCGCTGGCCGCCTACGACGACATCTATTGGATCGCGGGGGGCCTGCCGAAGGCCGGCGGCATCGCCAGCCTGGCCGGCTACTTCCCCCGCATCGCGCGCGCCTACCTGATCGGTACGGCCGCGCCGGAGTTTGCCCGGACGCTCGAGGGGCGGGTGCCGTTCGAGATCTCCGGCGATCTTGTGACCGCGGTTCGGTCCGCGTATCGGGACGCGTCGGCTGCGGAAGGCGCGGGCCGGGTCGTATTGCTTTCCCCGGCCTGCGCCTCGTTCGATCAGTTCGCCAACTTCGAGGCAAGGGGCGAGGCCTTCGCCCGCCTGGTCCGGGAGTTGGCGGAGGCTCCGCCGGGGGGCGCGGCATGATCGCGCTGACCCGCACCGACACCAGCCTGGTCGGCCGCTGGTGGTGGACCGTCGACCGCTGGATCCTGGCCGCCATCGCCCTCTTGGTATTCGTCGGCGTCATCCTGACGCTGGCGGCGAGCCCGGCGGTGGCCGAACGCATCGGCCTGGAACCCTTTCACTTCGCCCGGCGGCAGCTCGGATTCATGGCCTTGGCGCTGGCGCTGATGTTCGCGGTTTCGCTGGCGAGCCCGGTCGCCATCCGTCGCATCGCCGTGATCGGCTTCCTCGTCGCCTTGCTGATGCTGGCGGCAACGCTGGTCGTCGGCGCCGAGATCAAGGGTGCCACCCGCTGGCTCTACATCGCCGGCGTGTCGCTGCAACCCTCCGAGTTCGTCAAGCCGTTCTTCGTCGTTGTCACGGCCTGGATGCTCTCGCTGCAGAAGCGGGTCGAGGGCGTTCCCGGCAACCTGATCGCCGGCGTGTCGGCGCTGCTGGTCGTCGGCCTGCTGCTGGGGCAGCCCGATATCGGCATGGCCGTGGTGGTGAGCGCGGTCTGGTGTTCGCAAGTGTTCGTGGCCGGCCTGCCGCTGGTCTGGGTCGGCGCCCTGCTGGCCTTCGGCGGCGCCGCGATGATCGCCCTCTACACCATGGTGCCGCACGTCGCCAGCCGCATCGACCGCTTCTTCGACCCCTCGCTCGGCGACACCTACCAGGTGCAGACGGCGATCGACGCCTTCGCCAACGGGGGCCTGTTCGGGCGCGGGCCGGGCGAGGGCATCGGCAAGCGGGTGCTGCCGGATGCCCACACCGACTTCATCTTCGCCGTCGCCGGCGAGGAGTACGGGCTGCTGGTCTGCCTCTTCATCGTCGCCTTGTTCGCCTACATCACGCTGCGCGGCTATCGGCGACTGGCCGGCGAGGATTCGCTCTTCATCATGCTGGCGGCCGGCGGCCTGCTGACGCAGTTCGGCCTGCAGGCGGTGATCAACATGGGCGTCAACCTGCACCTGCTGCCGACCAAGGGCATGACGCTGCCGTTCATCTCCTACGGCGGTTCGTCCTTGCTGGCGCTCTCCGTCGGCATGGGCATGGTGATCGCGTTGACCCGGCGCCGGCCGCGGCACGAGGTGGAACCGTGAGCACGCCCTTCGTCGTCGCCGCCGGCGGCACCGGCGGGCACCTGTTCCCGGCGCGGGCGCTGGCCGGCGAGCTGGCGCGGCGCGGCCATTGCGTGGCGCTCGCCACCGACGTCCGCGCCGCGGCCTATGCCGCCGAGGACCTCGGCGTCGACCGTCACATCGTCCGCAGCGCCACCCCCAGCGGCCGCGGCACCTTCGGCGCCCTTGCCGCCGGTGCCGTCATCGCCACGGGCACCCTGCAGGCACGCCGGCTGCTGCGCCGGTTGGGCGCCCGGGTGGTCGTCGGCTTCGGCGGCTATCCCTCGTTGCCGACGCTGCTGGCGGCCTCCCACGCCGGCGCCCATGTCGTGCTGCACGAGCAGAACGCGGTGCTGGGGCGGGTCAACCGGCTGATGCTGCGGCGGGCGCAGGTGCTGGCGCTGTCTTTCGACGAAACCTCGGGTTACGCGCCGCGCCCCGGCCTCGACGTGGCCGTCACCGGCAACCCCGTGCGGCCTGCGGTGCTGGCGGAACGCGAGGCGCCGTACCGGCCGCCGGAAGCCGATGCCGCGCTGCGCCTGCTGGTGTTCGGCGGCAGCCAGGGCGCGCGGCTTTTCGGACAGGTGGTGCCGGCGGCGCTGGCACGGCTGCCCGAGACGCTGCGAGGGCGCATCGCCGTCGTGCAGCAGGCCCGGCCCGAGGACGAGAGCGAAGTCGCCCGCGCCTATGGCGAGCTCGGCGTCGCGGCCGAGGTCCGCACCTTCTTCGACGACCTGCCGCGGCGCATCGGCGCGGCCCACCTGGTGATCGCGCGCTCGGGCGCCGGCAGCGTCAGCGAGCTGGCGGCGATCGGCCGTCCGGCGCTGCTGGTGCCCTACGCGCGCGCCATGGACGATCACCAGGTGGCGAACGCGCGCGCGCTCACCACCGGCGGCGGCGGCGTGTTGCTGGTCGAAGAGCGCTTCACGCCGGAGGAACTGGCCGCGCGCATCGATTCGCTCGCCCGCCGCCCGGACGTGCTGGCGCGGATGGCGGAACGGGCCCGCGCCGTCGGCCGCCCGGACGCGGTGACGGCGCTGGCCGACCTGGTGGAGCCGCTGGCGAATGGCGGTTTTGGCGGCCACGGCGGCGAGGACGAGGCGCGGAGGGCGGCGGCATGATCCGGCAACCCTTCGAGATCGGCGCCATCCACTTCGTCGGCATCGGCGGCATCGGCATGAGCGGCATCGCCGAAGTGATGCGCAATCTCGGCTACCAGGTGCAGGGTTCGGACCAGGCCGAGGGCGCCAACGTCGTGCGCCTGCGCGAGCTCGGCGTTCCGATCGCCATCGGCCATGACGCCGCCAATCTGGGCGAGGCGCAGGTGGTGGTGGTGTCCTCGGCGGTCGGGGCCGACAATCCCGAGGTGGTGGCCGCGCGCCAGCGCCTGGTGCCGGTGGTGCGGCGGGCCGAGATGCTGGCCGAGCTGATGCGCCTCAAATGGTCGATCGCCGTCGGCGGCACCCACGGCAAGACCACGACGACCTCGTTGATCGCCGCGCTTCTGGACGCCGCCAACATGGACCCGACGGTGATCAACGGCGGTATCATCAATGCCTACGGCACCAACGCGCGGCTCGGCGCCGGCGACTGGATGGTGGTGGAGGCCGACGAGAGCGACGGCAGCTTCATGAAGCTGCCGGCGACCGTGGCCGTCGTCACCAACATCGATCCCGAGCACATGGAGCACTACGGCGACTTCGACGCGCTGCGCGCCGCCTTCCAGACCTTCGTCGAGAACGTGCCGTTCTACGGTTTCGCCGTGCTTTGCGCCGACCATCCCGAGGTGCAGTCGTTGCACGGCCGGGTGCGC
>Ga0302046_10004710_pt1 | contig 12117 bp, 7 predicted proteins | sample RVTome_11_FD_200261 | JGI IMG/M metagenome (GOLD analysis project Ga0302046, IMG submission 200261) | Soil microbial communities from uranium-contaminated site in the Upper Colorado River Basin, Wyoming, United States - RVT147D111 (version 2) ... | reverse complement strand
CGGCAGACTCGTCGTCAGAATATCCAAAGAGCAGCAGGACGAGACGGCCAACCGGGTTTGCGGAGTTCCTGCAATACGCAAGAACGTCGCCGAATGTTTCGTAGCGTCGAACTGTGACGTCGGATACGAAGGCCTTGAGAAGCGACGTGAAGAGATGCTGCGGTATATGAAATTCTTCGGCTGTTCTTCCCAGCGCGATGAAAACGGGATGCGATGCCTTTCCTGTATACGCCTCCTCCAATTGATGCTGCCAGCCGCCGAGTTTCATCAGCCGCTCGTCCGGTGCCAGTCCGGGTTCGTCGGCATAGTCGTCGGCGATTCGCGCAAATGCGTAAATCGCCGCGACGTGCTTGCGCTTTTCTCTCGGAATAAGGAACGAGGCGACGGGGAAATTCTCGTAATGCTTGCGGGCAAGCTCTTCGCAGTGTCGGTAGGAATCCGCAAGAGCGGCGGTGGAAGACATTGGGGGTCCGATTTCAATTCACGATTCACGCGCCCGCAGGAACGCCAGGGGCACTCGGGCGAACGATGCACAATTCACATACCGGCCTCAACATTGCCATCATCCACAACCACTTCCCACACCCGAATCGCTTCATCGAGTCCCTTGACGTTGACCGGCTCGAGCGGGCGGGTACGAATATCGTCTTTGACAAGTTCATAGGTCCGTTGGGAAATCATGATCCCATCGACCGGGGCATTGGATTCAAGGCGCTGGGCAAGGTTGACGTCGGCTCCCAGGACCGTGTAGGAAAGCCGGCGCGGAGAACCCATGTTACCGACAACCACCGGACCCGTGTTGATGCCGATCCGGATTTGAATGGGAAATCTTCCTTCCGCTTCCCATTTCTTTTTCAGTTCCCGCGTCTTCTTCTGCATTTCAATCGCCGCGAGGACTCCCCGCCGTGCATGATCGCTTTGCGGCTCAGGATCTCCGAAAAATACCATCAGCCCGTCCCCAATGAACTTGTCAACCGTCCCTTCGTGCTTGAATACAATATCCACCATCATGCCAAAGTACTCATTCAGCAGCCGTTGAATCTCATCCGGCTTCATCGTGGAGGAATAGGTGGTGAAACTTTTAATGTCACTGAAAAGGATCGTCAACTCTTTTTTTTGCCCCCTGGCCATGATCAGCTCCGGGTTCGCCATGATTCGTCTGACCACTGTCGGCGGAAAATATGCCTCAAATGACCTGCGCAACGCTTCCTTGTTTTTTTCTTCATCGAAGAACCTGTACCCCACGATCGAGAGCATTCCGACAACGATCATCAGGCTTGGATGGAGGGGGTCAAGAACAATGCCCGACATGAACAACAGAGCCGCAAGAACCAGATAGAGGGCAAGAATGCCCGCCATGCTGAGCGTCAGCCAGACGGATGAAAGTCTCGTGGCAAACACCACGAGCAGGAACACCACGCCGGCTTCAATGAGGATCATCCAGCCCGATCCGATTTCCCATATGAACTGACCGGAGATGATCGAAGAAATCACATTGGCATGAAGTCCGCTCAGAGGGAAGTTGTTATCGGTCGGTACGGGGCCCACGTCCGCCGACCCGGTTGCAACTTCCGCAACCACGACGATTTTGCCCCCCAGTTCCTCAGCAAACAGTTCGAGCTCATCGCGGTCGTCCGACGCTCGCAGAATGTCGCCAAAATCATAATGGAGCATCGACGGGGGGCTCCATGGACCGATCCAATTGATCACGATGTTTGCCTTCTCGTCAATCGGGATCGGGATATCCTTCGGCGCTTCTCCGGGAACACGCGCGCCGTGCAGGATTACATGCTCTCCGGGGATGAGCGTGATACGGTCGGGCGTAACGCCCAGATACCGGCATGCGACGCGAAAGGCGAAGCTCGGGTAATACCGGCCGCCGAACCGGGCCAGGAGCGGGGCTTTCCTGAATACGCCATCGCGGTCGAATTTAAGACTCAGATAACCCTGCCCTCCGGCCTGCCCGGTAAACTCGGTCAGTGTCGTAATAGGGCTCCCCGCCTGATAAAGCTCATCGGTGCTTCCATGAACATTGATGTCCCATGACGTTGCACGAAGGTACTGCACATAGTCGAAATCGGGCTCCGGGGCCGGCAGGTCGTCCGTCAGCGTGAATTTCATTCCGAAAAACACGTTGCCCGCTGATCTCGTTGCATCGGCGAACAAACTGTCTTCCGCGGGTGTTGTACGGCCGGGGAAAATGTAATCCCACGCCTGAGCGGCAACACCCATCTCTCCGAGGTTCCGGATAACCTGTGCATAGTTTGAACGGGTCAAATAGAAGCTTCCGAGGCTGGCGATGGTTCTATCGCTCAGATCAACGTGCACAACCGTCGAATCATAGGAGGGCCTGAAGGAAGGAATCGAGGCCCGAAGGACGAACATGCGGTCGATGATCTGCGAATTCCAGGATTCAAAAACCGGGGGAAAAGCCCAGAAGAGAAAGTGCACAAAGAAAAAAGAAGCCACGGCAAACAATGCCGTGGCTCGAAGCTTGACGAAGGTTGCCTTCGTCTCTGGAGAGTCGCTGTTGAAGGCACCCTTCATAAGGGATTACTTATGATCAATGGTGAAGGTCTTGGCGTAGAAATTGTTCGCCGAAACCTCGGTCATAATCGTCGCCACATCGGGGCGCTTAGATACCTCGTCAGTTCCCCTGATATTCCCTCCGATGGTCACCGGCCGTTCGGCAAGAGTCGTGAACGTGCGGAATTTTCGTTTCACGTCGCGAATCCCGCTTACGACATTCTTCGCCAGATCACTCTTCTCTTCCGGCTTGGCAGACATATAATTGCCGACCAGCGTTTCAAGATCCAGCAACCGTTCAGCCGATGCAAGAAGGTAAAAAGTTTCAGGGCCGGTGCTCTTGTCGAGTTCGAACCATCCCCGGCCTTTCGGAATGTAATAATTTTTCCGCACTTCGTAGTCGCCGGTAAACTCACCGAAACTTTCGGGGAACAGGAGCGTCACTTCGCCTCCCGGGCTCAGATGAATCACATACACATAGCAATTCTTCCGCAGCTCGACGGCCATCTTGAGTTCATCACCGGACGCAAGAATGGTATCGCGTGAAATGGAGACAAAATTCCTGTCTTTCCCTGCCAGGGCTCCGAATCCCCATCGAAATACGACGTTTTCAGCGGGATCCTGGAGCGCGGGAATTCCGGATTCCGGCGAACGCTGCGGTGAGGCTAACCACCCTGCGGTGATTAACCAGCTTCCAAAGAGGATAGCAAGAATTTCTTTCATACGTTCACTCCTTCGATCATTTGTTGAGAACGGACATCGGAAGTTCTTTGTCGTAGGTGGTCTGGCTCCTGGTGGGATTTTGGGCCCCCCTGGTTTTCCGTTTCACCTGTTCTTCCACATATCCCATTAATTCATTGACGGTAACAAGATAATCGTTGTTCAAATCCGCAGCTCCTCTGAGACCGTCAAGCAGGTAATAGGTGAAGACCCCATGCCCCAGCTCGGGGAATTCCTGGGATACTTCGCCCGCGGCACTCGCGGTGAAAACGACCAATCCCTCCTTTGCACGGGCAAGGTCGGCAAGATATTGATTGATTGGATTCGACTGCGTGACATCAAGTCCGCGGGTCGCCACATCAACGGAGATCCCGCCGCTGTGACAGGCGTCGGAGAACACAACGACTTTCTTGGCCGCGATCTGTCTTGAAATCACCGTCTGGATATCCCACATCGGAAATGCCGTTGTGCCCAAGCGGTTTGGATCCGTGTCGTAGGTAAGGAGATACAAGTTCTGCGGGCGAGTGGGGTCCGGCGCACCATGGCCGGCGAAGTAAATCACCACGAGGTCCTTCTCAATCGCCTGTTGAAGGAAATCGATCATCCCCTCCCGGAGATTCGAGAGCGTCGCATCTTCGTTCACGAGGATCCTCATATGGTCCCTGTCAAAACTGCCTCCTTCGGGAGTCTGAAGGAACGAAGCCAGGGCTTCTGCGTCCCTGTCTGCGTAACTGAGAGCTGGAATTCCTTTGTTGGCGTAGGCGGAAACTCCGACGATCACTGCCCAACGTTGCGGACCGACGGATCTGGCAGACCCGGGCCCGGGGCGCCGCGCCGTTTCTGCGATTGCAGCGGAGAACTTGCGATTGACACCAAGGAGCTTTGTGAACCGCTCACCCGACTTGCTGACCAGGCTCACCAAAATCTGATTGTACCCGACAATGAGGGGAATTTCCTCACGAATGACATCGCCGGGCTTGATGCGCAACGGCCCGCGCCGCTCGACTACCTCGACCGTATTTGCTGCAAGCGAATACGAACCGACGTCAAACCATGGTTTGATCTCAATCTCCACGGCAACGCGGTCCGTTTCACTGTTTTCAACAGGAGAAATGATTTCCAGTGCCTCGGCAGCCGACAGCCGTTTGATAAATAGCGGTTGCATCGCGGTGTTGGAAGACGCGTCTGAGACCTGAACTTCGATCCTGTTCAAACCGACAGCCGGGAGTGGAACCCTGGCCAGGAACTCCTTTCCGTGTAGGCCCGCCTCTGCGGCTGATGTGTTTTCAACCTTCGGCTCCGTGAGTGCGGCCCTGACACCGGCCACCTGAACCTCGGCAACATCATTCTCATCGTAAACCAGGCCGAAGACATCGTACTCTTTAGCATACACCATGCTCGGCGAATCTTCTGTAAACCGAGCCGGACGGAGAATCGTCAGCGAGGGTGCTGTTGTATCCGGCGGGCGCTCGAGAACGGTCCAGAGGTCAAGTGCGCCGTTTGAGGACCCGGTGATCATGCTTTGTTCCGCCGGAAAGAAAACCGTGGAAAAGGCGGATCCCTCCTGACGAAGTGTCTTGACCGCGCTCATCGTGGCAAGATCGAACACGCGCAAGGTGCTGTCATCCGCCGTGGAGGCAATCCAGCGCTGCGCGGGATCGAAAGCAATTGAAGTGACGGCTCCACCCTGGACTGACTGACTGCCCATGAAGCGCCAACCCTCGGATTGCCAAACTCTGAGAGTACCGTCGGTTCCCCCCGTTGCCAGAAATCTACCATCGGAACTGAACGCGATGATGGTCGGCATCTCGCGGATGTCGCCAAGGGTTGCCATTTGTACCATTGCGGAATCATAAAAGACCACGTTACCCGATCGATATCCCACGGCCATTGTCTTGCCGTCGGGATGTAAAGCCATTGATGATATGACGTCAGGCGAAGGATCGATGACCTTGACATCTTCGCCCTCAGCCGGGTCAAAGAGCTTGATCATGTTATCCAGCGTGACGATGGCCAGCATTCCGGAATGTGTAATCGCAAAGTCCGATATGCCCTTGGTATGCGCCGTGATGGACTTCAGCATTGTGCCGCCGGCAGGGTCCCAATAGTTAACCTGGCCGTCAATCCGGGCGGTCACCAACATGCCGTCTCGGAGGAAAACTAACGAAGAGAGCGTATTGGGCAACTGGGGATAGGAGAATACCGGGCTCAGGGTCTTCACGTCGACGATCAAGAGTTCTTTTCCCGAAGAAGTAAATGCAGCCAGCCCCACCCATGTGTTAATGGCAGCCCGGATTACCGGCGACCCCATCGTGCTGGAAGCCTGATGTTCGATATAGATCTCCTGCTGGGCCCTTATCCCTGCCGGGCAACAAACCAAAACAGCAAGAACAGTCTGAAATATCCTTTTCATGAAACCTCCGAATGACCCCTCAACGTATCGAATCCCGAAAAATGAAACCGTGTCCGCAGTCAAGTCGGGAAATGAGGGGACATGTTTGGGGGCAGATTGAAGCCGGTTGGAATATCGATTTCGTTGAAAATGTGTCATTTCTTCAATTGAATGTCAAGAAGGCCGTTCATTCAATTCCCTTGAGCATTTCGTTGCTTCTGCGGGCCTGTTTCTCTATATTTTTCACCATCCAGTTCTCCTTCCCACCCGGAGTATTGACTTCATGAAGAGAATTTACCTATCCCTTATCCTGCTCATACCGGCCCTTGTTCTCAGTCAGGTTCCCTCGGTCAAGATCAAAGTCACAGAAAAGTCGGGGTTCCTTGGTTTGGGAGATGCCCAGTTTGTTGAACTTCGGCTCAGCAACAGGCAGCAGGCGCTTCCCCTCACCGATCAGAACGTCAACAGCGATTCGCACTATGTCTTCCTCCTCCGGCCGGCGGGTCAGTGGCAATTCGACGATGACTTCATCGAAGAAGAGCTTTCCAACCTTACGGTATCCCAGGACGGCCAATCGATGCCAATTGTCTGGAAAGGGGAGTTCTCCGAAGGGGATTCATCGGTCATGGTGGGGTTTTCCCGGCGGGTCCGGATCAACGAACCTCTGTTATTTGTTTTTGTGATAAACGGATCGGCTGACAGCGCTTCTCTCAAAATTCCGATGGAATTGTGGCCGGGATATACGTTGTTCCGTGACCTTGCAACCCGCCTGAACAAGGCGCTGGCTGAAAAACAATCAAGGGAGGCCATTCGGATTTGCGAAGAAATCCTCCAGCAGCCGGTGCTGGATATCTATCCGGGCTATTCTGAAATCCGCGCAAAGCGGACGGAGGTCTTTCAGTCCTATTACGATCTCCATTGGGGAGGCATACGCACTCTCGTCGCGAATCCTCAGCTTGACCTCAAGACAAAAATCGCCCGGTTGGACAGTACGCGGCCGGCCTTCGTGTTCATTCAGGATTCACTTCAGCATCCGGCTCTGAACATTACCGGTTCTGATTCCGCGATTGCGCAACTCCTTAGTCGATCAGCGGATGTCCTCTCGTGGATCGAAACGACACGTGATTCATTGCAGCAGGCGCTTGACGAACAAAATGTGCGCTGGATCTTCAAGGGATCGGTGGCAGGGCGGAACGGGTTCTTATACCAAACCGTCCTTGAGGCGTTGGCGTACGGATTTTCCTCCCTTGACTTCAGTGATACGGCCGCGACTTTCTTGAATTGCACTTTATCGGAAGAGAGGCGTGCGACGCTCGAGAAAAACAACTTGATTGATTCGTACGATACGTTCATCCGTCTCACGAACGACCGTTACCGCGAAGGACAAACCTTGTTCACCGAGGAGTTCCTCGCGAATATCGAAAGAGAAACGGCCGCGTTTCGGCTTCCTCTGGACGCCATCCTTGGTGCGGTCAATGCATACTATGCCTCGGATTTCGACAGCACCCGGATCCTGATCTTCAAGGTGTTCCGGGTATCTTACGACGCCGAGCTTTCAGCCCGCTTCGATCACATGCGCGTCATGATCCAGGTACGAACAGGCCTCCATTCGCCGGAAGCCGTTCAGCTGCTCGCAGATGCCCGAAGCATAGAGAGTAACGATCCCGACGCTGCCGGAGAGTTGTTCCGCCGTGCCACGATCATTGAGCCGGGTTTTGCGTATGCATCGTTTGCTCTTGGCCTGTATTACAGCCGACAGGGAGATGCGATCCGGGCGCAGACGTTCTTCGTGCGGGCTTACGAAATCGATACTCTCTATCTCAGTGCTTACCGCGAGTCCTTCAATATTTACCGGCGCACGGGGAATTACAAGCCGATGATCGAGGTCCTGACGCTAGCGATCAACAAGGGCAACGATTACTGGGAAACACAATCGAACCTTGGCCTGGCCTACATGGGCGATGGAGATCCTGCCCGGGCGATTCAGCATTACGAGCGGGCACTGGCCATCAATCCGCAAAGTTACACAACGAACATCCAGCTTGGATTGGCTTACCAAACGGTGAAGAACTATCAGCGGGCGAGAGAGTACTTCAACAGCGCCATCAATATTGATCCGTTGAGACAGGAAGCTGTGGAATACCTGACGCGGCTGAATGAGTTACAGCGGTCAGGGAAGTGAGACGGCGGAGAGATCCGGGATCTCCTCCCGGCCGAGTATCTGCCTTCCATCCGCGTTATCAGCGGTCCGATTTTGCTTTTCAAACAACCTCTCTCTATATTACTGCCACAGAAGATCCTCAAATGCCCCCTCGTCCGGCTAAGACCCTGAGGGACAATAATTTTGAGGATTTTTCGTTTGTACTGATGCACCCGCTTCCCGGAACGTGAGAATTCTGTGGAGGTTTGACCGGGAATTGGGCACGTGGCGAAACTGGCAGACGCGCTAGCCTTAGGAGCTAGTGGGGTAACCCATGGGGGTTCGAGTCCCTCCGTGCCCACAATGCTTTTCGTCCCCAAAATGAGATGCTTGTGGAAGCAACGATCAACAACATATCCGAAGTTTCGAAGGAAGTCGAGATCTCCGCGAGCGCTTCGGAGATTCAGCCGCATTTCGACAAGGCATACAGCGATTACCGGCCCAAAGTCGAAATCAAAGGATTTCGCAAGGGCAGGGCTCCGCTTGATCTCGTGAAAAAGCTGTACGGTGATATGATCGAGCACGAGGCCCTGCCAACGGTGGCAAGCCAGTTGTACCGCGATGTGGTCAAAGAGCAGCAGCTTAAACCCATCGGCGAACCGGTGATCGTCGACATGGATTACAAACGCGGAGAAACCTTCCGTGTAAAAATCCGCTACGACGTCCGCCCGACATTCACACTGAAGGACTATAAGGGTATACCGGCCGAGAAGCCCGTCCACCCTGTTACGAACCGGGAAGTCGAGGACGAAATCGTTCGATTGCAGAAAATGAACAGCACAACCGAGGAAGCCGAATCGGTTTCGGACGACGAATTCGTTGTCACGGCGCAAGTGCAGGAGCTCGACAAGACCGGCGTTCCTATAATCGGAAAGAAGACCCAGGACGCAAGGTTTTACCTCGCCGATCCTCAGCTGGAACAGCCCATCCGAGACGCGCTGAGTCAATCCCAACTCGGAAACGACTATCAGATTGCCTTCCAGCACCAGCACGACGAACATACACACGATGTGAATCTCCGGATCAGCGTTTCCAAGATCGAACGGGTCATTCTTCCCGTGTTCAATGACGAGTTCGTGAAGACGGTAACCAAGGACAAAGTCGCAACTGCGGAAGAATTCAAGACCAAGTTGAGGCAGGACCTCGTGGAGTACTGGAACGAAAAGAGCCGGCGAAGCGTCGTCAACATGATCATCGGGGAGATTGTCCGCAGACATGATTTCCAGGTCCCCGAATCGCTGATTCGCAGTGTTCTCGAGGGTCTCCTTGAGGAAGTAAAAACACAATATCCCGACAAACAGCTGCCGGCGGACTTCGATCCCGAACGGTTCTTTCAGGAGAACCGCGCGTACGCCATTTATCAGGCCAAATGGGCATTAATCCGCGAAGAGATCATAGAAGCTGAAGGTATCAAAGCAGACGACAAAGACCTCGAAGCCCTCGCAGAAACAGAATCCGGTCGCATCGGCATCGACAAACAGCGCTTGGTGGAATATTACAAGTCATCCGATCAAATCAAAGACCGCCTGGTAAGCGACAGGATCATTAAGTTCCTTGTTGAGCACGCCAAAATCACCGAGGTGCCGCACAAAGATTCCGAACACTAGAAGGACCTGACCATGAAGTCACCGAGAGAAATCTACAACCAGCTTGTACCGATTGTCGTAGAACAGACCGGACGGGGAGAACGGGCGTACGACATCTTTTCCCGCTTGTTAAAAGAGCGAATTGTCTTCATCGGCACCCCGATCGACGATTCGATTGCGAGCCTTGTTATCGCCCAGTTATTGTTCCTCGAATCCGAGGATCCGGACAAGGACATCAACTTGTATATCAACAGTCCGGGCGGCAGCGTGTCGGCCGGTCTTGCGATTTATGATACGATGCAGTATATTCGCCCAGATGTTTCAACCATCTGTATCGGAATGGCCGCAAGCATGGCAGCCGTGCTGCTGGCCGGAGGCGGAAAAGGAAAAAGGACGGCCCTGCCGAACGCACGGATCATGATTCATCAGCCGTGGGGCGGTGTTCAGGGAACGGCTTCCGACATCAGCATCCAAGCCGAGGAGATCCTCAAGACCAAGAAGCGGATCAACGAAATCCTTTCAACCCATACGGGCAGGACGTACGAACAGCTGATTAAGGACACCGACCGGGACTACTACCTGTCGGCCGATGAAGCAAGGCAGTACGGATTGATCGACAATTTGCTGGTCAAGCGCACCGCCGAGGGTAAAAAAGAAAAATAACTGATGACGCAGAAGCCAAAACAAGGCGAGAAAATCACCTGCTCATTCTGCGGGCGCACACCCGAAGAAGTGAGCAGCATTATCGCGGGTCCCGACGTTTATATCTGCGACCTCTGCGTTTCGAGCTCCGTCGACATCATCCGCAACAACCTTGCTGCCATCCGGGCGCGCAAGCATACCTCACGATCCACCCTCACACCGCATGAGATCAAAAAGGCGTTGGATGAATTTGTCATCGGGCAGGAACATGCGAAGCGGACCCTTTCCGTCGCAGTGTATAACCATTACAAGCGGATCGACTCGAACGACCACATGCATCACCTCGATGACGTCGAGATCGAGAAAAGCAATATTATGATGATCGGTCCGACCGGCACCGGAAAAACCCTGCTGGCACAAACCCTTGCAAGAATCCTCGACGTACCGTTTGCGATAGCCGATGCAACGACGCTGACCGAAGCGGGGTATGTCGGCGACGACGTGGAAACAATCCTCGTGTACCTTCTGCAGAATGCCGATTACAACGTCGAAAAAGCCGAACGCGGGATTGTGTATATCGATGAGATCGACAAGATTTCACGTAAGAGTGACAGCGCCTCGATCACACGGGATGTCTCAGGAGAGGGCGTTCAACAAGCGCTGCTTAAGATCCTTGAAGGAACCGTGGCGGGAGTTCCGCCCAAGGGAGGGCGAAAACACCCCGAGCAGAGTCTGATCAACATCAACACGAGGAACATTCTGTTTATTTGCGGCGGGGCCTTTGAGGGGCTTGAACGCATCATTGAGCGGCGGGTGAGCCAAAACCCGGTCGGGTTCGGGGCGGACATCAAAGGAAAGAAATCAACCGATCGCGATCATTACCTCTCTCAGGTCGAGCCTGATGATCTTCTCAAGTACGGGCTTATTCCGGAATTTATCGGACGGCTTCCGGTCACGGCAACCTTGCACTCCCTGGACGAGGCTGCTCTGTTGAACATTCTCACCGAACCCCGAAACGCACTCGTCAAGCAGTACAAGAAACTCTTCGTTCTTGAAGGAGTCGAGCTTGAGTTCGAGCAGGACGCGCTCAAATCAGTGGTCTCCAAAGCTATGTCACGTGGAACGGGAGCCCGTGCGCTCCGGTCTATTATCGAAGATGTCATGCTGGATATTATGTTCCAGCTCCCCAGCCGCCAGAATGTCTCCAAATGCATCATCACGCGGGACACCATTCTCAAAACCAAAGAACCGATCTATTTATACGAGGAGAGAAAGGCAGGGTAGTGGGGATGTGGTGATGTTTGATCGTAACCTTCCTTCGCTTGACGCTAGTAATACACTCCCCTGTCGCTTCCCTGTTTCGTGACCTTAATGTCCGCCAACTGCTGAGCCTTCACTCTTATCTCGAGGCGGTAATAGCGGTACGGTCCGAGGGGGACCCATGTGAAGCTCATGATCCAACAATGCAGATCCCGTGAAATCTGCACACTCGGCGCTGCAAATTGTTTCTCCGTGAGGTCGTAGTTTCCGCTTGCCGAGAACTTCCACTGCTCCGTCAGATTGAAGGAAAGACGAGCCTGTAAGGACGCTGAACGGATTTTTCTGCGCGGGTCCTGCTGGTTCTGGGAAAAATTGAACGTGAGACCCAGATTCCACGGGATGGAAAAATCGGGCTCCACTTCCTGGTAGAATCCCTGCGTGATATCCACCGGATCGCCTATCCCCGTCGTCACGGTTTGCTGCCCGCGTGCGGAGCTTCCTTCCTTTTTTTCGCCGCTGAGCGAAGTCCCCATTGAAAATGAAATGCTCGTCAAATCGGCCAGATAACCTCTCTCATCGATGAGGAGTTTGTTGATTCTTCTGCCCAGTTGCCTGTCAAAAACGTAAAAATTATAGACGGTACTGGCGCTGAGATCCAGTACGCTTCCGATCGATGTTCTGTACGTTACCGAGAGGGGACTCAGGGGAAATTCCGTCGCGCGGAAATTGTAACTCAACCCAGCACCGATGTTCATGAGCTGGATCTTTTGCTCTTCCACGGTATCGCTCGG